>WNFJ01534277.1_pt2 | contig 11043 bp, 13 predicted proteins | sample 5400461 | NCBI WGS metagenome assembly WNFJ01 (sample SAMN13153349, study PRJNA577476) | soil metagenome | isolation source: 115 cm saprolite on Douglas fir-dominated hillslope | place: USA:California | collected 2013-09-17 | reverse complement strand
AGCCCGAAGTATTCGCTCGACGGCCGCTGGATCGCATGGCGATCGCAGGCGCGCGCCGGTTACGAATCCGACCTGTGGGAGCTGTGGCTCTACGATCGCTCGAACGGTGCGACACGACGGCTCGCGCCGAACTTCGACAACTGGATCGACTCCATCGCGTGGGCGCCCGACAGCAAATCGATCTTCGTCGTAGCGCCGGAGAAAGCGAAAAACGCGATTTATGAAATCGGCGTCAACGACGGCGTTCCGCATCTGGTTTACAACGCGATCTCCGCCGACAACGTGACGGTCTCGCGAGATGGAAAGACGCTCTACTTCGACGGTTCTTCACTCGTGCGGCCGGCCGACATCTACGCGCTGACGAAAATTACCGGCGGCGCCAGGGCAGTTCCGATCACGCACGACAACGATGCGTTGCTTTCGTCCCTCAGTCTCGGTGCAACGAACGACTACTGGTACACCGGCGCCGAGAACGCGCAGATCCAGGCGCTGATTGTTAGGCCGCCTAACTTCGACGCCGCGAAAAAGTATCCGACAATCGTCCTCATTCACGGCGGTCCGCAGGGCGCCTGGACCGATGCCTGGGGCTATCGATGGAATCCGCAGATGTGGGCCGCGCGCGGCTACGTCGTCTTCATGCCGAATCCGCGCGGCTCGACCGGCTACGGTCAGAAATTCGTCGAGGAGATCTCCGGCGACTGGGGCGGCAAGGCGTACACCGACATCATGAACGGCGTCGACAAACTGGCCGCCATGCCATTCGTCGATTCGAACCGCATCGGCGCCGCCGGCGCCTCCTTTGGCGGCTACATGATCGACTGGATCCTCGGGCATACCGATCGATTCAAAGCACTGGCCTCACACGATGGCGTCTACAACCTGACGTCGATGTACGGCGTCACCGAGGAGCTGTGGTTTCCGGAGTGGGAGCTGCACGGAAATCCGTGGGACAGCCCGGAGCTCTACGAGAAGTGGTCACCGCATCTCTACGTGAAAAACTTCAAGACGCCGACGCTGGTGATCCACAGCGAGCTCGATTACCGCGTTCCGATCGATCAGGGATTGCAGCTATTCACCGCGCTGCAGCGCCGAGGAGTTCCGTCGAAGCTGCTCTACTTCCCGGACGAGGGCCACTGGGTTTTGAAGCCGAGGAATTCGAAGCTCTGGTATCAGACGGTTATCGGCTGGTTCGACCAGTACCTGAAGTAGTCGGCTCCGAGGAACTGCCCAGCCCGCCCCCGCCACCCAGTCCGCCCCCGCCGCCTGGCCCGAGCGCGGGACGCGAGACTGTCGGCGTGATGCCGACCGCTTCGGCGTACTTCAAGTACGTGTCAATCGACGCGATGACGACGCGAGCCTCAACTGTGATCAGGTCGATGCCGACGAGTGAGATTCTTACCCAAGCGTCGACGACGATGCCCTTGTCCAGAATTCGGTCGAGTACGTCGATGAGGCTACTGCCGCCCGGTGCGCGTTCGACTGCCATCGCTTACCTGCCTTTCCTCTCCGGCTGCGGCCGCGGAAGATTGCGGTCGCTAAGCTTCTGTTCTAGTTGATTCACGCGCGCTTTGAGCGCCGTGTACTCTGCGGGATCGATCGGCTCGCCCGAATAGAAGCGATCCGATCGCCACCAATTGATTCCGATCGCCTGAGCCTTGTCGATGGAGCAGATCACGAGACGCAATTGAATCGTGAGCAGCTCGACGTTGGCAAGAGAGACCTTGATGTCTCCGGCCACCACCAGGCCTTTGTCGAGAATCTTGTCGAGGATGTCGACGAGACCCTGGGGCTGTCGCGGCTCGATCGCCATGGCTCGCGGAGGTTAGTTTGCTTGACGCTGCGCGTCAAGCGTTGTCGGTTATCGGTGATCTGTTGCCGACAACCGATAACTGACAACCGACAACTATTCAAGCGTTCGGATGGGACCCAATTTCAGATTCAAGTCGTCATCAGTGAGCCCGAACGCGCGCTTCAGCTCCTCCATTTTTTCCTCGAGCTTCATCAGCGAAGCGCCGAGACGTTCGATTTCCTGATCGGTGAGATTGCCGGCGTCCATGCGGCGCAACGCCTGTTTCTCGAGCAGGCGGCGAACCAGCTCGATGATCGACAGCACCAGTTTCGCGAGACCGTTCTCGACCACTTCCGGATCGGCGGAGATCCTCTGCGGAATCGACGGCTCGGCGAAAGTCAGCGATTGCCGCAGCCGCTCTTCTTCATTGCTGATGATCATCGGCGAAGACCTCCAGCGGCCAGGGGCCGGAAAGAAGAAACGGGACAGCGGCGAATTCTTTGCGCAGGCTCTCGCCGGCGGCGCCAATCTTCTCCAGATCGCGCCTTCGCACGAGCATTGCCAGCTCCATCGACGATCGGTTGCGATGCAGCCAGCGATGTTGCGTCGTGAGCGGCAGAAGTGCGCGTTCGACTCCGTCGCGAAAGTTCGGATCGACGTTGGCGGTATGCGCGCTCGCCTGCAATGCGCGAATATAGCCGGCGCCGGGGGCGGCCGGGGCGGCGGCCGCGATCTTGAGCGTCATCTCGACTTCATCGCGATGTGCGCTCAGCAGCGCGCGCCAACGCGCTGTAAAACCGCCGGCCTTGCTTGCCGCTTCGGCCGCGTCGCGGACAGCGAAGCCGTAGCGAATCGCGACGAACGTCGCACGGTCGAGCAGTTTTGCGCGCACATCGGCAACCTCCATGAGCAGATCGCGATCGCCGAGGGGACGATCGTCATCGATCGGCAAAGCGCTGAGAAACAGATCAGCAACCGGCATGACGTTCGCGATCGGTTCGACATCGTCACGCTGCAGATGCGCTCCGATCACGACCCATTTCATTTCTGACTCGAGCGCGCGACGGCATCGATGTTCGCGAGAACGACGTTGAGACCGAGGTACAAAAGGTCGACATCGCCGATTGAGATCGTCGCTTCGCCCGCGATGACAACGCCGCGATCGAGCAGATGATCGAGCGTTTCGAGCAGCGTCAGTTCTTGTGATTCGTCAGCCATTGGTGGCGAAAGTGTACGGCGGCCAGGGTCCTGTCAGGGCCAACGTCACTCCCTCGCTCTCATACCGCCGGGTCAACTCCTCGCTCAGCTCCTGCAAACGCGCTTCCTCATCCCGATTGATGAGGACGTTGATCTGCGGAAAGGCGCCGCCGCGTTGCACTCGGGACTCGGAAACAACGTCGCAGGCGAGCTTCTTCATCACTGCGTCTTCGACTTCCGCGACGACCTGCTGCTCGGCATCGCGCGAGGCGCGCTTCTTTTCGTCATCCAACTTCTTCCGCAGCAGATACCGTTTCCCCTCGGACGCCTGATCGATTTCGCTCGTCAACTTCTGCAGCGAGTCGATGCGCCGTATCAACGCGTCGTTCCACTGCTCGGGTCGGAATTCGATGCGCAGCGTCCATTCCTGTTTTCCCTCGAGACGATCGAGGATCCGGATGAAGTTCTCGCCCTCGGACTTCACGTGATTGCGAAGCGAGGTCTCGTTGGCAAAGAGAGTGAACGCGCGAAGCGGAATGACTGTCCCGCCGCGCATCAGAGCCGACATTACCGCCTGATGCCGATAGCCAATCGCGCCGAGCCACTCGACATCCTTCGATCGAGCGTCGATGACCGGCTGCGAGTAGTCGACGGCGTCGACCTGAGCATAGAAGGCGGTCAGTCCGTCACTCTCGAGCGCTTCCACGTCGTCGACATCGTCCGGCGTCGGATGCCCGGCGCGCGCGATGGCATAGACGTAGAGGACGTGCGGCACGCCCCTACTTTAGCAGCGCGGCGAGCTCCGCGAGCGACGCCGGCGGCGTGTCGCGGCGCTCGATGATCGCCGGCGTCGTCCCGAGTTGTTTCAGCGCTTCGAGCTCGTGGCTGCGCATCGCCCGATCGCACGAGCAATCCGTCTCCGGCGTGACGTAATTCGCGATCACGCGCGTGACGTGCATCCCGCGCTGTTCGACTGACGCCATCAACCGCTTCGTCTCGGCGATCACGATCCGCTCGGGCCGCGTGACGACGATGACGCCGCAGTCTTTCGAGCGCAGCGTCGCATCGACCGAGTGCAGCGCGCGCGAGGCGCGGATCAGCTCTTCGCCGAGTGAGCCAGGAGGGATGAGCTCGCGATAGCGAAGGAGAATGCGCATGAACTCTTTCACCCACTCGCCGGCGGTTTTCGGCAGATCGATGAGCCGCAAAAAGTGCCCGGTCGGCGCGGTGTCAACGACAATCGCTTCCTGCGAGGCATCGGCGATCAGGTCGGCGAGTCGCGTGATCGCGAAGAGCTCGTCGGCTCCGGGCGGCGCAATCTCGACGAGCTTTTGCATGGCCTGGCCGTCGTACGCGATCGTCATCCCCTTCGGCGCGAGCGCGCCCATCGCCCGTTCGATTTCGTCGCCGAGGGTTTCGCGAAAGCGGCGCCATTTCTCGCGGGTGTCGATTGTTTCGACGGTCAGATTCTTGGGCGGCGACTCGTGAGCGAACACATCGCGCAGCGTGTGCGCCGGGTCGACCGAGATCACCGTGCAGCGTTTCTCTTTCGCAAGCTGCAGAGCGAGCGACGACGCGCACGTCGTTTTTCCGACGCCTCCCTTTCCCGCGAAAAACGTCAGGCGCTCCACTGCGCGATCCTCTCCGGCGAGTCGAGCGGCACGCACGCGCGCTTCAGCGGAACGACTGAAAGCGTTTTCATCACCTGTTCATCCCGTTTCGCCTGCTGGCGGCAGCGCGCGCAATCGCACTCCGGGGCCGCGCGATTGAGTATCGCGAACGGAACATCGATGCCATCGGCGCGCACTTCATCGATCAACCGCTTGGTCTGCTCAACGACCCACGAATCGGACAAGAGCACCGGTACGAAAGCGGTCCTTTTCGGATCTGTCAGCAGTTCGCGGCGCCGGCGCGCGCGCGCTTCGAAGTCGTCGATGAAATCGTCGATGGCGTCGCGCACGCTGCGGCGCGTGAGCTGCTGCACTATGTCGCGATGCTTCTGCTGCATCGAATCGAGCGCATCCGCGAACTGGCGGAAGTGCTCCGCCGAGCCGAGCATGCGCAGCGTGTGGCCGGTCGGCGCGGTGTCGACGACCAGCATGGCCTCGGCATTTTGTTCGGCGAGCTCACCGATGCGCATCCACGCCATCAGCTCGTCGACGCCGGGCAGCGAGAGCTCGAAGAAACGCCGCAGCTCCTCTTTGTCGAGATATGTCCCGCGGTCGCCGAGCTCCAGGAAGCTTGGCAGGTTGTCGTTCAGAAACTTTTTGTAGAGATCGTCCGCGTGCAGCGCTTCGATCGACAAGTTGTCGGTTGTCGGTTGTTGGTTGTCGGCGAAGAGATCTTCTAGATTCGATGCGGGATCGGTCGTGAAAAGGATCGTTTTCCGGGACTTGCTGAAGTGCAGGGCGGCCGCGACCGAGACGGTGGTCTTGCCAACACCACCTTTTCCGCCGAACAGAATGACGTGCCGGTTCGAAAGCGACTCGAACGCGCTATTCACCGTAGCCGGTGTAGATGCCGATTCCTTCGCTCTCTTCGCCGCGATCGGCTGCTGCCTGCCGCGCGATCTGCTCTCTGCGCGCGCGGATGTCGCGCAGCGCCTGGAAGACCTGCGCCTCTTCCTGCTTGTACTGCTCTTCGGTGATGTCGCCGACTTCCAGCATCATCTGCAGCTCGATGAGCCGCTCTTTCCACGGCTGATCGTCGAGGAGCTCCTCATCGACCATGGTCTGGATCTGGCGGAGGACCCAGTTGAAGCCGGAGACCGGGAGCGTGATGGGGAGAAGGAGGATGTCGTCGAGGATGAAGGCCACTACCGCTCCGCTCTCTCCAATTTCAATCGAATGTTCACAAAGTTATACGGCGGCCACGGACCGGTATATAAGAACGATAATTTGTTCTCATATTTCTTGGCGATTTCGGAGATCTGATCGTCGAACGTCTTCGTTTTCTCGCGCTCGACGAGAAAGGCGGCGTTCATGATCATCTTGTCGCCGATCGGCTTGTTCGATCGCGAGGCGATAGCCGCGTCGCGCAGCGATTCGTAAATCTCGCTGACGTACGCGTCGGCCTTGGCCTGCAGCGCCGACTCGACCACGCGTCCGAGCTGCATGCGGGAAAAATACGTCGAGGTCGAGGTGTTCGACTGGATCTCTTCCTTCAGCCGCCGGATTTCCTCGTTCTCGTTCTCGATTTCCTTGACGACCTGATCCTTGTCCCAATTGACTTTGAGGCCGAACTCGATCTTGCCGTCCATTTTCTGCAGGACGTCGCTCAGCGCGTCGTAGGTGCCTTTGAGGAATTCCTTGATGTCGTTCTCGGTGCGGAACACCGTCCCGAAGCTCATCGGAAGAACCGTGAAGTCCTTCATCACGACTTCGTTGACGTGTTCGTGCGCCAGCGCGTTCTCGCGCGTCGGATCGAAAACGGTCAACAGGCAGTTCGAGACCACCGCTGCGAACTCTTTGTAGTGGACGGTGTAGACCCGGTCGCCGCGTCCGCCGATTCCCACCGAGCCGAATTCGCGCGGGGTATCCGTCTTGATGATGCAGTAAACGTATTTTCCCTGCTCGACGTCCGGCTGGATCGATTGCGCTTGATCTTCCATTAGGGAGCTCAGCCTTTGCTGTTTGGAGATATTACAATACAACCGGATTGCCAATTCCGACGCACATCGCCCGAAAATCGGAGAGGTGGTTCTGTAAATATCAGCGCGACCTACCCTGGCGGTCCGCCTACGACCCGTATCACGTTTGGCTTTCCGAGGTGATGCTGCAGCAGACGCAAATGCCTGTCGTGCTGCGATATTACGCAAACTTCCTGGGACGTTTTCCGACGATTTCCGCACTGGCAGACGCATCCACAGATGCTGTTACCGCCGCTTGGTCCGGCCTCGGATACTACCGTCGCGCTCGGATGCTTCGCGAGGGAGCAATCGAAGTGCGCGACCGCTTCAACGGAAGGCTCCCCGACGACATCAAATCGCTGATGTCGATTCCGGGAGTCGGACGTTACACGGCGGGAGCGATCGCCTCGATCGCCTATGACCGAGTCGCGCCGATTGTCGACGGCAACGTCGCCCGCATCATCACGCGGCTGTATGGAAACGATCGCAATCCATGGCGGCGCGCCGAGGAGCTGGTGAAGGCCGCACGGTCGCCGCGGATGTTCAATCAGGCGCTGATGGAAATCGGCGCGCTGATTTGCCGCCCGAAGAATCCGCAGTGCGACCGCTGTCCGCTGCGATCGGAGTGCCGCGCATTTGCTCGCGGGCGAACGACGCTCCTGCCGCGAAAGCGCGCCACAACTCGGAACCTGCGCATCGCTTTGTACATCGTCACCGATCGCCGCGGACACATTCTCATGCGGCGGGAATCGGGGACGTTGTTTGACGGGATGTATGTTTTGCCCGTTCGCCGTTGGCCGTTTGCCGTTCGCCGTGGAACCTTTCAGCACACGATCACAAACCGCCGAATTACATACGATGTCTTCACGGCTAACGGCAAACGGCCAACGGCCCACGAATGGATCAATCCCGCGCACCTCGCGAATATCCCGCATCCCTCCTACGTTCGAAAAGCGTTGGTTATCGCAGGAGTCGAGACATGATCGGGAAGGCCTTTCTGTGCGTCGCTCTCATCTCAACCGCTGCTTTCGCAGACAGCCGCACGTATGAGATCAGTCCCGACGCGAAGAACACCGCGGAGTTTCACGCCGAGGATTCTTTCGACGCCTTTGATGGCAGGACGCACAAAGTCACCGGTGGCATCGTCGCCGATCCCGCCAATCCATCCGCTGCATCGGTCGAGGTGAGCATCGACCTGGCTTCGCTCGATACCGGCAACAGTCTTCGCAACCGCGAGATGCGCGAGCTGTATCTCGAAACCGGAAAGCATCCGGCCGCGAAGTTCAAATCGGTCAGCGTTGACGCGCCGCCATCGATTGCGCCGAATTCGCCGGCCGACATCAAAGTCACCGGCGACTTCACTCTGCACGGTGTCACGAAGCGGATGACGATTCCCGTTCGCGTCGTGCTGATTCCGGACGGACGCATTCACGCAACGGCGTCGTTCAACGTGCACATGACGGACTTCGGCATCAATGTTCCGAAAAATATTTTGGTGACGGTCAACGACGACGTTCCGGTGCGACTCGATCTTTGGGCAGTTGCGAAGTGACGCGGTAAAATCGCCGCAATGCCCCTTTGTGTGCTGGCGGTGCTCGCAGTTGTTGTCGCTGCACCACCCGCTCCACCACCCTGCAGCATCGGTCCGGTCCTCAGCGATCAATTCCGCAGCTCGATTCTCGATCTCGTCGTTGATGGCAACGATCTGTGGGCGGCGACGTCGTACGGCGTCTCCGTTTACGATCGCTCCCTCGATCCGCCGCGGCTCATCGCATCGCTACCCGTCGCTGGCGCAACGCGCCTCATCCGCCTCGGCAACGGCCTGGCATACGCCGGAAGCGGAAACTCGATCGCCGTCATTCGGAAAAGTGGCCGCTCGCTGCAACTGCTGCGGACCGTCGACGCGGGCGCGCCCGTCAATGACATTCTGCTGACGACTCTCTCGCTCTATCTTGCGACGCGCAACGGCATCACGCTGTATAGCCTGACCGATCCATCAAATCCGACAGTGCTGACAACATTCTTCCCGAATGCCGTGACCTCGCTCGCCATGATCGGATCAACGATCTATGCCGCCGACGGCGACACATCGGTGGAAGTGTTCAGCGCGAGCCCGGTCATCCAACTCCTCGGCGCCCTCACAACTCGATCAAATGCGACCGCCGTGCATGCGCAGAACGGGAAGCTGTACGTCTCCACGATCCTCGACACGAGTGTCTTCATCGGCAGCGGCGCGACCATGAACAGCGTGGGCACGGTCCCGTTTTCCACCACATCGATTGCGCCAATTGCGAACGATGCTCTCTTCATGTCCAGCACCGATCGCACGTTGCGAGCAATCGACTTCTCTTCGCCCGGCACACCGATCGATCTCTTTCGCGATGAGGCGCCCGCGAGCGACGGGACAGTCAACCGCGCCACTGCACTCGTGACGGCGGGCAGCCGGTTGTACGCAGGCGCCGGCGACGCCGGCATCCTCACGTACGACATCACCAATTTCCCGGCACCATTTCCGATGCGTGGCCACGCCTTTCCCAACGGCTCGTCGGTCGTGTCAATCGGACCCAACTTCTATGTCGGCCGGACGAACGGCATCGTGGAGTTTGCGCAGTCGCTCGTGCCAGGGCGTTCGTGGGACGGCAGCCGAAGCGACGCCGTGCAGGACGGCGACGGCGCGCGAAACTTTCTCCTGTCATCGTCCGGCGCGTCGATGACGCTGTGGACTTTGTCCTCATCGATTCCACAGCCGGTCGGCAGCACAACATTCCGCACAACCGTTGCAGGCGCGGTTTTGATCGGAACAACAGGCTACGCGGTGTTGACCGATCGCACGCTGTGGTCCGCCGATTACGCGCAGGCCCAGCCGGTGCCGCAGCAGATCGCGACGCCGGGCATCAATCCATCGTCGATCGCGCGATCGGGAAGTTCGATTGCGCTCGCCGACATACGCAGCGACGCCACGACTCTCGTCGCTTACTACGCGAACGGCGATTTCTCCGCCGCTCCGAAGACCGCCACCGTCGCCGGACTCGCCACCAGCGCCGTGGCTCTATCGAATGCGACGGCCGCGGTGCAGACCTTCCGCGGAATCTCGCTGATCGATTTCAACTCGCTCATCGTGGGAGTTCTGCCGCAGTCGAACATCGACGTCGCGCGCCAATTGATCTTCTCCGGCTCGACGCTCCTCGAGCTCACCGATTCCAGCATGCGCTTCTGGAACACGCTGACTCAGAAAGTCACCGCCGAGCTGACGATGCCGGGGCCGCCGATCGCAATGCACATCGCGCCGCAATCGACGGTCGCCGATGTCGTAACTTCGTCCGGTGTGGTGACAATCGCGCTCGACCGAACCTTGCGAATGCCGGCGAAGATCGAAACGCCAAACGGAAATGCGTTCTACAAGAAAGTCTCGGCATCCGCCGGCCATATCTACCTGTTCGACGGCCGCAACATCGACGTCTACAGCGACGCTCTGCGCTACATCGGATCGGTGCGCACCGCGGGCGTCGTCGACTTCGCAGCCGGTGACTCCGGCCTCTTCACGGTCACCGGCAATCTGACAGTGACGTCGTACACGCCGGATGGCATCCCGCGCTCGACCGCGAAGATTACCGAATCGGACGCCCAGGCAACCTCGATCAACAGCGTGAACGGCACGGCGTGGGTCTCGATCGTGCGCGGATGTACGTCGTCCGCGTGCGAGAAGAAGACGATCGTTTTCGATGCGCGCGGCACGCTGGGTCAGACGATGACATTCGCGGGCGGAGTCACCGACGTCGCGGTCAGCGGGAACCGTGCGTATGCCATCACCGATCTGCCTGCGGAGATTCGCGTGATCGATGTTTCCGATCCGTCCCACCCCGGCACCATCGCCAGTAGCGCCGCGGACGCGCAGTCGCTTTCGATCGCGTACTCCGGCGGGACGATTTACGTTCTCGGCAAGACGCTCACTTCGTACAACGAAACGAACCTCGCGAAGATCGCCGATCTCCTCGGCCCATACACATCGGATGGCAGCGTGACGTTCGCCGATCAGCACGTGCGCGTCAGCGGATCGTGTGGCGTCGTGACCGGACGAACGTTCGGTCCGATGGTGCTGTCGCTGATGCCGGCATCAACCACCGCGTTCCCATCGCCCTCGCCGGCTCGATCAGTCGCGGTGCAGGGCGGAACGTTCTACATCCTGACCGATCATTCGCTCGAGATCTGGTCGAATACGTCCTTGCCGAAGCCTGCGCGGCGGGCGCCGGCGCGGTAGGGATAACATTGCCCGGATGCCGAAGATCGAATTCACCACCGACGCGAACGCATATCGCGTCACGCTCAACGATCCGCCGCTGCACATTCTCGACATCGCACTTCTCGAGGAGCTCCGCGCCGCGTTAGGCCGCGTCGCGAATGACCGTCACTGTCTGATCATCACGGCATC
>WNFJ01235800.1_pt1 | contig 11044 bp, 9 predicted proteins | sample 5400461 | NCBI WGS metagenome assembly WNFJ01 (sample SAMN13153349, study PRJNA577476) | soil metagenome | isolation source: 115 cm saprolite on Douglas fir-dominated hillslope | place: USA:California | collected 2013-09-17 | reverse complement strand
CCAGAGATTCTAAATATAGTCATAGACTCTTGCCACTGTTGGCGGCCCGCAAGGAGGAAATACATGGCGCTCTGTCCGGAGTGCGAAACTGATCTCGATTTGGACGAAGACGAACTCGAAGAGGGCGAGATTGTGTCCTGCCCGGAATGCGGGTCGGATTTTGAAGTCATCACCAAGAGCCCCCTGGAACTCAATCCGCTGGACGAACTCGATGAGGATGAGGACGAAAAAGCGTCCGACGAGGAAGAAGAGGAAAATGAGTACTGATCGGCGGCGTATGATCTGCGTGGCGATGCTTGCGGCGCTTATTTGTGCCGGCAATGCAGCCTCGTTTGCCGGGCAGGCTGACAAAGACAAGAGCAAAGATAAAAGCAAAGACCCCCATAAGCACTATGCGCTTATTTTTGGGACGGCTTTTGGTCCGGATGAGCGCCCGCTTTATGGCGTAAGAGTAGACATCCATCCGGTGGACAAGAAGCGGCCCAAATGGGAGCTCATGTCGGACCACAACGGCGAATTCGCTGCGCGGGTCCCGCCTGGGCCTGGCGACTATGTGATTGAAGCGGTAGCGGAAATCGCCCCTGCGGAAGACGGCAAGGTGCAGATGCAGAAAAAAAAGCGCTATCAGGCTGAAACCAGGGTTCATATAGATAAGGAAGAGCGCCAGGACATCGGCGTGCATCTAAAAGAAGTAAATTGAGAGCTGACCCGAATAGCTGGAGGTGTTCCGTGAAAAGACTCGCGGTGTACGCCATTGCCACGCTCGTGTTGATTGGCGCGGCGCGGTCAAGACTGCTAGGTGCGGAGCCACAGCGTTCCGGACCGCAACAGCGCTCCCTGGTCGGACATGTGGTCACGCACAAAGACGTGCCGATTGAAAAGGCAATCGTCTTTCTGAAAAACACAAAGACCCTGCAGGTAACCACCTACATTTCGGAACCCGATGGCAGCTATCGCTTTCCTTTTCTCTCGCCTAATGTGGACTACGAGGTCTACGCGGAACACAACGGCGCCCGCAGCGACACCAAGACCCTGAGCGGATTTGATAGTCGTAAACAACTCAACGTGACTCTCAGGATCCATACCGGCAGCTAGGCTCTGCGCAAACCAAAGGGCCATCCTGACAGGATGGCCCTTTCGTTGTTTCGAGAACTCGCTCTTATCCCTGATCGTTTCCCGCACGCTTCCAGTTGATGATGTCGCCAAGGGTCGTGGTAGCGCTCGCGCTGGAGGCCGGATGCTTGTAGGCTTCCACATCGGCGCGGCTGGCTTCTTCGCCAACAGCTCGCAGACTAAGCCCGACTTTCTTTTCCTCAGTGTTCATCTTGATGATCTTGAAGTCGTGGTCCTGTCCGGCATCAAGCTTCACCGGCGCACCGTTTGAATCGGTGGCTTCAGAGTTGTGGCATAGACCTTCAACTCCTTCCGCGATCTCCACGAACGCGCCGAACTGAGCCAGGCGCAGGACTTTTCCGCGCACCACGTCGCCGATCCGGTGTGTATTGAAGAAAGTCTCCCAGGCATCCGGCTGAAGCTGCTTGATGCCAAGTGAAAGACGCCGCTGCTCCGATTCAATCCCCAGCACAATCGCGCGGATCTTCTCGCCCTTCTTCAATACCTCAGAGGGATGTTTCACACGTTTGGTCCAGCTTAAATTGCTGACGTGGACCAGACCGTCAATTCCGTCTTCGATCTCGATGAACGCGCCAAAGTCAGTCAGGTTGCGGACGCGGCCTTCCACAATCGAGTTGATCGGATAACGCTCGTGCAGCCGCTCCCACGGATTCGACTCGAGCTGCTTGATCCCCAGCGAGATACGGCGTTCCGTTGCGTTCACGTTCAGCACCACGCACTCCGTTTCGTCGCCTACGTTGATCAGCTTGGAAGGATGCTTCATCCGCTTCGACCATGACATCTCGCTCACGTGAACCAGGCCTTCGATTCCCTGCTCCAATTCGACAAAGGCGCCGTAGTCGGTCACGCTCAAAGCGCGGCCCTTCACCCGGGCGCCGATGGGATAGCGCTCCGCGGCGTCGAGCCATGGGTCAGGCGTAAGCTGCTTCAGAGATACGCGAAGCTTTTCCGGATCGAATTTCAGGACCTTCACCTGGATCTGGTCGCCAACATGGACCAGGTCGCGCGGATGCGTCAGGCGGCCCCAGGACATATCTGTGATGTGAAGAAGACCGTCAATCCCGCCAAGATCCACAAAAGCGCCGTAGTCAGTCAGGTTCTTGACGGTGCCGGTCATAACAGAACCTTCGGCCAGCGTCTCCAGGGTCTTGGTGCGCTTTACCGCGTTCTCTTCTTCGAGCAGTGCCTTGCGCGATACCACAATGTTGCCGCGCTTCTTGTTCAGCTTGATAACACGGACTTCAATCTCCTGTCCCTTCATCACGTCAAGATTACGGACCGGATGAAGGTCCACTTGAGAACCGGGCATGAACGCTTTAATGCCGATATCCACCGAAACGCCGCCCTTGACCCGCTCCACAATGCGTCCCTTGACCGGGGTCTTGGCTTCGTGCGCCTTGTCAATGTCTTCCCAGATGCGGACGCGCTGCGCGCGCTCGTGCGAGAGCAGCACCGAACCGTCTTCATTCTGGCCGCGCTGCACCATGACTTCAATATCGTCGCCCGGCTGGAACTTGATGCTGCCGTCAGCTCGAGTGACTTCGGCAATGGGCACCAGGCCCTCTGACTTGAAGCCGATGTCGACCACCACGTGCGTTGGCGTAATCTTGATTACGCTGCCTTTGAACACGTTATCTTCACTGGGCGCGGGTTCGGTTTCCAGGGTGTAGGATTCCAGCGCCGCCGCGAAGTCGTCTGCGTGGTTGTCTTCTTTTTGGGTCACGCCCGTCGTGGGCTCGTCAAGAGATTGGGTTTGTGTGTTGTCAGTGGACATATCGGTTAAGTTTCCATGGTTCTCGAGGGAATTAGACGGATTGCTGCTTTCGGTCTCAGGAGCGATTGCGACAGTGTGGTCAGTGGAGTGGTCCATGTGCTCACTCGGCTCTCAGACACGCTGCACCTTGCTGTGAGCAGGAGAAGCGTTACTGAAGGCGAACTCGGTTGGTCCGACTACGTACCGGTATGATTCGCCTCTGCTTGCGCAGAAGACTGGAAACCCCAGCGGCCGGATCTTGCGGCAATCCGTAAACCACAAGACTCTTTCGACTATAGCAACGGGCCAGACCACTGTCAAACGTCCAAACGGCACAGAATGTGCCATTTCATCTGATATCTTTCCAACCTATGGACCGTCTCTTCACCCCGTGGCGTTATGCCTTCGTGAGCGGCGCGCATAAGCCGGAAACATGCATCTTTTGCGACGCTGCGGCAGGTACAAACGACAAGGAATCCTTAGTTGTCCACCGCGGTGAGCATTGTTTTGTGATCCTGAATAAGTTTCCCTACACTTCAGGCCACAGCATGGTGGTCCCTTACCAGCACCTCGACGAATTGCGTAAGCTCTCCGCTCCTGCTGCGCAGGAAATGATGGCGCTCACGCAAAAACTGGAAAGCATTTTGCGCGAACTCTACCATCCTGACGGTTTGAATCTCGGAATGAACCTGGGCAAAGCGGCGGGCGCAGGAGTTGCCGGGCACATACACATGCACATCTTGCCGCGATGGATTGCGGACGCCAATTTTGCCAGCGTGATTGGCGAAACAAGAATCCTTCCTGAGGACCTGAGCACGACCTATGAACGCTTGCGCGCGAAGTTCTAGAAACTACTTGAGCTCGGGAAAGTCCTCTTCACGAAATTTCAAGCGGACCTGGTAGCGTCACAATCTATGTCGAGGGAGGACGCGGTGGCGGTGGCGCCGAAAAAGTTGGAATCTGGGGCACGGCTGCGGCGGCCGCGGCAGCAGCCTGGACCATTGCTTCCTGTTGTTTTCTCGCCTCTACATATTGGTGCAGCTTGAATGTTCCACGAACGCCGTTGACCAAGGCCAGAACAATAATGAAAGTGAAAATGCTGATGCCAGGTGGATGCGTCACCATAGCTACCACTGTTTCGAGCAAATACAAGGCGAGTCCTGCAACCGCCCATGGCCTGGAGCCGTTCCAAACCCGCCAGGCGACTACTCCGAACAACGCGGCGTCCAGCAGGCCCGCTGCCGCCTCGTTCTGTCCCGACGTGAACATTCTTATAACGACGACAATGCCGGTGAGACCACCGATACCCCCCGCCCAGCCGCCTGCCCTGTGGGCCGCGCTTCTGGCTGAATCCTCGTCGACAATTTCAGGCCACGCCCAGTTCGCCATATGCGCCAGAGATTCTCTGCCAGTAGAGCACTTAAGGTCAATTGAATTCTGCTTCAACCTGAAGTTCCAACCAACGACTCCAGTTCCTTCTCGCCAATCACGGCAACGCCCAATTCACGCGCCTTGTCGAGCTTGGACCCAGGGTCGTCGCCGGCAACCACGTAGTCGGTTTTTTTGCTCACCGAGCCGGAGACCTTGCCGCCCGCATCTTCGATGAGGCGTTTCGCACCGTCGCGCGAATAGTTGGCCAGCGTTCCGGTGATGACGAATGTCTTGCCTGCCAGCGCGGTGCCGCGTTGCTTCTTCACTCCAGTGAAGGTCAAGTACTTGCGCAGGCGCTCAACCAGCTTGCGATTGCTGGGCTCGTCGAAGAACTCGCGAATACTCTCCGAGACGCGCGGCCCAACCTCATTGACCTGCTGCAAGTCTTCGAGCGAAGCGGACATCAGCGCGTCCATGGAGCCGTAGTGCTCGGACAAAAACTCCGCCGTGCGCTCGCCGACAAAGCGTATGCCCAACCCATAGATCACGCGCTCCAGCGGCAGCTTGCGCGATTGCTCAATCTCCGCCAGCAGGTTCTCGGCTGATTTCTCGCCAACGCGCTCCAGGGTGAGCAGTTTTTCTTTCGTCAGTTCGTAGATGTCAGCAATATTTTTGACCAGACCGCGATCGCAAAGCTGATTGACCAGCGACTCGCCCATGCCCTCAATGTTCATGACCGAGCGCGCGGCGAAATGCAGGATGCTCTCACGCAGCTTGGCGGGACAATTCACGTTCACGCAGCGATGATCGGCCTCGCCTTCCACGCGCACCACGTGGCCGCCGCAAACCGGACAGCGGTCCGGCATGTGAAACTTCTTGTGCCCGCGCGGATGGTCCTTGTCGTCGAGCACCTCGAGGACTTTGGGAATCACATCTCCGCCACGCTCCACCATCACCCAGTCGCCGATCTTTACTCCCAGGCGCTCGATCTCATCTTCATTGTGCAGCGTCGCGCGGGTCACGGTTGTGCCACCGATAAAGACCGGCTTCAGCACGGCCACAGGCGTGAGCTTGCCCGTGCGCCCGACCTGCACAAGGATGTCCTCAACCTGCGTTACTCCGCTGCGCGCCGCATATTTGTAGGCGATCGCCCAGCGTGGGGCCTTGCCGGTAAAGCCGAGCCGGTCCTGCATTCTTGTGGAGTTTACTTTCACCACAATGCCGTCAATCTCGTGAGGCAGGGTCTCGCGCATCTGCTCGCCCTTTGCGATGAACTTCAGAACTTCGTCAATGTTATGAGCCACAATGTGATGAGGGTTGACCTTCAACCCAGCGGCCTTCAGCGCCTGCAACGATTCGGAGTGTTTTTCCTTGTAATACTTGCCGTCAACCAGCAGGAAGTAGGCATAGAAATCCAAGCGCCTTTGCGCCACGATATTCGGTTCCAGAACGCGGATGGTCCCGGCAGCAGCATTCCTAGGATTCGCGAACTTGGCCAGACCCTGGCTTTCGCGATCTTCATTCATGCGCTCGAACGCGGCCAGCGGCATCACAACTTCCCCGCGGACCTCGAAGTTTGCGGGGATTCCCGCCTTCTTCAAGGCGGCCGCTGAAACACCGAGCGCATGGTCCGGACATTGGACGTCACGTCTTCGCCGAGAAAGCCGTTGCCGCGCGTGACGCCGCGAGCCAATTTCCCATTCTGATAGATCAACGCCATGGACATACCGTCAAGCTTGAGCTCGCAGACGTACTCAACTTTCTCTTTGCCGGCCAGCTCGTGCACGCGGCGGTCCCAGGCCCGCAATTCTTCCTCGCCGAAGGCGTTGTCGAGCGAAAGCATGGGACGCGAGTGCGCCACCTTGACGAAACCTTCGCGCGGTTTGCCACCAACGCGCTGCGTGGGTGAGTCCGGTGTGATCAGCTCGGGGTGGGCTGCCTCCAGCTTTTTCAGCTCCTGCATGAAGCGGTCAAAGTCCGCATCGCTGATCTCGGGGGCGTCCAGAACGTAATACAGATGTTCGTGGCGGCGGATCTTTTCGCGCAACGCTTCGATCTTGCGCTCAATATCTGTAGGATGACCGGGCATGTCCAGATTATATTGATCTATCCTTCGATTTTTGTCGTTAGTGCATCACCGGATAACTCGAGTGAAGAAGACTTTCCTGATCTACAACCCGGCATCGGGCCAGCGGCGCGCGCGGCGCGAAAAGCAGGTTGCTGCCATTGTGCAGGCCTTCCGCGGCTCCGGACTCGAAGTGGAAGCCAGCGCCACCACCCATGCCGGCAGTGCCATCCAGCAGGCAAAAGACGCCGCGAATGCCGGCTTTGACACGGTGATCGCCTGCGGTGGCGATGGCACTCTCAACGAAGTCCTGAATGGCGTGGTTGAAAGCTCGGCCGACGCCGTGCTTGGCGTAGTGCCGTTGGGAAGCGGCAATCTTCTTGCCACCGATCTTCATTTGCCTTCTGATCCGCTGGCTGCCGCGAAAAAGTTGTTGCAGTATAAGCCGCGCGAAATCCAACCCGGAGTAATCGTCTCGCAGTTTGGCGCCAAATCACAAACGCGCTACTTCGTGGTTGCGGCCGGCGTCGGTTCAGATGCTGAACTGATGTATCGTACGGCTGTTGAAGCCAAAGAGCGCTACGGCCGCAACGCGTACTTTTTGGAAATGTTTCGCATGGCGTTGCACGGGAAGTATCCTATGTTTCAGGTTGAATGGGAAGATGAGCAGGGCCACCGCTGCAAAGATGAAGTCACACTGGTGATGGCAATCCGCGCCCGCAAATTTCCCGGGCTGCTGCGCTTTGTGAACCTTGGCTCTGAGATCGCGCGCAACGACTACCGTCTGCTGCTCTTCCGCACCGATAAAGTCCGGCGCTTCCTCAGTTATTTTGCCAGCGTTGCCACGGGCATGAACTGGAAAGTCCGGGATATAGACCTTGTTTTTTCCAAGTGGTTCCGCTGCTCCGCGCTGCCCGGCAATGGAAGCCGCATCTACTCCCAGGGAGACGGCGAATTGCTCGGCATGTTGCCGGTGGAAGTCAGTATCGAGCCGAAGACCGTAAAACTGCTGATGCCGGAGTAGACATCACTGTCCATAGTTGCGCTTCAGGTAGGTGGTAATCTCGGCCTCAAGCTGAGCATAACCAACGTGGATCGTATTATGCAGCGCCGTCTCCACCGAGTCACCCTGTCCCAGCCGCGCCAGGATTCGTGCCAGTTCATTCATGCCGTACTGAGTGCGGATGTACTCGGCGGCCGCAAGCCCTTCTGCATATGCCACCACGGCTTCGGGCGTGCTGTAGCTGGTAAAGAATCCCTCCAACTGGCTGAGCGGGACCTGATTTCCGGAGGCATAGAGTGACGCCAGCCGCGCTCCCATGGGGGCGGTGGTGCGTCCTTCTTCAAGCTGTGCCAGTCCTTCATTCAACCATTGCGGAACATGGCCATGACCCGTAGCGCGGACGAAAGAATGCGTCAGTTCGTGACGCAGCACTCGGGCCAGCTCAGGGCTGACCTCGGTCATTCCGGAAACCGGAACGCGGATTTTGCCGTCGTTCATTGCCGAAGTCCACGAGGGCGCCTGAGTCACGTCAAAGAAAGCCGCCCCGGTGTACAAAGAGACGTAGATGTTTCGCGGCGCCACACCCAGATCGTTCCTGAGCACGTTGTACTGGGCTTCCAGTACCGCGAGCACCTGGTTGCGCAGGCCCTCCGGCGCTTGCGACCCCTCATAGCGCAAGACAAAGTGGTCGCTCTCCTGCTGGCGAAACCCGGCTTCAGCGCGCGACTCCCGCTCCACCCGAGCCAGCGCTTCCTTGATATTGTCATCCGGCTTGAGCTGTAGGGATTTCTTCCACGCGGCAATAGCGTCACGACTGCGGTCGTTCTTGTAATAGGCGTAGCCCAGGAGCGCGAAGGCATCCGCAGATTCCGGATTGGATTGCGTGGCTTGCAACGCGTAGATCAGCGCTTCCGCCGGCCGCCCAAGCTGCAACAGCACTGAGGCGTAGCTTTCCAGTAGTACTGCGTTGCCCGGCATAAACACCAGGGATACCTGCAGGTAGTGGGCTGCGCCATCCAGGTTCTGGCGCTTTTCCTCAAAGTTGGCCGCGAGATAATTGGCGACAGCCGAACGCTCGGCCACACCCTCGTTTTCGATCTTGCGCAACTCCGCGGTATCAATCTGGCCGTTGCGAATCACGCGCGACACCAGGTCCGTCCCGGCCGCAATCTGTTCGTGCACCGGTGGAAGATCAATAGTCGCCGCGTCGTTTTTGGCTGTCGCCGGTAACCCGCCAACTTCGATCTTTTCCACCAGTGCCTTGGGAATTACATATGTGTTTTCGCCGATGCTATATTCCACATGCCCGTTACTTTCGCGCACGGAATCGGCGACAATACGGTTACCGTTCTTTAACGTAATTGTGTCAGCCCAGCTCGCGCAGGCGGCAAGACAGCAAATTGTGATGATCAGGCGCAATCAAAAAAATTGTAGCAAGTCTGGGTCCCGGATAACTCAGGTGTTCTGCTCAATCGTAACCGGGCTGGTCCTGGCCGGACTGCCAGGCATTCCGCCTTTGTGTGCCCAGGCTGCAAACCCGGCAGTCTCACAACCGGGCGAAGCCGTGAGCATGTACCGGCAGCTTCTGAACCCAACCTTCAGTCCGGAAGACGTGCACCGCGTCCGCAACGTCTCTATTGACCGCGAAGATCTTCACATCGTGCTGACTGACGGCGTAATCGGATTGATTAGGCCCGTGAAGGGTCATGTGACCGGAGCGTTTTTTGAGGGCGAAGGTCACATCCTTCTCCGGCCTCCGGACCGCGCGGAACGCGCTTCGTTAGCGCTCTTCACTAAGGCAGGTGTGCTCGACGACAGCTTCGGCATCGCCTACTTCCGGTTCTTTGACGACAAGCTAGTGGAAGAACTCAGCGCTGGATTTCGTCCGGCTGAGGACGCGCAACAATTCCTGGACCGGTGGTCCAGACCGCTGGCCACATTGGCCCGCGCTGATAGTCTGCAGTTGTTGCAAGGCCTTACCGGATCGCGCGAGAGCCGCTCAGAGTACATCCATGCACGCCTGGTGGGCACGGCAAACGGGACCTTTGATGTGGTCGTGAATAGCCAGGTTCCGGAACAAATCGTAGTGGCCCAGGCCACTAGCGCCAACAACGCGGTGTATTACGACACCTGGACCTCGTTCCCGCAGCGCTCGGCGCGAGAAGCCGGCGCGAAAGCGAATATGGCCGGGGAATTTGAAGTCTCCGACTACAAGATAAAGACCAGGCTCTCGCCGCCCAACGAGCTCTCCGCTGAAGCGGAACTGACTCTCGCGCCTTCTGTTTCTGGCCAGCGTACCGTCATCTTTGAGCTGTCCCGCCATCTGAAGGTAAGTGAAGTCCGTGTGAACGGACAGGCGGCTGAGTTCATCCAGAATGAAGCCATTGACGGCAGCGAACTGGCGCGCCGGGGTAACGATCTGACCGCCGTAGTCTTGCCAGCGCCCTCGCAAAAAGACGTGCCGTTGAAACTCACGTTTCGTTACTCCGGAGGAGTGATGTTCGATGCTGGCGGCGACTTGCTCTACGTTGGCGACCGAGGCACGTGGTATCCCAGCCCCAGTCCGGCATTCGCGAACTACGATCTGACGTTTGAATACCCAACCGGTTGGACTGTGGTTGCAACTGGCAAACAAGTTTCCAAGACAGCCGAGAATGGCCGCTGGGTGAGCCGGTTTGTCTCGGAAAAGCCCATCACCCACGCGGGATTCAATCTGGGAAAATTCGAGACCGCGGAATCGTCGGCGGGCGGAGTCGCAATTCATGCCTACGCCGCCCGCAATATAGAAGAAGGGCTGTCACGGCAAGAGTCGAAGGCCGGGCTTAGAGTTGATCCGGCAAAGCAGGTACAGAGAATCGCCGACCAGGCCGCGTCCAGCGTCAACTTTCTTGCGCGCGAGCTGGACCCGTTTCCTTACTCTCATCTTGAAGTCTCGCAATTGCCGGCACTGCTCAGCCAGTCATGGCCGAGCTTGATCTATCTCTCCAGCGCGGCCTACCTCGACCCGCGCGAACGGCGCGCGCTGGGAGTGCAGGACCCCTTTTTAGAAATGCTGCTGGGCAAGTTAATGCTGGCCCATGAGACGGCCCACCAGTGGTGGGGCGACGCCGTAAATGCCGAGTCCTATCGCGAAGCTCTGGCCAACTATAGCGCTATTCTCATGATGGAGCAGGACGATCCCGTCCAGGCGCAATTGGCGCTCGACCACTATAAAAAGATTCTGCTGAAGCAGACACCTTCGGGAATCCTGGGCAGTGCGGGATCAGTGACGCTGGGACGCCGGCTGGTCTCATCAAAGTTTCCCGACTCATACGATCCGGTGGTCTATGGACGGGGTACCTGGTTGATCCACATGCTGCGTACCATGTTGCGCGAAGCAGGCGGAGGCAAGAGCGACGCTCTGTTCTTCGCCGCGCTGAAAGGACTACTGGCGGGATCGACCAACCACAAGATTTCCACGCGCGACCTGCAACGCGCCTTCGAACAGGTCATGCCACGTTCTCTTAGTTATGAAGGACAGAAATCTCTGGACTGGTTCTTTGACAGTTGGATCAACGGAGCGGATATTCCCCAATTCACCTTGCAGGGGGTGCATCTCACACCATCCGACAGCGTTGTGAAAGTGAGGGGCGCCATCCACGAGGAGTTCGCGGGCAAAGATATGATCACGGCAGTACCGCTTTATTCGGTTGGCGAAAACGGCCAGTCAAAGTTCCTG
>WNFJ01246933.1_pt1 | contig 11045 bp, 8 predicted proteins | sample 5400461 | NCBI WGS metagenome assembly WNFJ01 (sample SAMN13153349, study PRJNA577476) | soil metagenome | isolation source: 115 cm saprolite on Douglas fir-dominated hillslope | place: USA:California | collected 2013-09-17 | reverse complement strand
GCGCCGCAAAGTCGCGACGATCGACCGCGCGCTCAAGCTCCATCGCGCGGCGCTCAAAGATCCGCTCGCCACGCTCGCCGCGCTCGGCGGTTTCGAGATCGCCGCGATGGCCGGCGCGTGTCTGGGCGGCGCGGCGCTGAACGCGCCGGTGGTGGTTGACGGCTTTATCGCCACGGCCGCCGCTGTGGCCGCCGAGCGCCTGTGCCCCGGCCTCTTTGCCCATCTGTTGTTCGGCCATCGCTCGTCCGAAGGAGGCCATGGGATCGCGCTCGAGCAACTCGACGTGCGGCCGATCATGGACCTTGGGATGCGCCTGGGCGAAGGCACTGGCGCGGCGCTGGCGATGAGCGTGATCGAAGCCGCGCTGGCGCTATTCCACGAGATGGCGACATTCGAGAGCGCCGGAGTGTCGGAGAAGATCGGATGAGCGAGAATGCGCATGGCGCGCCGGATCATGAGAACGAGACAAAGGCGCCACCTCGCGTCGCGCGTGGCGGAAAGCTCACCGAGATTCGCCTTGCCGCGGGCTTTCTGACCATCCTGCCCGTACTTCCGCGCGCCGCCGTGGCGCCCGAGATCCTAGCGGCGTCGTTCGGATGGTTTCCGCTCGTCGGGTTTGTGCTGGGCGCGCTGCTCGCGGCCGAGAACCTGGTGCTGACGCCACTATTCGGAGATGCGCTCGCCGCGGTGCTGCTGGTACTTACTCTCACGGTGCTGACTGGCGCGGTCCATGTCGACGCGCTCGCTGATACCGCTGACGCGTTGGGTGCCGGGTCGGACCGTCGCCGCGCCCTGGAGATTATGCGCGACAGCCGGATCGGCAGCTTCGGCGCGGCCGCAATCTTTTTCTTTCTCGCGTTCGAGATCGTGGCGCTTATGACGATGGGTGAAGCGCGGCGCACGATCGCGCTGTGGCTCGCGCCGGGCCTGGCACGCTGGGCGATGGTGACCGTTGGATGGCGTATCGAATATCTGCGCGCCGAGGGCGCGGGAACGCTGCTGCTGGCGCCTGGCGGCGATCGAAATCTCGCGCTGGCGAGCGTGCTCGTCGCGCTCGCCACGTTGCCCATCTTCTCGGGGCGCGTGATGTTGGCTTACGCGGTGGCCGTGGCGCTTGCGGCCGTGCTACGCGCGGCGTACCGGCTATGGCTCGGCGGCGTGACGGGAGATCTCCTCGGTGCGGCGGGTGAACTGGTGGAAGTCGCGGTGCTGTTGGTGATGGCGGCTATTTGACGCGCATCGGATAGCCCGCGACCATCAGCACCAAGCGTTCTGCGCTTTGCGCGATCATCTGGTTGGTCCATCCGAGGAGGTCGCGGAAGCGCCGCGCCATCGCGTTCTCCGGCACGATTCCCGCTCCCACTTCGTCGGTCACCACGATGCTGGCGAAGGGCGCGCCGGCCATCGTGGCCGCGAGTCCGCGAGCCTCATCCAGAATTTCTTCGTCGCCGCGATTCGCCATGAGCAGGTTCGAGATCCAAAGCGTCAGGCAATCGACGACTACGATATCGGCGTGCCTCGTCAACTTTGAGAGCGCGGCGCCGACGGCGATCGGTTCTTCGATCGTCGCGAAATCGGCGGAGCGATTGGCGCGATGATGCGCGATGCGCTCGCGCATCTCGTCGTCGAGCGGCTCAGCCGTGGCGATGAAAAAGCGGCGCGCACCTGGCGCCTGCTCTGCCAGCGTGAGGGCGTACGCGCTTTTGCCGCTGCGCGCGCCTCCGGTTATCAGCCTTACGGTACCCATCCGCGTGCCTGACTATCTCCGATGCGCTTGGGCGCTTGTGATGGTTGACTTACCTGGCGTGAAAATCATATCAGTCTTCTGCGCCCGGTGTACGGGAAGCCGGTTAGAGTCCGGCGCTGCCCCGCAACTGTACGGGGGGACAACGGCCCATCCGAGCCACCGCTAACGAGCGGGAAGGCGGGCCCGCGGTTGATCCCCAAGCCAGGAGACCGGCCGGGTGACTATTAAGCCGTCGGCCTTTCGTGGGAGAGGAGGCTTAGGCTACTCGCCACTCCCTCACCGGGGAGCCTGCCCGAGCGCCTGAGTCAGTCGATCCCGCATGGCTGACGCATAGCTCGAGGGAGGCTATGAAAAAATCAGTCGCCGTTGCTCTTGTCCTGACATTTTTAATTTTTTCCGGATTGCCGATTGGTCCGCGCAGCGCGCGCGCCCAAATTGCGCCCGAATCTGCCGCACCGCCACCCAATGCGCGAGCGTCTAGCTCGATTGGCGGCACGCATAACGTCGCCGCCGCGCCGCAACTGGCGCGGGCCAAGTCCAAGGAGCAAGCCAAATCAAATAACGCTACAACTTCTTCAAAGCCGCATCGCAAGCTGCCGAAGATGGTGTTCGTGGTGACGGCGACGCGGATGGAGCAGCCGCTCGATACGGTTGGCACCACGGTGAGCGTCGTCGGCGCGCATCAGATCGAGGAGCAGCAGATTCATGCCTCCGGTGACGTCCTGCGCCAGGTGCCCGGCGTCGAAATCAATCAGAGCGGATCGGCGGGCAATCAGACCGACGTGTCGATTCGCGGCTCGAGCGCTGCCGAGACGCTGATTCTCCTTGACGGCGTCGATGTCAACACCGGGACGACCGGCGGCTTCGACATCGCGGATGTGACCAGCGACAATCTCGATCGGATCGAGGTAGTGCGTGGCGCGGGCGGCGCGCTTTACGGTTCATCAGCGATCGGCGGTGTGGTCAACCTCATCACGCGCGAGGGCAGCGGCCCGCTCAAGCTCAGCTACGACGGCGAGGGCGGCAACCGCGCGACCCAACGCCAGGCGGTGACTTTCGACGGCGCCGACGGGCGGCTGGCGTACTCGGGAGCGTTGTCGTACTACTCGACCACCGCGTTTCGCCCGCGCAATGCCAGCTTCGATAATCTCTCGGCCGTCTCGCGCCTGGATTATCATCTAAGCCCCGACACGAAATTCACCGGCTTCGCGCGTTACATCCGCTCCAACGTTAGCCTGGTCAATTTCTCCAATTTCATTACGCCAGTCGACCCCAACGCCCATCAGCGCAACGAGTTCATGCTTTACAACGGCGTCGTCACGCATCAATTCAGCGATCGGCTGGAGGGGCGGATGAGCGTCTTCTTTGTGCGCAACGATCTCCGTCTCAACGACACGCCATTCCCCGCCAATCCTAACTTCGAGCGCGACCGCGTTCCGGACGAAACGCGCGGCACCAACATGGAGTTGCATTACCGATGGGGTGAGGGCTTTCGCTCGCTCGCCGGCTTCGACTTCAAAGATCGCTGGGTGCGCTCGGCGCATCTGTTCGACACCGTCGAGCCGCCCACGCAGTCGTTCACTGCGTACCACGCCCGCCGCCAGGAATACGCCGGCTACCTCGAGCAGGAAGGACGGCTGTTCGACGGCCTGATGCTGGTGACCGGCGCAGTGCGAGTCGACGGCAATAGCGATTTCGGTATCGAGGTAAGCCCGTCGTGGACGGTCGCGATACCGCTTGAGCGATGGGGCGTGACGCTGCGCGGCAGTTACAGCGAAGGGTTTCGCGCGCCCAGCTTCAATGAGCTGTTTTTTCCCAACTTCGGCAACCCGAAGCTGAATCCTGAGATCTCCAGCGAATACGACGGCGGTATCACTAAGACCTTCGGCGAGACGGCGTCGCTTACCGCGACTTACTTTTCGCGGCGCGTGCACAGCCTGATCGTGGCCGAGCCGTGCACGGCGTTCCCCGGATGCGTAGTGGCGGCCAATGCCGGCCGCGTCGACACCCAGGGCGTCGAGCTGGTGCCGGCGGTGCAACTGATGCGCGGGTTCGCGTTCAGCGGCAACCTGACCGTGATCGACGAGACCCACGTCTCGTCGTCGCCGGAAATCCGGCCGCTACGCGTGCCCAAGTACTCGGCCTTTGCGCTTCTGACCTACGCGCGCAAGGCGCTCTGGAGCTCGAACGACGCGGTGTCGGCCAACCTGGCCTACTACTTCGTCGGCGATCGCGACGACATCGACCAGCTCACCGCGACGATTCATAACCACGCCGCGTACAACCGCTTCGACCTGACGATGGCCTACGACGCGGGGATGCGCTTCGGCCGGATTCGCGGCGAGGAACTATACGTGCGAGTGCAGAACATGCTCGATCGCCACTACGCCGAGGTATTTGGGTTTCCGGCGCCGCCGGTAAATTTCGTTGCCGGAGTGAAAGTGGATTTCTAGCGAGGTCCGCGCGCGCTCATCCGTCGCGCGACATTTCGGCGCGAAAACATTCGTCGAAGGTCGCGCGGATGCGGGTGCGGCACGCTTCGACCTCGGCCAGCAGGCGCGCCGCGCCGTCGGCGTCCCGATAGCCCATCCGGCGCGCCAGCGGACCCAGGCTGTCGGGCGCGGTCGAGAGCGCCCACGCGGCCTGGTCGGTCTCGATGCGCAGCCGGTTCTCCAGGCGCGAGAGGAAACGGTAGTCGGCCTCCAATTGCGCGGCCGCTCCATGTTCGAGCAGCCCACACTGGCCGATTGCACGGACGAGCGCGACGGTCGCGCGGCTGGTCAGCTCCGAATGCGCGTGGCCGTAGCGTAGCGCCATCATCTGCGTCAGGAATTCAACATCGACCAGGCCGCCGCGGCCCTGCTTGATGTTGAGGCGGCCACGTCCGTCAGCGCCAAGTTCGCGCTCGATACGCCGGCGCATCGCCGCGATCTCGCCGACCTCCGCGCGGCTCAGTCCGCGGCCGAATACGAATTCGCGCCGTGCCGCTTCGACCTCCGCGCCCAGTTCGGGTTCGCCCGCGATGACGCGCGCGCGAACCAGGGCCTGGCGTTCCCAGACGGCCGAGGAGTTGGTGCGATGGTAGTCGCGAAAGCCCTCGAGCGAAGCGACCAGCGGCCCGGCGTTGCCCGAGGGGCGCAGCCGCAGATCGATCTTGTAGGCGTAGCCCTCGCGCGTGCGCGCTTCGAGCACGGCGATGAGCTTCTGCACGATTTTGGAGACGGCCACGCGGCTGCCCTCGGCCACCTCGCCGCGATCGTGGTAAACAAAAATCAGGTCGAGATCGGAGTTGTACGACATTTCGGCCGCGCCCAGCCGGCCCATCGCGACCGCCACCAGCTCCAGCGCCGGCGGAATCGGGATGCGCGCCGCCACTTCGGCCCGCGCCAACTCGAGCGCGCGGCGCAGCACCACTTCGGCGAGCAGGCCAAGCTCGGCTTGCACCGCGTCGGCGTCTAGCTCGCCAGCGAGGTCCGCGATCGCTACCCGCAGGAACTCCTGGTGGCGGAAGGCGCGGATCGCGTCGAGGCGGCTTTCGAAGTCGGGGCTCGCCGCGAGCAGCGCGCGCAACTCCTCGTCAAGTTCGTTAAGTGAGCGCCGCGGGCGCGCGAGGTCGGAGCGCACCAGCGTGTCGATCATGTCGGGATGGCGAATGAAAATCGTCGAGAGGTAAGCGCTGGAAGCGAACAGGCTCAGCACCACGCGGCGGGTTGCCGGGTGCTGCTCGAGCAGCTCCAGAAAGGAGCTGCGCGCGCCGATCGCGGCGATGAACCAGGCGAGGTTCATCAGCGCGAGATCGGGATCGGCGAGCTCGCGAATTTCGTCGAGCAGCAGAGGGCCGAGGCGCTCCAGGAGCTCGCGGCGGCGCGGCGCTCCCGCCGCGATCCCATGTTCGGGGCCGCGCGCCAGCAGCATCAGATGCCCTGCGCTCTCCTCGGGCCGCGTGAAGCCCAGCGCGTGCAGCCTCGGCGCCGACTGCTGCGGATCGAGCGCCGCGCGCCACGCGCGCTCGGCGGCTTCGGAAGCTGCGGGACCGCCGCGATCCTCCGCGGCGCCCAGCATTTCGCGGAACTGTGCCGCGACCAGCGCGCGATGGTTGATGAGCTCCGTCTCGAAACTGCCCCGCGCGGCGGCATCCTTGCCGCGGCCCATCCGCGCCGCCAGCGCACGGCGGCCCGCGTCGTCGGCGGGCAGCACGTGAGTCTGGAGCGCGGCGACAACCTGCAGCTTGTGTTCGACGTCGCGCAAGAAGAGATAGGCGGCCGCGAGTTCGCGGGCCTGGCCGGAGTTGAGGTAGCCGAGGGCGCCGAGACGTTCGAGCGCCGCCAGCGTCTGGGCGCTGCGCAGACGCGGATCGCGTCCGCCATAGACCAGGATGAGCGCCTGCACGATAAATTCCAGCTCGCGAATTCCGCCGTAGCCGAGCTTGATATTGCGGGCGACCAGGTCGGGCGCGTGCAGCTCCCGCTCGATCTGAAGCTTCATCGCGCGCAACTGATGCAGCGTGTCGAAGTCGAGGTAGCGCCGATAGACGAAGTGGTTGAGCTCGCCGAGCAGCCGCTGCCCGACCTCGAGCACGCCGGCCACCGGGCGCGCGCGCAGCAGCGCCGCCCGTTCCCAGGTCTCGCCGAAGCTCTGGTAGAAGCTGAGCGCGCCTTCAAACGGCGTGACCAGGGGCGCGCTTCTGCCTCCCGGACGCAGCCGCATGTCCACGCGAAAACATTTTGGCGACAAAAGTTCGGTCAGCGTCTCGCCCAGCCGCGCCACCGCCTTGGCGTCGTCATTCGGGCCGTCGAAAACGTAGATCAGGTCGATGTCGGAGCTGAGGTTGAGTTCCTGCGCACCCAGCTTGCCCATCCCGAGCACGCAGAACCCTCCCACCGCCGGCGCTTTGCGTCCCACAATGAGCCACGCGCACGCTAGCGCCGCCGCGATACATTCGTCGGCGAGCCGCGACATCGCGCGCATCGTCGCCACCACGTCGAACCGGCCGAGCAGGTCGGCGATCGCGATTTGCAGAAACAGGCGCAGCTTGAATTCGCCGAGCCGGCGCGCGGCTTCCTGCCGATCCGCGCTGGCGCCGGCAGTGAAGCGGATGGCGCTGTCGATCGATTCGACGCTTGCGCCGCGCGCGGCGCGGAAGAACTCAAGCCATCGCGGACCCATCGTGCCGAGTCCTTGGGCGATGACCTCGGAGCCGCCCACGCATTGCACGAGATCGCCCGCGAGCGCCGTATCGGCGAGCGCCGCTTTTAACTCCGCTGGAGATTCCTCGACGAGCTTGAGCAGGGTTGCGAGCGCCAGGCGCTCGTCGGGCGCGCGATGTGCCACCGCCGCCGTGGCTGCAGCGGCGAGATCCGAATCGCCGAGCAGGCGGGCAAGCTGCGCCGCCAGATCGCGAAGCTCGGGCGCGAGCACAACCGTTTCGGGCATCGTCAATCACAATATCAGAGCCTCGCGCCAGCGCGCGCGATGGCGCCCGCGGCCCGGGAAACGGTCCGATCCTATGCGATGGCAGCCCGGCTTGACGCGATGCTAGACTTCGGCAGGGTCCGCCGGGAGGTCTTTCAGATGATCGTTCTGTACACGACCGAGCGCGATTATCCGTGGGGTACGCTGCGTTCCACGCATGCGAGCAAGACCAAAGTCGTGCTCGAAGAAAAGCGCATCCGCTACCGAATCGAAAATCTGCGTCCCGGCGATCTCTGGAAAAAGCCGCCCGAGATGCTGGCGCGCCATCCGCTCGGCAAGGTCCCGTATATCGAGGACGAGGGCGTGACACTCTTTGACTCGACCGTGATCGACGAATACCTCGACGATCGCTATGGGCCGCCGCGCCTGTTGCCCGACGAGCCGCTAGCGCGCGCGCACGTGCGGCAACTCGAGCAGTTCGCCGACGAGGCGCTGCTGGGCGGCGACCTGCCGCCGATCTGGATGGCTTACTGGAGCGATCCCGACAAGCGCGACGTCGAGCGCATGGAGAAAGGACGCGAGGGACTGCGGCACCGCGATCTTCCGTTTATCGAAACAGTGCTCGGCGCGGCGCCCGCCGGCGGATGTCTTTGCGGCGGATTTTCGATGGCCGACGTGCCGATGATGGTGCTGGCGATGGTGCTCGAAGTCGATCAGTTGGCGCTGGACGAATTTCCCCGCGTCGAGCGCTACCTCCGGGAATTGCGTTTGCGGCCGAGCTATCGCGCGATAAGCCCGCGCACCAAAGTTGCCGAGGCGAGCGAGCTACGCTGAGCGAAGCGATCCCGCTTCTTCGGTGAAGCTTTTTCTTCGGTCGTCCTGAGCGAAGGCTGCCGGAGTCGAAGGATCTCGCGCGGCCCTCCGCGCGTGATCCGCGCGCGCCTTTAAGACTTGCTGCCGCGATGCGCCGCGGTCGCGCCGGCGTGGCGATGCGAGTAGGCAACCTGCTTTACGTGGCCGCGATGATGGTGAAGATGAAAGTGGTGGATGATGCGCCGCAGAATCGGCGATGAGGTCGGCGGTGGCGGCGCTTCTTCGCTTTCGATTCCAGAGAAATACTTGTCCTGGTACCGATAGACCTGGTCGGCAGCCAGGAACTCGGAGTAGTAATTCTTAACCGCGAATCCGAAGTGCTCGCCGTTGTAGTTCCGCACGATTTTCACGTAATCGCTGCCAAGTTCAGCGGCCGCTCGCTCCGTCCCGCCCGTCCCATAATTATAAGCGGTAATCGCGAGCGGCCAGTTTCCCAACGCCTGGTAGTTCGATTGCAAAAGCTCCGCGGCTGCCTCCGTCGAACGCACCGGGTCGAGCCGATCGTCGCGGTAGCGCGTGATCTTCAGGAACTCGCGGCCCGTGGAGCGGGTGAACTGCCAGATTCCCAACGCGCCGGCGCTCGAGCGCACGCGCGCTGAGAATCCTGACTCGACTAACGCCAGCGCCACCAATTCCGGCGGCAGCCCCGCCCTTTTGAACACCTGCTCCATCCTGGGCCGATAGTAGCGGCTGCGCAGGAGCGAATCATGAAACGGCTCGGAGAGGCCCTGCTGCACGCGCAAATTCTGCGCCGCCCGCGCATACGCCGACGGCGGCTGCCCCTTGAACATCACGGCAATCCGCTGCTCGTCCCACCCGACTGGCTGCTGTCCCGTGGCGAGCCGGTTCAGGATGTCGCCATACTTGGCCTTCAGGTAGGCGTTCGCCCACTCGACCTCTTCGCCGGTCGGAGCGCCGTCGCCCGGCATATGAAATTTCTGGTAGACCAGCGAAACGTTGTCGCGGTCGTGAACGACGAAGTCCCGCTCACTCCAGTAAGTGAAAGCTTTGATCCAGAAATTGATGTTGGGCTCGATCGCGGCGGGACGTGGGAAGGGCGAGGCCTGGGTACTGACTCGCGCGACTGCGACTGCGACTTCGCTCGCGGCTTGCGCGGTCGCGCGCGGCAAAACAGCCATCAATGTGGCTATTGCGGCGGCCATTGCCGCCCGCTTGATCTGCCTAGTTGCTGACTTTGTTCTCGGCATCTCCGCCCTCTGCCGCTACCGTCCATCGCAAGGCGCGCGTGCGGCTCTCCGCCGCCCGGTGCCGATACGAGATATACCAAGTATGCCTTTGAGCTAAGATAGTCAACAAAATGCTTTAACGTATCAACGCGAATCTTCTGCAAATCCCCTGACTTGCGACGCTACGCCTGTTATAGGTGCCCGAAAACCGATGGATCCGCGAGCTTGGAGTGGCGAGAGTAGCACCTTGAGTTGGGTTTACACCCGCAGCTAAGCTCGCGATCGAAGCATCTACGTGGATGAAATTGAAATAGTTCCGCCGCGGCGTCCGCTGGCCGCGTCCATCAGGGTTCCCGGTTCCAAGAGCATCACTAACCGCGTGCTGTTGCTGGCCGCGATGGCAAAAGGGCGCTCGACTATTTCCGGCGTGGGCCTAAATGATGACACGCGCCGGATGGCGGCCGCGCTCGGGACGCTCGGCTTCGGGCTTGCTGTCGACGAAACGGCCGCGCGAATTGTCGTGGACGGGCGCGGCGGCGCGATACCGGCGCGCGGCGGAGACTTGGACGCCGGAGGCGCGGGTACCGCGATGCGCTTTCTGCTCGGCTTTCTGACGCTGGGGCGCGGACGTTTTCGGCTCGACGGAAACCAGCGGATGCGCGAGCGTCCTATCGGCCCGCTGCTCGATACGTTGGCGGCGCTCGGCATCTCGGTGCGCGCCGAGCGGGACAACGGATGTCCGCCGGTGGTGATCGAGATCGGCGAGGGCGGCGTGAGCGGCGGCGCGGCGCGAGTCGACGCCGCGGTTTCCTCGCAATTCGTCTCGGCGCTGCTGATGCCGGCGCCGCTTTGGCCACAGGGGCTCGAGCTCACAGTCATCGGAGGCGCCGCGCGCCCGTTTATCACGATGACGCTCGCGCTGATGGAGCGATGGGGCGCGAGCGCGACGATGAGCGGCAGTGAAATCGTCGTGCCTGGTCGTCAGCGCTACTCGGCACAAAAAAGCTTCGAGGTAGAACCCGACGCTTCGAGCGCGAGCTACTTCGCCGCGGCGGCCGCGCTGGTCGGCGGCAGCGTCGTACTGGACGGGCTCCGCGCCGACTCGGTGCAAGGGGATATCGAGTTCATGAAGCTGCTCGAGCGGATGGGCGCGCGCGTCGAGTGGCGCGAGGACGGCGTGAAAGTGAGCGGCAGCGGAAAAAATCTCGCCGGCGTCGATGTCGCGATGGATGGGATGCCGGACCTGGTGCCGACGCTTGCCGCGATCGCCCCGTTTTGTTCGTCGCCCACGCGGATTCGCAGCGTCTCTTTCATCCGCCATCACGAGAGCGACCGCCTGCACGCGCTCGCTACGGAGCTTCAGCGCCTCGGTGCGTCGGTCCACGAATACGAGGACGGGATGCTGATCGAGCCGTCGCGGATTGGCGCGGCGGCGGTCGAAACCTACGACGACCATCGGATCGCGATGGCGTTCGCGGTGGCAGGGTTGAAGACCGCCGGTATCCGAATCAGGAATCCCGCATGCGTCTCGAAGACCTATCCGGATTTTTTCCGCGACCTCGCCGGGTTATCGAATCCGCAAGCGTAAGCGCATCGCAATTCTCCCGGCTGTGAAAAATGAAAGAGGGCCGTTCACGAACGGCCCCTACAAATTCCAGTCCCTCTTCTTGTCCAATCCAGAGAGAGGTTATGGATGTGCGCTAGTGCGAGGAGATGCGGCGGGCTTCGGCGACGTCGCGGCGCGCGCGCAACAACAGCACTGTGTGCCTGACTTCCTCATAGCGAGGGTCTATCACGCTTATCCGCGACAGTTGCTCCTCGGCCTC
>WNFJ01517429.1_pt4 | contig 11046 bp, 9 predicted proteins | sample 5400461 | NCBI WGS metagenome assembly WNFJ01 (sample SAMN13153349, study PRJNA577476) | soil metagenome | isolation source: 115 cm saprolite on Douglas fir-dominated hillslope | place: USA:California | collected 2013-09-17 | reverse complement strand
GATCGTCTCGACGTTGCTGCCGCGTGCGCGTAGTTCGTCAACCTGCGCTGCAAGCTGCAAGCCAGCGCCCGGCGGCGTCCCCGATACCGGCCCGTCTCTGCAGAAGAGCCCGGCCACGGTAGGCTCGCCCACCTCGAGGGCGTCCTATGCGCGCAGTGCATTCGGCCACAAGGCCAGGCCAGCGCCAGGTTCGGCGAAGTCTGGTGCGCCCTCGAGGACCTCGACCTGCCAACCGTGCCGGACCTGCCATCACTTGTGCCTGCTGGTGGCCAAGCGCCCGGCACCGTCAGGATCTTGCGATTGTCGGGTCCGGCACTGATGCCGAGACGTGGGGACTCGCTCAGACATACCGAGGCCCCGCAGGCACGGGTCGCATGGGGGATGCAGACGGGAGCGCGGGACCGGTGGGCACCCGGTCCCGCGCCGGTATTCATGACGGCTTCTGCAGCCCGGCGGCGGTAAGCAGGTACCCGGGGACGGTGGTCGCCGGGTCGGCCCGTACCAGGTCCAGCAGGGCGGCCCCGGCCATCTCGGGGGTCAGCGGTTCGCCCAGCTGCTTCAGGTATTCCTCCTCGGTCTGGCCGCCACGGGCCGCGTACGCCCGGATGCCCCGCCTGCCCACGTCTCCGAACGGAGCCATCCGCGACATCACCGCGGTGACGGTGATGCCCAGCCCGGCCCGGCGCGACTCGTCCTGGGCGTATGCCGCGATGAACCGCTGGGTGGCCTTGGACCCGGCGTACCCGCCGCTGGCCGGTGATCCGTTGATGGCGGCTCCGCTGCTCATCACCACCACCCTGCTGCCGGGCGGCAGCGGCTTCAGCAGTGCCTCACGCAGCCAGGTGAACGCGATCTTGACGTCGGTATGCCAGTTGACGGAGAATGTCTCCCAGGTCTGGTCCTGGAGCGGGCGCATCACCGGGTTGGCGCCGGCGACCAGGATGAGAACCTCCGGCTCGTAGCGGTCCACCAGGTTCCACGCCACTGTCGCGTCGGCCGCATCCGCGACCTCGGTCCGGATGTTCGGGCTGGTGGTGGCCAGCTCGGCCAGGGCCGGGCCGGTCCGGGCCACCGCGACCACCGGAGCGCCGGCCTCGGCGAACGCGCGAGCGATCCCACGTCCCAGGCCCCGGCTGGCGCCAACGACGACTGTGGTCCTGTCCGACAAGTCACTCATGGTCGTCCTGTTTCTTTTGCGTGTCCACCGTGTCTCTCCCTTTGCTTATGACCTGACGGGCTCTGCTTCTGCGATGGCCGCGTATTGTTCTGCGATCGCCGCGTACTGCCGCTCGAGCGCCTTGGCCGCGCCGCTGCGCCAGCTGTCGGCCATGGACTGTCCCTTCCTCCACCCCGTCGAAGATGGCTCGCGCGACGGACTCCGGGGAGGCCTTCGGCATGTCGATGCCCCGGGTCATGTCGGTGTCCACGAAGCCGGTCAGGACGGCATGAACGCTCACGCCCCGCCCGGCCAAAAGGGTGCGCAGCGATTGCGTCAGGTTGAACGCGGCCGCCTTCGAGATCGAGTAGGCCGGGATGAGCGGCAAGGGGGCGAAGGCGTTCACCGACAGATTGTTGACGACCGCTCCGTGGGAACGAGTCAGCACTGGCAGGAAAGCCTGGGTGACGCCGTAGGTGCCGAAGAGGTTGACGGCGAGGTGCCGTTCGAGCACGGCACGATCGCTCAGATCGTCGTACAGCGCAATGCCGGCGTTGTTGATGAGGACATCGAGAGTTTCGACCTGATCGGCAGCTGCCTGGATCTGGGCGGCGCTGGTCACGTCCAGGGTCAGGGACGTGACGCGCCCGCCGGGGTGAGCCAGGGACTGGCGCGTGCCGGCATACACCCGCTTCGCGCCTCTGCTGAGAGCCTCGGCGACCAGCGCCTGTCCGATGCCGCGATTGGCCCCGGTCACCAGAACTGCTTTGTCTGCGATTGTCATTACATCCTCCTACCTAATAAATGCGGGCCGTCCGCGTACCGCGGAAGCCGGTAGTGCTGATCGCCGTGAACTCCCACGAGATGCCGGCCGTGCCAGCGGGCCTTGACCAGAGTTGGCCACGCCCATCACTTGCTGGTCACCTCCTGACTCGGACGGGCGGTGCGGGCGAGCGTTTTGGCCCGGACTACATCTGGGTCTCGTGGGTCGGCGGGAAGGACCTCGTACCGGGGGCGCTCACGTCGGGCCCTTGGCCTGTCGATGCGGATGCGCTTCACCGCTGTCTCCTCGATCACTCGCCATGTGCCGGGCCGGTTAAGCAGGAGGCCGGCCGTCGTCATAGCCTGGTTCTTCGAGGGACAGTACGAGGCGGCGCCGTTGTCGGGCGTCACCCGATGGTGCATATGCCGGTGCAATCTTGCCGCCGGGGTCCGGCCGTGCCGCCGGGCCCGCCCTCGGGGCACGATGGTGCCGCCGGGACGGTCTGCGGTGCGGGGCTAGGGGATCAGGCCGAGCTCGCGTGCCCGGGTGACGGCCTCGGTGCGGTTGGCCGCGCCGAGCTTGCCCAGCAGGTGGCTGACGTGCTTCTTAACGGTGTCGAGGCTGACCACCAACTGCTCGGCGATCCGCGGGTTCGGCGCGCCCGTGGCCAGCAGCCGCAGCACGTCGAGCTCGCGGGCGGTCAGCTGGTCGGCCAGGCCCGGCACCGCCGCGGCGGCGCCCCGCCGGGCGCCCGGCGCGGCTTCCTTTTCGGCGAAGGCCCGCAGCACCTTGGCCAGGCAGCCGAGTGGGACGCCGCGGGCGGCGCCCTGGCCTGCCTTCTGGGCCGCGACCAGCCGGGCCAGCAGCGCGGCCATCGGCGCGCCCTCATCGGCGAAGACTCGGACATAGCCCTGCGGGCAGGCCAGCATCAGCGCCTGAGCCAGCTCGTCCACCGCGGCGTCCTCGTCGCCGGTGGCCGCCAGGGCCAACGCATGCAACGCCTGGATCTCGATGATGCTGCCGGTCCGGCCCTGGGTGGCTGCTGCCGCGTGCAGCCGCTCCAGCAGCCCGAGTGCCGGGTCGGGGCGGTCTTGCGCGAGCAGCACCCGGGCCAGCACCAGATACTCCCGCTCCCGCGGGTAGCCCGGGTCGTCGTCGGGGCCGAGGCCGCATTCCCTTGCCCAGCGGGCGGCCGCGGCGAGGTTGCCCTGGGCCAGCTGCAGCCGCGCCTGCTGCGCGGGGACGGGGTTGAGCAGGCCGGTCACGCCCAGGCCGGGCGCGACTTCCCCGGCCTCGCTCATCGCCTCCAGCGCCCCGGCCGGATCACCGTTGGATTGTCGGATCCACGCCAGCGTCGCCAGGCCCTCAGCCAGCGGCTGGGTGAAGTTGAGCTGCCGGCATAGCGCGATGCCCTCGGTGAGATGCCGCAGGGCCGTACCCAGCTCATTCCGCTGGTAGGCCACCTCGGCCAGGCCCACATGCACGGCGCCCGCTCCGGGCAGCCCCGGGCGGCCTGGTGGTTCGGTGATCTCGAGCGCCTGCTGGTAGGTGCCGGCCGCGGCGTCCAGGTCGCCGCGGGCGCGCCGGACCTGGCCGAGGAGATGGCTGCCCCAGGCGGTCATGGTGGGCTGGCCGGCCGCCCGCCACTGGCCGATGCTCGACGACAGCGCGAGCTCGGCCTCCGCGAGCCGGCCGCGCAGCCACTCGGCCAGGCCCCGGTACCCGTTGGCGTGGGATGCCAGCATCCACTCGTCCCCGCCGAGGCTGGCCAGGGCCTGCGAGGCGAACATGATCGCGCGCTCGGCGTCGCCGCGGAGCACGGCGAGCATGGCGTGTTCGTGCGCGATGATGGCGGGGAGGTTGGCGAACAGGCTCGTGGTGTCCGCCATGGCGCGGTCGGCGGCATCGAGCAGGCCTTCGCCCTCCTCCAGGCGGCCGCTGAGCAGGGCCAAGACCACCTGCGGGAGCAGCAGCCGCCGCCGGGACCGGATCAGGTCAGCGGGCAGCGCCGCCAGCCACCGCTGAATGGTCGCGCCTTGGCTGCTCAGCAGAAACGCGTCGACGTGCCGCTCGACCAGTCGCACAGACCAGGCGGCGTCCCCGGCAGCCAGGGCGTGCCGCACCGCGTCGTCGGCGAGGCCATGCTGCTCGTGCCAGGCGGCCGCGGCCCGGTGAAGGCCCGCAACCCGGCCGGGCCGTTCCTGCTGCAGGCGGGCGCGGAGCAGGTCGGCGAACAGGTGGTGGTAGCGCCACCAGCCGCGCACCTCATCCAGCGGCACCAGGAACAGGCCGGCCTGTTCCACCTGCTCCAGCATCGCCTGGCTATCGGTGCGGCCGGTGACCGCATCACACAGCCCGCCGGACAGCCGTTCCAGTACCGAGGTCTCCAGCAGGAAGGCGCGCAGCTCCTCCGGCTGGCGGTCCAGTACCTCCCCGGCCAGGTAGTCCAGGACATAGCGGTGGCTGCCGCTGAAGGCCGCCACGAACCCGGCGGGATCTGCCTGCCCGCGCAGCGACAGGGCGGCCAACTGCAGGCCCGCAGCCCATCCCTCGGTACGGGCCGCCAGCGCCGCCACCGCGGCGCCGGGCAGCTCAGTATCAATCGCTTCGCGCAGCAGGGCCGCCGCTTCGTCCGCGCTAAAACGCAGATCATCGGCGCGCAGCTCGGCGAGCTGCCCGCCGGCCCGCAGCCGCGGCAGCCGCAGCGGCGGGTCGGACCGGCTGGCCAGCGCCAGGCGCAGGCCCGGCGGCAGGTGCTCCACCAGGAACTCAAGCGCCCCGTGCACCTGCCGGGCATCGATCAGGTGGTAGTCGTCGAGGACCAGCAGTACCTCGCCGTCACCGGGCTGGGCGGCCAGCTCGTTGATCAGGGCCGTGACCAGCCCCTCAAATGACAGCGGCGCGGGCGGCCCGAGCAGCGGGCCGGCCCGCTCGCCGATCCCTGGCCGTGCCCGGTCCAGCGCCGCGATCACATGACGCCAAAACCGCACCGGGTCGTTGTCGGCTGCGTCCAGCGACAGCCACGCCACCCGATGATCGCCGGACCGGACCCAGTCGGCCAGCAGCGCCGTCTTGCCGAACCCGGCCGGGGCACACACCACGACCAGCCCCCGGGCCAGCCCCTCGCCGAGCGCCCCCGCCAGCCGCGGCCGCGCCACGTACCCCGGCACCGGGCCGGGCACATACAGCTTGGTGGCCAGCAGGGCATCCCGCTCGGACGCGACAACCCCGGCCGGGGCCGCCGCAGGCGGCTCAGCCATCGGCGACCCACCACTCAGCGCATCCAGCGATGACCAGCATCGCTGCCAGGTCCGGTCATTCTAACCGTCGGCCCGAAGGCCGCGCCGCGGCCGACCCGTGCGGCCGCCACCCTGACGCGCATCGCGGACCGCCTGCGCCCCTTTGCCGGCCTCCTGCGCGATCGCACCCGGCCAGACATGGCCGCGGGCCACCAGCGGTCGGCCTAACCGACGGTGCGGATGCGGTGATCACCGCCGCAGAAGCCCGCACTCCTGGGGGACTGCCCCGCCGTCACGCGCCAGGGCATGGCGCGTCCCTGGGCGGCACCGTCGTGCCCGGCGCCTCTTCAAAAGATTCCACCCGCATGCGCACCTTCGGGTGACGCCCACCTCTGGAGGGCGTTCGTAGCGTGCAGGTGAACGAGACATGCACCGGCAGGAGGGATAGCAATGGCCGTTCTCAGGCTCGGCCGCTTCAGGGCCGGCCAGGTCGGCACCGGGGAAATGCTCACCAGTCACGCCACCCTGGGCGCCGCGGTCGAGGATGCCTTTCCCGGGCTCACCAGCATGCAGCTGGCGAAGGCCGGCGACCCGGAGGCGGCCCAGCGTATGGCGCTAGGACTCATTCGCCAGCGTGCAGTCGGCGTTGCCGGCGCGCCCGGCATCCCGCAGGCCAGGGCCGCATTCTCGCCCGCCCAAGGCATCGCGGTCGGATACGCGGACGTCGTCGATGCGTGATCGCACGCGACCCGTCCACGGCGGGGGCCATGCGCGCCTACGGGCCTGGCCTGCCCCGCCGCCGCGGCACAGCAGTGGCCGGGCGCTGGCGGCCAGGCGAGGAGGCGAACAGGCGTGAACGGCCCGAGGTGGCCTGCCCGCTACGAGATCCGCGTTGAAAGCGTCCTCGACGATCGGTGGGCGGACTGGTTCGGCGGCCACCAGGTCAGCAGCGACGGCACACAGACGGTCATCGTTGGCCTGCTCCCGGACCAGCCCGCACTGCACGGAGTGCTGACCAAGATCCGCGACCTCGGGTTGTGCCTGATCTCGGTACGCCGGCTCGACCCCGGTAAAGCCCGAAACGAACCGCCGCTATGACACGCGACATCGCGCGAACCGAGGCCTTGTCCACCGCGACCCTGAAAGGCGCATCAGCCAGCCGTGGCTGCTGGACGACGCACCGATCGCTACGCAAGCCGAAGTTCTCAGGCTGCTGCCTCCACCGGTCAGGCTGCTCTACCGCCTGGTGTGGGCGCCGAAGTACCGGAGCACCCCCGGTGGAACGACCACGCGAGCGTTTGACAGCAAGCCGCACACGACATGGCGACGTCCACCACCTGTCACGCACCCGCGGCTTTGGCCGGCCGGCCCTGACCCACGTTCGTTCCATGGCGAGCGAAGGGGGAACACCCCCATGGCCTCACCCCAAATCGCGCAGCGCACCGGCCGGGCCGCCTGGGCGCTGATGACCGCGATCCACGACGCGCTGCGCCGCGACCTTGACGCGCTGCTGCACACCACGGCCAGCCGCGCGGCGGCCCGGGCCCGCTGGATCACCTTCCGCGACCAGCTACACCTCCACCTCGCCGCCGAGCACACGGCCCGGTGGCCGCGGGCCCGGGCCAAGGTTGCCGGCGACCCGCACGGCCAGGTCCTGCTAGATGCGATGGAAGATGGGCACCAGCTGATCGGGCCGCTGCAGGCGATGACCGACGACGCGTTTGCGATGGACGCCGACCCGGGGCGGCTCCGCCAGCTGCTGACCCGGCTGCGCACCAGGCTGGCCAGCCATCTCGCCCATGAGGAGGCCGATGCGCCGCCGCTCATCGAGCAGATCATGTCCACGCGCGAGCTCGGCGCAATCGCCCGGGCCATCCGCGGCGGGCCTGCAGAGTGCACGGTCCCGTGGGCCCTTGCCCACGTCAGCCCTCACGTCCGCACCCAGGTACTGAGCCAACTCTCAGCACCCGCTCGCCTGTTCTACCGGAGGGCCTGGCTGCCGCGCTTCACCCGCAACTCCCCGCCGCTGTGAACACCCATCAGGCCCAGTCGTCGCCCGTGCCTCCCTCCGGGAGCATGCGTCATCGCATCGAATTCGGCCAGCGAATCGGCCAGCCGTTAGACTGACCGCACCCAGCAGCGACGTTGGCTGTCGCTGGACGTGCTGAGTGGTAGGTCGCCGATGGCTGAGCTGTCCGCGGCGGCCCCAGCTGGGGTTGCCGCTTCCGACCGCGATGTCCTGCTGGCCACCAAGCTGCACGTGCCCCGCCTGCAGGCAGGCTTCGTGCCCCGCCCCCGGCTGGTCCGGGCGCTGGATGAGGGGCTGTCGCGCCAGCTGACCCTGCTGTGCGCCCCGGCAGGGTTCGGCAAGACCGCCCTGCTGGCCGACTGGGCGCGGGCTGGCAACCATCCGGTGGCGTGGCTGTCGCTAGATGCAGCCGATAACGACCCGGCACGGTTTTGGCGCCACGCGGTGGCTGCGCTGGACCGGGTGCGGCCGGGTATCGCCGAGCGGGCTGGACCGCTGTTGGCCCCGCCGTCGCCAGGGTCGTTTGAGGGGCTGATGACGGCGCTGATCAACGAGCTGGCTGCCCAGCCCAGTGACGATGTGGTGCTGCTAGTTCTCGACGACTATCACCTGATCGATGCCCAGCCGGTACATGCTGCGCTTGAGTTCCTGCTTGACCATCTGCCCCCGGGCCTGCGCGTGGTGCTGGCCAGCCGGTCCGACCCGCCGCTTCCGCTGGCGCGGCTGCGGGCCAGCCGGCAGCTGGCCGAGCTGCGCGCCGGCGAGCTGCGGTTCACCGGGGATGAGGCGGCGGCCTTGCTGGCTGAGGGAAGTAGCGGCGCTCTGCCCAGCACCGTGGTGGCGGCGCTGGCAGCCCGCGCCGAGGGGTGGGCAGCGGGGTTGCAGCTGGCCGCCCTTTCGCTGCGGGGACAGCCGGATCCCGCCGAATTCGTGGCGGCGTTCAGTGGCAGCCACCGGTATGTGCTGGATTACCTGGCGGAAGAGGTGCTGGAGGGCCAGAGCGAGAGGGTGCGGGAGTTCTTGCTGGAGCCCTCGGTGCTATAGCCAGGCGATGCTGGAACAGGTGGAGCGATCCGGCCTGTTCCTGGTGCCGCTCGATGAGGTCCGCCGCTGGTGGCGCTATCACCGCCTGTTTGCCGACCTGCTCCGCGCCCGCCTGCAGCAGGAACGGCCGGACCGGCTCCCGGTGCTGCACCGGGCCGCAGCCGCCTGGCACGATGAGCATGGCTTGGCCGATGGAGCGGTGGCACATGCGCTGGCTGCTGGCGAGATGAGCTGGGCCGCCCAGCTGATCGAGCGGCACGCCGACGCGGTTCTCCGACGCCTCGAGGGTGCGACCGTGCAGAGATGGCTTTCCGCACTGCCCGCCGAGCTAGCCAGCTCCCGGCCACGGCTGTTGCTAGCGCAGGCATGGATGGCACTGGCCGGTGGGGACGTGAACGCGGCTGAGGCCCTGCTTGATGCCACAGAGCGCGCGTTCGCGGATACCCCCGATGAGCCCTTCGAGCCGTCGTCCGGCAGAGCCATGAGCTGGCTGGCGAACGTCCCCGCCACGATCGCCATCAATCGTGCTTACCTCGCCCTGCTCCGCGGCGACGCCGAACAAGCAATCATGTTCGTCTCACGGACCCTGGCCGAACTTGGCGAGGGCGAGTGGATGGTGGCATCTCACGCCGGCGGGCACCTGGGCGTAGCCGAGTGGCTCCGGGGCCGGCTTGCAGAGGCCGAGCGCGCGTTGTCGTCGACCCTCGGTCAGTGGCGGGCGACCGGCGAGCCCATCATGACCGCCTGGGGCTGCCATTACCTCGGACAGGTCCAGCGCGCCCAAGGCCGCCTGGACGCTGCACTTGGCACCTACCAACAGGCGCTCGGGATCACTGCGCCGCCCGGCCAGCTGGCCCTGCCCGCCGCCGCTGGCATCGGGTACGTGGGCACGGCCGAGGTGGCCTACCAGCGGGACGAGCTCGACGCTGCCCTAGAGCATGTCACCAAAGGCATCACCCCGTGTCGGCAGCTCAACTACACCCAGCCGCTGGCGGCCGGCCTGGCGACGCTGGCGTGGATCCGGCACGCCAACGGTGATGCGGCTGGCGCCCGAGAGGCGATGGACGAGGCCGAGCGAGCCGCACCAACCACCGCGGTGGCCAGCCTGCTGAACCCGGTCCCTGCGCAGCGGGCACGGCTGCTGCTGGCCCAGGGCGACGTCGCGGCCGCGGCCCGCTGGACGGAGGAACGCAGCCTCGACGCTGACGATGAGCCGACATATCAGAGGGAGCAGGAATTCCTGGTGCTGGCGCGGGTGCTGCTCGCCCAAGACCGCCCTAGCGCGGCGCTTGGGCTGCTGGAGCGGCTGCGCGCGGCCGCGGCCGCCCAGGGCCGGACCGGCAGCGTCATCGAGATCCAGGCACTGCGGGCGCTCGCGCTCGCAGCTGCGAGCGACGAGGACGCCGCGGTGGACGCCCTGGCCCAGGCGCTTATGCTTGGCTGCCCGCAGGGCTATGTCCGGGCGTTCACCGACGAGGGGCCGCCGATGGCCGCGCTGGTTGCCCGGCTGGTCGCGGCCCAGAAGGCAGGCCAGCCCCCCGCCCGGGATGTCCCGCTCGGCTGCCTGGCCCGGCTTCTGCGCGCTTTTGGCCAGCCTCCCGCCGCACCGGGCGCCGGGCGCAGCACCGCCGCGGCGGTGCCGGGCCTGGTCGAGCAGCTGACCGCCCGCGAGCTGGAAATCCTGACCCTGCTGGCCGCGGGCACCCCGAACCCGCGCATCGCCGCGGACCTGGTGATCAGCCTTGACACGGTCAAAAAGCACGTCAGCCACCTGCTGGGCAAGCTGGGGGCGGCCAACCGCACCGAGGCGGTCACCCGGGCCCGCCAGCTCGGCCTGATCCCCTAGCCCGGCACCGCAGCCAATCTCCCGGGCGGCACCGTCTTGCCCCCAGCGGACTCGGCGGCACTGTCGTGCCGGGTGCGGCCCGCAGAAGATTCCACCGCCATGCCCACCTTCGGGTGACGCCTCCCGCGGCGCCGATTCATATCGTCCCTCGAAGTATCAGTCCCAGCACGGCCGGGCTCCTTGCCGGCTGCTCGTACGCATCGGAGGCGGCATGACCACGACCCTTGCCAGATCCATGCCTGTCCGGCGGCGCCAGGAAGCAGATCCGGTCACGGAGACGCCCGGGCAGCGCGCCGCGCGGTTTGAACGCGACGCGCTGCCATACCTAGCGCAGCTGTATCCCACCGCGCTGCGCATGACCCACAACCCCGCCGACGCCGACGATCTGGTCCAGGAAACCTTCACCCGGGCATACGCCTCATTCGGGCGGTTCGAGCCCGGCACCAACCTGAAGGCCTGGCTGTACCGCATCCTCACCAACACCTTCATCACCAGCTACCGGAAACGGCAACGCGACCCCGTGCCCACTGCCGAGATCCAGGACTGGCAGCTTGCCCACGCTACGTGTCATCCCTCCTCGGGGCTGGGGCCCGCCGACACCGAGGTCCTGGAACACCTGCCCGACGCTCGCGTCACACGCGCGCTCCGCCAGCTTCCCGAAGGCTTCCGCACCGCGGTGTACCTGGCCGACGTCGAAGGCTACGCCTACCGCGAGATCGCCACCATCACGGGAATACCGATCGGGACCGTGACCTCACGGCTGCACCGTGGCCGCCGCCAGCTGCGCGATCTGCTTCACGACCACGCGGCCACGCACCACCCGGCCACGATGGCGCCACGCCGCGAAGCCCTCCCGGTGACGGTGCACCCGTGAAGGTCGCGGTGATCCGCGCCCTCAAGGCCCAACCCGGTGCCCTGGGGCCGCCGGGCCGCAGGCGGGACTAGTCATGGCAGCACGCCTGGAGACAT
>WNFJ01756419.1_pt1 | contig 11048 bp, 16 predicted proteins | sample 5400461 | NCBI WGS metagenome assembly WNFJ01 (sample SAMN13153349, study PRJNA577476) | soil metagenome | isolation source: 115 cm saprolite on Douglas fir-dominated hillslope | place: USA:California | collected 2013-09-17 | reverse complement strand
TCGGTCGGCGACGGGCCGATGTCGATCCCCTCGGCGTCGACGTTCAGCTCCCGGGCCAGGCCGAACAGCTCGACCAGCGTCTTGCCGGCGCTGGCCACCGCGTCCCGGGGGCGCAGGCTGGGCTTGGTCTCCACGTCGAGGATCAGCTTGTCGAAGTCGGTGCGCTGCTCGACCCGGGTCGCCTCGACCTTGTAGGTGACCCGCATCACCGGCGAGTAGATCGAGTCGATCGGGATCCGGCCGATCTCCTGGCCCGGCTGCTTGTTCTGGGCGGCGGACACATAGCCGCGGCCGCGCTCGACCGTCAGCTCCATCTCCAGCTTGCCCTTGCTGTTCAGGGTCGCGATGTGCAGGTCGGGGTTGTGCACCTCCACGCCGGCCGGCGGCGCGATGTCAGCGGCCGTGACCGGGCCGGGGCCCTGCTTGCGCAGGTACATCGGCACGGGCTCGTCGTGCTCGGAGGAGACGACGAGCTCCTTGAGGTTCAAGATGATGTCCGTAACGTCCTCGGTGACTCCGGGGACGGTGGAGAACTCGTGCAGCACTCCCTCGATCCTGATGCTGGTGACGGCGGCACCCGGGATCGAGGAGAGCAGGGTGCGACGGACCGAGTTCCCGATCGTGTAGCCGAATCCCGGCTCGAGCGGCTCGATCACGAACCGGGACCGGAACTCGCTGACCTGGTCCTCGGTGAGGCCTGGACGCTGGGCGATAAGCATGGACGTTCCTTTCCGCGATGCCCGTTATCTGACTATCGCGACTTTCGCTGACGACTGGCCGCCGTCATCTGGCGTGACCCGCCGCTGCGGCGGCGGCTCACTGTACTGCGGTTACTTCGAGTAGTACTCGACAATGAGCTGCTCCTGGACCAGCGTGTCGATCTGGGCCCGGGCCGGAAGCGCGTGCACGAGGATACGCATCTTGTCGGGGATCACCTCGAGCCACGCCGGAACCGTGCGCTCACCCGCCTCGGCCCGCGCCACCGCGAACGGGGTCAGCTCGCGGGACTTGGCCGCCACCTCGACGATGTCGGCCTCGCTCACCCGGAACGAGGGGATGTCCACCTTGCGGCCGTTGACCAGGACGTGGCCGTGCCGCACGATCTGGCGCGCCATGTCCCGGCTCTTGGCGAAGCCGGCCCGGTAGACGACGTTGTCGAGGCGGGTTTCCAGGATCTGCAGCAGGGCCTCGCCGGTCCGGCCGCGGGTCAGGCTCGCTTCCTCGTAGTAGTTGTGGAACTGCCGCTCGAGGATCCCGTAGATGCGCTTGGCCTTCTGCTTCTCCCGGACCTGGAGCAGGTAGTCGTTCTCCTTCGGCCGGTTCCGGCCGTGCTCACCGGGCGGGTACGGCCGGATCTCGATGGGGCACTTGGGCGAGTCGCACTTGGCGCCCTTCAGGAACAGCTTGGTCTTCTCGCGGCGGCAGCGCTTGCAGTCCGGGCCGGTGTATCGAGCCATGGTTGCCTTACTCCTCAGACCCGCCGCCGCTTGGGCGGGCGGCAGCCATTGTGCGGAACCGGGGTGACGTCCTGGATCGAGCCGACCTCCAGGCCGGTCGCCTGCAGCGACCGGATGGCGGTCTCCCGGCCCGAGCCCGGACCCTTCACGAACACGTCGACCTTCCGCATGCCGTGCTCCATGGCCCGGCGGGCGGCGGCCTCCGCGGCCATCTGCGCGGCGAACGGCGTGGACTTGCGCGAGCCCTTGAACCCGACCTGCCCGGACGAGGCCCAGGAAATGACGCTGCCGCCAGGGTCGGTGATCGAGACAATGGTGTTGTTGAATGTGCTCTTGATATGGGCGTGCCCGTGAGCGATGTTCTTCCGCTCTTTACGGCGTACCTTCTTGACGCCGGTGCGACTCTTAGGAGGCATCTGTGTTCCTCGGTTCCGGAGGTGGTCGGACCGCTGTCTGCGCCGCGCCAGCCTGAGGCCGCCCGGCGCCGCGGACTACTTCTTCCCGGCCTTCTTCTTGCCGGCCACGGTCTTCTTCTTGCCCTTCCTGGTGCGGGCGTTGGTCTGCGTGCGCTGCCCGTGCACGGGCAGCCCGCGGCGATGCCGGATGCCCTGATAGCACCCGATCTCGACCTTGCGGCGAATGTCGGCCTGCACCTCCCGGCGCAGGTCACCTTCGACCTTGTAGGTGGCGTCGATCCAGTCCCTGAGCCTGACGAGCTCATCGTCGCTGAGGTTGTGGACCCGGGTGTCACCGCTGACGCCCGTGGCCTGCAGGGTCTCGAGCGCGCGGGTGCGGCCGATTCCGTAGACGTAGGTCAGGGCGACCTCGAGCCGCTTGTCGCGCGGGAGGTCGACGCCGACGAGGCGTGCCATCGGGCAGTTCTCCTTCTGGTCGCGGAGGTCCTGCGCGCCGCTCCCCGCCACTGCCCAAGCATTCCTGCCCGGCCGGGGCCCCGGCCTCCTCCGGGGGTAGTCCTTAACCGGCCTCCGGCCGGTTAAGGACTGCGGTGCGTGTCTTGCCGTGCTGTTGTGGGCTAGCTCTTGTCGTGCTGGGTCTGGTCGTGCTGCGTCTGCGCGGCCTGGCTCAGCCCTGCCGCTGCTTGTGCCGCGGATCAGAGCAGATGACCATGACCCGGCCATGCCGGCGGATGATCCGGCATTTGCTGCAGATCTTCTTCACACTCGGCTTGACCTTCATGATGGCTCCTCAGGACGTCCGGGCCGGGTAGCGTGTCCCGCCCCGGGCATCTCGTTACTTGTACCGGTAGACGATCCGCCCACGACTGAGGTCGTAGGGGCTCAGTTCGACGACGACTCGGTCATCGGGGAGGATCCGGATGTAGTGCATCCGCATCTTCCCGCTGATGTGAGCCAGTACCTTGTGCCCGTTGTCTAGCTCCACCCGGAAAAAGGCATTGGGCAGTGATTCCACCACCGTGCCCTCGATCTCGATGGCCCCGTCTTTCTTGGGCATATCCTCCGCGCTTCGCTGTTAGGTCGCTAGTTTCGTAGATCTAGCTGGTTCGTGCTGGTTGTCATTGGCCGGGCATGGCCATCGCTGGCCGTGCCCGTGCAGAATCGGGCGGTCGTCGGTGAGGCTGGCCCCGGCCCGGCTCGTGCCTGCGCACATGTTCCGGATCCGGGCGGCCACGCTGAACGGCTGCCTTCGCACCGCAGGCTCACGCCATGCTACGAAAGCAGCTCACGGGCCGCAGCAAAGTCTACGCGACCGCCGCTGCCAAAGCGAACCGGGGGCCGCTTCCTCCTGCGTGACCTTTGTAACCCGCCCGGCCACCGAGATATTCCCCGGCAGCCCGCCTCCATCACCCGGCCAGCCCTGGCCCCGCCCGGCCCGGGACGGGTCACGAGCCGGCGGTCACGGGCCGGGCGGTCACGAGTCGGGCACATCGCGCCCGGGCTGATCGGGATCACCGGGGAGCTCGCGGTGGTGACGGCGCCTGCCGCCGCCGCCCGGATGACCACCGGTGATCCAGCTGCCGAGCATGACCGCGCCCCAGGGCGCGGCGACCCACAGCGGCCACGGGTACCCGAGCCCGGTCAGCGCCCAGATCACGAAGCAGAGCAGGCTGACGGTGAACCAGCTGCCCCATGCCGACGCCCAGGCCGGGGAGAACCGGCCGTGCCCCCGGGCCAGAGCGCCCTGCCCCTGGAGGGCCCGCAGATACGACCCGGCGCCCGGCGTCGGCCTGCCGTAGCGGGGCAGTGACGCGTCGGGCAGCCGGTACAGGTCCATGGCCGGCAAGTCCGCCATGAGCTCGTCGAGCTCGCCGACGGTCTTCGCCGCGTAGGCCTTGTCGAGGCGCTCGTTGAATTCCTCGGCCGTCAGCCTGCCCGCGGCGTGGTGCTCGCGCAGCAGCGACACTACGCGGTCCCGGTCCTCGTCGGAAGCCCGGATCCTGGGGTCGGCCGCCATCGGGTCCTCCTCAGCTCCTCGAGGGTGCCCTGGCGACCGTGCCAGTCTCAACCACGGGGCTTGCTCCGGTGGACAGACGCGTCGGGCAGCCGGTACAGGTCCATGGCCGGCAGGTCTGCCATGAGCTCGTCGAGCTCTCCGATCGTCTTCGCCGCGTAGGCCTTGTCGAGGCGCTCGTTGAATTCCTCGGCGGTCAGCCTGCCCGCGGCGTGGTGCTCGCGCAGCAGCGACACTACGCGGTCCCGGTCCTCGTCGGAAGCCCGGATCCTGGGGTCGGCCGCCATGAGGTCCTCCTCAGCTTCCCGAGCGCTGCGCGGCGACTGTGCCAGTCTCAACCACGGGGCCCGCTCCGGTAGGCACGGGCTGCGGGTGCGGGCGGCCCGCCGGAGCCGGGCCCGCGGCGCCCTCGGCGCGCAGCCGCTCGAAGCCGCTGCTGCCGCCGTCCCCGGCGGTCAGCACCCAGGGCCCGGACGCGGTGATGGCCACCGTGTGCTCGAAGTGCGCCGACCAGGTGCCGTCCGCGCTGACCACGGTCCAGTCATCGTCGAGCAGCCGCGTCTGCGGCCGGCCCAGGACCAGCATCGGCTCGATGGCCAGGGCCATCCCCTCGACCAGCAGCGGCCCCCGGCCTGCCCGCCCGTAGTTCGGCACCGGCGGGTCCATGTGCATCTCGCTGCCGATTCCGTGGCCGACGTACTCCCGCACGATCCCGTACCGTCCGCTGGCCCGCGCGCTCAACTCGACGGCATGGGAGATGTCGGTCAGCCGGCGGCCGGGCCGGGCCATGGCCAGCCCGCGCCAGAGCGCCCGCTCGCACGCCCGCAGGAGGCCGGCCAGCTCGTCGCTGATCGGCCCGACCCCGACCGTGCGGGCCGCGTCCCCGTGCCAGCCGCCGAGGATCGCGCCGCAGTCGATCGAGATCAGGTCCCCGGCGGCGAGCCGGGTGCTGGGGCTGGGGATGCCGTGCACGATCTGGTCATTGACCGAGGTGCAGATGGTCGCCGGGTATCCGTGATAGCCCTTGAAGGACGGAACGGCTCCGGCGGCGCGGATCTCCCGGGCGGCGATGGCGTCCAGGTCAGCGGTGCTGATGCCGGGCTCGATCGCGTCGGTCAGCACATCCAGGGTGTGCGACACCACCAGGCCGGCCTCGCGCATCGCGGCGAGCTGGCCTGGCGTCTTGATCTGGATCGGCGTTTCCCGCCTGGTCCCCATGGCGCCTCCGGAGTCCTGCGTCAACGTTACCCGCCTGGCGGTGCGGCCCGAGGTCACCGGTTCCCCCAAGCCACCCGGCCGGGCGTCACGGGATGAAGCGCCGCAGCGCGCTCAGGGCGCGGTCGGTGATCTCCTCCACCGGCCCGGTGGCATCGACCCCGAGCAGGATGCCCTCGTCCGCGTAGAAGGCGATCAGCGGCTGCGTCTGGTGCTGGTACACGTCCAGCCGGTGCCTGATCGTCTCTTCCCGGTCATCGTCGCGCTGGAAGAGCGCCCCGCCGCAGTCGTCACACCGCTCGCTGCGGGACGGCGGGTCGAACAGCACGTGCCAGACCCGCCCGCACCTGCGGCAGGTCCTTCGCCCTGAGAGCCGCCTGACCACCTCGTCATCGTCGACGACGAGCTCGAGCACGAGATCCAGCCTGGTGTCCCACTCGGCCAGCATCTTCTTCAGCGTCTCCGCCTGCGGAACGTTCCTCGGGAAGCCGTCGAGCAGGAAGCCCGCCTGCGCGTCGTCCTCGGCAAACCTGCTGGCGACCATAGCGATCGTGATCTCGTCGGGTACCAGGTCGCCGCGGTCCATATAGGCCTTGGCCGCGCGGCCGAGGTCGGTGCCCCCGCTCACGTTGGACCTGAAGATCTCACCTGTCGAGATCGTCGGGATCGCCAGCTGGGAGGCTATGAACTGGGCCTGCGTCCCCTTGCCCGCACCGGGGGGCCCGACGAGGACGACTCGCACTACCGCAGGAAACCCTCATAGTTACGCTGCTGTAGCTGGCTCTCGATCTGCTTCACCGTATCCAGGCCTACCCCTACCGCGATCAGGATGCTTGTGCCACCCAGCGGGAACTGCTGCGAGGCTCCGACCAGCCCGATCGCCACCATCGGGATCAGCGCGATGAGACCCAGGTAGACCGAGCCCGGAGCGGTCAGCCGGCTGAGCACATAGCTCAGATACTCGGCGGTCGGCTTGCCGGGGCGGATGCCTGGTATGAAGCCCCCGTACTTCTTCATGTTGTCCGCGACCTCGGTCGGGTTAAACGTGATCGAGACGTAGAAGTAGGTGAAGAACAGGATGAGGACGAAGAACAGAATCATGTAGTAGGGATCGTTGCCGCGGACCAGGTGCGTCTCGACCCAGGTCGCCCACGGCTTCGGACTGCTGCCGTTGATGCCCCCGAACAGCTGGGCGGCAAGCCCCGGGATGTACAACAGCGACGAGCCGAAGATGACCGGGATGACGCCGGCCTGGTTGACCTTGAGCGGGATGTAGGTCGAGGTCCCGCCGTACATCTTGCGGCCCACCATGCGCTTCGCGTACTGGACCGGGATCCGCCGCTGCGCCTGTTCCATGAACGCCACGAACGCGATGATCCCGATGCCGACCAGCAGGACGACGCCGAACACGAACGCGTGCTTCTGCCGCTCGATGCCGAGCATCTCGCCCGGGATCACCGCGATGACCTGCGTGAAGATCATCAGCGACATGCCGTTACCGACGCCGCGGTCGGTGATCAGCTCGCCGAGCCACATGATGACCGCGGTGCCCGCGGTCAGCGTGATGACCATGGTGCTGATCGTGAAGATCGACGGGTTCGGGATCAGGTTGTTGCACTTCGTGTTGCCAGTCAGGCCGGACAGCGTCCCCGACTTGGCCAGCGCCACGATCCCGGTGGACTGCAGGATGGCCAGGCCGACGGTGAGGTAGCGGGTGTACTGGGTGATCTTCGCCTGGCCGCTCTGGCCCTCCTGGCGGAGCGTCTCCAGGCGCGGGATCACCACGGCCAGCAGCTGCAGGATGATGCTCGCCGTGATGTACGGCATGATCCCGAGCGCGAACACCGACAGCCGCAGCAGCGCGCCGCCGCTGAACAGGTTGACGAGCTGGAACACGCCGGCTTGCCCGGAGTTGGCATTGCTCAGGTTGAGGCAGGCGTTGACCGCCTTCTCCGAGATGCCCGGAGTCGGCAGGTTGGAACCCAGCCGGAACATGGCGATGATGAAGATCGTGAAAAGCAGCTTCCGGCGCAGGTCAGGCGTGCGGAACGCCCGCAGGAACGCGGTCAGCATGCGCGGTCCTCTGGTTGAAGGTTCAACGTCATCTGCCGCTCCTTGCCGCGGAGGGATGGCTGCCGTTTGCAGGCGCGACACGCACGCCGCAGTCTAGCCTGCTCTCAGCTCTCGGATAGCCACGCGCGAGGCCGGGCGAGGCCGCGACGGGCGGCTTGCCCGGCTGTGAAGGGGGAAGGGGAGGCGGGCGGGGGCACGCGGGGGGTCCTGGGGGGTCGTCCCCCCCGGGCCAGCACGGTCATCTCACAGCTCGGTGACCGTGCCGCCGACGGCGGTGATCTTCTCCCTGGCCGAGGCGGAGAACCTGTGCGCGGTCACCCGCAGCCCCGGTACCGCCTCCCCCGAGCCGAGCACCTTGACCAGCTCACCCGGACGGACCGCGCCCTTAGCGGCGAGGTCGTCGGGGGTCACGTCCCCGCCGTCCGGGTACAGGGCGGCCAGGCGCTCGACGTTGACCACCTGATACGTGGTCTTGAAGCGGAGGTTCGAAAACCCCTTGAGCTTGGGCACCCGCCGGTGCAGGGGCATCTGGCCGCCCTCGAAGCCGCCTGCGACCGAGCCGCGCGCCCTGGTTCCCTTGGTGCCGCGGCCGGCCGTCTTGCCCTTGCCCGCCTCGCCGCGGCCGACCCTGGTCCGGGCGGTGCGCGCACCGGGGGCCGGGCGCAGGTGGTGGACCTTTAGCCCTCGCCCGCCCGGGACGTTGTCGCCTTCTGCCATATCAATCGACCTCCTCGACGGTGACCAGGTGGCGCACCGCCCGGACCATGCCCCGGATTTCCGGCCGGTCCGCCTTCACGACCACGTCGCCGATCCGCCGCAGCCCCAGCGAGCGCAGCGTGTCCCGCTGCACCTGCGTGCCGCCGATCCGCGACTTGACCTGGGTGACCCTCAGCTCTGTCATTCAGTGTCTCCCGCTCCCCTGCGGGGCGCCTCGCGCCCCTCGGGCTCGCTCATTGTGTCTCCCGCTCGCCGGCTCCGGCCCCGGCAGCAGCCGTCGCCGCAGCAGCGGCGCGGGCCCTGAGCATGGCCGCGGGGGCCACGTGCTCGATCGGCAGGCCGCGCCGGGCCGCGATCTCCTCGGGACGGTTCAGGCTCTTCAGCGCCGTCACCGTCGCGTGGATCACGTTGATCGGGTTCGATGACCCCAGGGAGCGGGACAGCACGTCATGGATACCCGCGCACTCGAGCACGGCCCGGACGGGCCCGCCGGCGATGACGCCGGTTCCCGGGCTGGCCGGCTTCAGCAAGACCACGCCCGCCGCAGCCTCGCCCTGCACGGTGTGCGGGATCGTGCCCGCGATCCTGGGCACCCGGAAGAAGCCCTTCTTGGCCGCCTCGACGCCCTTGGCGATCGCCGCGGGCACCTCCTTGGCCTTCCCGTACCCGACGCCGACCAGGCCGTTGCCGTCGCCGACGACCACGAGCGCGGTGAAACTGAAGCGCCGGCCGCCCTGGACCACCTTGGCCACCCGGTTGATGGCGACCACCCGCTCCAGGTAGGCGGTGCCCCGGTCGGCCGGGCCGCCGCGGCGGTCGTCACGGCGGTCGCGCCGTTCGCCGCCGCCTCCTGCGCCACGCCGCGGTGTTGCTGCCATCAGATCTTCCTTTTCTTACTGAGTGTCTGCTTTCCATGATCGTGGTGGCTGAGCAACTGCATACGCACCCCATCCACCACGATCATGGAACTGCCTATTTGCCTCACAGGGCCAGCCCGCCTTCGCGGGCGCTGTCCGCGAGCGCGGCCACCCGGCCGTGGTAGGCATGCCCGCCGCGGTCGAAGACCGCTGCCGTGATGCCGGCCTGCGATGCGCGCTCCGCGAGCAGCGCACCGACCTGCCTCGCCTGGGCCGTCTTGTCCCCTCCTGAGCCGCGGATCGACGCATCCAGGGTCGACGCGGATACCAGCGTGCCGCCGACGGTGTCGTCGACGAGCTGCGCGAACACGTGCCGGGCCGAGCGGGTAACCACCAGCCGCGGACGGGCCGCGCTCCCGGTGACCTTCTTCCTTACCCGGAGGTGGCGCCGTGCGCGCGCTGAGACGCGCGCGGCCGTGCGGCCGGTGATGCGGCCGTGCGCCCGGGTCCTGGTGCCAGACATCTCCTACTTCCCAGCCTTCCCGACCTTGCGGCGGATCTGCTCGCCCTGGTACCGCACGCCCTTGCCCTTGTAGGGGTCTGGCTTGCGGAGCTTGCGTATGTTGGCCGCGACTTCGCCGACCTGCTGCTTGTCGATCCCCTCGACCACGAACCTGGTGGGCGACTCGACCCGCAGCGTGATCCCCTCGGGCGCGGTCACCGGGACCGGGTGGCTGAAGCCGAGCGAGAACTCCAGGCCCTGGCCCTTCGCCTGTACCCGGTACCCGACCCCGACGATCTCCAGCGTCTTGCGGTATCCCTCGGTAACGCCCGTGACCATGTTGGCGATCAGCGAGCGCGACAGGCCGTGCAGCGCCCTGATCTCGCCTTCGTCGCTCGGCCGGGTCACCCTGATGGCGCCGTCCGCCTGCGAGACCTCGATGGGCGCGGCCACCTCCATGCTCAGGACCCCGCGCGGACCCCGCACGGTGACATCGCGGCCGCTGATGGTGACGTCCACGCCGCTGGGGATGACGACGGGCGTCCGTCCGATTCGTGACATCACTCGTTCCCTATAAGACGCCGGAGCGGCTTCATGCCGCTTCCCTACCAGACGTAGGCGAGGACTTCCCCGCCCACGCGCTTCTTGTTCGCCTGCTTGTCGGTCATCAGCCCGGACGACGTCGAGATGATCGCGACACCGAGGCCGCCGAGCACCCGCGGCAGGTTGTCCTTGCGCGCGTACACCCGCAGGCCGGGCTTGGAGACCCGCTTGAGCCCGGCAATCGAGCGCTCCCTGGTCGGCCCGAACTTGAGGGCTATCACCAGGTTCTTGCCGACCTCGGCGTCCTGAACATTCCATCCCGCGATGTAGCCCTCCTGCTGGAGGATCTCCGCGATGTGCACCTTGATCTTGGAGTGCGGCATGGTCACGGTGTCGTGGTATGCCGAATTGGCGTTGCGCAGACGGGTCAGCATGTCTGCGACCGGGTCGGTCAGTCATGGTCATGGCCTGGAGGCCCTCCTCGCCGCGGTTTCCCTGGGGACCTTCGGCGTGGTCGGTGGGCGCTGGTCGCGCCCAGGTCGGTCATCGTGCCAGGCGCGGTAGCGCCTGCAGGGTCTTCGTCTTGCCCCCGTGTGTACTGATCGGGGCCTACCAGCTGGACTTGGTGATGCCGGGAAGCTCTCCGCGGTGCGCCATCATCCGGAAGCAGATGCGGCACAGGCCGAACCTGCGGTAAACCGCGCGCGGCCGGCCGCAGCGCGAGCACCTGGTGTACCCGCGCACGGCGAACTTCGGCTTGCGCTTCGCCTTGGCGATCAGGCTCTTCTTCGCCACTGATCAGCCCTCCCTAAACGGAAATCCGAGCCGCCGCAGCAGCGAGCGGCCTTCTGCGTCGTTGGTCGCGGTAGTGACGACGGTCACGTCCATGCCGCGCTGCCGGTCCACCTGGTCCGGGTCGATCTCGTGGAACATAAGCTGCTCGGTGAGGCCGAAGGTGTAGTTCCCCCGGCCGTCGAACTGCTTGTCGCTCAGCCCGCGGAAGTCACGGATCCTGGGCAGGGCCAGGGACAGCAGCCGGTCGCAGAACTCCCACATCCGCGTCCCGCGGAGCGTGACGTGCGCGCCGATCGGCATGCCTTCCCTGAGCTTGAACTGGGCCACCGACTTCCTCGCCCGGGCGACGGCCGGCTTCTGCCCGGTGATGATCGTCAGGTCCTTCACCGCGCCGTCGATCAGCTTGGCGTCCCGGGCCGCCTCGCCGACGCCCATGTTCACCACGATCTTGGACAGGCC
>WNFJ01439769.1_pt2 | contig 11050 bp, 10 predicted proteins | sample 5400461 | NCBI WGS metagenome assembly WNFJ01 (sample SAMN13153349, study PRJNA577476) | soil metagenome | isolation source: 115 cm saprolite on Douglas fir-dominated hillslope | place: USA:California | collected 2013-09-17 | reverse complement strand
GCAATCCTGTGGGCCGGATTCACGTGCGGCACGCTGGACATTAGCGCCGCGCTCGTCGTCTACCGGTATTTCGGACGCCCGCCGATGCGGTTGCTGCAAGGGATCGCCGCCGGCGTGCTGGGCTCGCGCTCCTTCCAAGGCGGGCTTCCAACGGCGTTGCTCGGCCTTTTCTGTCATTTTTTCATCGCATTTTCTGCCGCCACCGTCTACCTTACGGCGAGCCGCTGGATACCTTTCCTTCTGGCGCACGCCGTAATCTCTGGCATTTTCTATGGCGTGGCTGTTTACTTCTTCATGAATCGCGTCGTGGTGCCCCTTTCGAGCGCCATAAAATATCCGTTCTCTTTACAGCTGTTGGTTATCGGCGTCGTCATACACATCTTCTGTGTCGGATTGCCCATCGCCCTCGTAGTACGACGATGCTCAATGCAATGAAATAAGTCGATGGGCACGGCACGCTCATGAGGTTTCTGATCTTGGCGCATTTGGCTCGTGCCAAGGGCGAGGACCTTAGCCATCGCTCGACTTCTCCCGCATTGATCGCGGAAAGAGTGTAGTTGCTCCAGCGCGGCAGAATCCATTTAATTGGGTAGCCCTGGTAGGTCACTTTGGTCGAGTGTGTCTTCCAAGTATGGTCGGTGGCCAACTCGCGCTGGCGATAGTGGCTGACCAACTCAGAGACGGTAACTGCTCGCGGGGTGAGGTGCGGGTGATTCAGATTAATTTTCCAGAGCAGTGCCCCGACCTCGAGAAGCGCCGACGATTTGTCGGAGAATTGTGCGGTCGAACCGATCGCCATCCTTCGATGTTTCCGCTTGCCATCAGCTCCTGCCTCGCGCCATCTAAATTCCCAAACATCGGGACCGCGCAAACGCGTGGACCGCATGACACTTCCGTTTTGCACAAAGTCTCCTTTTCTGCTTTTGGTTTTGGCCAACCAGGACTTCTGGGTCGGACTGTCATTGTGGCAAATGAAGGAGAACCAGAGGTGAGGACCGACGGTAACCGAGTGGCTGCGATGTTCTGTGCGCTGGTACGTCTTCGGCCGGAACAAACGGTACAAGTATCCAATTTCGGCGACGAGAATGTGCCGAGAGTCTCGGCGGACGGACTACCGCTTTGCGGCAGCGATGTCCTGATTGTGGCGAGAGAAGGGAATTGACGGACGTCACGCCGAGGCGGATAGCCTCGGGTTGGGCAACCAACCAGGAACTACTCCATTCGTGAACGCAAGCGCGTTTTACCGTTAGCTATCTCCGGGTAACTTTCTGTTTGCCCGTCATCCAGGCACAATCAGAAAAAGGCTTACAGTTCGTTCAATGGATCTCGCCAAGTGATGCTGAATAACCCGATGCGTACTTGGGCTTTCCCCAGGATTGGTAAAGCGTGATCAGGCGCTTCGTGGCTTCTATCGTTCGCGGGTCGTGCTCGCTGGTGGTGGCCTTCATTATCCGGTAGCTGTCGAGTAACAGGGGTTCGGCTGTCGCATAGCGTTTCTGCATGGTCAGACATTCGCCCAACGCTCCTTCCGACGTTCCGATCAACTGATTTCCCTTACTCAAGAGACGTGTACGGATCTCGAGCGCCTCGCGCAGATAGACCTCGCCGTCGCGAGCCCGGCCCGTCTTGTTCATGATCAGACCAAGTTCCATGAGAGGGTTCGCAAAATAAGGATTGTTCCCCGGCGTGGTGAAAGCGCGGCTAAATACTTGCACGGATTCTCGGGCAGCAGTCTCAGCACCTGGATAGTCGCCTTTCTTGTAGAGGAGATCGGATAGTCGAAACAGGCTCATGGCGGTGTCAGGATGCGCATTGCCGAGCAGCTTCCGGCGGAGCTCCAGGCCTTCCCGAACAAACGGCTCAGCTTCGGAGTATTTGCCCTTTCTGATCAATATCGCGCCCACATTCGACAGAGTCGCACCCATTTCAACATAACTGCCTTCGGGAAGTTTGCGATATTCATCGAGGGCTGCGCGGCCGAGGCGCTCCGCCTCATCCAGATCACCTCTTCGATAGGCCACGTCGCCGAGGTCGTTGTAGAGCATGGCGACATACGCGCGCTCCTTGCCACTGAGTTTGGAGGCATATTGCAAGGCTTCGCGTAGGTAACCTTCAGCGGCGTTGTCTCCCTTCTGGTCCAGCATCGATCCATAGTCGCCAAGCACGTAGGCCATGGTGCGAGCGTCGAGGCTTCCCTTTTGCGCTTCGTTGCGCTCAATTTTGATGTCCTTGCGAAAGAGCGCTTCCGCTTCGGTGGTGTTGCCCTTTCGCAGCAGCACATTGGCCAACACGTTTGCGGCCTCGATAGTCTCGTGGCCATCGGCGCCATAAAGCCGAATGTATCCGGCTAGAGCCTTGCGTAAGGTCTGTTCGGCTTGGTCGTAGCGGCCTTGCGCGTAGTAGAGCTCCCCGATGGTACGCTCCATTTCTGCCAACACTTCGGGCTGGTCTGCAAGCTCCGTCTCGGCGCGCTTGGCTGCCTGCTCCACAACTTCCGAGACCCTGGCATCAGGGTCTTTGCGCGGATTTGACGATCCATAGGCCGGGCTGGAGAAGCTCAGCATATCTTGAAGGAACGCGTTGATGCGTTGTGCTTTGGCAGCTTCTACGTGCGATCGCTTGCTCTCAACCGCGGCGACTCTCGCCTGCCAAGCGGTGGCCGCAATCCCCGCCGACATTGTGGCGATCAGCAGCGCGGCAGCGGCAACGCCCGCTTTGTGCCTCGCAACGAATTTTGCCGCCCGATAGCCCGCGGTATCTGGCCGCGCGACTACCGGCAGGTTTCCGAGGTGCCGGCTAATGTCTTCTGCGAATTGCTCGGTTGATGCATAGCGGCGCTGCGGCTCTTTACGCAGCGCCATCAGAACGATGTTATCGAGATCGCCCTCCAGCCGCCGGCGAAGTCGGTCAGGGGTGCCCTCGCGCGTTTGACTCACGGAATCAGGAGTGATTCGTGCCTCATTCTTCTCGGACACTGCCTCTTCGCTCATCACAATCGCGCTCGGCCTTTCCGGCTCTTCGTGGCAGACAGCGTGTTCCACATTTGCTGGGGCGGATACTGCCAGGCGATAAGGTCGGTGGCCGGTCAACAGCTTGTAAAGCAAAACGCCCAACGAATAGACATCGCTCGCAGTTGTAATGGCTTCACCGCGCACCTGCTCCGGGCTGGCGTACTCTGGCGTCAACGGTCGTAGGCCAGTCACCGTTCGATCCCCCGGCGCAGTTCCAGGCGCAAGCACCTTGGCGATCCCGAAATCCAGCAGCCGGGGCACACCCTCTTTCGTCACCAGCACATTGCCCGGTTTGATGTCACGATGAATGACCAGGTTCTGGTGGGCATAGCGCACCGCCGCGGCTACACCCTGAAAGAGTTTCAGTCGCTCCGTGATGTTGAACTTGCGAGCGTCGCAATATTCGTCAATCCGCTCGCCTTCGATGTACTCCATCACAAAGTATGGCAGGCCGTCATCGGTGGTGCCAGCGTCAAGCAGCCGCGTGATGTTGGGGTGATCGAGTGTGGCCAAAATCTGGCACTCACTGCGAAATCGGGCAATGATGTCGTCGGTATCGAATCCGCGCCGGATGATTTTGATGGCGACAAGCTTCTGGTAGGCGTCGTCGGCACGGGCCGCTAGATACACGCTTCCCATACCGCCGCGACCGATCGTTCGCAAGACGCGATAGGATCCAAACTTACGCCCTTCCTCCAGTTGCAAAGTGCGTTGTTCAAGCACCTTAACGCCGTCGTGGAACGCCGCCGGGGCGGTAAAGCCGCTCTCCTCATGCGAAGCCAGTAGTGATTCGATCTCCCCCCGCAACTCGGCATCGTCGCCGCAGGCCGAATCGAGAAGCCGTGCTCGATTCTCCTGCGGACAATCGAGCGCCGATTGGAAGATTTCCTCGATCCGCGGCCAGCGTTCAGATTGCATGTTGCGATCCAGGGGCAATTTCGCGCCGCAACCATGCTTTCGCCATCCTCCAGTCGCGCGCAACCGTAACCGGCGAGACTTTCAGAGCGTCCGCCGCTTCTGCAACGGACATCCCGCCGAAATATCGCAACTCAAAGACCCTGCCCTTACGCGGGTCCATGGCGGTCAGGCTTTCGAGCGCCGAATTGACTGCGAGCAGCTCATCAGCACGGTCCTCGGAGATCACCGCGACATCGGTCAAGGCCAAGGTGGGCAGACCTTCGCCGCGTTTGGCTCGACGCTGACCTCGAGCATAATCCACCAGGATGTGACGCATGACCTGAGCCGCAATCGCGAAGAAGTGCGTTCGGCTTTGATAGTTGACATTCCGCTGATCGACAAGGCGGAGGTAAGCTTCATGCACCAGCGCCGTGGTTTGCAGCAGATGATCGGAACGTTCAGATCGCATGTAATGCGACGAGAGACGGCGCAATTCTTCGTAAACCAGGGGTAGCAGCTTGTCGAGCGCAGCCCGGTCCCCCTTACTCCAATCCACCAGCAAGCGAGTGATCTCTTCTGGGCCAGACATCGGGAAGCCGTTTATCCACAGCAATTTAGAGTGTTTTCAGGGGAGTGTGCGAAGCGAAGCATAGCATAGGTTGCTCAACTTTGGCTGCAAATTGTGGTGGATCCGTGACAGGTTTCGGTCCGAAAAATCGCCTGTACTTGTAGGGTCGACCTTCACTGGGATCACTACCCCCAGCTTGACTCATCGTTCGACTCGGTCGGGCGGTGTATGGGTGCAGGTTGCCAAAGAAGGAAGACTGAGGAGGGCTCCATGAGACCGGGTTCGATTCGCTGGGACATTAGGCTAAGTGTGCAACGGTTCTGTTTTACATTGTTTTTTTGTATGTGTGCCATAGTGCCGGCGGCTTTCGGCCAAACGGACAATTGGCTGGGCGGAACGGGAAACTGGACTGACGGGTCTAAGTGGAGTGCCGGCGTACCCACTGGTACCTCGAATGTGTTTGTCGACAACGGCAAGGCAGGTGCTTCCGCCGTTACCGTAGACACGAACCCGGCGCAGTGCAACAACCTGACGATTGACGGCGACGACAGCCTGACCGTGGGGAACGGTCAAGTTCTGTATGTGGGCGGCTCTGCCGTTAGCAACTCCGGCACCCTTGGCATCACAGCCTTTTCTGGGTACCTGTTCTTCACCGGTTCCAGTCCCACCATCAGCAATGCGGGCACGATTTCGCTGAATGCCGTCAGCAACGGCACCGTAGGGTTGAACGTAAGCGGAGCGGCAACTCTGAAGGGTGCTGGAACCGTGACCATGACGAACGCCGCCGGCAACTACATTATGGGCCCGTATCAACCGAGCCCCGGCGCCTCGTTGACGAACCAAGTCACCATCCAGGGAGCGGGCGGGATCGGTGGGATCGGCGGAATCGGTAACGGCAACACCTTTATCAACCAGGCGACGATCAGCGCCAATCAGCCGACGCCACTTATCCTTAGCAGCAGCACCGGTCAAACATTCAACAACCCCGGCACGCTGGAGGCGACGCACGGAGCCACGCTGGAGCTAGCCGGAGGGACCTTCACCAACACCGGGGGCACCATCCACGCCGACCCCAGCTCGATCGTGGTGTTGCAGGGTGGGCCGACAAATGGAACGACCATTACCGGGGGAACTTTTACGACGAGCGGCACCGGAACGATCCAGGATAATTGCTGCTTCAACACGAGCACGCTCAACGGAGTAACGATAAGTACCGGATCCTTGTTCCAGCTGAATACGAACCACGCCGAGCTATGGCAGGGGACGATTACGAACAATGGCACGTTCCAAATCAACGACCAAAACTTCAGCACTGAACTGAACATGAGCGGAGCCGTAACCCTCAAGGGGACAGGCACGTTGATCATGTCAAACGACTCCGGCAACGAAATCATGGGATACGGTCAGCCGAGCCCCGGCGCCTCATTGACCAACCAAATCATCATCCAGGGATCGGGACAGATCGGTCTGAATACGGGCGGAATCGGCAACGGCAACACCTTTACCAACCAGGCAACGATCAACGCCAACCAGGCAACGCCACTCATCATCACGAACAGCACCGGGCAAACATTCATCAATACCGGAAGGCTGGAAGCGACCAACGCAGCCACGCTGGAGCTGGCTGGAGGAACGATCACCAACACCGGGGGCACCATCCATGCCGACCCCGGCTCCACCGTGGTGTTGCAGGGGGGCCCGCCGAATGGGACGACGATCACTGGGGGCACGCTGAGCACAAGCGGTAGCGGAACGATTCAGGACAATTGCTGCTTCAACACGAGCACGCTCGATGGCGTGACCATTAGTACCGGGTCGGTGTTCCAGTTGAACACGAACCACAACGAACTCTGGGCTGGGACGATTACGAATAATGGTAAGTTCCAAATCAACGACCAAAACTTCACCACTTCCCTGAACATGAGCGGGGTCGTCACTCTCAAGGGGACGGGCACGCTAATCATGTCGAACGACTCCGGCAACGAAATCATGGGATACGGTCAACCGGGACCGGGCGCCTCGTTGATGAACGAAAGCACCATCGAGGGAGCGGGGCAATTCGGTTTTACCAACGGAATCGGTACCGGCAACAGCGTGACGAATGCAGGAACGATTTACGCGAATCAATCCAAGCCGCTCACCATTGGGGTCAGCTCCGGATCGTTCACCAACACCAATACTGGGACGCTGAAGGTGAAAAACGGAAGCGCAATGTATATCACGGGCGGAGGTTTCAGCAATTTCTCGGGCAGCACCCTAACCGGGGGAAAGTATATGGTCAGCGGGACGCTGGGATTTGACGGCGCCAACATCGTAACCAACGCCGCCAACGTTACTCTCACTGGGAGCAGCTCCCAGATAATTAACGACCTGAACTCAACCAACGCCCTCGCGAGCTTTGCGACCAATGCAACGACAGGCTCGTTTTCTCTCCTGTCGGGAAAGGTGATTAACACTACGGTTACGTCGGGCAACTTCAGCAACGCTGGAAAAGTGACAATAGGAGCGGGAAGCGGCTTTCAAATCTCCGCGCCGCCGCAGCTCACGCCCACCTACACGCAGACCGCCGGAATTACGACGGTGGACGGTGTTCTAGCCGCAGCTGGGGGAGCCACGATCCAGGCCGGAAAGGTGTTCGGCCGGGGCACGATTGCCAGTACCGTGGTTTCGAGCGGATCGGTGACTGCCGGCGACTCAGCCACCAAGGCCGGGAAGCTTTCCCTGAGTACTTACACGCAGAATTCAGGCGGCAGCCTCAATATCCAAATCGGTGGCTTGACAGCGGGCACGCAATACAGCCAACTCGCTGTCGCCAACGGTGCCAGCCTGCATGGCACCTTGAACCTGAAACTAATCAACGGTTTCGTGCCGGCGATCGGAAACACCTTCAGCATCCTGACGAGCAGCGCGCTCAGCGGCACATTTGCCAAAGTCAATGGCCTGAGCATCAATTCCGGCGAGCACTTCACCATCAGCTACACTAATCCTCCGACAAGTGTGACGCTGACGGTCGTTGCGGGACCGTAACTGATCGCATGCGCCCATTCGCTCAAGTTGGGAATCGTGGTCGCCAACCATTCTGGGCGAGTTACCGAGCAGCCGGACGGGATTGCTCCCGTCCAGCCCTCTAAGAATTGTGCATGAAAGGAAATCAGGTTCCGCCTCGATGCCAACAAGATTTTGCCAGAGCTCGTTCGCCGAATTTGCCTGCTGGCTCGGCAACTGAGATGCGTGTTGATGACGGCTGAGTATGAAATTCTGGTTGCTGACGAAGCGATGGTGCTTGCCGCCCTCAATCATTCAACCGCAAAGCGTTTCGTTGACGATCCAGTTTCGACGCTGCTCGGGTTGGACCACCAAAAACTTCAGGATCGCGCAAACTACCTGATGCGGGATGAGAAGAAAGACCCTCACAAATAGTAGGCGAGTGCCAGTCGATCAGCGTAATGGCGATTTCACGTAAACTATCAAAGTACGCCATCGAAAATGACCGCAAGTGCTTCTTGACGAGTCCGATTCCGATATGGTCGACAGATCGAAAGAGTTTTACAAAAAGGTCGATAAGTACGGCGGCTGGCAGCAAGTGCCAGCTGAAAGAATCCACTCCCTGTTCCTCGAGGTGGTGAAGCCAGTCGAGATGGGTTTCGTTCTAGCTAAGCGCGACTACTGGGCTCGGCACGTCGATGCCGATATTTTTCAGGTAATCAAGATCGACGCTCTCAAAGGCGGGGCGTACGGACAACTCTCCTATGGCCTTTCACTTTCGTATGTCCCTTATCCTTATGCTCCCAAACTCCGATGGCACAGGACCCTGAAATCGGTTTCGCTCGATCTGCGGGAACAACCTCAGGTGCATTTAGTGCACACGGCGCACCCGACGACCGACAAAGAACTCTGCGTTGCCTCCACATTGCTTGGCGAAAGATGTTTTCACGAGGAATTGGAGAGCGGCTGGGCGATTTGCTCGCCAAGAATATCTGACTGGTTCGATACGACGCGCAGCTTTACAGGCATCCTCGAGAAGTGTGATGAGCATTTAGCCAGATGCGAATCGGGGATTCGCCACCTCCCTGGCGCACGCCTCGTCCGGGCATTTACCTATGCCAAAATGCGCCGCCTGAGCGAGGCAAAGACAGAGTTGGAAACTTTCCTAGACGAATACAACGAAGGAATTGAGGCCAAAACGAACTTGTATGCAGCCCTTTATAGGGTGGGAGCCAATGACACGAATCTCGTGAGAGAGTAGTTCCTCAGTACCGTCGCCGACGATTCCCCGGCGTCTCCCGATGCTCGGAATTAAACGGAGGAAGCCCGCCGGATACACTCGGAACCGGGTCAGTTAGTGTAATGCTAAACCGGCGACCACCACTGCCGCCATGGCAATCGCCAGCCAACGCCACCAGTCAGGCGAAGACTTTTGCCTCGGGTAGATCGGCATCGTCCCGGTCGCCAGGTTGGCGAGGTCGATGCGCACATCGCCCGCCGATTGGTAGCGTTCCCTGGGATCTTTTTGCAGCGCACGCGGGATGACCCGCTCCAATCCTTCGCTGATCCTCGGATTCGCCACGAGCGGCGGCACGGGCGGCTGTTCAAGAATCGCGGCAATCAGACGCGTGCCCATAGCATCTCGGAAAGGATGGTTGCCGGTGCTCATCTCATACAACACGACCCCCGCCGACCACAGGTCCGCGCGTTCGTCGGGCTTGTGTCCTTTGACCTGCTCTGGACCCATGTAAGGCAGCGCCCCCGCGTCCGAATAAGCTTCGGTCAGCGGAGCAGTCTCGGTCACCTCGGTTTCGGTTCTCAACATGTAGGCCAGCCCAAAATCGAGGATCTTGAGCCGGCCATCCGGCGTGATCTTCAGGTTGCTGGGCTTCAGGTCGCGATGAATTATCCCTTCTTTATGCGCGGCTTCGAGGCCGGAGGCGAGCTGCTTGCCCAGTTGCAGAACCGCAGAACCTCCGCCTCCGCCAGCGGACGGCCCGTCAGCTTGGCGTCAAGCGTCATGCCGGGGACACACTCGGTGACGAGGTAATTAATTCCGTTGTCCTGCCCGACCTGGGAACTCGTGCCTGGACCAGAAGTGGCCGAGGTGCTGAAAGTTTTGACAGCTTACACGTTGAGAATTACGCTGTATTCTTGTTGAATATAGCTGCCTACATCTCAGCGACAGAAGTTGGTGTATATGTTCGCCAGAACAAGGAACCATCTGGACGCAGGAGTTCTCCCTCTCTGGAATGCAGTCTTCTGCCTGGATTGCGAGGTCATCAGCAGCAGTCGAGGGGACGAATGCGCTGCCTGCAAAAGCCGCTCGCTCGTGAGCCTCGCTCGGATGCTCGGGGGTAGTTTGCTCGCGCATAGGGCACAACACTTTCAAGAATGGGAAGGCGGGTTGTTCGACATCACAATTACGGTTGAATTGCCGGAGATGCACGCCAAAGACTTGAGCACCACCGTTGAGAGGTTGACCAGTGTGATTGGTCCGATGCTCGCACGAGACCGAGCGTCATTCCACGTCAATGTGAAGCCGGCAGTAGACAAAATCGACCTACAGCCCCCGCTTTGCTTCCCGGAACGGGATGCCGCATAGAGCCGCTTTTGAGATTATCGCCAACCCCTGAGCGCCTTCGTCTAGACCACGCTCGAGGGATGCGCCTAATTCGTTTCTGATCCCGGCAGCATGCTGTTCGTCTCGCCCTTCAGTAGCGGCTCGGCCAAAGGAGTCTCGCTCTTGACCAGATCAGTTTTCACTTCTACCTTCTGCCTTGGTAGGGGATTGATGTCGGTCTGGAAGGTCGCATACCCGGGAAGTGCAATTCGGATATGGTGCGTCCCCGGGACCACCTGCAGGGCCCGCCCCAGACCTCGGAACTCGCCCACGTGGCCCACGAAACGGTTGTCCATAAATACTGCGGCCCGGGAAGGATTCACATTGATCTTGATGGTGGCCAGTTCGGCGTCAGGGGGCATCGGTCCGGTAGGCGCTTTGTTCATGGCCACACGAATGATATGCGTTTTCCCTGGCTGAACAACAATTGTCCGGCTGAAGTCCTGGTACCCATTCTGACGCACCGAAATGGTGTGATCACCTGGCAGAAGCAGCACTTTCTTCGATAGCTTGAGTTCATTGATATACCCGACGTACTGTCCGTCAACCCAAACGCCGGAGGTTTTTTCGACGTTGGTCTTTCCTTCAAACTGAACTTCTCCCAGCACGTCGCTGCTTTGGCCGCTGACACTGCCGGCAAGGCACCAAACAAACGCCAAAACAAGAATCCACGCCCACAAGTACGGTATCCCCTGTACACGTTTCATTGGGTGCTCCTCTCTATATCATCTATGCGAGAAGAGAATGGAGCACCGCTCTTGCCAAAGCCCTTAAGTCATTGCTAAGAGGACACCTTCCGAATCGAGCGCGCTCTCTAACCAGGAAGAATTTTCGCTTTCCGGAAGGAAATACCAGGCGGGTTCTTGAGCCGGCCGATGGGAGCCCCTGACTAAACAAACGCTGCCCCTTCTGAATGAGCGTGATCGCGATTTGTACGAAGCCGCTGACGCGGCGGACGCTACCGCG
>WNFJ01387823.1_pt1 | contig 11050 bp, 8 predicted proteins | sample 5400461 | NCBI WGS metagenome assembly WNFJ01 (sample SAMN13153349, study PRJNA577476) | soil metagenome | isolation source: 115 cm saprolite on Douglas fir-dominated hillslope | place: USA:California | collected 2013-09-17 | reverse complement strand
GCTTCAGCCGTCGCTGTCGATCGATTGGGTCGAAAAATACCATCGGATCGTCAATGCGCGTGACCGCGCGATCTATATCCAGGGGCTCCGTGCCGCCGGGCTTGAATAGCGCGGCGCTCCAGCAGGCAGGGACGAGATCCCTGCGCTTCAGGAGCGCTCGCGCGCCGCCCGGCGAGCCTCCGCTTCGACCGGGCGGAAGTGGGGCTGTTTCCCGGGAGCCGGTTCAACGGAGCGGGCTCTCACACGCAATCCGCGTCATCGCGAGCGAAACGCGGCGATCCAGCGTTTCCGCCGCGGCGAACCGACCAGAATCGGGAGCCCTTTCCTAGAGCATGATGCGATTTCGTGGAGTCGCATCATGCACCAGAGTCTCTGAAAACGCGGGATTCTTGCGAATAACCGCCATCCACTTTTCGCATCCCGCTTTAACGCGCGGGTGGAGGCGCTGGATCGCCACGTCGCTTCGCTCCTCGCGATGACGGCGCCAAGCCCCCGCGTCCTTCGAGGCCGCTTCGCGGCGCCTCAGGACGAGGGCCGTTGATGCGCGCGCGAAGCAATTGCTCAAAAGCGAGTCAGACGACCCTGGCCAGGACCGGCTCCATTTCGGCGGCGGTGAAGGCGCGCAAGGTCTGCGACGTCACGTTGCCGGCCTTCGCCGTGTTCAACGCGAACGCCATCGCTGTTGGTTCGTCCGGCGATTCCAAGACGACCAGAACGTCGTACTGCCCCTGAAGCCAATAGATGTCCTTGATCGTCGCCCCGCCCTGTCTCGCCGCCTGCCTGGCTGCCTCCGAGCGTTTGACCGTGTCCTTGATGTTGCGCAATCCCTGGTCAGTGAATTTTAGGAGCGTGACATAGGTCGGCATGGCGTTTCCTTTCGCTGCGGGGCCGCTAAGGAAATTTGCGCGAGCGTCGGCCGGCCCCGCCAGGGGCCGCGCTGGACCGCACAGCATCACGCTTTTGTGCAATATTCAATCGGGGCCTGAGCGCCCTGCGCCGCGAGCGCTTCTCCTCGCGCTTTAAAGAGGCAGCGTTTCGCGCGATGCCGACCGATCCGCTGGAGCCGTCCTTCGATGCCGCTTCGCGGCGCCTCAGGACGATGACGCCCTGCGAACGGCAGTCGGTCATGATTCTGTCATGAGCCTGCTGTCATAGCTCACGCGGCCGAGGCGCGCGCAAAAGGCCGCCGGGACGACGAGACAATGAACTTCTTCCAGCGTTTCACCTTCCTCTTCTCCGCGCCGATGTTCGACGCCGACGATCTCGAGGGCCTGAGGGTCAACCAGATCGTCGCGGCGATCGAGCGCATGGGTTTCCAGGTGATCAAGGCGCGGCGTCTCGAGGACGCCGAGATTGTCGTCCAGACCGACGCCGCGATCGGCTGCATGGTCGTCGACTGGGGCAAGAAGGGAATCGAGGGCAAGGCCGCCTCGCTGATCAACCTGATGCGCAAGCGCGGCCTCGACATGCCGATTGTCATTCTCGTCAGGCGCAAGCGCTTCGAGGATATTCCGGTCGAAGTGCTCGACTTCATCGACGGCTATGTGTTCCTGGCCGAGGAGACGCCGGAGTTCATCGCCAAGAACCTCGTCTCGCGCCTCAAGCAATACGCCGAGACGCTGAAGACCCCGTTCTTCGGCGCGCTGGTCGACTACGCCGAGGAGGGCAACCAGCTCTGGACGTGCCCCGGCCACAACGGCGGCATCTTCTACAGCCGCAGCCCGATCGGCCGCATCTTCATGGAGCATCTGGGCGAGGCGATTTTTCGTGACGACCTCGACAATTCGATCCTGGAGCTCGGCGATCTTCTGACCCACGAAGGCCCCGCGTTGCAGGCGCAGAAGGAGGCGGCGGCGATCTTCGGCGCGGAAAAGACCTATTTCGTGCTCAACGGCACGTCGTCGTCGAACAAGATCGTGCTGACCAATCTCGTCGCCGAGGGCGATCTCGTCCTGTTCGACCGCAACAATCACAAGGCCGCGCATCAGGGCGCGCTGCTGATGGGCGGCGGAATCCCGATCTTCCTGTCGGCCGACCGCAACGCCTACGGCCTCATCGGTCCGATCCGCCCCGAGGATTTCGACGAGAAGTCGATCCGCGCGCGCATCCGCGCCAATCCGCTGGTGAAGGACCCGGAAGCCTGGAAGCGCGAGCGGCCGTTCCGCGTCGCGGTGATCGAGCAATGCACTTATGACGGCACGATCTACGACGCCGAGCGCATCGTCGGGCGCATCGGGCGTCTGTGCGACTACATCCTGTTCGACGAAGCCTGGGCGGGCTTCATGAAGTTCCATCCCCTCTACGAGCGCCGGTTCGCGATGGGCCTCCTCAACCTGACCGAGGCGTCGCCGGGCGTGGTCGCGACCCAGTCGACGCACAAGCAGCTCGCCAGCTTCTCGCAGGCCTCGCAGATTCATGTGCGCGACCGGCACATCAAGGGGCAGCGCCGGCGGGTGGAGCATCGGCGGTTCAACGAAGGCTTCATGCAGCAAGCCTCGACCTCGCCGTTCTATCCGCTGTTCGCCTCGCTCGACGTCGGCGCCCAGATGATGAAGGGCCGCTCGGGCGAAGTGCTGTGGGACGACACCATCAGGCTCGGGATCGAACTGCGTAAAAAGCTGCGCGCGGTCAGGCGCGAATTCGAGGAGAAGGAACGGGACCCCTCGCGACGCTGGTTCTTCGACCCCTTCGTCCCCGATCGCGTCTCGATTCGCGACGCCGCGCAGGAGGGCGCGGCTCACGACGTGCCGTGGGAAAACGTGTCGACGGACCTGCTCGCTCGCGACCCCCGCTATTGGGCGCTGGCGCCGGGCGAGGCTTGGCATGGCTTCAAGTCGCTCGAGGAGGGGTTCGCCATCACCGATCCGGCCAAGCTCACGCTTCTGACGCCTGGCTTCGACCGCAAGACGGGCGCCTACGAGGCGCACGGCGTGCCCGCGCCGGTGGTCGCGCAATACTTACGCGAGAATCGCGTGGTGGCGGAGAAGAACGACCTCAATTCGCTGCTGTTCCTGCTGACCCCGGGCGTCGAGTCGAGCAAGGCCGGAACGCTGGTCTCGGCGCTCGTCGCCTTCAAGCGATTGCATGACGACAATGTGCAGCTCGACGAGGCGATGCCGGAATTCGTCGCCAGGCGAGCGAAGCGCTACCGCGGCGGGCGGCTCAGGGACCTGTGCGCGGAGATACACGCCTTCTTCCGCGAGGCCGACGTCAGCGGCTTGCAAAGGGCGCAATTCGCGCCGAAGCATCTGCCGGAAATGGCGATGACGCCTCGGGAGGCCCAGCGTCATCTGGTGCGCAATAACGTCGACTACGTGCCGCTCGAGGAGCTCGACGGCCGCATCGCCACGACCCTGTTCGTCGTCTATCCGCCGGGGATCGCGACCATCGTGCCGGGCGAGCGCCTGGGCGAGCGCGCTCATCCGATGCTGGACTATCTCAAGATGTTCGAGCGCGGCGCCAACGCCTTCCCCGGCTTCGAGTCCGAGATCCAGGGGCTCTATCGCGAAACGGACGCGTCCGGGGCCATTCGGTTCCATACCTATGTCGTCAGGGAGTGATTGGGTCTCAAGATCGACGATGGACGCCAAGATGAACTCCGCGACCGAAGCCGGGCCTGCGCCGGGCGACGCGAAGCCCATCCTGGTGCGCGCCTCGCGCGACGGCGACGTCGCGGCGATGCTCGCCATCTACCTCCACCACATTCGACACGGGGTCGATCCGGACATCACCGGCGAGTTTGAGACGCCGGACGCCGAACGCAAGTCGATGCAAAGGCGCAAGATGCCGCACATCGTCGCGGAGGAATGGGGCGCCGTCGTCGGCTACGCCTATGCCGTGCCGTTCCGCAAGCGGCCGGCCTACCGTTACGCGGTCAAGCATTCGATCTACGTGCACAACAACCATCTGCGCCGCGGGATCGGCCGGGAGCTCATGGCCGCGTTGATCGACGCCTGCGCCGCGGCGGGCTTCCGGCAGATGATCGGCTATATCGACGCCGCCAATCGCGCCTCCCTGGCGCTGCACGAGAAATTCGGCTTCCGCCGGGTCGGCTATCTGCCTTCCATCGGCTACAAGTGCGGGCATTGGACGGATAGCGTGATGGTGCAGCGCTCGCTCGGACCCGGCGCCACGGAGCCGCCTTGAAGCCTTAGCGCCGATCATGCGGGCGCCGGCGCCTGCGCCGACTTCAATATGGCCAAATCCGCGGCTCTCGCAGCGCTTCGCGCCTTGACGGTGGCGTTTCGGCCGCCGGCTTCGACCTCTTGGGCCGGCAGATCGTCGGCTGCGAAGCCGGCTCGCACGTACACTTCCTCCGACATCAGCACTTCGCAGCCGAGGCTTTTGGTCAACTCCTGGAGATGAGACGCCACATTGACCGGATCGCCGATCACCGTGAACTGCGCATGGCGCTCGTAACCGATATCGCCTGCGATGGTCAGGCCGGCGTGTATGCCGATGCCGAAGCGAATGGGTTCGAGCAATCCGTAAGCGAGGGCGCGGTTGAGACTGTCGACGTTGGCCGCGATCGTCGCGCTGGCGACGATGGCCGCGCGGCAAGCGTCCTCCGGACGGCCCTTGAGGCCGAACAGCGCCAATAGCCCGTCGCCCAGAATCTGGTTGGGCTCGCCGCCTGCGGCGATGACGCCTCTGCTCACGGCGTTGAGGAATTGATTGATGACGAAGACCGTATCGAACGGCAGGCTCCCCTCGGCCAGTTTGCTCGATCCGCGCATGTCGACGAACATGATGACGACGTAGCGCTCGTCTCCTGCGCCCGACGGCCAGCCTCGATTGACGTCCGCCACGGTCGTGTGCGGGGGAAGCATGGGCACGAATGCGATATCGTCCGTCGGGCGCAACTGGCAGGCGAGCCTGACGCCGACGCCCGCGCCGACGCGATCGAGCACCGCCTGCTCGGCCGCGCTGATCGAAGGAAGCTCGCTCAGATCGCCGAGAACGCGGATGCGGCAGGTGGAGCAGCGACCGCGCCCCCCGCAGACATGCGCGTGCGGAATGTCGTGCCGCAGGCTCGCCTCGAGCACGCTCAATCCGCGCGGCGCGCGAATCGTGCGGTCGGGATAGGTCAGCCTGATCGAGCCGACGCGCTGCTCGCGCCATCGGCGAAACGTCCGGGCGAGGATCACGGCGGCCAGCGTCGCGGCCAGGACGGCGAGCGTCTCCCAGCGATAGTCGACGAGGGCGGCGTTCTGGGCTGCGGTTCCGACATGCTCCGGCGTCATGTGGCGCGCCTGCCAAGGGGGCTCCTGGACCGCTTGCAGAATGCGCTGGCCGCCCTGGTAGTAGCCGAGCAGCGCCAGCGCGGGCAGAAGCACGGCGATCGACAGCAGGGCGTCCCTTACATGGGGATAGAACGGTTTTAGGCGCAGCCACATGTGGACGCCGATGCAGCCGTGAATCCACACGATGAGCAGGAGCGCCGTCTGCAGGACGCCGAAGAACGGCGCGCGGACCCAGAATTTGAGCAGTTCCTCCGCGTAGCCCTTCTCGGTCCCGAACAGACTCAGCGAGAGACGGGTGCCGAGCACGTGATCGGCGAGGAGAAACGGTATGCTGAGGCCGAGCGCGAGCTGGGTAGCCTCCATCCGCGTCCAGCGGAAATCACGGCGCTCGTAGAAGGCCCAGAAGCCCAGGCCCATATGGATCGTCAGGGCCGAGTAAAGGATGACCGCGCCCGGCGCCGACTGCCAAAGCCATTTCTGGATCGCGAGGCCGTTCTCCATCGCCTCGACCGAAATGTTGCCGAGCGCATGATTGGCGAAATGCAGCGTCACATATGTGAAGAGAACGAGGCCCGCAGCCAGCCGGACTTGTCGAAGACTGGGCGCGCGCGCGGTTCTTGGCCGCGACGGCGTCGAACCGGCTTTCTCGACCTGCGGCATCGCGTCTGGCCGAATCACTTCAGGAAATTCGCTCTTCCCACGATGCGACCGATCAAGGATGCTCTCGGGGGCGTGATGCGCCCGGGAGCTTTGATCGTGCCCGCTTCGACGCGCATGACGTTGTGTTGTGCGGTCTGTCTCAAAATTGCTCCGTCTTTTGAACTCGATTGATCAATTGCGCGCCGCTCACGGCATTGCGGGCGTGCGCCGGCGCTTCCGGGCGGGGCGCGTCCTTGCTTCCGCAGTCGGCGTTCGCCACGGGCTCCGGCGTCATCAACTAAGGTCCGGCAGACTTCTATAGCCGTTCTTTTCAGCGCTCCACGGCGCTATTTTGGCACGCCCGAAGACGTATATGATAGGCCAGATTAAACGGGGGACGCCGAAGATGTGCGACGCATGCGGATTTCCGGGCGCAATTCACGCGCCCTCGATCGCCCGGCGCGAGGCGCTGTTTCTCGGCCTGGGACTGGCGGCGACGCTCGCCGCGCCGGCTGGCGCGTTGGCGAAGACCGACAAGCCGCCGAAGCCGCAGAACGTCCTGTCGCCCGAGCAGGCGCTGGCGCGTCTCAAGGACGGCAACGCCCGCTATGTGCGCGGCGTCGCCAAACGCCATGATTTTCTGGCCGAGCGCGAAGCTCTGGTCGGCGGACAAAACCCATACGCGGGAATCCTGAGCTGCGCCGACTCGCGCGTCGCGCCGGAATACGCGTTTGATTCTTCGCGCGGCGACCTTTTCGTTTGTCGCGTCGCCGGCAATTTCGCCAACCCGGATAACCTGGCGAGCTTCGAATATGCGGTCGACGTTCTCAAGACGCCGCTCATCCTCGTGCTGGGCCACGACGCCTGCGGCGCGATCAAGGCGACCATTTCGTCGATCCAGGACAAGTCGACGCTGCCCGGTCATCTGCCGTCGCTGGTCGCCGCGCTCGCGCCGGCGGTCGAGGCCGTCACGAATTCTTCGGGCGATCTCCTGGTCAATGCGACCAATGAAAACGTTCGCCGAAACGTCGAGACGCTGAAGACCGCAACGCCGATCCTCAGTGCCGCCGTCGGCGAAAAGCGCCTCCTGATTGTCGGCGCGGTCTATCGCCTGGCGAGCGGGCAGGTCGACATGATGGCGTGACCCTTCGGCTCACCCGCGTCGCTCCGATCGACAGACGTCACGCCGGGCCGAGCCGCTTCAGCCACGCGCGCGCCTGCTTTCGCACGTTGTTGGGTGCGGTTCCGCCGTAGGACGTGCGGCTTTTGACCGAACGCTCGACGCCGAGCACGCCGAAGGCCTGTTCGGTGATGCCCGGCTCGACGCTTCTAAGTTCCTCGAGCGACAGTTTCTCGAGCGAAACCCCGCGCGACGCCGCCAGTGCGACGATCCGCCCGGTCACGCGATGGGCCTCGCGGAACGGCATCTTCAGCGCGCGCACAAGCCAGTCCGCCAGATCGGTGGCGGTCGCGTAGCCGGCGCCGGCGGCGGCCTTCATCCGCTTGGCGTCCGGCGTCAGATCCTTGACCATGCCGGTCATCGCCGCAAGGCTAAGCGACAGCGTCTGGAGCGCGTCGAATGCCCCTTCCTTGTCTTCCTGCATGTCCTTGGAATAGGCGAGCGGCAGGCCCTTCATCACCGTCATGAGCCCAATAAGCGCGCCGACGACGCGGCCCGTCTTGCCGCGCGCCAGTTCGGCCGCGTCGGGGTTGCGTTTCTGCGGCATCATCGACGATCCGGTCGAGAAGGCGTCGCTGAGCCTGACCCAACCGAACTGCGGCGTCGTCCACAGCACGATCTCTTCGGCCAGGCGCGAGAGATGAGTCGCCGTGATCGCCGCCGCGCTCAGGGCCTCGAGCGCGAAGTCCCGGTCGGCGACGCTGTCGAGCGAATTGGCGGTCGGCCGGTCGAAGCCCAGCGCTTTTGCCGTCATCGCCCGGTCGATGGGAAAGGAGGTTCCCGCCAGCGCGGCGGCGCCGAGGCGTTTGCGCGCGTCAGAGAACCGGCCGGCGTCGCGCGCCAGCATCTCGACATAAGCGAGCAGATGATGGCCGAACGTGACCGGCTGCGCCGGCTGCAGATGCGTGAGGCCCGGCATGACCATGCCGGCGCATTCGAGCGCGCGGGCCGCCAAGGCGCGCTGCAGCCCGGCGATCTGGGGGACGAGCGCGTCGATCGCGTCGCGCACCCAAAGGCGGAAATCGACGGCGACCTGGTCGTTGCGCGAGCGGGCGGTATGCAGACGCCCGGCAACGGGGCCGACGATTTCGGCGAGCCGGCTCTCCACGTTCATATGGATGTCTTCGAGCTTGCGTGAGAACTTGAAGGCGCCCGCCTCGATTTCGCCCTTGACTTGGGCCAAACCCTTGGCGATGGCCTCGGCGTCGGCGGTTTCGACGATGCCCTGGCGGGCGAGCATGGCGACATGGGCCTGTGAGCCGGCGATGTCCTGGGCCGCCAGCTTGCGGTCGAAGTCGATCGAGGCGTTGATCTCCTCCATGATTTCGGCCGGGCCGACCGAGTACCGGCCGCCCCACATCGCGTTGCTCATGACAAGTCGCCCTGGATGGTTCAAGAATGACGAACACCGAAAACCCGCGGCGTCGACGATTTGCCCGATCGGCCGCATTTGGCGCGCTCGCTGCCGTCGCCGCTGCGGTCGTCCTATACGAGACGGCGCAGCCGACCGGCAAGGCCGCGGGCGATTGCCCCGCCGCCTCGACCGCCCTTGCGACCAAGCTCGCGCCGCTCGCCAAGGGCGATCTCGCGGCGCTGGCGATCGCCGTCGAGCCGCATAGGGCCCAACCGCTCGAATTTGAGCGCGAAGGCGGCGACAAGCTCACACTGGCCGATTTCCACGGCCGCGCCGTGCTGCTGAACCTCTGGGCGACCTGGTGCGCGCCCTGCCGCAGCGAGATGCCCGCGCTCGATCGGCTCCAGGCCGCGGCCGGGGACAAGGGCTTCGAGGTTGTGGCCGTCAACGTCGATACCGCGCGCCTCGAGCGCCGCAGCGCCTTTCTGGACGGCGTCGGCGTCAAGACGCTGGCGCGCTACGCCGATCCGAGCGGCGACGCCTTCGAGACCCTGCGCAAGGATGGCAAGGCGCTCGGGCTTCCCGTGACGATGCTCATCGACAAGGACGGATGCGAAATCGGCGCCGCCGCGGGCAGGCGCTGATCGGCGCACTGAAGGGCGACTAGGGCGGCCGAACGTCTTTCTCTTCGCAATCCGCTTGTCGATATTGAAACGCGTGTCGCCGTCGCGCCGGCGTGTCGGCGGCGGGGTTGCTAGGCGGCCTTGTCGCGAAGATCGCTCCCGAGGAGCGCCCTGACCTTCGCCTCCGGAACGGGCCGGCTAAAATAAAAGCCTTGCGCCTCCGCGATCGTGCCCAGCGATTCGATCACGCGCAGCTGTCTTTCGGTTTCGACTCCCTCGATCAACACGCTCATGCCGAGCTTGCGGCTCATCGCGGCGACGCTCTCGACCAGAATGGAGGCGCGCTCGTGAATGCCAAGTCCCAGGGTGAAGGAGCGATCGATCTTGACGCGGTCGAGCGGGAAGCTGAGCAGATAGCTCAGACTCGAATACCCGGTGCCGAAATCGTCCAACGAAATGCGCAAGCCGCGGGCTCGCAAGGCTTCCAGCGCGCGGCGCGTGTCGCCGCGATCGTCGAGCAGGGTCGACTCGGTGATCTCGATCTCGAGGCGTTCGGGCGGCAGGCCGGCGGCCTCCAGCGCGCCGAGGATCGTCTTCTCGATATTTCCGTGACGGAACTGAGACGACGACAGATTGACCGAGACGTTGACGTTCCCAGGCCAGGAGGCGCAGGCGGCGCAGGCGCGCCTGAGGACGCCCGCGCCCAATTCCTCCATGAGGCCGATCTCCTCGACGATCGGGATGAATTCGGCCGGCGAGACGGGCCCCCGCACGGGATGCTGCCAACGCGCAAGCGCCTCGAATCCCACAATTCCATGCGTGGCGACATCGACGATCGGCTGGAAATGGACGTCGATCGCATCGTTGGCGACCGCCGCGCGCAACTCAAGCTCGATGAGCCGACGAATCTGGATCTTGGTGTCCATCGCCCGTTCGAAGGCTCTCCAGGCGCGCCGGCCATCCGCCTTCGCCGCATAAAGCGCAATGTCCGCGTTGGACAGCAACGCGTCGGCATTGACCCCATCGTCGGGCGCCGAGGCGCTGCCGATGCTGGCGCCGACAATGACCTCGCTCCCTTCGATGACCATCGCCCGGCTGATCTCCTCGATGATGAGCTTGGCGAGCGCCGGCGTCTCCGGTTGACCCGGCGTGTCGTGATGGAGGATGACGAATTCGTCGCCGCCCCAGCGCGCGACCGTATCGCAAGGACCGATGATGGCGCGCAGCCGGTTCGCGGTCTCGGCCAAGAGCTTGTCGCCCGTGCGATGGCCAAGGCTGTCGTTGACTTGTTTGAAGTCATCGAGGTCGAGGAACATGACTTCGATTCGAGCGCCGCTGGATCGCGCGGAGTCGAGAGCCTCGGCCAACGCCAACTCGAACGACCGGCGATTCCGAAGGTTCGTCACCGAGTCGAAATGCGCCATTCGATCGATTTCGCGGTCCGCATTCCGCTTCGCCGTCACGTCTTGAACGACCATGACCCATCCCCCCCTCGAGTTGGGGGTGAGCGTAACCTCGAAGACGTTCTCGTTCGGCGTCTCGAATTGCATGGAGCTCTGAAGACGCTCGCTGCTGGCCGCGCCAAACGCCCTCAACAACCGGTCGGATGCATCTCTCGGCAGGGCTCCACGTTGCACCGCAAACCGCAACAGCGACTGGAACCTTACGTTCACGATTGGCCGATCGTGCCGCAAGCCCAGAAATTCTGAGAATTTCGCGTTCGAAACGAGAATCTTCTTTTCGGCCGAAATCATGCACATCCCATGCGACATGTTGTTGATCGCGAAGTCAAACTGACCGGCGATCTTCTCCGACTCCCGTCTAAAGGCAATTTGGCTAAGCAATATGTCACGCAATCGAGCGGCGGACCCATATATAAACATGCAGAGCGGCAGCAGCGACATCACAATAAGGAGAGGAAAAAGCCCCCCCTTGACAACGAACGCTGCGGCAAGTGGAATGGCGACCACGGCGATTTGCAGACTGACCCCGTTCTGTACCGCAAAATTTC
>WNFJ01339773.1_pt1 | contig 11051 bp, 10 predicted proteins | sample 5400461 | NCBI WGS metagenome assembly WNFJ01 (sample SAMN13153349, study PRJNA577476) | soil metagenome | isolation source: 115 cm saprolite on Douglas fir-dominated hillslope | place: USA:California | collected 2013-09-17 | reverse complement strand
GACGTTGTCATACACGCTTCTAGGTTTCCACGCGGCGTAAACGGCTACCGTGGCCATGATCGCGGCGCCGACGAGAAATAGGATGCGGGCGGCCTCGTCGGCGTTCCTGCCTTCGAGCATGCCGCTGAGAGTACCGCCGATGAGTAGAGCCCCGACGGTGGGGATCGACGCAAAGATGTTCCACACGGCGCTGATCTGACCGGTCATCGCATGTTGCTGGCCGATCGTCGAGGTCAGTCCGTTTTGAGCGCTTGCGACAAAAAGAAATGAAGTTGTCAACAGCACGACGGCAACGAGGAGTGTCGCATAGGTAATGGGTGTGAAAGCAAAGAAGGCGTAGAGGCCGGCGGTGATGGTGCCGAACAACAGCATGAATCCTCGGTCTCTCATCCCAAATGGATTCCACATGTCGCGGATGAATCCGAAAATAAAGGACAGGTAAAGCGGGATGGCGGCCACGAGCCTGAACTCGGCGACCTCGTGCGCCTTCAATTGCAGTTTGTTCGGAATATCGATCAGGCCTCCAGAAGGGGCACCGAAGGCCAGCAGGACGATCAAGACGCCTAGATAGAGGAAAATCCTCTGGCGCACCGAGTACGATAAGGTGGTAGGAGCGATGGCGAGGGACGCGACAGCGGTAGCCGGATTGTCAGTCGTCATCGCCGGCAAAGCTCCCCTAGAGAAACCGCTAGGCTCTAGCGCTCGCTTGCTTTTCCCTCCCGAAACATATCAGCAGATAGGATCCGGACGCCTGAGTTATTCGCGCGGCGGATTTCGGGAAGCCTCCGGTCGACCCAGAGCCGCCCGGATGAGTCCTGCGGCGGGCCGCGTTGCTGAAGATAATCCACTCGCTCTCCGCCAGGCCGCGGTGTGTGTCAACCGGCGCAGGGCCGAGTCAACCGAGTCAACCTTATTTTTGATTGGCTGCGGCTGGCGGCCCCGCGCGCGGCTGCCCCCCGCGGTGACTTTTCGCGCGAGGAAGGACCCGCCCCACTAGGACCGAGACGCCGCTCGCGCTGACAAAGGTCAATCAGCTGGTAAGAATCCGCTCGAGCCATGTCCGCTATAGCTCCGATAGCGACCAAATTGATGCGTGCGACGAATTGGCGCGATTTGCGCGCCGCCGAGACTCGCCCGAGAATTCGTGGTGCCATGTGTTAAGGCCGCCGTCTCAACTGTTAAGTTCGTTAAGTTCAATTTTTCTCGCCCGGTTCTGGCGTTCGCGCGCGCGGTTGCCCCCCGCGCAGCATTTGACTCCCAGGAAGGACCCGGCGATGCCAACACCCGTGACGCAGCCGCCCACCCTGGAATTTCGCGGCAATTTTTTGCAGCGCTCTTGCCGTCGTGGTTGCCAACGCGGTGTTAAACACGAGTAAAAAAAGTTTTTGCAATTTTGCGGAAATGCGTACGGGCAGCCAGCGACACGCCGGACTCCCGCAGCTAATGGCCGCGGGCGGCGCTTGCCACTCTGTCCATTGAGTTCGCACGCAAGCCTTCGAGAAGCGCCCCGGCGTGGATCAGGTCAGCCGTGTTGAGGCCTTCCGTGAACTGATCATAAATCGATTGCAACAATGTCAGGGCTTCATCGCCGCGACCTTGCCCCTGCCAAAGGCGCGAAAGGTCGCATGCCGTGCGTAGCTGCCAGGAAAGCGCCCGTTGGCGCCGTCCTGTTTTCAAGCTCTTGATGAGCAGGCTCTCGATTTCGTCGGCTTTCTCCTCGTTCCGAGCGGCGGCTACCACATGGGCGCCAGCCGCCGCCAGCGCGAGTGCGGCCTCATAGCCCAACCCCGAATTGGCTCCTGTCACGACCACTATTCGTCCAGACTGGTCCGGAATATCGCGAACCGTCCAACCATGACTCTTCTCGACATCGCTCATCTTACTTGTACGGGAATTGTACTGTGCAACGCGCTCCCGGAGTTCGCTCCACACTGAAGCTCCCACCGAGCCGTTGCGCGAGCGCCCTGACCAATCTGAGGCCTAACGAGCGAGTACTGCGGTTCTCCAAATCGAAGCCGCGCCCCTCGTCTTGCACACAGAGCTCGTATAGTCCCGGACGTCGGCTCAGGCCGACCGTAATGGAAACTCGCCCATGCTGGTTGCCGCTGTATTTTGCCGCATTCATGAGCAGTTCATTGATGATCAACGCCAACGGCATCGCTGCCTCCTTGGGAAGATTGCCGCAGGTCGTTTCGCAATCGATCGATACGTCGCTGCCGAACAGAATTCGGGCGTTAGCGCAGACAGCGTTGACAAGGTCCTGACCGTTCACCTCGGTTGAACCACGCACGCAGTAGTAGGCCCCTTGCGCGATTCCGATCGCCCCGACGCGTCGGATTGCATCCGACAACACCTCGCGAGCTTCCGAGTTGTTGCGGGCCTTGTGGTATCCCGACTGCAGGAGGCCGGCGAGTATTTGCAGATTGTTCTTAAGCCTATGGTTCCATTCGTCCAGTAACGGTTCGCTCAGCGCGATTGTCTCGGTATGCTGGTCATGAATGCTCTTGGGGACGATAGGCGGCACGTCCGAGTTTTGATGCGTGTCGAAACCGTCGGCAGTCTTGCGCGCGGCAGCAACCCCACGGTTTGCCTTTAGGTGCTTAAGTCGAATTGCATCCATCTCGATCTCCAATTTTGTCGCCTGCAACGGGCACGGCGAAGAAAATGGCTAGGCCTGGGTCCTGCTTTAGCGGCATGTTGATGAGAATCGCAGAGGTAGAAAGCACTGGTCCGTTCCAGCGGCAGAATGGGTCACACGCCAACATTGCCCCAAGGTTGCTCGCGCGAAGCAACCCTTCACCATTGCGTGAACCCGGGGATGGGCCGGTCCTCTGAGGCTTGCCTTGGCGAGCTAGATTCTCGTAAGGGGGAAGCTGCCGGGAGCGTGAAAATTTGGCGAAGAACCCGCGTCCAGTGGGACCCCTCGCCCAGACATATCAAGGAAGATCGATGCGCTCCCTTGTGATCGAAGACGAACCACAGATTGGGGCCTACCTCGGCCGTTTGCTCGGGCAGTTGGGTGGAATTGTCGACATCGTCGAAACCCTTTCGGATGCCAAGCAGGCGCTTGGCAATTTCAAGTACGATCTGGCAATCCTCGACCGGATGTTGCCTGACGGCGACGCTCTCGACATCGTCATGGCGCTGAACCGATTGCCGGAAAGGCCAGCTTTCATCATGCTGACCGCCAAGGATGCCAAGGAAGACGTGATCGATGGGCTGAACAGCGGTGCGGACGATTATCTCGGCAAGCCTTTCGAGCCGCAGGAGTTCATTGCCAGGGTAAGGGCCGTCCTGCGGCGGCCACGATTGCTCGTCCCGTCGAGGCTGTCGTTCGGCAACGTCGAACTTAACGTCGGCACCAACGAGGTTACTGTGGCCGACAACAAGGTTCTGCTTCGGCGCCGCGAAGCCTTAATCCTCGAAGCACTTCTGATGCGACACGACCGTGTCATCACGCGCGAAGCCTTGATCCAGGCGGTCTACGGGTTCGATGACGAGATCGAGTCCAATACCCTTGAGGCGCAGTTGTCCCGACTCCGCAAAAAGCTGGTCGAATTTGGCGGAAATGTCGAGATTCGCAGCATGCGGGGCATCGGCTATATTCTCAGGACGGCACAAGCCTGATGACGTCAATCACCAGGACACTGGCGCTTTCGCTCGGCGTGACTGCCACCGCAATCTTTCTCGTCACGCTCGGCATCGTTATTTGGTTCGATCTGGCGCACGACCGCGAGCAAAAATACTGCCAAACAGCCTCGGGTATCCTCAATCGCGCGACGGTCGTCGATCCCGACCACGGTCTGGATATCAGTTCCAAAGGCATCGAGGAGCTGAAATCTCATAGCCCAAGTCTATGGTACGTCGTGTCCTATGATAATCTGATGAGTGAGTTCGGACGGGAACGCCGACCTGCCCTACCGGTCTCGCTCCCTTATGCCGGTCTGATTGGTTTGTCGGTGCTCGACACACTTGACCAGAAGAGCTCCTTCTGCCTGGCCGTCGTCCGAAAGAATGCGTCCGAACTGGTTATGATGATCGGAGGTGCGCAAGTCTACTTCGACCAGATCGCGGAGTCATTCGTCCTTCGCAATCTTGATTCGATCATTCTGCTGGCTGTCGCATTCGCGTCAATCGTAGCGGCAGGCGCGTTTCTGTCCGCGCGCTTCGTGACCCGGAGTATCGAACGCGTGACGACGCTGGCGCTCGCAATTGAGCCGAGGGCACCTCAGGGGTCGATATCGCTCGATGAGGTTCCGGTCGAGCTCAAGCCATTGGTTAGCGCGCTTAACCGCGCCTTCGATGAGATTAATGCATACATCCAAAGGCAACGCCGGTTCCTAGGCAATGCCGCACATCAGCTCCGAACGCCGCTGACCTTGCTGCGCGCCAAGATCGACGACGTGACCGAGCCTGCCTTGAAGGCCGACCTTGTCCGCGATGTTCGTCGCCTCGCGTCTCTGGTCTCAGCCATGCTGGACCTGGCCCGATTACAAAATCATGGGATAGAAAAGCGGCCCATCGATCTCGGAGCCCTGACGCGGGACGTCCTTGCGGATTTCAGCCCGTCGGCGCTGGATGCCGGCATCGAGCTCTCTCTGGAGCCGGTCCCGGAAGGCAGCGTCGTCGTGCTCGGCGTCGAAGCTGCGGTTCGGAGCGCATTGGCCAACTTGGTCGGCAATGCGTTGATCCATGCACGCGGCGCCGCGCGCATCGTAGCCAATCTCAGTCGTGGGAGCGTATCGATCAGTGATGATGGGGCCGGCATCTCTCCTACCTCCCAACTCAATCTTATTGAGCCGTTCCTGACGGGCGCCACCGCCAAAGAAGGGCACGGGCTAGGTCTGTCGATCATTCAGGAGATTATGACGGTTCACGCAGGTACGCTGTCGATCACATCGCAACCGGGACGCGGGACGACCGCCTGCCTCCGCTTTCCAGAGGCTTCGCAGGAACGCCAAATGAATCCAGAACCCGCAGTGCAGTGCACCTGCGATGTCACAAGAGCAAGCACACTGAGCTGAATGTCTGCTTGGGTCATAACCAGAAGAACCCAAGGTGAGCATAACGAGCCTGCATTCGGGCGGCCCCTCGCCCGGCTGCCCCCCGCATGGCTTTTTTCCGCTAGGAAGGACCCGCGAGCGCGAGGCGTTCGGCTCTAGGCCATTCACGACGGAGATGGTTGGCGCGGACAACCATTCCACGGCTGGATCGACCAGAAACCTGACGTAATTTTCAGAGCACTCGAACGCGCCGCGCTATTGAACTCGTTCGAGCTCAGTCAGCAGTAATGCCTCTACATCAGCCGGCATCGTGAGTCGGCGGATAACATTTGGCCAAAGGTCAACTGGCGGTCCGGCAAGCAGTTCTTTCGATAGCGTGACGACATGAAGGTCGTCATTGAGGTGCTCGCGGCGCCCGCAATGCTGGGCGAGACATGCCACGCGCGGATGGCACTCGCGATAATGGCAGATGCGACCCAGGTAGCGTCCCGTCACATCGGCGAGGAAGATGTCGGCACCGAGGTTGATGGTTTGAGCAGACCCCTTGAGGCGCCGGCCAGCGCGCGCAAGTTTGCCCAAATCCATCGTACCGTTGATCGTGACGAGGACATCGGCGTCCTTCGGAATCGCCTTGCTTGTCACCAGCGAGCCTATAAGGGCAATACGCAGAAGGAGCGTACAGCGAGAAGCAGCTCCCGGCGCGGTTCGACAACTGAGGGCCTAGGACTGTGGGATGGGTTGCGACGCATCTCGCTTGATGCTGGTTCGGCGCAATCGGCTCCGGTGTAGCGCGCACAAATATTATTGCGGACCGGCGCGAAGCTCCAAAAACTTTAGGCAGTTAGCGTCCGGTCTACCCCAATTGCTGCCATGATGGTGCGCCGCAGCGGAACGACGCGAGGTGCCATGAACGGACATCGGGTGGATTATTCGATCACCTCGTCGGCCAATGCGAGCAGCTTGTCCGGCACGTCCAGGCCGAGCGCCTTGGCGGTCTTTAGGTTGAGCACGAGTTCGAACTTGGTGGACTGCATGACCGGCAGGTCGCCGGGCCGCTCGCCCTTGAGAATCCGACCGGCATAGATGCCAACCTGCCGGTAGGCCTCGGTGATGCTGGTTCCGTAGCTCATCAGCCCGCCGATCGAGACGTATTCGCGCAGGGAATAGATCGCCGGGATGGAATGACGCGCGGCGAGCGCGACGATGGCCTCGCCATGGGAGTTGGTCAGCGCGCCGGTACCGACGAGCACTGCGTCTGCCGCGCGTTGGGCGAACCTTGCAAACGCCGCCTCGATCTCGCGGCGGCTGGTCGCGTCGGCAACGACCAGCTGCAGTCCAAATGCTTGCGCCGCTTTCGCCACATCGGCTCGCTCCACCTCGGTCTCCGTCCCGCTCGGACCGACGAGCATGGCAACGGTCGTTGCCTTCGGGGCGAGCTGACGCAGCAATTCCAGCCGCTTCGTCCCCAGCTCGCTGGTGATGAAGATCACGCCGGTGAAGTTGGTGGCCGGTCGGTTGAGGCTGGCGACCAGGCCGTCCCGGACCGGGTCGCTGCCGGTCGCGAAGACGACCGGTACGGTCGTCGCTGCAGCCTTGGCGGCGAGCGCTCCGGGGGTATTGGCGACGATCACCGCCGCCTTCCGGTCGATCAGATCCGCCACGAGGGCCGACAGCCGGTCATTACGCCCTTCCGCCCAGCGCTGCTCGATGACGACATTGCGCCCTTCGACGAAGCCGGCCTCGGTCAGGCCGCGGCGAAACGCAGCCAGGAGGTGCTCGAACGACGCCGACGGTGTGCTGCGAAGGAAGCCGACGACCGGCATCGCCGGCTGCTGCGCGCGCGCCGCGAGCGGCCACGCGCTCGCCGCCGCGCCGCCGAGCAGCGTGATGAACGCGCGGCGTTTCATTCGATGACCTCGTCGGCTTCGCGGTCTTAGGTTGGCGGCACCTCGAGGCCAAGCGACGCGGGCGAGCAGAGGTTGATGATCAGCTCGAACTTTGTCGGCTGCTGGACCGGCAAGTCAGCAGGCTTCTCGCCTTTGAGGATGCGGCCGGCATAGACACCGGCCTGCCGGTAAAGGTCAACGACACTCGCCCCATAGCTTATTAAGCCCCCGCTCACGGCGTATTCGCGCAGTGCATACATCGCCGGTATTCGGTGACGGTCGGCGAGCGTAACAAGTCGTTCGCGCTTGCTTTCGAAAAACGGATCCGTGGTCACAAGGAGCGCATCAGCCCTCTGTTCTACGAGCGCTGCAAAAGCCGATTCGAAATCGCGCTCAGTGCTGATCCTCAGGACGCTGATTTGATAGCCGAGTATGTGTGCCGCATTCTGCGCCTCCCTCACCTCGGTCTCATTACCCGGATTGTTGGCGTTCATGATGACGGTCATGAGCTTTGCGCTGCGAATGAGTTCGCCCAGCAGCTCTATTCGCTTCGCTACGAGCTCGGAGGAAATTAAAGTCACTCCAGTGACATTCCCACCGGGACGGTTGAGACTGGAGACAAGCCCAGACTGGACCGGATCGTTGCCGGTGGTGAAGACAATCGGGATAGTCGTGGTCGCTGACCGTGCTGCTTGTGCGCTAGTGATGCCGCCGGTCGCGGCGATAACGGCGACCTGCCGGCGAACCAAGTCGGCAGCCAATTCGGGCAGCCGCTCGTATTGACCATTGGCCCAGCGGTACTCCATCGCCACATTCTGTCCTTCGATGTAACCGAGTTCCTTTAGACCTTGGCGGAACGCCGCCACGCGATTAGCTAACTCCGCGGGTTGCGCACTGTTGAGGAACCCGATCACCGGCATCGCCGGCTGCTGCGCGTGCGCCACGCGCGGCCATGCCGCCGCCGCGCCGCCGAGCAGCGTAATGAACGAGCGGCGTTTCATTCGATCACCTCGTCGGCACGGGCGAGCAGACTATCCGGCACGGTGAGGCCGAGCGCCTTCGCGGTCTTGAGATTGATGACCAGTTCGTACTTGGTCGGCGCCTGCACCGGCAGGTCGGCCGGCTTCTCACCCTTGAGGATGCGATCGACGTAGCCGGCCGCTTGCCGGTACTGCTCGACCTCGTTAGGCCCATAGGAGATCAGGCCGCCGGCGGCGACGAATAAGCCTTCCCAGTAGACCGCGGGCAGCTTGTGGCGGGCCGCCAGCGTGATGATCAGATCGCGATGACGCTGCGCCGACCCGCTGGCCGGTACGATCAGGCCGCCGTTCGAAGAGCGCGCGAATGCCGCAACGGCGCGCTCGATCTCGCCGGCGTCGCGCATATTGACGGGGTTGACCTCCATCCTGAGAGACGGCGCCACGGCCTGGATGACGCCGAACTGGGCGGGGCCGGTGGGGATGGCGGGATCCCGGAGGACTGCCACTCGCGTCAGGCCCGGCGCGATCTCTTTGAGCAGCTCCAGCCATTTCCCGGCCGTGCTGTACTCGAAAGTCATGAAGCCGGTGGCGTTGCCGCCCGGCCGCGCCAGGCTGTCGACGAAGCCGGCGGCGACCGGATCGCCGACGACCGGGAACACGATCGGCACGGTGCGGGTCGCCTGCAGCAACGGCCCCACGGTTGCGGCGCCATGGGCCAGGATGACGTCCGGCGCGAGCGCGGCTAATTCCGCCGCGTGTCTGCGAATGTCGGCGGCACTGGTCGTGGCCCAGCGAGTGTCGATGCGCATGTTGCGGCCGATGGTCCACCCCGATTGCTGCAGCCCCTGCAAGAACGCCCCGACGCGGGCCTGAAATTCCGGATCGTCGGCGGTTGCGGGCAGGAGCACGCCGATGCGCCGCACGCGCTCGCCCTGCTGTGCGCGCGCTGCGAGCGGCCAAAGAAGCGAAGGCGCGACCGCCGCGCCGCCGAGCAGCGTGATAACGTCGCGACGCTTTATGCCGCTCATTCCCGGACTTCCGGAGCGCGATGTTTCACTCAATCACCTCGTCGGCGGCTACGAGCAGCTTATCGGGCACGCTGAGGCCGAGCATCCTGGCGGTCCCGGTGTTGATGACCAACTCGAACTTGTTCGACTGCACGACCGGCAGGTCCGCCGGCTTGGCACCCTTGAGGATGCGGCCGGTATAGACGCCGACTTGGCGCCACGCATCCTTGATGCTGGGTCCGTAGCTCATCAGCCCGCCGGCTTCGGCATAGTCACGCAACGAATATGCCGCGGGAATCGAGTGGTGCGCCGCCAAGAGAGCCAATTGCACCCGCCGGCCGTTGAAAAGGGGGTCCGGGCTGACGAAAAGCGCATCGGGCCGCTCGTGCGTAAAACTTGCGAAGGCTGCATCGATCTCGCGGCCAGTGCTGGCATTAAGAACCCGGATTTGCAGTCCCATGGTGCGAGCAGCCGCATCGGCGTCTCTCACGACGGACTCGGTAGTCGCGGCATCGGCCGGATTGACGAGCACGGCCACACGAATTGCGCCTGGCACCAGCTCACGCAGAAGTTCCAGCCGCTTCGCCACCAACTCACCAACGAATAGATTGACACCTGTGAGGTTGCCGCTTGGCCGGGCGAGGCTGGCGACAAGACCAAGCCTGACCGGGTCTTCGCCGACGATGAAGACGATGGGGGTCGTCGTGGTTGCGGCCTTAGCCGCGAGCGCCGGAGGGGCACCGCCGCTGGTGACGATCACGGCGACCTGCCGGCGGACCAGTTCAGCCGCCAGTTCCGGCAGTCGATTGAGTTGATTCTCGGCCCAGCGGTATTCAAACGTCACGTTCTCGCCCTCGACGTAGCCGGTGTCCTTCAGGCCCTGGCGAAATGCGCGCAGACGCTCCGTATACCCATCAAGAAGCGATGTGGGGTTGAGGAACCCGATCACCGGCACCGTCGGCTGCTGCGCCCGCGCCGCGAGCGGCCACGCAGCCGCTCCACCGAGCAGCGTGATGAACTGGCGGCGCTTCATGGGCTTGCCCCCAAGGCCAAGGATCACGGACCAAGTATAGCAGGTCTTGGAGCGAAGCCTCGGCCAATCGAGGCCAATTCGAGATCGTTATCGTGATTAGCCTTGCATCCGCCGACCCGCGGTCTCATTTCTGTCCTGCTTTGCGCGTTGAAAAAGCGGGACAGGGCCGCACTTCTCCACCAACCAACCGAAAGAGGGGGCTTATGCCGATCATTGCGCTGGTCGACGACGACCGCAACATCCTCACTTCGATATCCATCGCATTCGAGGCCGAGGGATACCGGATCATGACCTATTCTGATGGCGCATCCGCACTCGAAGGATTTAAGACGAGCCCACCGGACCTTGCGATTCTAGACATCAAGATGCCACGCATGGACGGAATGGAGCTTCTTCGGCGCCTGCGGCACTACTCCGACATGCCGGTGATCTTGCTGACGTCAAAGGAGGAGGAAATTGATGAGCTGTGTGCTCTCAAGATCGGTGCGGACGACTTCATCCGCAAGCCTTTTTCACAGCGGGTCCTGTTGGAGCGCGTTAAGGCGGCACTGCGACGCGCTACGGTGAAGGATAATTACAAGGATAATTACAACATCAAAGAACTCTCGACCAAAATACTGGAGCAGGGTCAGTTACTGGTTGATCCCGAACGACATACCTGCACGTGGATAGGCAGACCAGTCACACTGACGGTCACCGAGTTCTTAATTTTGCAAACGCTCGCGGCCCGTGCGGGTGTGGTCAAGAGCCGTAACGCGCTAATGGATGCGGCATATCCCGATAACGTTCACGTCGACGACCGTACAATCGATAGTCACATCAAGCGACTACGTAAGAAATTCATAGCAGTGGACGATGCCTTCGACATGATTGATACCCTCTATGGTGTGGGATACCGCTTTCGGGAAGCCCCACCAGAGCCGGTCAGAAAATGAAAGAGATCCGCCCCGCCTCCGGTTGAGCCGCTGCTGATATGAACCGGAGCTCGATGACCTTGTTTGGGGGTACCGCATCGAGTCTGCTGATTGCTTGAAGCCTCGAGCCCATGAGCCGAAGCGATCCGGCAGGATCAGGATGATGGCGCTCGAGCATTCCGGCCGAGGTCGATGCGATTGTCTGCGGAATAGATGAAGGGATAGCTC
>WNFJ01314706.1_pt1 | contig 11051 bp, 9 predicted proteins | sample 5400461 | NCBI WGS metagenome assembly WNFJ01 (sample SAMN13153349, study PRJNA577476) | soil metagenome | isolation source: 115 cm saprolite on Douglas fir-dominated hillslope | place: USA:California | collected 2013-09-17 | reverse complement strand
GGGCTTGACCGCCGGCGCGTCCGCCCCGGAAGTCCTTGTAGAGCAGGTCAGCGAACGGCTGGCGGAGTTCGGCTTCACGGATCAGCGTGATTTGGATTTGATCCGCGAGGACGTGCGCTTCACGCTGCCGCCGGAATTGGCGACCATCGCGCCGGCGCCGCGCCGCTAGAAAAGTTGCAGTCACCTGCAGGGGAACGCGCAGTGTATGACCGGGGTGATTTGCCGGCCTGGGCTATAAATGTTCCAGTCGTCGGTACGCTTGCGCGGTAGACGGGGAATACAAGACAAGGAGCCAGACCTTGGCGGTCAAAATCGTCCGTCAGCCGAAGAAGATTGCCTTGATAGGCGCGCCCTCCAGCGCCGCGGCATTTTCCGCGGGAAGCGAGAAGGCTCCGGCGGCACTGCGCGCGGCCGGTCTCGCCGAAAAATTGCAGGGCGCCGGCTATGAAGTCGTGGATTACGGCGACTGCGCTCCGCGCCTTTTCGCCGCCGACGATGAACACCGGCGCGCCCGCAACCTGACCGAGATCGTCGCCGGCCTGAACGATTTGAAGACGCGCGCCGAGCTCGCGGTGAAAAGCGGCGCGCTGGTGCTGGTCCTGGGAGGCGACTGCGCTCAGGTCATCGGCTTGCTGACCGGCGCGCGGCGTTACTACAAACACGTGAATCTTGTGTGGTTCGATCGCGACGCGGATCTGAATACTCCGGCAAGCACTCCCTCCGGCCGCATCGACGGAATGGTGGTGGCCCACATCATCGGCAAGGGCGCCGCCGCTGGTGCGCGAGCCGGACGTGACGCTTTTCGGACTCGAGAGGCTCGATCCACCGGAGCAGGAGTTTCTCAGCAAGTCGCCGATGCGCCATAACTATGCCGGCGACATCCAGTTCAAGGGTGGCGGCAGGGCGGCAAGCGAAGCGCTGGCGCAGGTGCACGCCGACGCGCGCGAATTCGTTCTCCACCTCGATACCGACGTCATCGCGGAAGAGGATTTTCCCGCGGTGAACGTGCCCGGCAGCGGCGGCTTGCGCTTCGACGACGTGCGCGCCGCTTTTGTGGAATTCGCAAAGCACAAGAACCTGATTGGCCTGGACGTGGCTCAGTACAATCCGGACAAAGATCCCGGCGGCAGCGGCGCAGAGAAGCTCGTCAATCTGCTGGTCGAAGCGCTCTCCGCGCGCCTCGAAGCGCTGACCGCGCCTGCGGCGGAGCCCGCCGCCGGTTCGGAAGAAGTGCCCTCTTCAGGAACGGCCGCGTAGTCCTTCCGCGTTCCATTTGGAATAAGAAAAATCCAGCGTGCAGTTTAGGAAGCGGCCGGGGCGCGTTTGCGCAGGTACCGGGCGAGGCCGAGGAAGGAGAGATTCAGGCCGGCGCTGAAGGCGTAGTGTTCGGTTTCACCGGCGGGGAGATGCTGGGAGATTTCGGTATACGTGGCCGACATGAAGGAGTCCATCGCGGCGGAATCGCTGGCAGCGGAGCGCAGGGCTTCCGCGGCGAGCGCGGCCCAGCGATGCAGACGTTCGCGGAACAACAAGATGTGCTCGGAAGGATTATCGGAAAAACCGAAGTGCGTAAGAAAGAGCCGCGCGGGTTTGCGCTCGAGGATGGCGGCGAAGGAAGTATCCCAGATGCCGAGATCGATGTCCGGTGGAGGAGTAGCCGGCATGACGAAGGAATTTCCCTCGATGCGCACGCCCGTGGTATCGCCGACGAAGGCGACGCCTTCCGTCTTGTCGAAGTAGCTGACGTGGTGCGAGGCGTGGCCCGGCGTGTAGACGACTTCAAGTTTGCGCGCGCCGAGCGTGAGATTTTCGCCGCCCTCAAGAATGCGCAAATTCTCCGCCGGAACGGGCAGGGTTTCGCCGAAAAGAAGCTGCAGATCGTTGGGCCACAGGCGCTGGGCGCTGGCAAGCAGCTTGGACGGGTCAATCAGGTGCGGAGCGCCATTCTTGTGCACGTAAACGGCAAGCCCTGGATTTTCGCGGACGAGCGAGCCTGTGGCGCCGGCGTGATCCAGGTGGATGTGTGTGAGAAGGATGGCGTTGAGATCCGCCACGCCGACGCCACGTGCCTGGAGCTGTTGGCGCAAGGTCTCCAGCGTGGAGCCCGGGCCGGGGTCGACAATGGCAAGGTAGCCGTCCGATTCCAGAAGGCTGGCAGCAATGGAACGCGGCCGTCCCATCCAGAGGTTGTCGAGTGTGGCGATCGAGTGCATTAGAAAACTAGTGTAGCGCAGGATGGGAAAGTTGACAGTCGGCAGTTGCGAGCGGAGGGAAGGAAAGCCGTGACGGGTGGCTCGTGACCCATGATCCGTGACCCCATGATCCGTGAATCATGATCCGTGGCACGGACAATAGTTAAAGCCGCGCGGCCAGGCAGCCTGCCGGGAAGACAAGGGAATGGAAGAATCGACAAGTGGAATATCGGCGATGCGCCCAACGTAGCCCGCCAGGAGCAGCGAGCGGTCAGTAGGCGGGCGCTATCGAGAGAGTTTTGCGGAGCCCGCTTCGTTCTGGGAAGGACAATTGGCTTGCTCTCCGTTCCCCCTCATTCCCAAATTGGGACGGGTAAAGCGGGAGAACTGGGACTGAGTTCCAAACTAGGACTTGCCAAGTAGGTGGTCATATAACTAATGTATTGACTTATGAATAGATCCGGGTGGCTTCCTGAAATGGAACGTAAGATGCAGAGAGAGTCGCCAGCCAGAGGTTTTCAGAATGCCTGCCATGAATGAGGAAGCAGTAGTCCGCCGCGAGGCTCTCCCGATGAATCTGCTTATCGTGGATGACGAGCAATCGATCCGCGAGACCTGCGCAACCGTCTCGGAGCAGTGCGGGATGAAGGCCGTCGCCGTGGCCACCGCCGAAGAGGCGCTCGAGGTCTTGGAACACTCGGCGGTGGACATCCTGCTGACGGATTTGAAGCTGCAGCAATCCAACGGGATGGAGCTGCTGAAACACGTGCACGACGATCATCCGGAGGTCGCCGTGGTGGTGTTGACGCAGTACGGAACCATCGAATCGGCAGTGGAGGTCACCCGCATCGGTGCCGTGGACTACGTAACGAAACCGTTCCGGATTGAAGAGTTGCGCTCCCGGCTCGAACGGGTGGCCCGGGCCGTGGAATTGCAGCAGGAGAACCGGCTGTTGCGCGAGCAGTTGCGGACGCGCCCGGGGTTTGGCGGCTTGATCGGCGTTTCGATGAAAATGCAGCGCGTCTATAAAATGATCGAAAAAGTGAGCCAGCACGAGTATCCCGTCCTGGTCCTGGGCGAAAGCGGAACGGGGAAGGAACTCGTGGCGCGAAGCATTCATTTTTCGGGACCCCGACGGGACCGGCCTTTTGCGCCAGTGGACTGTTCCGCGCTGGTGCCCACTTTGATCGAATCCGAGTTGTTCGGGTACGTCAAGGGCGCCTTCACCGGGGCCGTGCAGGCCAAGCAGGGATTGCTGGAAGCCGCCCAGGGGGGCACGCTTTTTCTGGATGAAATTGGAGATATGCCCGTGGACCTGCAGGCCAAACTGCTTCGGGCGTTGCAGGAGCGCGAGGTTAAGCCCGTGGGTTCGACGGAGCGCCGGCATATCAACGTGCGCATCATTGCCGCGACGAACCGGGATCTGGAGACAGCCATTCGCTCGGGAACTTTCCGGCAGGACTTGTTTTTCCGGCTGAACGTCGTGCAGCTCAAGCTGCCGCCGCTCCGGGACCGCAAGAGCGATATCCCGATTCTCGTGACGGCATTTCTGGAGAAGTTTTCCGACCCTCAGGGCCCGGTGCGCACGATTTCCGAAGACGCCATGCGCCGTCTGATTGCTTACGATTGGCCGGGAAATGTGCGTGAGCTGGAAAACGCGATTGAGCGGGCGGTCGCGCTGGGTTCCGGGCCGATCCTCCACGTGGGAGACCTGCCATCCAGCCTGCAGTATCCCACTACCGAGAGGGCGCCGGAGAAGGACGAGATCCTGCCTCTCGAGGAGTTGGAGCGGCGCGCGATCCTCCGCACGCTGCGCGAAACGGGAGGCGACAAGCTTTCGGCGGCGCGCATGCTCGGCATCGGCAAGACCACTCTGTACCGCAAGCTGAAGCAGTACCACATGGAGCATGCCGAGCAGTAAGGGCGCCATACACTCGCAAACTCTCTTCAAGCGTGCCGGCAGCTTCGGCTTTTTCCTTAAACAGTTTTTCAGCGGAGAGTCCGTTCCATCCGGTAAGGCAAACCGCTTGAAGACTCTGCGTCCGTGAGTGATGCTCGGCTCGGAGCAAATTCTTCTGTTCCCATAGCGTCTCGGTCCTACCCTCTTCGACCGCGTGTCATCTGACCAGCCGCCAGTCACACCTCGCTCATCCGCGGCGGTTCACTCTGGGAAGAACGCCAATCAAAGTTTCGACATGGAATTTCTCGCGGCTCACCCTTTCCTCTAAGTGATTGATTCATCGAGGCAAACTGACTTTTCCTGATGGGCCTGCCGATGCAAGGGCGATTACGGTGGGGTCTCACTGTCTGTCCGGCGTGACGGGCAAGTGGACGCAACGAAAGCGCCGCAGGTTCAAGGCGAGTGCATGAGGATTTGGGCGAAAAAGGCGGAAAAGGGATCGAGCGGGCGAGGCGTGGCTCGCGCGGCCCTGAACGGCGCTCCTCGCAGAGAATTGGTGCAGGAAGCGTTGCAGGCGCTCTCGCAGCAGGGATGCGCGGGCCGCATCGGCGTCTGGCTCGAAGCCGATTCGAACGCCAGCCCGCAGAACCAGAATACAGCGGCGTTTCACGGAATGGTGTGGGACAGGGGAAACGCCGCGACACCCCGGGAGTGGGCCAGTCTTTCGGTAGAGCCTCCGCTCCCGGAGGAACTGCTTCTCCGGGGAAAAACCGTCGATCAAGACCTGGAGGCCATGCCCGCGAACCCTTACATCGGGCTGCTTGCCGGACTGCGTCACGCGTTGTGGGTTCCAATTGGGAGGAAAGACCAGTTGAGAGGAGTCATCCTCGTGGGAAGCTCGGGAAAGCAGTCGGCCTGTTCCCGCGAACACGTGGAATCGGTCGCTGCGGAACTGACGCTGGCCTTGGGACTTGGGGAGGAGCAGAGAACCGCTCGAATGCGAAATGCGGACCTCGCCGCAGTCAGGCGTTTCCTCCCGCAAGAAGCAGCCGGTACGTCCGTCGAGGCGCTGCTCTCCAGCCTGGTGGAAAGCTGCACCGAGACGGCCGCGAACGGGGATGGTCCCGGCGCGGCGTTCGCGGCCATCGGCGCTTTGCGGCTTCAACACGAAAAGTCCGGCGGAAACTTTTCCATCGAATTTCACTGGTGCAGCGGGAATGTGTCGTGGACCCACGCGATCGACATCGAACCGCTGGCGAACGTGTGGCGACGGGCGCTGGAGGCGCGGCGGGTGATTGGAAGTGACTCCCAGATGAGTGGAACGCAGGGGCCAGTGACAAGAATAGTCGCGTTTCCGTTGGTGTCGGAAGGTCAGCTTCTCGGGACCCTGGTGGCGGGACTGCCGGGCAGCGCCGTCTCACTCGCAACACTGGACCGTCTGGAACTGCGCGCGGTTCTGGCGGCTTCCGCTCTCCGCCAGCGAAGGCGAAGAGAAGAGGAGTCGCGGCTCGCGAGTTGGCCGCACGTCTTGCTGGACTCCATCACCGAGCCACTCCTTCTCTTGGATGAGGCCGGGAAAATCACGGCGGCGAGCCGTGGCGCCAGGGAGTTGACCGGCTTGGCCTCCAAGACCAATGGGCGGGAACCGGCGAGTATTCCGGCGCAGGCGTACTTGGCCGAGCTCTTCTGCGGGCGCGACCGCGAGCGCCTCGGCACGTGGTTGAAAGAGGCGCTCGATGGTAGAGCAGAGAGGCGCGGTACCGGCAATGAGTTTTCTCAAGCGGAACTGCACAACGGCGTGGCCGTGCGATTGCGCGCGGCGGTGCCGGCGCAAGGCCAGGCAGCGGTGATCCGGCTCGAACCACTGGTGAACCGCGAATCATCGAGAAAGGCAGACAACGCAGAAATCGAATTGCAAAACGTCATCGAATGGCTCGAAGAAGGAGTTGTGCTGTTCGATGCCCATGACAACATCCGCGCGATGAATACGCGATTCGAACAAATCGCGGGTCTGGCTCCCAAGGAGTCCGGACAATTCAAGACCCTGGAGAGTTTGATCGGACGTTTGCAAAGTCATGCCGCAGAACCGGCAAGGTTCACGGAGCGCTGGCGGGAACTGGCGCGCGGAATCCAATGGGGCGTGCGGGAGGAATTTCAAATGGCGCGCCCCTCGCCGCGCGTCCTCGAGAGAGCCGCGAGGCCGGTGCTCGATCTGCTGGGACGGCAGTTGGGGCGTGTCGAGGTCTACCGCGACCTGACCGCCCAGCGGGTTTTCCATTCGAAACTCCTGCAGACCGAGAAACTCGCGGCGCTCGGACAGATGGTCAGCGGAGTCGCGCATGAATTGAGCAACCCGCTGACGAGCATCATGGGCTACGCGCAAAGGCTCCTGGCGCGCCAGGACCTTCCCGGGCGGACGGAGGAAGTGCGGCAGATTTATCAGGAGGCGGAGCGCGCCGGCACCATCCTGCGGCAATTGCTGCTGAACGCCAGGGAAACGCTCCCGGAGCGGCGCCCGGTTTCGTTGAATCAAATCGTGCAGCGCGTGATGGACCTCCACGGGTTCAGCCTCGCCGCGGAAAAAATTCGTGTGGAGCTCGATCTGGCCCCGGCCCTTCCTTTCGTTCAGGGTGACCCCGGTCATCTGCAGCAGGTCCTGATGAATCTGGTGGGCAACGCTCGGCACGCCCTCGAGCAGCACGGCCAGGGCGGAACGATCCGGCTGCGGACAACAAGAATCGGAGAGCGGCGGGTGTTGCTGGAAGTTGCGGACAACGGGCCGGGAATACCACAGGCGATCCTCGCTCGGATCTTCGATCCTTTCTTCCCCACGAAACCCGCCGGCGTTGGGACCGGGCTGGGGCTGGCCATCGTATTGTCGGTCGTGCGCGAACATGGCGGACAGGTGCACGTCTTGAGCCCGCCTCAGGGCGGCGCGGTTTTCCAAATCGAACTGCCAACGGCGGCGGAAACGGCGCAGGACGAGGCGGCGGGCTTACCTCTGCCGGCGTGGAAGAACCTGCTCCCCGAAGCCGCGGAGGCCGCCAGCCGCGAGAATCGATTTGCGCCCGCGCTCCAAAGCGGAAAAGGCGCGCGTGTGCTCGTTGTGGAGGATGAGCCGACCGTGGCCCGCTTGATTGCCGACGTGCTCGAAGACGAGGGGATGCAAGTGGAAGTGCTTTTGGATGGCCGCGAAGCCCTGGACCGCGCGGCCCGGCAGTCTTTCGACCTGGTCATCTGCGACATGAAGATGCCCGGCCTGGATGGGCAGCATTTTTATAAGTCGCTGGAGCGCTCCGGAAATCCGTTGCGAGAGCGGTTCCTGTTCGTGACCGGCGATATCGTCGCCGCGCAAACGCGGGAGTTTCTGGAACGTAACCACCTGCCGCACGTCGCCAAACCGTTCCGGGTGGAAGAGCTTACGGAGAAAGTTCATGGTGTGCTGGCAGTCCAAGACCGCCAGCACCCGTCGCTTACAAAGGTTGCGGGAAAGAACGCAGCGAGAAATGGATAACGTAATGGGCAAAAGGGAACAAACCATATTGGTAGTGAGCGGCGATGTGGCGCTGTGCGCCGCGGCGCGGCGGGAATTCGAGGCCAGCATCGCGGGGCTGCGCGTGGCGTCCGTGACCAGTGTCGCCGCGGCCAAGCAAATCCTCGAGGAAGATGCGCCAACTGTGATTTTGCTCGAAGAGTCCTCCATCGCGCCGGAGGGCGGAGTGCTGCGAGGGATCGCGCCGCGGCTCGACGCCGTGGTGACCTCCCTGGCGGTTTATGCGCCGGTGGTGGTGATCGGCACGGCGGAGCAGCGTGTGAAGCTGTCGGCTCTGATTGACGCGGGGGCGGCCGATTATGTGATGCGCGATGGAGGGTGCCTGCCGTCGGCCCTTCGTTTGATCCAAGGCCGCCTGCGGCAGGCGCAGAGGGTGGCGGACAGCGCACGCCATCCATTCGAAGAAGGGGAGGAGGATTTTGGAGAAGTACTCCGTCACGAGCTGAACAACCCGCTGACGGGGATTCTGGGAAACGCGGAGCTCCTGCTGGCGGAGGTTCACCGGAACAAGGACGGCAAACTCCCGTACGGCGGAGAACAGCGCCTCGAAACGATTGCGGCGCTGGCCGTGCGCTTGCGGGAAACCGTGCGGCGGCTGAGCCAGGAATGGGAAGCGCGGCAACATCCCGTGCACTGAGCGGAAGCAGAGACCGGAAAATCGAAATTGGAAAATCGAAAAACGGGCAACTGCGATCCCTAACCAAAAGGTTTGGAACTGCGAGCCTTGGAACCTGTCCGCACAACTCTTCAAGAACTGAATGTTGAAAACTAGAAATTAGAAAATAGAAACTGAAAAGTGAAAACGAACTCTGGGATCCGCAGGCCGGCGATTGCGTGCTGATTGTTTTGAACTAAGGCGCGGCGGAGGAGGATGCCGCGAAGAAAGAGAGGACGCGGCGGCGGAATTCTTCGGGTTCAAAGCCGTAGGCGGCGGTGTGGAAAGCGCCGCGGACGACCCAAAGTTGTCTGGATCCGCAGGCGGCGGCGTAAATCATTTCCGAATGGCGGCAGGGTAAGGCGTCATCTTTTTCATCGCAAATGAGAAGAACGGGAAAAGCGCGGGAGGCGACGGCTTTTACCGGCGAGACTTCCGAGACCGGAAAGCCGGCGAGTTTTTCGCCACGGTAGAGGAGCGTCCAACTAAAAGGGGCGAGGAGAGTTTTTCCGAGCCAAGGATATTTTCGCAGACCCGCGTAGTCGTAAGACGCTTCGCGCATATTGGCGAAGGACGCTTCGGCGACGACGGCTTCGATACGCGGGTCGGCACCGGCGGATTGCAGCGCAATCCCGGCGCCCATGGATTCGCCGAGGGCGAAGATGTGAAATGGCGGTGCGGCCGAGGCGGACGGGGCAAGTCCCGCCTCCACACGCTCCGACAGGAGCAGAGAGTCGATGATGGCGCGGGTGTCGTTGCGTTCGAGCCAGCCGTAGGTGGCGATGGGACCGCCGCTGGCGCCGTGGGCGCGTGCATCCATCAGGACTACGCCATAGCCGGCGCGCAGCAGGAAATCCGACTGACCGATGACTCCCACGCGGTTGTCGGCGACGCCATGGAAGGCGAGGACCCAATTGCCGTTGGGATTCTTCGGGCGGACTTTCCAGCCTCGGAGAAGCGCTCCGTCTGGTGCACGGACGTCGAACTGCTCGCGGGTCGCCCCCCGTGAGGGCGAAGGAGGAGTCTGCTTCGCGGATCAGGTCAGGAGTCAGCTCGCGGCGGATGGGATGGAGGAACGCAGGTCCGGAGAGCCATCCAGCCAAAGCCGCCAGTAACGGCGGGAAGAGCAATAGAATCAGGGCGATGCGAATCAGGCGGCGACGCATTGATGGCATAGTAGAGACTACGAGAGGCCGGTCAAGCAAGTTCAAGTGGCAGTCAAAAGACTGGTGACTCTTGGCCCGTGATCCGTGTTCCGTGACCCGTGAAGCAGGGTTTGGCATGGAGACACTGAGCTAGCCGAAAAGGGCGCTGACTCTACCCCCCACCCCCCGTGTTTTTCATAAGTGTTCATTCTAAAGGGAGTTAAAGTCCTTTGTTTTGATACACTTCTGCAAGTGTTCATTCTAAAGGGACTTACGATGCACCAAAATTGTGCAGAATGGGCTCCTTGCTCCCTTTTTTTCATAAGCGTTCATGCTAAAGACAGTTAAAGTCCTTTGTTTTGATACACTTTTACATCCCCTGCAAGTGTTGATTCTAAAGGGGCTTAGAGTCGTTTACTTGATCCATTTTTAGAAGCGTTGGTTCTAAAGAGGGTAGTCAGGGGTTGGCTCGTGGCCGATAGGAGTTGAAAAAACACAACGACGAGCGCTCGCTGGAGCTATTGGTGGACACGGAAGTCTCCAGAAAAAAAGGATTTACGTTGTAAGAGGGGTCTCGCGAAGGGAATGCGAACTACTTCACGAGGATAGCATACAAGGGTTATGACCGTGTTGTCAACAAAAACCTCGAGGGGTGGTCAGTTGCCGACTAGGCAACTAACCGGGCACTGGGCCCGGAGCTTCTGGGAAAATTGCTACTTCCAGGCCCGGCTTCCGTCACGTTCTCCATTTCCTGTCTTTCTCGGCACTCTCGCGAGCGCGGAAGGCGGTGATCTTGCGGATCAGAGGAAGAGGCAGCGGCTTCTCGAGCGGAAACTGGATCGACCCTTTCGCCGTGGCAAATTTCGAAAGATCCTTCGCGAAGGCGCGCACTGCTGACGGCGTGGGATAGAAGCCGATGTGATGTTTGTGCGCGGCGAAGGTGACCAGTATCCTCCGATAGGAAAAGGCGGGCATCCCCCACTTCAGGCTTTCCTTGGCCCCGGGTGCCGATGCGCGAATACACGCACGCATTTCACGAAGTTTCTTCTGAGCCTCTTTGGGGGTGGCATGGATGTACTCGGTAATGCTTTTAGGCCGCGCTTTTTTGGGAGCCATGATTTGGTTTTATCGGCTCTCCTACCGACATTCCATTCCTTTTGCCAGCCGCCTCCCGGCAGATGCCTGTGAGACTACCTCGGCAGATCCGAAGCTGGAAGAGTCAAGCTACACAGACTCTCAACGTCCGGTAACCCGACTCACCGGCCTTCTCATGGAAAGAGTTAGCGTCGCAGTTTATCGATAATGTTCAAGGTAATACAGCGCTCCAAACGCGAGAACCAAAGCGGCGGCCGGAAATGCTAATGGTCGCGCGCTTCGCAAAGGCTGTCTCCAATCCGCGGTTGCGAGGAAAAGTAAGATAATCGGCACCAGCGTCATGATTGACAGCTGAAAGATATGTGCCGCCGATCCTTCGCCCGGTTGGGTCGAATGAGCGTATCCGCTAAGTACCGCAAGCAACGCTATAAGAGACAGGACGATTAGGACTTTGCCGCTAGCACGGTTGATTTGCTGCCCACGCGGGGATTCCATATTCGCCTTACCTCCA
>WNFJ01301743.1_pt1 | contig 11051 bp, 12 predicted proteins | sample 5400461 | NCBI WGS metagenome assembly WNFJ01 (sample SAMN13153349, study PRJNA577476) | soil metagenome | isolation source: 115 cm saprolite on Douglas fir-dominated hillslope | place: USA:California | collected 2013-09-17 | reverse complement strand
GTGATTGTCGCAGAATGCAACTCGGCGATGCGCTGAACGATCGAAAGGCCAAGACCTGTGCTTCCCGCCTTCCTGCGATCACGTCGCCAGAAGCGTTGAAAGATAAGTTTGCGCTCGTCGTCTGCCACGCCCGGTCCGTGGTCGAGAACGCTTACCGTCCCGTTCTCTTCGACGACAAATTCCACGGTCGTTCCCGGCGCGGTATGGTTTATCGCGTTTTCTGCAAGGTTCCGGATTGCACGGCTTAGCATCTCCGGATTGCCTTTAACCCAAACCGGTCTTGTCGCGCCCAGCAAGGCGACGTCCTTGCCTTGCGCTAACGCCAGTGGCGCAACAAACTCTGCTATCCCGGCGGCCACAGATCGAAGATCGGCTTGTTCGAGCGGATCGACGACGAACGCATCCAGTTCCGCAATGTCGAGCAGCTGACTGATGACATGCGCCATTCCGTCAACGTCCTGCCGCAAAGCCTTTCCCACTTTCTCGTCTTCCAGAATATCCAGCCGGGTTCTCAGGATGCTCAGGGGCGTGCGCAGTTCGTGCGCAGCATCCGCGGTGAAATCGCGCTGAATCCGAAAACCTTCTTCAAGCCGGTCCAGCGCCTGGTTGACTGCCGACACGAGGGGACGTACCTCGCGCGGAATCTCTTCGGTCGGCAAACGCAGGCTGGTATGCGCCGGTCCGATGTGGCTGGCGATCTCCGAGGCCTCCCGCAGGGGTCGCAGGGCACGACGGAAGATGGCGATATCCGTGACCAGCAACACTAACAGGATGGGCAGTGTGATCCATCCAACATTTTTATAGAAATCAGCGACGATATCGTCGATCAGCACGTCGCGGTTGGCCAGATCTTCCCCAGCCTGAATCCAGACGGTCTTGTTGCCGACGGTCTTCTTGATGCTGGCGCCGGATACTGTGGCGTCGCCACGCCGTTGTTGCAGAAACTCGATATCGCCGGATTCGGCGTCGGCGGGAAATAGGGCCGCATGATCCTTGAGCGAGGAAAATAGAACGCGGCCCCGATCATCGACCACCGCGTACGAATAACGACCATACGCTTGCGAATAAAGCCCGAGCAGGTCGAGAGGAAGGTTTAGTTCGAGACTGCCGTCAGGCTTCGCGCTCAGATGCTCCCCGACTGAAACGGCCTGTTCCTGCATCGCCTTGTTGTGAATGTTGTTTGTTGCAAAGTTCAGCAACCACGATAGCGCGAGCGACATGAAAATGGAGGTGATGACGACGGCAACGACATGCAGGATCACGATGCGAGAAAGGATCGACTTGAAGCGGATCACGCTACTTTTCCTCTGCGATGAGGTAGCCAACGCCACGAATTGTATGAACCCGGACCCTGGCGCCTCGCTCCGAAAGTTGCCTGCGCAAACGGTGGACGTAGACCTCGATCGCGTTCGACGCGACGTCTCCCGAGTGCCCAAAGATGTGATCTTCAACCTGCTTCTTGGAAACCACGCGCCCCTTGCTGGGCATCAATAGCTCCAGCACCGCTGTTTCGCGGGCGGAGAGGACCTGGGGCTGGTCATCGATCGACGCTTGCCGGTTCTGGGTATCGAATTCGAGATTGGCGATGCGCAGGGAGCTGCCCAGCAGATGGCCGGGCCGTCGCAATTGAGCTTCCAGTCGCGCGACCAGTTCCTCCAGCGCAAACGGCTTCACCAGATAATCGTCGGCGCCACTGCGCAGGCCCTGGACGCGATCCTGAAGGCCGCCGCGCGCGGTAAGGACCAGAACGGGAATTGGGTTGTTCCGATGCCGTATATCGCGCAAAAGTGCCAGGCCATCGCCGTCCGGCAATCCCAGGTCCAGGATGAGGGCGGCGTAGAACGTCGTTCGAAGAACCGTACTCGCTTCTTCGAGGGAAGACAGCACGTCGGTTTCGTAGCCCGCCGTTCGCAGGCCCTTGGTCAAGAGCTCGGCAAGCTGCTCGTTGTCTTCGACGACCAACAATCGCATATTCCGCTACCTTAAAGTCCAGTTGCGCCTGGCCATGAGACGATTCAAGGCACCAGGCAAGTATCGGCTGGTCCGGCGAAAATGTCTGCAAGCTTGGTGTAAGCAGGCATCCCTTTGCAAGCGAAAGGCGAACGTCGATCTCCGAGCGAGGCCCGGATGAATATAAAAACCCTATATAAATCCGTATTTCCGCGCCTTACCAAATGACGAAGGCGCAGAGGACCGCCAGGGGCAAAACGGCGAGACCGAGATATAGCCAGGTCCGATACGCTTCTGCGTCCTTGGGCAGAATGAACACATGAACCGCGAGCCACAGGCATACGGAAAAACCCAAGATCATTCGAATGAGATCACCGGGTGTCTCGTAGGCCGACCAAAAACGTTCGGTTTGAGGGCTGGCGACATGCGCAGTCACCACAATCAGGATGCCGATGAACAGGGCTCGAAGAATCATCCCCGCAATCCGGACCCGACGCGATGGTACGTATTTTTGAGCGGCTCGTTGTGGGTTCATGCGTCAGCCTGCTTTCATCCGGTCTTTCGCCCGCCCGAGACTATTTTGATGCTCTATCTATGACATGCGCAACAACAGATATCGGTGCTGCAAGTGCTGCGACATCTGCAGGACTCTCAACGAAGCGCGATCAATCTACCGCGAACTGCAAATAACTCGATCATCTGCATTTGAATTCGGCATGGGAGGCCGGCAACCGCAGATTCGCAGTAGCCGAATCGCCTTCAGCCGTTTTACCGGTGTGCGCCGCCATGATGGATTGGAACATACTGGGCGGGGAAAGCAAAGCACGGTCCGCACTTAAGCATATAATCCCGGCCCGCAAAACCGATCATCGGCAATCAGTTTCCCGCGGCGTAATCGCCGCCACCAACCGACGTCGGCGGCATGCCTTTGGACTGGGCGTCCTTCAACAATGCGCCGAAGCGTATCCAGAACGGCGGCTGGGCGCGTCAGGTCACGCAAAGCGACTTTGCGACGATTGCGGTACGCCGCCGCAGGGGTATCGAGGAGTTCAGACGGCTAGGCCCACATCGCCGCTGGCGTTTGTGATTCTGCGACGCTCTTCCTGGCCGCCTTTCGCACTTTCTCGAACGCGCGCGTCTCGATTTGCCGGATGCGTTCACGCGACACGTTAAATTCCAGCGCGAGGTCTTCCAGCGTCAGTGGTTCGTCTGCCAAATGTCGCGCCTCGAAGATGCGACGTTCGCGGTCGTTGAGTACAGCGATCGCGCCGGTCAGCGCCTTATGCTGGTAATCTTTCTCGTCCTGCTCGGCGACAATGGCTTCCGGCGAGGGCGACTGATCGACGAGGTAGTCCTGCCATTCACCGGTTTGACCTTCGTTATGGATTGGCGCATTGAGCGAAGCATCGCCGCCAAGGCGTCGATTCATGTCAATGACATCCCGGTCCGTGACATTAAGGCTCTTCGCGATCAGAGTTACCTGATCGGGGTGCAGGTCGCCGCCGCCTTCGAGCGCAGAGATTTTGCGTTTCGCCGAGCGCAGCTTGAAAAAGAGCTTCTTCTGGTTTGCGGTAGTGCCGATTTTCACAAGTGACCACGAACGCAGAATGTAGTCCTGTATCGAAGCCCTGATCCACCACACCGCATAAGTGGCAAAGCGAAAACCTCGTTCGGGCTCAAAGCGGTTCAATGCCTGCATCAGGCCGATATTGCCTTCTGAAATAACTTCCGAAATAGGCAGGCCATAGCCGCGGTAGTTCATGGCAATTTTGGCGGCGAGACGCAGATGACTTGTGACAAGCTGATGCGCGGCATCACGATCGCCATGTTCGCGCCAACGCTTGGCGAGCATGTATTCCTGGCTCTTTTCGAGCATCTCGAAACGCCGGATATCGCCCAAATAGCCTTGGCCGATTCTATCTCCAGCGGACGCTGGTTCACGTTGGGCTCGAAGGCTTATGAATGGCCCGCGATCTTCTGTTCGAGTGCCTTCGATGTTCATATCAGCTCCTCCGTCCCCGAATGCTGGATGCCTTCTNATCGAAGCTGGATCGTCCAAGCGGTCCACTAAATGATAGGGGCGGGACGTGGGAGAGCCATTAAATTGGGGTTTAGGACATTAAATTCGAATTGAATCGCCGCGGTGAATGAGCTCGGCCGTAATCTCTGCCGCTGTTTCGTCATCCTCGATGAGAAGTATCTTCGTCATCAACGCATTCCCGATCGACGCGAATGATAGAGCGCTATCGTCGCGCATCCAGGCGTGCCGATGGGGAGCGCTCTAAATGGATGAAGTCCAGATGCTGTATGCCGCAAGATGCAGGTCCGTATTGGCTCGTACCATTGCGTTTCAGAAGCTAAATTCGTTTTTAGTTGAGAGAGTCGCGTCAGGCCGCGATATTTAATTCGCCTTCTGGTTGGATCATCCTGGGGTGGGGCGCCCATGAATGTCCGTTATAAAGTTTCGTTGCGAGAAGAGGCCGAAAGATCCCCGGGGAATAGGCTCACAGGTCGCTGCACGGCATGCCGCTGAAATGCACAGAGCAACTCATGATGGAACCGGCCCGAATCGTTCATCGTCAGATTTGGCGGGAAGGCAGTCTCAGCTTAGGCGATCGTTCGATCCCGGAAGAGACCGCAGTCGCACTTACATATAACGGTGGAACCTATGCGGTAATGATGGCGACGCCCCAGGATCTGGAGGATTTTGCGGTTGGCTTCAGCCTGAACGAGGGGGTCATCAGCTCTTCGTCAGATATCGATTCGTTAGAGGTCCTGCGTCTCAACGACGGCGTCGAATTGCGGATGTGGCTCAACAAAGCAAAAGCCGATCGCCTGCAGGAGCGACGGCGGCATATCGCCGGACCGACTGGCTGCGGACTATGTGGCATCGATTCAATCGCGGAAGCCGTGCGTCCCGCGACTGTGGTCGGGCACGGCCGGCAATTTTCGTCGCAGCAAATTATGAGTGCCATGCAGAATTTACCGTTGCGTCAAAAGCTGAACAGCGAGACGCGCGGGGTTCACGCAGCGGCGTTTTGGGATTCATCGAGCGGAATAGTTGCCTTGCGCGAGGACGTTGGTCGTCATAACGCGCTCGACAAGCTTTCGGGTGCGCTTGCGCGTGCGTTTGTTGCGGCGAACAACGGAATCATACTTCTCACCAGCCGGGTTTCCGTCGAAATGGTGCAGAAAAGTGCCGCGGTTGGCGCGTCCGTGATGGTATCGGTTTCAGCGCCGACAGCGCTGGCCGTTCGTATGGCGGACGCAGCAGGTATCACACTCGCCGCCATCGCGCGCGCCGACGGTTTCGAAGTGTTCACGCATCCTTGCCGAATTTCGTCCGAAGCCGTTGCCACGTGAATCCGCAGGCGACGCGTGCTGACGCGCGCCATGCTGCTGGAAGAGGTGTGGAACTACAAGTTCATTCCGCGAACCAACCTCATCGACGTTCATATGGGGCGGCTACGGCGCTAAGTGGACGAGCCGCATGAATTGCCGATGATTCAAAATATGCGCGGCGTGGGATTCATCCTCCGTCCGCCTGCCTGATTTCGCCGGATGGCGGGATCATCGATCGGCGGCGCGACGAAGCCGCGCTCGATCCGATGGTCCTTCAACGCGGCCGGCCTGATCGTGCCGGATGAACCGCAGACCGTGTCGGACGAAATTTGGACGAAAACCCTTGACGTCAACCTCACCGGTACGATGAAGGTATGCCGGGAAGCGCTTCCACTGCTCAAGCAGCAAGGAGGCGCAATCGTCAACGTCGCCTCTGTCGCGGCATTCAATTCGAGTCCGCGGAGCACGAGCCATGGCGCGAGCAAGGCCGCAGCGGTTTTATACGCCCGTTCGCTGGCGTATGCGTACGGTGTGGACAGCATACGCGCCAACGCGGTGGCGCCAGGATGGGTGCGCAGGCCGATGAGCGAGTATGAAATGCAGTTGGCCGCCGGGAAGAACGGCACGACGGCGGATATCGAGTTCGAGGCAGTTGAAGGACGTATCGCGTTGGGACAAGTTGCGCGGCCGCCGGAAATTGCAGCGTGCTGCCTGGCATCTGACGAGGCGTCGTTCGTAACCGGAGCGGTTCTGGTCGCCGATGGCGGTGGTCGCGCACCGACGCAGAACAGGGCCGTCTGATGAAAGTCCTGGTCATGGGCGCCGGCGTTATCGGCGTCACCACCGCCTATTATCTCGCCAAAGCCGGCTTTGAGGTTTCGGTCGTCGATCGCCAGCCCGGCGTTGCCCTCGAAACCAGCTTTGCCAATGCCGGCGAGATTTCACCGGGATATGCGTCGCCTTGGGCCGGACCGGGCGTGCCGCTGAAGGCGATTCAGTGGATGCTGGACAAGCATGGCCCGCTGGTGCTGCGCCCTCAGTTCGATCCGGCGATGTGGCGATGGGTATTGCAGATGCTGCGTAACTGCACGTCCCGCCGCTACGCCATCAACAAATCCCGAATGGTGCCGATCGAATATAGCCGCGACTGTTTGCGGAAACTGCGCGCCGAAACCGGCATTGCCTACGACCATCGCAGTCAGGGTACGCTGCAGCTTTTCCGAAAGCAGTCCCAGCTCGATTCCGTCGGGAAGGATCTGACTGTGCTTCGCGAGTATGGCGTGCCGTTCGAGTTGCTGGATCGGGAGGGCTGCATCCGGTCTGAGCCGGCTCTCGCTGCCGCTCCGGCCTCCTTTCTCGGCGGGCTCCGGCTGCCAGACGACGAGACCGGCGATTGCCATCTCTTTACGCAGCGGCTGATGGCGATGGCGGAGGGCATCGGCGTTCGTTTCGCAGGAAACACGCGTATCGATAGAATTGGCGTCGACAACAATCGCATTACGTCTCTTATCACGGATTCCGGACCGATGACGGCGGATAGCTATGTCATGGCGCTCAGCAGCTTCTCTCCGCAGCTGTTGCGGCCAATTGGAATCGACATCCCTGTCTACCCGGTCAAAGGCTATTCCATTACCGTGCCGCTCGCGGACGAGGGCGGTGCTCCTCAATCAACAATTATGGATGAAACCTACAAGGTGGCGATCACTCGCCTTGGAGATCGGATCCGCGTCGGCGGCACCGCGGAAGTAGGAGGCTATCAAATCAAGCTGTCCCCCGAGCGTCGCATGACTTTAGAGCGCTCGCTTTTGGACCTGTTCCCGCGAGGGGGCGATCTCAACCGTTCGTCGTTCTGGAGCGGCTTGCGGCCGATGACGCCTGACGGGCCGCCGATCATTGGTCAGACGCGATACAATAACCTGTATCTCAACACGGGCCACGGCACGCTTGGCTGGACGATGGCCTGCGGAGCAGCCCGGATTCTCGCGGATCGACTGCTTGGACGCAGGCCTGAGATTTCGATCGATGGCCTTTCGCTGGAACGATATCGCGTGCATTAGGAAACGCGTAGATTTCTGTGAAATCGCGCGTCAATTCGACCAGATCGTCAAAACTGCTCGAACACGCGAAGTTCCGGATGCCGGTCGGGCAGCCTTATCCGTAGACCTCAGCGACAAAATCGATAAACGCGCGAAGTTTCGGGGTCATTTTTCGGTTCGCCAGCCAGACGATGTGTCGCGGGCGAGATTGGATTTTGTAGTTCAATAGCAGCGCCTGCAGGCGTCCCTCTGCGATATCCTCAGCCACTAGCTCGGCACGTTGCATGACGATGCCTGCGCCCGCCAGGGCCGCATAGCGAATGCCGAACCCGTTATTGATCTGAAGACGGCTTTTGACGTCGACCTGCACTTCGCCTTCGGGTCCAAAAAAGCTCCATCGCAGTCCGTCGTGCCAATCCGGATAGCTCAGGCAGTCGTGATCGACGAGATCCCTGGGGTGAGCGGGCGTACCGCGCTTGGCGAGATAATCCGGCGCCGCGCAAACGACCGCTTTGTAGGGCGACAGCGACCTCGACATCATGGTGGAATCGGTGAGCGCGCCAACGCGTATTGCGGCATCGATTCCGTTCTCGACCAAATCGAGCATCCGGTCACTCAGCATCAACTCGACCGCCACGTCAGGATAGATCTTCATGAACTTCACGATGGCCGGTGCAAGGCTGTGAGATCCAAAAGCGATCGGAGCCGCCACGCGCAACCTGCCGCGGGGCGTCCTTAAAGCTTCCTCAGCCAGTGCGTCTCCGGCTTCGGCTTCCTCCAGCAAATGACGGCAATGATCGAGATAGTCTCGGCCGAGTTCGGTCAGGCTCTGTCGCCGGGTCGACCTGTTGATCAGCAGTGATCCCAGCCGCTCCTCAAGATAACGCATGTGCTTGCCGATCATCGTCGGGGACAGCCGAAGTTCCTTGGCGGCGGCGGCGAAGGAGCCGAGATCGGCGACCTTCACGAAGACGGACATGCTTGTCAGTCGGTCCATGATTGTAAACCAATGGTGTTGATAGAAGGTACACCTTCGCAGGTTTATGGCCCGATAGTAACGATTTAGGGTGGGCCAATCAACAATCCGCTCGGGAGTGACAGGTGCAGTTCGATTTCAAGAAAATGTCCCCGCCTGAGCGATACAAGCTGTTGCTGGCGACCGTGCTGCCCCGGCCCATCGCGTGGATCACCACGAAGGACGCGAGCGGAGCCATCAACGCGGCGCCGTTTTCATTCTTCAATGTCTTTGGCAACGACCCCGCGACAGTCGGGGTCGGCATCGGCAGCAAAGGGCCGGGTCAACCCAAGGATACGCGCGCAAACATTCGCGCCAACGAGCAGTTCGTCGTCAACCTTGTGCCGTTCGCACTGGCACAGGAAATGCGGGTCACCTCGATCGTGTTTCCAGGAGGTGTGGAAGAGCCGAAGGAGGCCGGGCTCAATCTCGCACCGTCCGAGCGCGTTGCTGTTCCGCGCATTGCGCAAGCCCCGGTTTCGATGGAATGCACCTTCATGCAAGAGGTCGTTCTGGGCAGCGTCAGCCTGGTTCTCGGACAAATCCTGCTGGTTCACATTCACGACGATGCGATCATCGATCCGGCGCGTCAATACATCGACGCGAACAAGCTTGACCTCATCGGCCGCATGGAAGGCGCCTGGTACACAAAGACAACCGATCGATTCGAAATGCCTCCGATCGCCTTGAACGATTGGAAGAGTCGAGCAGACGCCGATGTCGTGGTGGCTTGATTCGACAGATAAACGACCTTTGTCGCGCAGACCCGCTCTTAACTTCGCAACATAACAAGCGCAGCAGCGATGGGAGTTCACCTTGGCCTTCAACATAAATATCAACGGGTCCCGACATTCCGTCGATGTCGACGGTGACACGCCATTGCTGTGGGTGCTGCGCGACGTGCTGGGCATGACCGGCACGAAGTTCGGATGCGGCATTGCGCAATGCGGCGCCTGCACCGTGCATATCGATGGCGCCGCGACGCGGTCATGTGTCACGACGGTCGACAGTATCGGAAAATCCGCGGTCACGACGATCGAGGCGATCGGCCAGACGTCTGCGGGGCGGAAAATCCAGCAGGCCTGGCTCGATCGCGAGGTCGTACAATGCGGCTATTGTCAATCCGGCCAGATCATGTCGGCGGCCGCTTTGCTGGCCACTAACCCACGTCCTACCGATGCCGACATCGACGATGCGATGTCAGGCAACATCTGCCGCTGCGGCACTTATGCGCGCATTCGCGATGCCATCAAGCAGGCGGCGGCGGCCGGCGCCAGGCAGGGAGCGCGCGGATGATCATCGATCGATTGTTGACGGCAATGGCGATGGATGGCGGTCCGAGCAAGAGTGACCTGTCGCGGCGGACGCTGCTGAAAGCCGGCCTCGCCAGCGGTGGCGGTCTGCTTCTCAGCCTACGCATGCCGGTGCTCGCAGCTCATGCGGCCGCGCCGCCCGCCGATTTCGCTCCCAACGCCTTCATCCGGATCGCGCCGAGCGGACGGATCACGCTGACCATGCCGTATGTCGAGATGGGGCAGGGCACCTACACCTCGATCCCGATGCTGATTGCTGAAGAACTCGAAGTCGAACTCGGCCAGGTCGCGCTTGAGCACGCCCCGCCGGACGAAAAGCGTTACGGCAACGCGCTTCTCGGCGGTGTGCAGGCGACCGGCGGCTCGACCGCGATCCGCGCGGTATGGCAGCCGCTGCGGGAAGCCGGCGCTACCGCGCGCACCATGCTGGTGGCCGCCGCCGCGGCGCGCTGGAATGTCGAGCCTGCATCGTGCCGGGCCGAGAAGGGCGCCGTCTTCCATGCCGCAAGCCGCCGCAAGCTAAGCTATGGCGCGCTGGCGGAAGCCGCCGCAGCTTTGCCCGTCCCCGAAAAGGTGGCGCTGAAGCGGCCGGAGGATTTCAAGCTGATCGGCACTCCGGCCAAGCGGCTCGATACGCCGGCCAAGGTTAACGGCAGCGCCGTGTTCGGCATCGATGCGCGGCCAGCCGGTGTGAAGATCGCGACGCTGGCGCAATCGCCGGTGTTCGGCGGGCGGCTGAAAAGCGTCGACGACAGCAAAGCCAAAGCGGTTCGCGGCGTGCGCCAGATCGTGCGGCTGGACGATGCGGTCGCGGTGGTGGCCGATCACATGGGCGCCGCCAGGAAAGGGCTCGCTGCACTGGTCATCGCATGGGACGATGGCCCGCATGCGGCGCTGAGCACCGAAGATATCGCCCGTGACTATGCCGCCAGGCGCGGTGGCGGAAAGCCGCGGCGACGTTGAAGGCGCGATGGCGGCTGCCGTGACCAAAGTGACGGCGCAATATCAGGTGCCGTTTCTGGCGCATGCTACGCTCGAGCCGATGAACTGTACGGTGCATGTCCGCAAGGAGAGTTGCGAAATCTGGGTCGGCAGCCAGGTGCTGGCGCGGGCGCAAGCCACCGCGGCTGAGGTCACCGGCCTGCCGCTCGATAAGGTCATCGTGCACAACCACCTGATCGGCGGCGGCTTCGGCCGGCGCCTGGAAATCGACGGCGTCACCCGCGCGGTGCAGATTGCCAGGCAGGTCAACGGGCCGGTCAAGGTGGTGTGGACCCGCGAGGAAGACATCCAGCACGACATGTACCGGCCGTTTTTCTCCGATACGTTCGCGGCGGGTCTTGACGACAAGGGCCTGCCGGTCGCCTGGCGGCATCGGTTTGCCGGCTCATCGAT
>WNFJ01249524.1_pt2 | contig 11051 bp, 8 predicted proteins | sample 5400461 | NCBI WGS metagenome assembly WNFJ01 (sample SAMN13153349, study PRJNA577476) | soil metagenome | isolation source: 115 cm saprolite on Douglas fir-dominated hillslope | place: USA:California | collected 2013-09-17 | reverse complement strand
CGAAGCTCTTGCGGAGGGTGGGGTCGGGGGTGAGGCGCTGGCGGTTGTCGAAACGGTTCTGGTCGGCGAAGAGTTCGACGTCGATGACGTGGAGGAGGTCGAACTCGCCGAAGAGCCAGGCGGCGGCGTCGGAGACGGGGCCCATTGGGTCCTGGGGATGGGCGGCGATCCACTGCTGGAACTTGAGGTGGGCGGCGAGGAACTGCAGGTTGTACATGTCGTGGTAGCCGTCGTCGATGGGGGTGCCGCCGAGGGGGGTGGCGGCTCGGAGGCCAAGGGGGGACAGCAAGAGAATAAGGAGGAGGGCTGCAGTGAGGCTGGTGGGTGGGGCGGCGGTCAGGGCTGGACGGTGGGCCTTGGGCGGTGCTGTCATGCTGGGTTCGACCTCGTTGGGGACTGCTTGAGTTGGACTTGGACCTACGAACTATGGACTACGAGGTTTGACGGAAAGACCCCAATTCCCAGGTGGCCGACGCATCCTCGATGGTGAGATGCAGGCTAAGGGCGGGGACTGCTGTTTGGGAAGGAGACGATTGCTGGCTATGAGGGGCCTTGGCGGCTTGAAGGGAAGCGAGGGGTGGATACTCCCTCGGACTCTTAGTGTGCAAATTCTTACATATTTACCAATTGACATGCGCCCAAGTGATTGACCTGAATGACGCTTTGTTTGGCTACTCAGGTGCTTTTAAGGAAGGCAAATCTAGACTCTGAGCCCCAAATGGAGCGCCGGGAGCGCTTCGGATGGGGCTTTTTTGTGTAGTTTGCGGTCATGTGTGCAAAATTTTGCACTTTATTGGGAGTGCCGAATCTGTAAGTTATTGAAATATATAGATAAATTTTGGCTACCTACTTGCATAGAGATGGCAAGAAGGCCTGCAGAAGGAACACCGGATCTGAGTTTGGACTGGAGTTCGAAGGGTACGCAGGCGCTCTTGCACTAAGCCCGTCAAGGCACGCACTTCAGAACGACCCGCTCTACGCGGAAACTAACGGAGGATTTTACTTAATGAAGCTTTACTCGAAACTTTCTGCCTTGGGAGCGGTGTTGGTGCTTACGACCGCCTTCGCATCCGCAGACGTAATTCAACTTGGTAGCTATGCAACCGGTCAGTCTTCGCTGGGCAACGCCAACACTGCGCTGAACTACGCCGGCTACAACGCCGCCTCACCAATCCCCTCTTCGGGGACTGCAACCAGCTACTTCCTCGACCCGAGCACTGTCTGGAACGCCGCCCTTCCGAACTCGACCTGGGTAGGCGCAACATCCACTGCAGGCGCGGTTGGAACAGTGAACCCCGACTTCGGTTACTACACCTTCAATACCACGTTCACGGCGTCGGGTTACTACAACGGTATATTGTCGATTCAGGCTGACGACACCGCCGAGGTTTTGCTCAATGGCGTTCTGGTGGTCCCTTTCGGCGATCTTGGAAGCGACGTTCACTGCGCAGATAACGCCCCGACCTGCTCGTATGCCTCAACCTATTCGCTCGGGACACTCCTGCTGAGTGGAACCAACACGCTGACTTTCGTTGTTCGGCAACAGGGTACCGGCCCGGTAAATGGAGTGGGCGATCCTGCTGGCCTGGACTTCACCGCCAGCCTGACCAGCGTTCCTGAGCCTAGTTCATTGCTGCTGCTGGGAACCGGCCTGCTCGGTTCCGCCGGTGCTCTGATGCGCCGGATGCGGGCGTAACCACTCTGGCTTCGATCTCTACAGGAGGCTGCCGGGAGCGGCTTCCTGTAGAGATCGGAACGGGGAATCAAAGTCGCCAGAGTCTCTGGCGGCTTTTTCTTTTGAGCCAGGTGCGCTGATGGATCTTCTGGTACGCAGTACATGGTCACGGCGGCGAGTTTAGGGTGGGTACTCGTAGCGACAGGAGAATGGAGCAAGACCAAACGTCGACCCAAGGGCGAGTCGGCACGGAGTCAGGTGATCGATTCTCTATAAGAGAACTCGTTACTTCTGGAGAGGAGTGTGCACTTTGCTGCCTTCCAGATACCAGGCCACGGTCTTTTGTAGGCCTTCGTAGAAGTCGACCTTAGGGCCGTAGCCGAGTTCTTTGGAGGCTCGCTCAATGCTGGCGAGCGAGTGTTGGATGTCGCCTGCGCGTGGAGGGCCATAGGTTGGCTTGCCGGTGAAGCCGAGCTGGCCTGCAATGACGGAATAGACCTCATTGAGCGTGTGGCTTTTGCCCGTACCGATATTGAAGACACGGCCGGTTGCAACCTCACTTGGAGCCTGGCAGGCGAGCAGGTTTGCACTCACGGCGTTGTCGACGAAGGTGAAGTCGCGGCTGGTGAGTCCGTCACCGAAGATGGTCGGCGTCTCTCCTGCCATCATCTTGTATGTGAATTGCGCGATGACCCCGGAGTAGGGTGAGTCGGCGGCCTGGCGCGGTCCGAAGATATTGAAGTACCGGAGACAGACACCCTCGAGGCCGTAGGCTCGATAGAAGGACTGGATGTAGTACTCGCAGGTGAGCTTCTGCACGGCGTACGGAGAGAGCGGGAGGGGGGACATGTCCTCCTGCTTGGGCTGGGTGGGCTGGTCACCGTAGGCGGAGGAGGAGGCTGCGTAAACGATTCGCCGGATGCCTGCATCGCGAGCGGCGACGAGCAGGTTGAGAGTTCCATTCACGTTGGACTCATGCGAGGTGACGGGGTCCTTTACCGATCGGGGAACCGATGCGAGGGCGCCCTGATGGAGGATGTACTCGACTCCTTCGCAGGCGGCCTTCATTCCCTGGACGTCCTGGAGATCCATCTCCTGAAACGAGATCGCGTGCCGGATGTCGGCGAGATTGTCGAGGTTTCCAGTCGAAAGATTGTCGATCCCCCGCACCTCGTGTCCCTGGTCGACGAGAACGTGGGCTAACGATGAACCGATGAAACCAGCGATTCCTGTAATGAGATAACGCGCCATCTATCCTCCACCGGAGCAGTCCTGCCGGGCCGTATTGAAATCTCTTCGATTTGTAAGTTTATCCTGATATCCGCTCACGTCGGGGCGAACACCGAAGGCTGGTATGTATATTCAGTCTGCCGACTATGTTCGTTCGCTGCCATGCAACTTTTGTGCAGCTTAATTAACAGTGAGTCGATTGTGCGAAGCCGCATGCGCAGGGGAAAAGCGGAAAATCCTATGGAATACCGCGGATTTTTCAAGATGTAGCGGGTGATCCCTTCATCGCCTGCAGGAGACCGCGTCGATGGTTCTCTGTGCAGAAAAGGGCAGCGAATTGAGGGGTTTATCAAACCGTAGCCGGGTCTGCGGAAAGGTGCGAAATCGGCAGGCTGGATGCGATAATCGTGGGATATGCTGACCAAGAGCGAAGTTGCCCTACCGCAAATAGCCCAGGAGCGCCTTGAGCGCCTGGAAGCACGCACAGCCAAGATCGGAGTCATCGGGCTCGGGTACGTCGGGTTGCCGCTTTCACTTCTACTCTCCGAGGCGGGCTTCAAGGTGACCGGCTTCGACATCGATGCGAAGAAGGTGACAGACCTGGAGGCTGGTCGTTCGTACATCTTCCGCATCGCAGAGACGGAGATCCAGACGGCGCGCAAGCAAGGCCTGAAGGCTACAACGGAGTTTTCGCGCCTCTCCGATATGGACGCCATCATCATGTGCGTTCCCACTCCGTTGACGGAGCACCGCGAACCTGATCTGAGCTATGTTGAGAATACGGCAAAGGCGACGGCACCCTGGATTCGCGAGGGGCAGTTGGTCGTGCTTGAGAGCACGACGTATCCGGGGACGACGGAAGAGCTGATGATTCCGATCCTGGAGGCCGAGAACACGCAGGGACTGAAGGTCCAAAGTAAAGGTGAGCGCGCGGAGAAGGGTATTTTTTACGTGGCCTTCTCGCCCGAGCGCGAAGATCCAGGCAACGTCACCGTTGCGCGTCGCGACATACCGAAGGTTGTCGGCGGACACGAAGAGATCGCGACAGAGCTCGCGGCGACGTTGTACGAAGGAATATTCACGCGCTCTGTGCGGGTGTCGTCGACGAGGGTGGCGGAGATGACGAAGCTGCTTGAGAACATCTATCGCTGCGTGAACATCGCGCTCGTAAATGAGTTGAAGCTGCTTTCGATTCGCATGGGCGTGGATATATGGGAGGTCATCGATGCCGCGGCGACCAAGCCGTTTGGCTTCCATCCGTTCTATCCGGGACCTGGCCTCGGCGGACACTGCATTCCGATCGATCCGTTCTATCTGAGCTGGAAGGCAAAGGAGTATGACTTCAACACCCGGTTCATCGAACTGGCCGGAGAGGTCAACGAGTCGATGCCTGCCCACGTGGTGCAGTCTGTCGCGAAGGGCCTCAATCAGCACAAGAAGGCTGTGAACGGATCGCGGATTCTGATGCTTGGCATGGCTTACAAGAAAGACATCGACGATCTGCGCGAGTCGCCGTCGCTGACGATCATCGAACTGCTCCGGGCGGAGGGAGCTGAGGTCCTCTATAACGATCCGTATTTCCCAACGGTGGGCAGGGGACGCCACTATAACCTGAACATGACCTGTACGCCGCTCGAGAATCTGGAACAGTACGACTGCGTTCTGATTGTGACGGACCACTCGGACTATGATTACAACGCTATTGTCAGCCAATCGCAGTTGGTGGTGGATTCAAGGAATGCAACGAAGGGGATCAAGTCTGCGAAGATTGTTCGCTGTTAGGCGGGAGCGAATCCTGAAGCAGGGAGACGAGGGATTCGTCTCCCTGCTTTTTCGTGTGGGAAGCTTCGCGCGGACGCGTCGTCGTGCTACCGGCGAACTTATCCTGATTAAACTTTTGGGTTGCTTTTCAGAACCTCGATGACGCTCTTGGCCTTCTTCACATAAAAGCCATTTGAGAAGCGGTATGGGCCGATGAAATGAATAAAGGATGCGGTGTCATAGGGGACATCAGCGTGCGCCCAGTAAGAGAGATATTTGGGAAACTGCAGCGGGTAGGAGTCCTCCGAGTTCGCGATAAGAAGATTTGACGTTACCTGCTCGCTGCCCCATTCATCCCACTTCTCCTTCGCAATACGCCGCATCAGGTTCGAAAACCATTTAATGTTCTCCCTATTCGTGGATCCTTTCGCAAATCCAGTGAATCCGGCGTTGCCACGGACGTATCTGAGAGAAGCGCTTTCGGGAAGCTGGTCGAAAGATCGCTCACAGACCGCTTGCACCATGGGACTCAGATTGTCCTTTAATCGAATGTATGCGCTCATCATCGGCTCGATCTCGGGATATGACCTGTCGCCCATGAGCGTAAAGCTCCGATTCGCGTCGATGCACTCTTTGACCTCAGGAATCGAGTTCATGGTAAGAGTGTCGGAATCGAGTTGCACGACATAGGAATCCTTTACGAGATCGCTTATAAGAAGGAGCCTCTCCCAGCAACTTCCTTTTGGGCAACCGTCTGTAGCGATCTCGGAGATGTGAACAATCCTCGCCTTTGGTATATGCGAAGATATGGTGGCATAATCTGCCTTCGTCAGCGATCCGTCGTCAAGAATTACGACCTTCGGATTACGGCCAAGATTGCGGCAGAATGACTTGGCCGCCAACAGATACATGACAACCTCGCCATGACAAAGCATCGAAACAAGCGTCAACTGGTCATCGCTGGAAAGAATTGGAGGTGTGCGCAGGAGAGCGCGACTATTAAAATTGAACCAAGCCCGCCGCAGAGTTCGCCTAGCACGAAAAAACATACTCAGTACCTTTCGTCGTCAGTGTTGCTGCTCTTTGTTTGCATCTGTGCCGGTAGCTGGACGAGTACCTCTCCGGTGCGGCAGTCATCATCATAGTGCTCAATCTCACAGGGACAGTCTACTAGTACTGGTCAGAAGTTCCCGATTGTTATTATCAGTCGCCTGTGCGAACATCAAATGCGCATTGGGGTTATTGCAGAAATGCCGAAGGTCGACGTCATCATACCGGCGTACAACGCCGCCAAGTTCTTGCCTGCCGCACTTGAAAGTGTTGTGGCGCAGACTTTCGAGGATTGGAGAATCCTGCTCGTAGACGATGGCAGTACTGATAATACTGCTGAGGTCGTCGCCCCTTTCATTAAGCGATTGGGCCCTAAGCTGTGCTACATACAACAGCCTAACAGTGGGGTATCGGCCGCACGGAATGTCGCGATTCGCAACTCGTCCGCCGAGTTTCTGGCCTTGCTCGATGCCGATGATGTATGGTTGCCTTGCCGCTTGATGGAATCGCTCAGGTGCTTTGAGAACCGCCCGCATGTGGGATTGGCTTACGGTTTCATTTCACGTATCGATCAGGAGGGCGTGGTCATTGACACGTTTACAGGCAATGCGAAACATGCCGAAGGATATATTGCCCCCTACATCTACATGCGAAAGGTCCAACTGCCTGCGCCCACCATCACTTTTCGCAGAAAGTGCATCGATGAAGTCGGCTCCTTCGACGAAACCTTGCGGGCGACGGAAGATCGCGACCTCTGGCTACGGATCGCCTTACGGTACGAAGTAGCGCTTGTGCCCAAGGTACTTGCACTCTACAGAATGTCGCCCGATTCGGCGACAACCGATCCTAGCCTAATGCTGAAGTCACAACTGCAGTTCATCGAAAAACATTATGGAACCTCCGGTTGCGGGATATTGGCACGCCGAATTGCTCTGGGCCAAATCTACAAACAACGCGCAGATGCGTTAGTGATTCGCAAGCAGCCGTGGACTGCCTTGATGAGTTCGCTGCGAGCCCTGACGCTGTATCCGCTGGATGCCGGCAATGTCCGGGCTGCGGGATCTTTGTTCTTGCGTTGCGCCAGGCTTAGCCGCTGAGTATGGATACTCAGGACTTTGCTGCAACCATCTGCGCATGAAGTTATTGGCCGGTTGTTTCATTCAGATCTGGAGCTTTGAAGAGAAGAAGATTCTCGCCTCGGAGGACGACGTCGAATTTATTCTCAGCAACCCGCTTGAAGAAGTTTCTACTCGTGCCTTGTCCTGGCATTAGCCAGTCATGCAGTTCTATGATCAGCATCGTGGCCAACTCAAGCCATTCAGTGGATTCCTGGAATACCTTCGCTTCCGCCCCTTCGATGTCTATTTTCACCAGGAACAAACGGTTAGCCTCTTCGCGCCGAAGAATCTCCAAAATCGTATAGCCGCGCAACAGATCGGATTGTTCGTCACTAACGGGCTCGGATGCTTCTTGGAGGCGAAATGATGCGCTGCCAGAGAGTGGATTCGAGATCTCCAAACGGCAAGATCGGTTCCAGACGCCGCCATGCAACGGGGTAACATTTGTATATGCTTCAGTATTTTGCTGAAGAAGTTTGAAATTGGTTATGTCCGGTTCGATGCAGTAGACGACCGCCTGTGGGAAATGGGAGGCAAGCCAGACTGCTGAGAGTCCAATATGACCGCCACAGTCAACGATTACGGGCCTATTGCCCTCGGACAAAACTCCCCTGTAGGCGTCCTTCACCCAGATGGCTTGAGGCAACGATTGAAAATCGTTCTCTTGCATCACCATGATCTGCCAAAATATCGGCAAGTCTTGTCTGCGGAGACGAATTGGCGCTGCCAAGCCCGGAACAGGAAGCACAATTGAGCCGGAGCGAAGAGCCAGTTGTATCAATAAAGCACACCAGAGGCGGATGCCCCCTGTGATGCCAAATACCCGAATAAACTTGGCAAGCTGGCGCAACCGAGAGTTAGGCATGCAGCAGTATGCCTAGTTCCGAAAAACTCTGCAATCACAATATGCTATCGGTTGAACGAACGCTATTAAAGAGAGCGGTGCTATTTACTCTTTGCGACCGAGCTGGAGGCTCCAGAGCCGTGGGCTGGGCTTGAAGGAGATAGCTCAAAGTTAAACAGATCGAGATCCTGTTCTTTGGAGAAGCGGGGTTGAGAGACAAACTTGGGATCGTCCACTCGCTCGCTTGAGAACGCTGTTTGAAGTCTCATACCTCTCAAGCCGTAGTACAGATTATTGCTGCGAACAGTATGTGCGACCGTCCCCCCCTGGAAGTAGAAGCTGCCCGGACCTCCAGGTTTTCCTCCCAAGCTATAGGTAGCGGGATTGTCATAGCCGAGGACGATATTGTTTTTGAAGGTGAGGGTGCTGTTGGAGCAGCTAGGGTCCCAGCAGCCGATGTCGAAGGTAGTGGGAGCATAGGTGACAAAGGTGTTATTGGCGAGGAGCGCTGTGCCGCCTTGCCGGAAATCGAACGGCACTGCATCTTGTGCGCGGCAGAAGTCGCCCAGATTTGCATTGAAAGTACTGGGCGCACCGGGGATAGGCGCGGACATCCTCATGCAGTTGGCCATCGCGATATTGTTGGTAAAGACTGCCGGACTCGCATTTCCTCCCCACTTGAACGTGGCGCCTCCGTTTGCGTAGGCGAAGGAGTTGGTGATGGTCAACGCATAGGGACCGCCTGTGTCGACGTGCCCCAGGTCAAGGCCGTCCTGCGTGTTGTAAATGAACCTGGAGTGATCGATGGATACAGCAAGCCCCGTTCCTGCCGGCGTTGCGACTCCGTCTCCGTAGCCGCCAGTGCTCTGCCCATAGCAGGAGATTGCAGGATAAGTATGCGTGATCGGATACTCCTGGTTGCAGCCGTTCCACTCGATCGTCGAGTAGTTGAAGTTCCATACTGCATTGACCAGTGGCGTTGCATTGCCATCGTCGAAGTCCCATCCAGCCGCACCGTTATACGCAATGTCACATCGCAGACAAGTGACAACCCCGCCGATTGGCCCCTTGACGCCACGACCGGGATGCCCATGAATCCACATGTCCTGCATCAAAAGATCGTGGGTTTTCGCATCGGTTTGGACGCCATCGGAGTCGTAGTCGTCTACAGGTGCGCTTCTATTGCACGGTGCAGGGTAAGCAGGGTTACCAAACATAATGCACTGCGAGTGGCGAGTTACTTCGATGCACTGCACGTCAACATACTGTGCTCCCTTTAGATTGAGGGGTGTAACGATGCCGAACCCGCCAAAGATCTGTGTCAATTTAGACTTGTCCAGGTCCCTCCCATTGGCACAGCTTGCGTAGTTCTCCCCCAGAATGCGGGTGTGTTGCGAGGGAGTGCCTGATGGAATGGGGGGGTTGGAGCAGCCGGAAGTTCCTCCGCCGAAGCACCATGTATACCCAGCGCCCGGCCCAGTGGTGGCATCCCATCCTACTCGCCACCCAATGTCAACACCCGATGAGAGGTTCTTATGGATGACAACAGTATCACCGCCAGCAATCACCCACGCATCGTTGTTGTAGCTCTGGTCGTCCCAGAGATAGCGGTAGTCCTTGAAGGCACAGTGCTGGTTCGTGCCTGAGCCGCGATATGCGGCATCCGCTTTGCCATCGCACTGCCCCTTGCGCGCATTCGCTGAATACCGGGTGCCGCCATCGTGACGGACATACCATGTTTCCCCGAAGAGGGGGAGGCAAACCAGTCCCATGAAAAGCAAGCACAGCGCGTTGCGACACGATTTCACTGTTCGTACGCTCCAATACTGGGAGGATTACCTCGGGTCTGACCAGTGTAATCCAAAGTCAGGCCAGTAATAGACACTCCCGCCCCTATTGCGGGGCTACCTGGAGTGAGGCTGAAGTTGAAGTTATCCAGACTTGACTCTCCAGTCCAGGTTGGCTGGTTTACGAACAGGGGATTCTGGCAAAGCTCCGCGGAGAATCCGGTTGGGCAAGTGAACCCATGACCGATGCCGTAATAGAGATTATTGCTCCGGACGACGTTGCCGATGGACTGGCCATAATAGAACAGCCCTGGTCCGCTGGTCCCGCCGTAGTCGCTAACCGCGCTGTTGGCATAGGCGAGGACGATATTGTTCTTGAACGTGAGGACACTGGTTGAACAGCTGGCATCCCAGCAGCCAATATCGAATATCGTCGGCGCGTAGGTAACGAACGTATTGTTTGCAACCGTCGCAGTACCGCCCTGCCTGAAGTTGAGAGAGTTGGCATCGAGAGCCCGGCAAAAGTCTGCCAGATTTGCGTTATAGGTGCTTGGGGCGCCAGTCATGGGTGCAGACATCCGCCGGCAGTTGGACATGACCAGATTGTTTGTCACGGTTGCCGTGAGGAAGTTCGCCCCCCATTTGAGCGCACCACCGTTATTCCCAACGAAAGTCGAGTTGGTGACGGTCAATGCATAGGGACCACCTGTATCGACGTGTCCGACATCAAGGCCATCCTGGGTGTTGTAGCTGAAGGCGGAGTGATCGATATTTGCCGATAGTCCAGTGCCGGTTGGCGTTCCTACACCGTCTCCGTAGCCGCCCGTGCTCTGGCTGTAGCAGGAGACGACAGGTATCGTATGCACCATCGGATACTCCTGGTTGCAGCCGTTCCACTCGATCGTCGAGTAGTTGAAGTTCCACACTGCATTCACTAACTTAGTCGAACTACCGTCATCGAAGTCCCATCCGGCTGCGCCGTTGTAAGCAATATCGCATCGCAAGCAGGTTACGACTCCACCAATCGGACCTTTGACTCCGCGACCCGTGTGTCCGTGAATCCACATGTCCTGCATCAAAAGATCATGGGTGCTCACATCGGTTTGGACGCCATCGGAATCATAGTCGTCTAAGGGTGAATTGCCGCAATTTGATGGATAGGCGGGACTTCCAAAAACCACGCACTGCGAGTGCCGGGTTACTTCGATGCACTGCACGTCAACATACTGCGCACCTCTAAGATTGAGAGGGGTAATGACTCCGAATCCTCCGAATATCTGTGTGAGCTTAGACTTGTCGAGGGCTGTCCCGTTGCTGCAACTCGCGAAGTTCTCCCCAAGAATGCGGGTGTGTTGAGATGAGGTGCCTGACGGAATGGCTGGATTGAAGCAACCAGCGTTATTGGAGCCGAGGCACCAAGTATATCCTGCGCCGGGGCCTGTATTAGAATCCCATCCGATTCGCCATGGACCGCCCCTGACAATTACCGTGTCACCGCCCGAGATGACCCACGCATTGTTGTTGTAGCTCTGGTCGTCCCAGAGATAACGGTAGTCCTTGAATGCGCAGTGCTGGTTCGTGCCGGA
>WNFJ01249413.1_pt2 | contig 11051 bp, 10 predicted proteins | sample 5400461 | NCBI WGS metagenome assembly WNFJ01 (sample SAMN13153349, study PRJNA577476) | soil metagenome | isolation source: 115 cm saprolite on Douglas fir-dominated hillslope | place: USA:California | collected 2013-09-17 | reverse complement strand
CCGACCCTCAGATTCGAAGTCTGGTGCTCTGTTCAGCTGAGGCATGCGCGGCGGCGATGCTAACCGTGGCTGTCGTCCGAGCCGTGCGTGCCGTTGGCAGCTTCGTCTTCTCACAAGTGGTATCAGACACGTGATGCTCGAGGAGGAAAGCTTCAAAGTCGGATTTCCCGTTGGCACAATGCAGACGACTAGCGGGTTAGCCGCGCTCGCGGGGATGGCGTGCCTAAGGCGTCGGTCATCAATGCGGTAGCAAGACCGAGCAATGCGCCGATGATCATCGAGATCGGAAGCGCGATGTGGGCGTTATCGAAGGACAACGAAAACAGGGCTTTCGTGGTCAATCGTCCTGGCGTCTGCACAAGGTACGCGAAGGTGGAGGCTGCGCCATAGAAGCTTGCGGGGACGACCCGCACAGTCAATCCGAGGCGGACCGCCAACTGGTGTCCGACGAAGACCATCGCAAACGTCAACAGCCCAACCACTAGCCCGGCCCAGACGGGGGGCGGCACCGAGTCCGGGTTTAGTGTGAGAAAGATGCCAGCAGTCCAGGCGGTAAGAATGCCGAGGAAATTTCCCGCAATGGTGATGCGCAGGGCATTGTTGTCACCTCCAGCGTGGAAGAAACAGCCCCAGGCAATGACGGCGGCCCAGACCAGGATCCCGCCGACGGAGAGGAATGCCCAGACGGCGAGCCCGCCCAGGAAGGCATTGCTGAAGGAGGACGACAGCATCATTCTCATGACGATCTCCGCTGGTGTGAGGGCGGGCTGATGCGTGGGCTCAGTAGACTTCTTGTCGAATGCCGGTTTGGAACTCGTGCTCGCGCTCGGCGATCTCGGTCTCCCGCAGAAGGCCGGTTTCGATCAGGAGGCGCGAGAAGGCGCGAACCCACTGGTAGTAATATTCCGATGCATCCGCCGGAACGTCCGTGGGACGTCCGGCGGCAATTTCCTGGATCAAGCGTTCCTTGAACTCGTCCCACGGATATCGGCCGGATTTGTGCAGGTCGACGACCATTCCGAATGCTCGGCTTTGCCAGGGCGCGGCGAACACCGGCTCGCCATTGCTGCGGGGATAGGCAAGCGCACCATCCATAGGAGGGATGGTGGTCGCGTTCGGTGGGGAAATTGTCATGACGCCCCTCCCGCCTGTGCGGGCGTCAGGGCGAGGCCGACGCCGATCATCGAATCACGTGTAACAAGGCGCGCCAGCGCCTCCTCTGACATCGCCTCAGCTCCTGCAGGTCGCTGCGGCACCACCAGATATCGCTGCTCCGCGCTCGTGTCCCAGACATGAACCTTGACGTGGTCAGGCAGGACAAGTCCGAATTCTTTAAGGACGCTGCGAGGGTGGCTGACGACCTTCGCTCGGAATGGCGCAGATTTGAACCAGACCGGTGGGATACCAAGGAGCGTCCAGGGAAAGCAGGAGCATAGGGTGCAAACCCAGACGTGATGGTCGGTATCCGAGTTGAACAGCGCCTTCACATGCTCCGTCTGCAGTCCGCGGTAGCCCAGTTCGGCGATGGCGCTGGTGCCGTCCTTCTCCAGGCGTTCGCGATAGGCGGGATCGGTCCAAGCCTTGGCGATCACTTTGGCACCATGCATTGGACCGAGGTCGTTTTCGAAGGCCGCCACCAGCGTGTCGATGGAATCGTGGGTCGTCACGCCCTTCTCGACCAGGAGAGATTCGAGGGCGCGCACCCTGGCCTCGATCTTGGAAGGCTCATTCCAGGTGTGGTGGCCGTGGGCATCGGAATGGCTGTGCGGTTCGAACATGATCATTCCTCCAATTGGTGTCCGCGCGTCGATCATCGCGCGGGAGTGAGATAATCCTCGAACAGATCGACATAGACGGCGTCGTCCGGCCGCTCGGCATTGGGACCCCAGAGATCCTTGGCGAGAAACTTCACCGCGTAGAGATGCTCCGGCACCTCGCCGCGGCCGTCGGCGAGAGCCTCGTGGTGACAATGCGCCCCGTGATAGACATCGACGATGCCTGGCTTGCCCTTTACGAAGCCGGGCAGTCGCGAATGGGTCATTGGATGGAGGTTCTTCGCCACAACTGGATCGCCTGGCTTGAATGCCGGCGGTCGCGCAAGCGGACGGTCATGGGGCGTGCCGCCATAGATCACGCGATGCATGGTCTTCGCCGCATCGCTCGGTGCGGTGGGCATCGCGGGATGTTCCACGATCGGTGGGGCGGACTTCGCTGCGATCCGACGCTCGATCTCAGCAGACGTCACGACGCCCTTCGCCTCAAGTATCTTCTCATAGCAGTAGAGCCATTTTTCGTAGTAGCTCGTCGTCAAATACAGCCAGTGCGGCATGTTCTCGATAGTTGAGCGTTGCTCCGGCGTGGTGTTAACGCCGTGGACTTGGCATGCGACGGCGATGCCGTGCATGCGTCCCTCCCAGGGCGCATGGAACGGCGGCTCATCGGGCTCTGCAACGACCGGGCCCAGACCGTGCTTTCCGCCGACATCGTGGATGCTATCCATGACATGTTTCTCCTTCGCGACTGAGACTGCGGGCCCGCGTTATCGGCGGCACCGACGTCCAGGGAAAAGACGCTTCTTCAAGATGGCGTGGACACTCAGATTTCCGTCCACGACTTGCGTGACCCAAAGTCGGTAGCGACCGACATCAAGGCGATCGCGTCGTCTTCGGTTAAACCATGCACCTGCATTAGGAAGCGCCGCAGCTTCCGGAAGGCGTCAAGCATGGCGGCATCGAGCGTGGCGAGGCGCGCAACGTCCTGTTGCGCGGTGGGACCGATCTGCTGCAGGTAGTTGGGAAAGCTAAAGCCGTAGATGACCCACTCACTGTTGGTCTCGAGCATGGGGTGGTCAAGCCCTTCGAGCGGAGTGCCAGCGAGATTCTCCTGGCGGTGCAGGACGAACTGGAAGACCCCGGTCAAGGAAATCTCGATAGCCGTGCCGCACAGCTCGGAATCGCCCTGCGCCGCATGCGGGTCGCCGACCGAGAACAGCGCGCCGTCAACGGCGACGGGGTAGTACATCGTCGCTCCCTTTCCAATCCGCCAATCGTCGATATTGCCGCCGGTGTAGCTCGGCGGGATCGAGCTAACGAAATCCTCCTCCCGGGGTGCGACCCCCATGGTGCCGAAATGCATGCGGGCGGGGATGCGGATGTCCTCAAGGACGGAAGTTCGCTTGATAACCGTGCTGTGGTCGACGATGACGCCGGGATAGTCGACCTTTGGGTGAACCACGCCGTCTGGGTCGGTTTGGGGCGTCAGTACGTAGCTATAGAGAGCAGTCGCCCAATCCTCGCGGCCGGTCGCGTCAAGCTCGAATACGGTGACGACTTCGCGCGGTTTGGGCTGCTCGATGAGGTCCTTATAGTGCAAGCCCCACCACGCGGCGAGATTGACGCCGAAAGCGCGGCCCTTATGTTCCGGATGCATGGAGGGGCGCGGCCTAATGTCCAGGATGCGGACTTCCAGCACATCGCCGGCGCGAGCGTCCTCGACATGGATCGGCCCAGTCAGCAGGTGAACCCCAAGGCCCTCACCCGCACCGCGATCGGCACCGTCCACGCGGCCGGCCCCTCGACGGGGCACATTCTTGCGACGCGACGTCCAGCCATAGACCGATTCTGCTCCAGGATCGCCCTTGATCATGAGATCGTAGTCATCGCCCGCGTGGTGGGTCAGGGCCTCTATCGTCGCGAAGTCGCCCGAAGTGACCCGAGCGACAGGCGCGACGGATTTCGAAAAATACCCCCAATGCACCGTTTCCGGGTTTGCCGGTATGAAGCAATGATTGATCAAGAGCCCCTTCCTATGCGCGCCGTCTTGCGGAGCACCGCCCGGCGACGGCTTCAGATTGCTCGCAGTGCTGGAAAGCGTCTTGTCTAGACGCGCCCAAAAACTTGCCAGCCCGAACGTGCTTTCGTTCCGGTATGCTTGTGATCTGGGCATTCCTGATGCAAATCTGAGCGTAAGCTCCAGATTTCCGTCGCTGGTCGGGACTCCCTCCTGCGCGGCGAAGGGCACGACTTTTGCTTATTTCGCGCAAGCCTGCCGCGATGGCGACGCACGGTGGCGGCCGCTGTGGGGCGCCCTGAAAGCGGAAAGGGTTGACCCGATGTGCCGAAGCGTTGGGCATTCAGTCCCGAGACCTACGCGGTCGCCGCGCGCCGAGATGCCTGGTCCGAAGCGCTGGCGCGGCTTTCCCTGAAATGTGAGGAGACGGTTTCCGAAGATGTCGCGGGTACGCTGACGGTCCGCCATTTCGCAGGTAGCTTCACGGCTGCGCGACTCGCAGCGCCGCCGCAGATCATCCTAACGATGCCACCGCAAGAAACGGTGACGCGCTGGTTGGCGCTGTCGCTTGAGGGTGACATGCACCTCGCCCGCGGCGACCAGCGCTCCAAGCTCGCGCCGAATGATGTGGTCTTCGGAGGCGCCACAGAGTTCACCCCTCTTGTGATTCACACAAATTCCCAGCTGCTTGTCCTCGCTCTCCCTGAGACAGCACTCAGAACACGCATGCTCGATTCCTTCTCGCCGCGCGATGTGCGGCTACCGTCGAAGGCAGTCGGAACGCGCGTGCTGTCCGGATTCTTGAGGACGTTGTCCGAGACACTGGAGGATATGCAGGAGGAAATGGCCCGGCCGATCGAGTCAACTCTGCTTGAGTTGCTGGCACAGATGCTCACAGGGACAGCGGACACCACACCTGACAGCCAGTCCGGCAGCACCCTGCGCCAGGGCACGGCGCGGACGCTGCACCGGCTTCGCGGGGCGATCGAGCAACGCCTTGGTGACCCTGCGTTGACGATTGCCGATGTTGCTGCGGCTGAGCGTACCTCGGTGCGGTACGTGCAGAAGCTGTTCGAGCGCACCGGCGAAAGCTTCTTGCACTTTCTGCGCGCGCGACGGCTCGAGCGCGCCCGTGAGGATCTGACGGATCCGGTCCATTCCCACTTATCCATTTCGGATATCTGCTTTCGGTGGGGATTCAACGACGCGGCGCATTTCAGCCGGGCGTTCCATGATACTTATGGCGTTTCGCCGCGCAACTTCCGCCGCGCCGCTACGGCCGAAATGGCGGATCGGATGCTGCAATATGCCAACCGGGGCTGGCCCGAAGCCCCGAGCCTGTTGAGATGGAGGAAGGCTCTCATCGAGGAGCCGGTGGCCATAACACCGTCCGGCCTGCATCAGGATCCCGCCTCTGCCGCGACGATACGGGAGGAAGATCGCCTTTGCCTGCGGGCGTCCGCTCGACCGCGCCACCACCACCTGCGGGCGACGGAGACAACTGTCCACTGGGGCTACTTCAGCCGCGATATTCCGCCAGTGCTCGAAATCGAGAGCGGCGATCTGGTGACGATCGAGACGTTGTCGCAGCACGCTTGCGACGACTACGATCGGATGGTCCGAGGCGATTCTGGTGCCGAGGCGGTATTCCACTGGACGCCCGAGCGCAAGGCTGTCGACCGCCGTGGCGCCGGGCCGATGGACGCTACGGTGTGCGGGCGAGGCGCCGGCGAGGGTTTCGGGGTGCATATTTGCACGGGGCCGATTGCGATGCGTGGGGCCCGGCCAGGCGATCTGCTCGAGTTGCAAATCGTAGACATTAACCCGCGCCTCAGTGCCAACCCCGCATATCGCGATAAGGCCTTCGGCAGCAACGCTGCGACGTGGTGGGGCCTACAATATGGTGAACTCGCCTCCGGCCCGCGGCCACGGGAGGTGATCACGATCTTCGAAATCGAAGGCGCCGATGACTGGTCGTCGGCGAAGGCCATATACAGCTACCCCTGGGTGCCTCAGAGGGATCCATTCGGTGTGGTTCATCATCTCATGGACTATCCCGGCGTTCCGGTCGACCGTGGAGCGATTCAACCGACATATGGCGTGCTCGCCAATGTCCGCATTCCCGTGCGTCAGCATTTCGGCGTCATGGCGGTTGCACCTCGGGAGCCGGGTCTGATCGATTCCGTGCCGCCCGGCTATTTCGGCGGTAACATCGATAACTGGCGGGCCGGGAAGGGTACTCGCCTCTATCTGCCGGTGAACGTGCCCGGTGCTCTGCTTTCAGTCGGCGATCCGCATCTGTCGCAAGGCGATGGGGAGGTCTCGGGCACCGCGATCGAATGCTCCCTCACGGGCGTATTCCGCCTCGTCCTGCACAAGAGGCAGGACTTGGCATCGTCGATACTGGCCGACGTGACCTATCCGCTGATTGAAACGCCGGATGCCTGGATTGTCCACGGCTTCAGCTATTCCAACTACCTTACAGAGCTGGGTGAGGCAGCCCAGAGCGATATCTACAAGAAGAGTTCCCTGGACCTTGCAATGCGCGACGCCTTCCGCAAGACCCGCCGCTTCCTGATGACCGCGAAGGGATTGTCGGAGGACGAAGCGATCTCCTTGATGTCCGCAGCCGTGGATTTCGGTATCACGCAGGTGGCGGACGGCAATTGGGGCGTCCATGCGCTAATCAGGAAGGCGCTGTTCCAGGACTGTTCGGAATCATCTCTTGTGCCGGGCCCGCGGACCCAAGGATGAACCCCCGATCGTCAATTCTTTAATGCCCCGCGAAATGCAGACGGACGCAACATCCTCCCTTGGGTGGCGACCTAATTTGAATTTTGTTCGTCATAGATGATCGTGATCGTCCATTGGTGAATGTGTTGTGGCGCCAGATCATCCCCGGCCAAAATTTCTCACTCGCCAACTTGCAGTAGTCCCGTTGGAGCACCGATTCAATGATTCTCGCTGCCGCTCAGGACTCGACGACGTCAGCGGGACGATCCTCGGCGTGCTCGCGACGCTGATCGTCGCCGACCTCACAAAGGGGACGGCCGGTTCAATCTGGCGTAGGGCTTCGTTGGAACGATGTCCGGCGTCGGCGCTTCGCTCAGCACCACACTTTCAAGCCTGGTGGCCGGGAGCCTGGGCCGCAGAATTTCTGGGCATGGCAGTGCCCTCGCCGCTGTGCTGCTGCTGTGGTCGCTGATGCCCGAGACCAATTCGTCGAACGAGAACGAACCACGATGAGCGTTCTTTCGTACCCCGCAAACCGAGATTGGTAGTTTGATGAATTCGGATGACGCGCGCACACATTGGCACCAGTCGAAGCGGTGCCGCAATCGGTGCCGGTGAGTGTTTCGCTTTCTGCTAAGTGTTGGTCGGAGTGGCAGGATTTGAACCTGCGACCCCTGCTCCCGTCTCAACCATTGAAAAATAGGGTTGTTTGGCGGAATTTGCCCTCGTTTATTCGTGTTCGGTTGCTGCCGCCGCGAATCCCGCCAAGCCGGAGAAGCTCTTGGCTGCTGACCACGGTTCCGCGGGCGGTGAATCAGGTGACACCTTGCCCATCCTAAAAATGCGCCACAGCCACCTCTTCTACGACCCACGGTTTTCTGGGCTTCCAGGGATTGATGGATGCTTGCAAGGTGTTTGGCATGAGGGGAGCAAAGCATCTCAATCGTGCCCGACGTGGCGTCGTCAGTATTGGGTCGCTGTTTAACGGAAGCCACATCGAGTTATCTTTGTTTGGGTGCGTAGCCAGCGGCATAGAAGGCAGGTCGCCATCGCCATCCTTTCCGCAGAGGAGACACTGACGATGCCTCGCCGTGACCCGCTCGCACGCGTGCGAATTCGGTCGCGCCCGGAGGAGTGGAGCGACGAAGACCTTATGACGCTCGTCGAAGCAGCTGCCGTATTCTGGCCCGACGGACCCCTGACCGTTCGGTCGTTACGCACGGAGATTGCCGCAGGATCATTGACTGCGGAGCGGATTGCCGGCAAAGATTTGGTGACCCCTGCCGCCCTCAGAGAAATGCGCAAGCGATGCCGCGCCCGACGAAGCCCCCGCGTTTGTATCTCCGCGACCGAAAAGGACGCGGTCCTATCTGGGTCATCCTCGCCGCCGGAGATGAAATCAGCACAGGCTGCGGCCCTGGAGACAGTGAGGGCGCGGAGAGAGCACTTGCGCGTTTCATCGCGCGTAAGCACAAACCGAAAGTAGGCATAAGCGACCATCGGGTGTTGCCGATCGCGGATGTCCTGACCCATTACATCCGCGAAAAGGACCCCGGCGACACAGAGGTTGTTGATGACCGCGCTCGCAAAGGCTTCGACGACCTCTCGATTAACGTCGAGCGCCTGCTCGAATGGTGGGGCGACAAGGCGCTGAGTGAGGTCAAGAGATCGAACTGCAAGGCCTATGTTGAGCATCGGACTGGCCAGGCCAACCGCCGTTACAAGAATGCCGCGACGGCACCGCGGGTTAGCGCATCAACCGCGCGACGCGAGCTTGAGGACTTCGCCTCGGCAATCGCAGCCTATCATGCCGAGTTCACCCTAGATGCTGTACCGGTTGTAACGTTGCCGCCGAAGCCCCCGCGGCGACAGCGGTGGCTGACGCGCACCGAAGCTGCGTTGCTGCTGTGGGCGTGTCTCGGGTGGCGATACGATTGGGAGACTGGAAAACTTGAAAAAATGCCGGATGCAAAGGGCGTCCGAAAGCAAATTCGCAGTCGCCGAAAACATCTTCGTCGCTTCATCTTGATCGGTCTTTATTCAGGCACGCGCCATATGGCCATGGTTCGTGCGCGCTGGAACGCGACCGCGGTCGAGCCACATGTCAACATAGAACGCGGACTTCTCTTCCGGCGCGGCGCAAATGAGCGTGAGACGAGCAAGCGCCAGCCACCGGCGCGGATTACGCCTCGGTTGTTGGCTCATATGAAGAGGTGGGAGAGGCTCGACGCGACGGCCGAAATTTGTCACGTGGTTCACGTGAACGGGACGCCGCTGACAGGGAAAATTCGGACAGCGTGGGAAGGGGCGCGGCGAGATGCAGGGCTTGGCCTCGACGTCGTTCCCCACATTCTGCGTCACACGTCGGCCACCTGGTTGATGCAGGGCGGCGCCGACCTGAACGACGCCGCCGGATTCCTCGGGATGTCGGAGCAAACCCTGCGAGAGCACTATTGGCACCATCATCCGGACTTTCAGGACGGAGTCGACGAGGCCTTCGATCGGTCTCGCGAACGGGGCAAGAACACGCCCAAGAATGCCCAAGAAACCCATGAAATGAGACGAACAAAACGGGGCAAACGGCATGCCGGATCCTGAAAAATCAACAGCTTAGAGGTGGTGCACCTCGTTCGGGACGAGGGGGTCGCAGGTTCAAATCCTGCCACTCCGACCAAGACTTAGCCCAATCAAATAACTTTATCCCGAACGTTTCACCGAATTTTTCCTGCTGTTGTGCTCAAGGTGTGCAAATTCCTCTAGCCGTTTGATGAAGGTCGGCAAAGAGCTGTTGCGCTACGAACCGCCGGTCCAGCTGCTGCAGTCGCGCACCGCGCTGACTGATGTCGACGTCGCCGGTGTCACCGGCCGGAGCCCGATAAGTGCCGCTTTAGCATCCAAATTGGGCGGCCCGGATCGGCCAGGATACGCCACTACGTTATGATCGGAACGGACATGGCAGAATGGGAAATCATTCGCCGCGACCCAGCCTCTTCGGAGGGTGAGCCATTCGCAAGAACCCTTCTTCTTCGGCGTCCCAACACAGGGAGGCTGCGCGGTTTTTCCTTCTATGACGGCACTTGGGCCGAATTGGAATGCTTCGGTTTTGAGCTTTCTGAAGCGACGCGAGACTCTATGCTCCGACTTACCTGGAATTTGGCCCAACGGCTGAGCCAAGCCTACGGGCAGCACATCGCACTAACACCACGTTTAGCCTCACGCTCTTTCGTTTCCGGCTGCTACACGTGATGATCCGCGCCGGCACCCTGTGTAACAACCGTTCAAGTCTCATGTCTGACCAGCGAAAAGATCAACCGTCTGATATTCAGCCGCTCGCCAAACAACGTTTCGAGGCCCTCGCCGGATATGCCCGAGATCCGGGAATCGTCCTTATCATCAACGAACTCGAATGGTACGCCTCGCGCGACGAACGTCTGATCCGCATGGTGGAGGGCTTCGTGACCACGGTGGTACGTCAGGCGTTTATCGAGCTCGAAACCTACAGTCACGAACCTGGGCACGCGGACGACATCGATGCATTCGTTGCCTGGCTCAGGCAGCGCCCCTCGTCGTGACCGGCCCAATGACGCTTTCGGCTCCGGGCACCGCGGCATCCGTCACTGTGCTCTCGGCGGCTACGCGGCGCATATATCTAAAGTCCGCGATCTGAAGGCGTTTGGAGCTTGTGTGAGAGCGCGGATGCCATAGATCGGTGCGATGCTCCCACCGACCTGCCTGCGCAAACAACGCGCTGACGGCGATGCTATCCAGCTCATACAGCCAGCCGGCCAGCACGCTGCCGTGCTCTGTCTTCCAGCAATGCAGGTTCGACCGGCCCACGGTGCCGTCGCACCTGCCAAATTGCAGGTGCACCTCGGGATGCGGGCGGCCGGTCATGATCGCCTTCGAGAACGGCGCAATATCAATCTGCACGTCATAACCGTTCGCGGTGGCCTCGCACAACATACAGCCAAATAGCTTCAGGAAGAATAGATGCACATTGACCATTTGCCGTCGGGTGTCGTAACGGAAAATCCGGTTCGCCCGTACCCACCGGCCGATCACAAGGTGGCGGTTGCGGAGCTGGTCGGACATGTGTTGCCAGGCCAGATCGTGCGGTTGGGTGCGTGCACTGTTGCATCCGTTCCAGATGCGGATTGGCGTCTTGAGAATCTTGGCATCGAGGCTTTTGACCGCTTTGTCCCGCCGCTCCAGGTCTTGGTAATAGAACGGTTTTTGCTGCGTCGGGGAACCAAGAACACCAAGTAGATCGCTGCGTTTCGTCTTATGTTCGCCGGAATTCGCCTCGTCGCGGTTGCAAATCCAGCATAATGCCTGAGCGACGCCGGGCTCCTTTTTCTCCTCGCTGATCGCCGAGAGATCGCTCATGGATTTGCGCGTACCGGGCCGGGCGTTAGGCAGCCGCCTTTTGTGATACGGATTGCTTGCGCACCGTCCAATGCCGCGGAATCAACAATTGATGTGCCTCTGCCGCGTCTTTTGGCGTGAAGCTGATCTTGAGCAGCCGCACC
>WNFJ01169528.1_pt1 | contig 11051 bp, 12 predicted proteins | sample 5400461 | NCBI WGS metagenome assembly WNFJ01 (sample SAMN13153349, study PRJNA577476) | soil metagenome | isolation source: 115 cm saprolite on Douglas fir-dominated hillslope | place: USA:California | collected 2013-09-17 | reverse complement strand
GCGCTGATTTCGCTGAAGCACTTGCCGCGGCTGCAATCGGAGCTACAGGTCACGATGGAGGCGCCAGGCGCGGATGGCGTGCAAGCGATGAACTTGCGCGGTTACGTCGTGAGAATTGACGCGGGACCGGAGAAGGGGCGTGTTGCCGTGGGTGTTGTATTCACCGATTAATATAAAATCTCAAGATCAGCTGATTTCCCAAACAGGGGCGCAGCGTGCTGCGCCCCTATTGCTTTCTTGGCCACAGCGTGCCGCTGCTGTAGGCTGAGCTGACCGCCCATGACTGAGAAGAAGGCGAATTTCGTTCCCGTCAGTGCGCTGGACAAGCGCCCGCTATCGAAACGCGATCTCTTGCGCGGGTTGGTGCGGCAGGCGCCGTTTGTGGCGAAGAATTTTGAGCTTTATTTCCGCAACGCTTGGCGGCGGAAGGTTTTGCGGACCAAAGTCGTGGCGCCCTACGCGGTTACCTTTTACGTTACGCACAAATGCAACCTGGCCTGCAGTTATTGCACGCAAAAAGAGCCGGACGTTTTCAGCGACGAGTTGCCGACGCGAGAGACGATCGCATTGCTGAAGCGAATTCGAAAAGAGACGGACTCCGTCGTCATTACGGGGGGCGAACCGACGCTGCGGCCTGATATCGAAGAGCTGGTGGAAGCGGCGATGCAAATACCGCTCTTTGCTGCTGATCACCAACGGCACGCTTTTGGATCGCAAGCCGCGGATTCTGCGGGCGGTGACGGGACTGGTGGTGAGCCTGGACGCGCTGTCGGCCGATCCGACGAATGCGCTTTCGAAACCAGCGGCGCTGCCAAAAGTGCTGGAAAACCTCGGGCTCGCGAAGGAGTTGCTGGGCAGCCCGCGGCACATCACCATCAGCACGGTGATCGAGCAATGGAACGTGAGTGAAGTCGAACGGCTGCTGGATTGGTGCGGCGAGCAAGGATTTGTTTTTGCGGCGCAGTCCGCCCAGATGGAGAAAATGCCCAACCTAGCGTTGCTGAAAAACCCGCAATACCAAGCGCTGGTGGACAAGATCATCGAACGGCGGCGCAGCGGCACGCAGCCGATCAATGGCACGCCACGAACCATCGAGACATTGCTGCGCTTCGGTGACTTTCAGTGCTATCTCCGAACGGCGATGTTTTTTATCCCTGCGAGCCGCTGCGCAAGGTTGCCGGTAATTTGCTGCGGGATGGCTCGCTGAAGAAAATCTTCGCGCGGGGAAAAAAGATATACGGGGATATTCCGCCGTGTCAGGGCATCTGTTACCTGTTCGGAAACGTGTTGTCGCACTATTACGTGAATGACTTTTGGGGGCTGGCAGGGGATTTTATTCGTTAGGAAGTTGGGAATAGGCAATCCGAGAGGCAGATGGCCGGGTGCCATGACCATGTTCAGTCGGTATGCCATTCTCAGAGAGGTGCATGACTCAGCGGAGTCAATCGCTTCCGAGTGAGCCGAGATGCAAGCACAATCGACAAGATGACCAGGCAAGCCACACGGTAGAGATCCGAGGCGACGCTCTCACTCGGCTACTATACAGCCGCCGGGTAAAATGAGAGACTTCCGCGCCATGAACTGCGTAAAGCTGCGTTCCCATCTAATTCTTTTGTTCGTAGCGTTGCTCATTGCATTGCCAACACTTCGTTCGCAATCTTCCCCTCGTGTCAATGGCGACCGCGTGATGGAGCACGTGACCGCAATGGCCGCGATTGGAAAGGATCCCGGCGGCGGCTACAGCCGCGTGGCCTACACCGAAGCCGACCGCCAAGGCAGAGAGTTTGTGATGGGCTTGATGCGCGTGGCCGGGCTTACCGTGAGTATCGACGCGGCCGGGAACATCTCCGGCCGACGGGCAGGCAGCGACGCTAAATTGCCGCCGTTGGTCATCGGCTCGCACGTCGACTCGGTGCCGCAAGGTGGTAATTACGATGGAATCGTTGGTTCTTTGGGAGCGATCGAGGTCGCGGAGATTCTGACCGAGGGCCCCCTCGCTCTACGCCACCCTTTGGAGGTCCTCATTTTTCAGAATGAGGAAGGTGGGTTGCAGGGGAGTCGTGCGATTTCCGGTGAATTGCGCGAAGAAGACTTGAATCAGGCCACGCGCAGTGGAAAGACGCTTCGTGAAGGAATTGCATTCATCGGCGGAGATCCCGCTCGTTTGGCCGCCGTCCGTCGAAAGTCCGCCGATATTTTCGCATACCTCGAGTTGCATATCGAGCAGGGCGGCACGCTGGCCGCGGAGAAGATCGACATAGGCGTTGTGGAAGGGATCGTCGGGAATCATCGTTGGGATGTAACCATTGAAGGCGTCGCGAATCACGCCGGCACCACACCCATGAACCAGCGGCACGATGCTCTGCTCGCGGCCGCGAGATTTATCGAGGCGGTGAACCGGGTGGTGACTAGCGTCCCAGGCCGCCAGGTGGGCACGGTGGGCAGGATTCAAGCCATCCCCGGCGCTTACAACGTGGTGCCGGGAAAAGTGATGCTTGGTCTGGACGTCCGCGATTTGGACGAATCCCGTATCGACATGCTCTTTGGCAGAATCCGTGACGAGGCTGTGCAGATCGGACAAGCGAGTGGAACAAAATTCAGCTTTCAGCAGATCGTCAGCGATCGCCCTGCACTCAGCGACGCTCGTTTGCGCCGACTGATAGCGGATTCCGCGACGCAACTGAACCTGACCACGAAAGTGCTCCCCAGCGGAGCTACGCACGATGCTCAAAGCATGTCCCGCCTAGCTCCCAGCGGGATGATCTTTATTCCCAGCATTGGCGGCATCAGCCACGCCCCCGAAGAGTTTTCTCGCCCACCGGATATTGTCAACGGCGCGAATGTCCTTCTCCGAACAGTACTCCAGCTCGATTCTCAAAACTGGTGACGTGAATCCGTTACCGCCGGCGCGCATCGCGGCCTACTAGACTCGATGAGAACCAGCGATTTATTCCGAGAGACTAGCTGAGGTCGGCGATTTTTTTGTCGAGATGGGCGAGGGCGGCTTCGAGGGACTTGCGATGGTTTGGATGAGTGGCGGAAGCGAGGTCGTTCACGATGCGGATGCGCGATAGTTGAAGATCCTTGCGCTGTTCATCGCGGATGAGCTCTTCCGGAGTCTTGGGTCCCGAACCCGGTTTCTGCTGCGGTGCTTCCGTAGCTTCTACCTGCGATTCGACGTCCTTGCTTTCCCAGCCACGTGCCATGCATACAGTGTGACACAAATTGTGCAAATCGCGCGCGATTCGGATGGGAAGTTACTAAAGAAAAATCAGGCGCCGGCGGCGCGCCGTTGCGGGAGAACGGGAAAAGCAGGACGCATCACACTGCGGATGGTGCTCTCCGCGACGCGCGCGAGATGCTCGGCAAAGATGCCGCCGTAGGAGAATTCGGCGGTGTGACTGGCCCAGGTCATTCGCAGTCGCCAGGATTCTTCGGATTGCTCCGCGCAGGCGGCAGTGATTTCGTTGACGGGGATCTCGAAGAGCGGCTGGAAACTCCGGTCGAGCACCCAAATACTTTCGGCGCCGACGAAGAGCTGCACGGCAGCACATGGCGCGCCTCCGGGTTGAAAGCGCCCGCCGTTGACAACCACGAGGGTGCCCAGTTCGTGGGCCTTGTCGTCGGCGTTGGTATCAGGTTTGGCGGGAGGCAGAAGAATCGCGCTGACGAACATGGCCAGGCCAACGACGGCCGGAACAAAGCTGGTCCACAAGCCGAGCGGCAGGAGGACCAGCGCCGCTCCAGCGACTCCCAAGAAAACGCGCAAGAGCGTCCAAGAGCGCGGGTTGCGCCGCACATGCAGGATCTTAGGAATAAGTAGCACCAAGGCGAACAGAGTTCCGACGGCAAGTTGGCGCACCCTTTTGCCGAAACCCTCGGGCTGGGAAAGCGATGGATTGGCCGTGGCGCTCATCTTCGATGTCTCAAATGCGATCTCTCAAGGTTGCAAACCGCCGATTTCGCGCATCCGTGCGAAGGCGCGCCGCACGTGAGGAATGGTGATCGAGCCGCCAACGATCAGCGCCACGTTTAGCGCGTCGATCACTTCTTCGCGCTTCCAACCTTCCTCGCCGCAGCGAACCAGGTGATAAGTGATGCAGTCATCGCAGCGCAACACCGCGGAGGCGACTAGCCCGAGTAATTCCTTGTTCTTGGTGCCGAGTGGGCCGGGTTCGTAGGCCTGGTGGTCGAGAGCGAAGAAACGCTTGATGCCGAGATGGCCGCAACCGAGGATTTCTTCGTTCAAGTCGGTGCGAAACTTCTGAAAATCTTCCAGGCGATCGGCCATGGTTCCTCCGGACGATGAAGCAATCGGGCGCACCGGCTGCGCCAGCATTATGAACCAAAACCTTCTGCAGCGCTCTGCGCCCGGGAAGAAGACACCATTCGTCCTTCTAGAGTCGTTCGAGAAGTTCCTGAGCCTCGGCGCCGAGGCCGCGGGTACGCACACGATACCAGATGACGATGAGGGCGACGGAGACGGCGAAGATCAGCGTGGAGACGGCGTTGATTTCGGGCGTGATGCCACGGCGGAGGCGGCCCCAGATTTCTAGCGGCAAAGTATTGTCGCGGCCGATGAGGAAAAAGGTGACGGCGATCTCGTCCATGGAGAGCGTGAAGATAAGCAGGCCGGCGGCGATCAGGGAGAGTTTGAGATTCGGAAGCGTGACGAGCCAGAAAGTCTGCCACGGCGTCGCGCCGAGGTCGAGGGAAGCTTCTTCCTGAGCGCGGTCCATTTTTTGCAGGCCAGCGAAGAGCTCGGTGGTGGCGACAGAGATCAACGCAGTGCCGTGGCCGAGAAAAACGCTGAGCAGGCTGAGCTGGGCGCCGGCAAAGACAGCGAACATCAGCAGCGAGAGACCGGTGATGATGCCGGGGAGAATCAAGGGCAAGAGAACGAGGCGGCGGAAGAGAGCTTTTCCGGGGAAGGTGGCGCGATCGAGTGCGAGGGCGGCGAGCAGCCCCAGAGTCAGTGAGAGTGCCACGCTGCCAGCGGCAACGGTCAAGCTGTTCACGACGGCGCCCCAGATGGGAGCATCGGCAAAAAGCTGGGGGTACCAATCGAACGTGAGATGGCGGGGAGGGAAACCGCCGACGCCGTCACGGTTGAAAGAGTAAAGAATGAGGACGACGACCGGCAGATAGATAAAGATGAAGACGAACGCGGAATAAATGGCGAGCAGGGGAGCGCGGCGGGTTGGAGCGTGCCCGCTCATTTGAAGGACCACCGCTTTTCGAGCCGCTCGCTGAGAAAAAGCAGGGAGATGGTGATGATCAGGATGCAAACGGAAATCGCCGCGCCGAGCGGCCAATCGTACGCCGCACCGAAGAGGCTCTGCACCACGTTGGCGATCATCGTGCCGGAAGCGCCGCCGACAAGGAGCGGCGCGAGGAAATCGCCCAGCGATAGAACGAAGGCGAAGGTTGCGCCGGCGAGCAGGCCGGGAATGGAAAGAGGCAAGATGACACGCAAAAATGTTTGAGCCGATCCGGCGCCGAGGTCGTGCGAGGCTTCGACAAGCGGGCGCGGGATGTGTTCGAGGGCCGCGTAAATCGGCAAAAAGACGAAAGGCGTATAGATGTGCGTGAGCATGAGAACCACGGCGAAAGGGCTGTAGAGAAGGAAACGAAGGCGCGCCTTAGCGCGACGCCTCAACCAATGGGACAACCGCCTTTGAGGCGGCCCCACTCACCAAGCCACCCGCTCTGCGGGGGGTGTCTGACTCACCCACAGCGGCACGATGACGAGCTGGTAGAGCAGCTCTTTGCGGGCGCCGGCACGAAACGACAAGTAATAGGCGAGCGGGTAGCCGAGCAGCAGGGAGCAGAGCGTCACCGAGGCGGCGATGCGCATGGTGCGCAGGAGAACTTCGACGTAGACGGGCTTGGAAAAGAGAGTCACGTAATTGTGCAGGTTCCACTGGTGGACCAGAGCTCCGTCGTGGACGGCCCAGAAGCTGTGCGCGAACATCAGCGCGTAGGGAAGCAGGAGGAACAAGCCGACCCAGAGGAGCGGCGGGAGAGAGACAAGCGTTTTGTAAGTGCGTGAGTACATGGCAGGGATAAGGGCGATTACTCCTGGACGCGAATGGCGTCCGCGATCGAGAAAATAAAGTCGTGTTCGCCGGAAAGTGGTCCGCGCGCGGAAATACGCACGCGCAACAGCTGGCCGCCGTCACAATTCACTTCCAGCAATTCACTCGCGCCACTGAAGAACTGTTGCTGCAGTGTGGCGCGGAACCGCGCCGTTCCCGGAGGAGCAGTAGCATCGGAGGCAAGACGGATGGCCTCCGGGCGCAACGAGAAAATGGCGGCACCACTAGGGCCATCGGCGGGCCACTGCAAGGCGCCGCACCTGGCCGTGCCATCGAGAATCTCACCACGCAATAAATTGGTTTGGCCGATGAACTGAGCGGTATACGCCGTGGCGGGATGCTCGTAAATTTCGCGCGGAGAGGCAACTTGCTCCAGAGCGCCGTCGCGCAACAGCGCAATGCGGTCGGAGAGCGCCATGGCTTCTTCCTGATCGTGGGTGACAAAAAGAAAAGTGATGCCGAGTTCGCGCTGCAGGGCTTTCAATTCGCCCTGCATCTGCTTGCGCAGATTGGCGTCCAGCGCGGAAAGCGGTTCGTCGAGCAGGAGAAGCAGAGGGCGATTGACGAGCGCGCGAGCGAGGGCGACGCGTTGCTGCTGGCCACCGCTTAACTTGGACGGACGCGAAGCCGCGAATTCCTGCATCTTCACCATGCGCAGCGCTTCATCGACGCGGCCGCCGATCTCCGTTGCGGAAGTTTTCTGGACGCGCAAGCCATAGGCGACGTTCTCGCGCACACTCAGGTGCGGGAATAACGCGTAGTGCTGGAACACGGTGTTCACACGGCGTTTGTAGGGCGGAAGGGTGTCCAGCCGCTGGCCGCTCATCCAGATTTCGCCCGCGCTGGGTTGTTCGAATCCGGCGACCAGGCGAAGAACAGTGGTCTTGCCGGAACCGCTTTCGCCGAGCAACGTGAGGAATTCTCCCGAAGCAATGTTTAACGAGATGTTTTTCAGCACTTCGCGCGCGCCGAAGCGCTTGGCCACACCGCGGAGTTCGAGGAGTGCTTCCAACTCGGGCGAGAGCTGTTGCTGCGGGTTGGCAGCGGCGAAGCTCACTGAGCGGCTTTGACCTCGTTCCAGATTTCGTTGTACTTCGCGCGGCGCGGAACGTCTTGCCAGAAATAGATCCGCTGCATGTAGGCATCGGGGTTATCGAGGTGCAGGCCTTTGATTTCGTCAGGAGTCAGGAACTGTGAGGCCCCAGGATTGGCGGGAGTGTAGTGCGTCCTATCGGTGATCAGTTTCTGGGTTTTCGGTTCGATCATGTACTCGAGAAAGGCGTGCGCCAATTCCTTGTGGCTGCTCGCGGCGGTAATCATAAGGTGGTCGATCCATCCCGTGGTATTTTCTTTTGGGATGGTTTCGCCGATGGGAAAATTCAGCTTGCGAAGGTCATTGGTGTTCAGCGGCCAACCCATGGCCAGAACGACTTCGTGGTTCTGGAAGAGATTGGTAAGTTCTCCGCCGGTGGCCCAGATCTTTCGAATGTTGGGCTTGAGTTCGATCAGTTTTTTCCTGACGCCAGCGAGCTGATCGTCCGTCAGATTGTAGAGTTGCGACGGGTCCGGCTTGTCGAAGCCGAGGATCTGTGCGGCGAGGTAGACCGTGGAAAGATCATCCCACACGGAGATTTTGGCTTTGAATTTCGGGTCCCAAAGAATCGCCCAGGAATCCGGGGGTTGCGCAAATACAGTGGTGTCATAAAGGAGCGGATTCGGTCCCCACATGAAAGGGACGCCGTAGACCTGGCCGTTGGTTTTGACAAGTGGAAGGTCCCGGAGTTTGGAGGAGAGCTGCCCGTAGGACGGCAATTTCGAAAGGTCGAGGGGCGCGGCGAGGCCGGTGCGTGCGATGGAGGCGGCGACGTCACTGGAGGGAGAAATTACGTCGTAATTCGAAGCGCTGCCGCCGCGCAGTTTTGCGACAAGTTCGTCGCTGGAGCCCATAAAAGACGCAACGATTTTACAGTTATGGCTTTCTTCGAACGCGCGTACGAAGGAATCGTCGGAATAACCTTCCCAGACCAGCAGACTTAGCGATTCTTCTTTTTTCTTGCAAGCGCTGCATGCCAATGCGAGCGTCAGAATCGCCAGAAGAATGGCGCGAGGTCTCATTGTTCCTCCTGGTTACTTTGCATCCGCTTGATAGACCACCCGCCCGCCGACGATGGTGGTGAGAACTTTTGTCGCATCAATCCTATGCGGATTTACGTCGAAGATATTCTGCGAAACGATGATCAGGTCGGCGAATTTTCCGACTTCGAGCGAGCCTTCTGTCTTTTCATGACGGCCGGCAAACGCTGCCCCAAGGGTGTAACCATCGATCGCCTGCGCGACTGTTAAGCGTTGCTCTGGAACGAAACCAGCCTCGGGCTTGCCATCGGCAGTCTGCCGAGTCACCGCGGTCTGAATTCCCTCCCACGGATTGAGAGTCACGACGGGCCAATCGCTGCCGAAACAGAAGTGGCCGCCGGCATCGGAAATGCTCTTCCACACCCAGGCTCGGGAAGCGCGCTCCTGACCGACATTGTGCACCCATACCTCAAGAACATCGGCGCCAGGATAAGAATGGAGCGGCTGCATGCTGGCGACGACCCCGAGCTTGCCGAATCGCGGAATGTCGGACGCCGCGATGGTTTCAATGTGTTCGATACGCGGCCGGTGATCTCTCTTGTGGTTCCGCGTTGCGGCATTTTCATAGGCATCCAGCGCAGTTCGCACAGCTAAGTCTCCGATGGCGTGCGTAAACAACTGAAAACCGCGCTTATCGAGCTCGGCCACAGCCGCCTTATATTTATCTGGTTCCCAGAAGAGTGTGCCTTTGACGGAAGGGTCGTCGGTGTAGGGTTCGAGCATCGCCGCCGTATGCGATTCGATCACGCCATCCAAACGAAGCTTGACCTCGTTCGCAGATAGCCAATCATTGGAGAACTTTTTCTTTGCATTCTCGATGGTCTCGATGTCCTGTGGCCGCAGGACAGGGGGATCGAGGAAATACGCGGCCTGCACCCTGACGGAGAGATCGCCACGTTTCCTCATATCTTCGTAGAGATCCAAATCTTCGAAATCACCGGAGAGGAAGTGACCTCCCGCCGCGTGGATGCGCGTCAGCCCATTTTTATTGGCCCATTTCATTCCCGCGCGCAGGGCCAGAAGTTTTTCCACGCGGGTCATCGGAGGTCGCACGCGGTCGACCAGATCGGTGGCCGATTCTTTTAGAGCGCCGGTGGCTTCCCCCGTTGCCGGATCGCGCACGATAGTTCCATTTGGCGGATTGGGGGTATCGCGAGTGATTCCCGCCAGGGCCAAAGCCTTCGAATTCACCCAATAAGTATGGCCATCGAATCCCTCGAGAGAAACCGCACGATTTGGGAAAATGTCATCGAGGTCTTGCTTATCAGGCAATTTTCCCGGGCCGAACATCCCGTAATCCCAACCGTGCCCGAGAATCCAACCTTCTCCAGGATTCTGCGCTGCGTAAGAGCGCAACTTGAACCGAATCTCTGAAAGACTCTTGGCGTCTTCCAGGCGCACCCATGCAAGCTTGGCCGAGCCCTCCATGAAGTGAATGTGACAATCAACGAACCCCGGAAGCACAAGCTTTCCGCCGGCGTTGATGACCTTGGTGCCCATGCCGCGCCGGCGCTCAATTTCGGGATCGTCTCCAACGGCAACGATCTTTCCGCGGTAGATCGCAACAGCTTGGGCCCACGGCTTTTTGGGGTCTTCCGTGTAAACGTGGCCGTGAATGACGATGATATCCGCCGGTTCCACGATCCGGCCTTCTTGCGCACGAGTGAAAGCGGCGACGCAGAGCAAGAGCAGAAGAGTTTGAAGAAAGGCGCGAAGCGTGCGGATTTTCATTGGCACCTGGTCCCGAGACTCAGAATGTTGGCGGCGTGTTGATCCACAGCAGCCAGGTTTCCGTACGGCCGGGATTCTTCCAGCGGTGCGGAGTCGAACTCTCGAAATAGAGACTGTCGCCAGGCCTTAGATGATAATGCTCCTTCGCGTCGAGCCAGATCTCAAAATTTCCGCGAAGGACGTGCAGGAATTCCTCGCCTTCGTGCGAGTAGGATGCGCCGCTGCCGCCCCCGGGTTTGATGCGGAAAAGATGCGGTTCCATCGCCGTGTTCCCCCAGGCAAGCAGCTCCATGCGCACGCCGGGCGTGGTCTCCAGGATTTTTCGCTGATGCGGGCGCACCAGGCGCGGATTATCGCCGGCGGCTTCGAAGAGTGAAAGAATGTTGGTGCGGTAGAAACGGGCGATGCGGCGCAGCGTGGCAATCGAGGAGCGCATCTGGCCGCGCTCCAGGGCGCTGAGAAAACCGACGGAGACCCCGGTAGCGCGAGCCACTTGAGCGAGCGAAAGGCCGCGGCGGGTCCGCAAGCGGCGGAAACGTTGTCCGGGAAGAAGCGTACTTTCCGCAGGAGCAGTGACGATTCCTTGGCGCTTGAGCACGTGGACGATGGCGGCCGGATTGAGGCCGCGGGCCCGGCGCAGGAAAATCGCGCGCTGCAGCAGGCGCACATCGGATTCGTTAAAAAGGCGGTAGCGGCTCCGCGTGCGCTGCGGCGAGACGAGGCCCAGGGCTTCCCAGGCGCGCAAATGCCCACGCGGCGCGCCACTTCGCTGATGCGCAGCGTGCGCGGCGGCTTGCGCGCCGCCGATATGTCGGATAAATTCTTTCTGCTTGACACTGGTCACGGCCTTCTCTAAGTTTACAGGATTATAGTAAGGTTTCAGGGGCACAGCAACCTCGAAGAATCAGTCCTCAAAGATTCTTCGCGGCAAGGGGTGAGTTCATGAAGGTTGACGCGCAATTCCGGCAACTGCGTTCGCGGTGTTGCCGCAGCATCTTATCCGCAATCATTTTGGCGATGGCATTCTGGCTCGCGGCTCCGTTTGCTCGCGCGCAGAGCACCGGCGGCCGCGTCCGCGGCACGGTGACG
>WNFJ01077692.1_pt5 | contig 11051 bp, 9 predicted proteins | sample 5400461 | NCBI WGS metagenome assembly WNFJ01 (sample SAMN13153349, study PRJNA577476) | soil metagenome | isolation source: 115 cm saprolite on Douglas fir-dominated hillslope | place: USA:California | collected 2013-09-17 | reverse complement strand
GCCGGCGTGGCGGAATTGGCAGACGCGCTGGACTCAAAATCCAGTGGCCGCAAGGCCGTGTGGGTTCGAGCCCCTCCGCCGGCAGGTTTTCATTCGATGCACAGGCGCGAGCGAACGCCTGCACTACGCTCCGTAGCTGGCATTTTATGCTTGTATGCACAAGAGAGACCCAACAATGTTCAATCGGTGAACGGGAAGAACGGCCACGAGGGTGCAGGCGAACCGCGTGAGTTTGTAACTACCCGCTGGAGTCTGATTCTTTCGGCCGCCAACTTGGGAACTGAAGAGCAAAAAGCTCGCGAGGCGCTCGCAGAACTTTGCCGGACGTATTGGCGGCCGATTTTCTTATTTGTCCGCGCGCGCGACTATTCAATTGAAGACGCGCAGGACCTCACGCAGGACTTTTTTGTGACCATTCTGCGGAATAATTGGTTGCAACACGCAGATCGTAACCGCGGGCGGTTCCGTTCGCTCTTGCTGAGGTCGCTCCAAAATTTTCTCATTAACGCCGCGGAGAAAACTCATGCTCACAAACGCGGCGGCGGCGTGGAATTTATTTCCTGGGACGATTGGATGGCGGAAGCGCCGTCGCAATTATCCATTTCGGTTCAAGTCCTCGACTCCTTGCTGCCGGAGCGCATCTTCGACCTCACTTGGGCGACGGCGGTTGTGGAACACGCGTTTCAACGGCTGCGGGAAGAATGCGAGAGCAAAGGCAAGCTCTGGCTTTTCCAAGCACTAAGTTCCCATCTTACAGACGAACGCGATGAAGTGTCATACGCCAAATTATCCGTGGAACTGGGAATGGCAGAAACGGCCGTGAAAAAACAGATGCACAACATGCGCCAACGTTACCGAAACCTCCTGCGCGATGAAGTCTCGCAAACTGTCGAAAACCCCGCCGACGTCGATGACGAAATCCGTTACCTCTGTGCGTCACTCGCAACAGGAACCGAGTAATTGCAATGACAGATTCAGATTTACGCTCCGATCCGCTTCCGGGCGCTACCAAAGAACAAGCAAAATGCGAGAAGTGTGGAGCAACCATGCGACTCGACACCGGAATTTGCGTGAGCTGCCTCTTGCGGGAGGGATTGGAAGGCGGTGACGAGGTATCTCCGGCGGTTTATCAAAGCGTCCTCGCCGAAGTGGACGCGCCGCACAAGTCCTGGTTCCTGGGAAATTACGAAATTCTCGAGCAGATCGGTTGCGGCGGCATGGGCGTGATCTATCGCGCCAGGCAACGACATTCCCGGCGGATCGTCGCGGTAAAGCGCGTCTTAAGTTATCGCGCTGATTCACGCGGAGCGCTGCAGCGTTTCCGACGAGAAGCACAGGCGGTGGCCAGTCTGGATCACCCGAACATCCTTCCGATTTATGAAGTGAGCGAAAGCGAGGACGGCCTGCCATTTTTCAGCATGAAGTTCGCGGAGAAGGGAAGCTTGCAGGAGAACGCGGCTTCTCTTCGCAACGAACCGCGGAAGTGCGTGCAACTGATGGCAAAGGTCGCGGATGCTGTCGAATACGCCCACAGCCGCGGCGTGCTTCATCGCGATATCAAACCGGGAAACATTCTGCTCAACGATCGAGGCGAGCCACTTGTCAGCGATTTCGGTTTGGCCAAGTTGCTGGATGGGAACAACGATCTTACAAGGTCTCTGACTACGTTCGGAACCGCAGGTTTCATTGCCCCCGAACAGGCCGACGGCGCAGCCGCCGATGTCACGCCAGCTGCAGATGTTTACAGTCTCGGCGCAGTTCTGTTCAACGTGCTTGCCGGACGTCCACCATTCCTGGGTTCCAATCCGGTCTCCGTAATTCGCCAAGCGTCCGAAACGCAGGCGCCAAAACTACGCTCGCTGGCACCGTCGCTCGATCGGGATTTGGAGACGATTTGTGCACGCTGTCTCGAACGTGATCCAAAAGCGCGCTACCAGTCCGCCGGAGACCTCGCAGCCGATCTGGAACGCTGGCTCGGCGGCCGTCCCATCGTCGCCCGCCCGGTTTCACCTCCAGCGCGGATCTGGCGCTGGTCGCAGCGTAACCCCAAACTGGTTGGAGCAGCGACTGCCGGTCTCCTTTTAGGCGCGGCTGCGGTTTGGTTATTTCGCGGCGAACTCTTCCAAGCGTCGCAGTTTAATCCCCCAGACAGGAGTATTGCGGTTCTACCATTTACCGATTCCAGCGAGGCGAAAGATCAGGGATATTTGTGTGACGGTGTAAGCGAGGAGATTCTCAATACGTTGGTGCAGGTTGACGGTTTGCACGTGGCCGGCCGAACTTCGTCATTCTCATTGAAAGGAAAGAACACAAAGGAGGTTGGAGAAAAACTCAACGTTGGAAATGTGCTTGAAGGAAGTTTGCAGCGCCAGGGTAACCGCGTTCGTGTGACAGCCGAACTGATTGACGCGCGAAACGGTTTTCGGGTTTGGACGGAAACTTATGATCGCGAGTTGAACGGCGCGTTTGCACTCCAAGACGAACTCGCCCGGTCTATCGTTGACGCGCTGAAGATCGAGCTCGGCGTTCGGGTTTCCGCTCAAGAACAACCCGGCAATGGCGTACACCACGGTTATCTACAGGGACTTTTCACAGATCTAACTCATCCGACAGGAGTAGGAAGTATCCGCATTAGCGTGCCCGTACAGAATCCATCTAATTCATTCACAGTTCCGGATTACACATTTCCGGGAGGTTTCGACCAGCGCCCCCCAGACACTCGCGTGACTGCTGCGCCTCCAGGGACGGGAGTCACCACTAGTGTGCGTGATCGCGCATCGGAAGCAGGCCTGCGAACGAACAAAATTACAGCGGACATGCTCGCTGCGCCTCCAGAGACGGGAGTCATTACCAGCGTGCGTGATCGCGCATCGGAAGCCAGTCTGCGAACGAACAAAATTACAGCGGACGTGACCGCTGCGCCTCCAGGGACGGGAGTCGTTACCAGTGTGCGTGATCGTGCATCGGAAGCCAGTCTGCGAACGAACAAAACTACAGCGGAGGGGCCGGCATCCATTCAGGGGTTTGTCAAAGATGCAAAAGGCGAACCGATTAAAGGCACAGACGTTCGGATCGAATCGCGAGACGGCAAACAGGTGTTCAGCACAGTTAAGACTGATTCAAAGGGCCGCTATATTTCACAGGGACTGCACCCGGGCTTTTACCGGGTAACATTGCTTGTGAATGGCGCGGTCAAGGCCTCGATCATGAACACGCAGACTAAGGCGAATCAACCGACTCAGCTGAATTTCGATTTCAAGCCAACATCCCAAGCAGGTAGCACTGCAAAGGGCGGAAACCACATGGTATGGGTGCCAAATCGCACCGGGAGCCATATCGGCGGTAATTGGGTCGAAGTCGACGACGAGGGAAACCCGCATTTCGGTTCCAACGTTCAGACATACAACGTTCGTCGTTGATGATTTTGAAAACGACTACGACGAAGCGACGACCAACATCAAGGATCGTACTTGGGACGTCGCTTTGGGAAAACGCTTCTAATCTGTAGCCACGGCCCTGTGGTCCGTGTGCCCGCGCCTCACAGAGCCGCGGCCACAGCAATAGTCCACTCGCGGAAACTTCGCTTTTTCCCTCATTCAGCAAATTATTTGGAACTTCGCCTCTTTTTTCCTGTAGGAATTAGTGAATCATTACATCTTATTCATCTATGTTTATTAAATCACTGCAGATAGGGTTTGTTGGGATTGTTCTTTGTGCCGCGACTGCCTGGGCGGGGACATCGTCTATTCAGGGGATCGTCAAGGACGCAAAAGGTCAACCGATTAAAGGCGCAGACGTTCGGGTCGAGTCGAAAGACGGCAAACAGCTGTTCAATACGGTCAAGACCGATGTAAAGGGTCGTTATATTTCGCAAGGTCTGGCGCCAGGCGTTTACAAGGTCACGTTGGCAGTAAACGGCGCGGTCAAGGCGTCCATCACGAACACGATGACCAAAGCGGATCAGCCCACGCAACTAAATTTTGATCTGAAACCGGTGTCGGCATCGCAGGCAAGCGCGGTTGCAAAGAGCGGAAAGCACATGGTCTGGATGCCTCCGGCCACGGGGAGTCATACGGGTGGCCGCTGGGTCGAAGTTAGCGACAGTGGGGAAGAGACCTCGAACGTGAAAAGCGCCAAGGGAGAAGATCTACAGAAACGGGGCGTGTACAGGTACGACGCAGGCGTGTACAGGCCGCCTGGGAACTAGGGGCTTAAACGCCCACCGCAGTGCGCATTTGTGCGCCAATTGATTCGTCGGTCCATTAGCGGACGTCACTTTTCAAGATTGGATCAACGTTCACTGACGTCTTGCCGAGGTTTCACTCGTGGCGCGGTGAACGGGCAAGAGAGCTAACGCCGAAGAATTGCAGCGTGAAGCTCACAGCATGGTGGGACCCCTCAGGGCAGTGAGCGCCTCGCGCGTTGACGCGCGGACTAGGGTAGCTCAATCGTAGGCGCTGCTGAAATGCTGTAGTGTGCGCTGTTCTCAGCGCATGGCATTGGGACGAGGCCACATCTCAAGTCCGCTGTTGATAGCGGATGCTACACCCTTGCATTTTTAAAGTGACCTTTGCGTCGCGGCAAACAACTCTTTCACGGGCTCTCTCAACAGCGCAATAATCGTAAAGATCCCGAGAATTGTTCCGAAAGGAATGAAGAGACATTCGATACAAGCCACTACCAGCGCAAAGGTGTAATGCTTGTTGCGGGAAAGGCATCGGCCAACAATCAAAATACAAATCGCCATCGCAATCCCGAGTAAAAACAAAAGCAAACCCAGCACGACAAAAATCCAGCCGAGAAATTCAGGCGGCAACTCTTCACCTGGTTTCGGGGTATCGTGTCGCGCAGCGAATATGAAAATCGCGCCGACCGTGGTGTACAGCAGCGGGAAGAAGGAAAACAGTGCCGCCAGGCCAGCGACAACGTAATTAAAAATCGCAAGCAACCGCAGATGCTCCTTATCGTAGTTCATTCGCTTTAAAGGTGTCTCCTGTCCGCATGAGCAAGAGCATGAGTAGGTACGAGGAAAAAACAGACGCTAGTCTTTTACGAAGTTATATACCCTTCTTCGCCATGTTGATTAATGTCGAGCCCCTGCCGCTCGATCTCAGGGGGAATGCGCAGACCGATCGCTCCTCTGACGACCGCACCGATGATCGCGCTTCCCACCACGGCCAGCGCGATTGTGACGACGATTGCTTTCAATTGTTCGATCCACAGCGTGTGACCGACAATTCGGGCTAGACCGTTTTGCGTCGCAGGATTGAGCGATCCGGCAACGGTTATCGAAAGATTTGGATTCACAGTCGCAGTCGCTAGCAATCCCGTCAGAAATGCGCCGAGCGTCCCGCCTACTGCGTGGATCCCGAACGTATCGAGCGCATCGTCATAGCCGAGCCACGATTTCAATTTCGTGCAGGCAAAAAACGGGACAACTCCCGCAGCCACCCCGGTAATCACTGCACCACTCGGGCCGACGTATCCACAGGCCGGCGTGATTACGACCAGCCCGGCGACCGCACCGGAGCAAAACCCGAGCACACTCGGTTTGCCGCGAAGCGCGTACTCGAGCATCGCCCAGGTAAATGAAGCCACCGCGGTTGCAAGCGTGGTGCTCATGAACGCGTTTGCGGCGATGCCATCAGGCGCAAGCGCGCTTCCCGCGTTGAAGCCGTACCAGCCTACCCAAAGCAAACCTGTGCCGACCATGCAAAGCACCATGCTGTGCGGCGCCATGATTTCTTTTCGGAATCCGAGCCTGTGCCCAAGAAGAATGCACAAGACCAGCGCCGACCAGCCTGACGTCATGTGAACGACGGTTCCGCCCGCAAAATCGATGGCGGTAATTTTCGCAGCCGGATTCCAGACCCCATTCATCCAGCCATCGACTCCCCAGACCATGTGGGCGATTGGAAAATACACCGCAAACATCCAGACGCCGACGAACATAAGCACGGCCGCGAATTTCATCCTCTCAGCAACCGCGCCGATGATTAAGGCCGGTGTGATGATGGCGAACATCAGTTGGTACATGGCGAAGACATTCTGCGAAACCCAGTACGAATAATCGTTGTTCGGCCGCACGCCGACGCCGTCCAAAAAAGCAAATTTCAATCCGCCAATGAAGGGCGAACCACGTGAAAACACGAGAGAATAACCTGCGATCCACCAAATGATTGTCACCAGTCCGGCAATGCCGAGACATTGAGCCAGAACCGACAAGACATTCTTCGCGCGGACGAGGCCACCATAAAAAAGCGCCAGCCCCGGCAACGTCATGAAAAGCACGAGCGCAGCGCACGTCATCATCCATGCATTGTGGCCGGGGCCGGGGCCCGCGACGTTCGAGGTCACTGGCGAGCCGGTATCAGTGCCCCGCGCTGAATTATTTATGTAAGCTTCAAGATCAGCGACGCGCTGCTCGAGTGAAGGTGAGGGGGAAGGCGACGATGTTTGCGCATGGAGCGGAGAAAACAACGCAATGAACCCGACAAGGAAGAAGGCCCGCCTCATTACGCGCTCTCGTTATAGCGCGCCGATTTATGGCGGCAAGGAAAATGCCATCGTGCGAACTGCACGGATTGAAAAGTTAGGCGGCAAAGCCGCGTTACTGCGCCAACGCGTTAAGGACAACGCGTCCCACCTTTGCACGGGGTGGATCGGCTTCTCCGAAGACGATGCCAAGCCGATCGCCGAAGCGCAAGATAATTGTTCGTGAACCGTGGACGTTTCGCTGCAAAAGAAAACTCCGCCGAGCGGCTGGCCAGACCACGTTAAGATGCTCGGCGGAGTTCCTCCTCTGCCTCAAATCACACTGAATTCAGAGCGATGTCGTGTTCGAAAATGATCTGAGCGAAACTTGTTCCGACGACTGTTCAGGACCTCCTCCTTCATCATCGTCGTCATCGTCATCGGCATCTTCGCCCTTATCGAAACCGGCGCGGGGCGCAACTGACGGCAAATCATTCTGCTTCAATCTCTCGTAGCGCTCACGAACATCGGCCGGCACTTTATCGAGGTCTTCTTTTGTTTCGATCGGTCCGCTGAAGAGCAATTTGCCCTGCGGGTCCTTCGCAGTGAGCAATCTTTTTCCATTCACGTTTTCCAACTTCATCTCGCCTTTGCCATCGCAGAAAACGATCTGCGCTTTGCCAAGGTCGATCTTCGTGGCCTTGAGCGTGCCGTCGTCATTGCTCAAAATCCGAATCTCGCGCGCTGCGCGACGGGCATCTTCCCGCGCGCGCCTCGCCGCCTCGTGAGCCTTCATCACTGCTCCACGGATCATGCCGCGTTGCGCGTCGCCCAATTGTTCTTGCAGCTGTTCCTTCAATTCTTGCATTTGATCGCCGAGATCGCCTGTTTCATCGAAATCCCAATGCCAGTCATGGTTTCCTCCGGGCATCTGCGAGTGACGCTGCGGCATTTCTTTCTTGGCTAGCTTAACGGTGACCTTTTGCTCCTGACCTTTGCGCAAGATGGTGATCGTCACCTCAGTGCCTTCAGAGAAAGGCTGTAAGAGCTTTCGCAATTGGCTTGGTTCGACGAGAATGTGGTCGTTCAGCATCTTAAGAATGTCATTTTGCTGAACGCCTGCCGCGGCGGCCGGGCTGTCCGGCAGTACATAGTCAACGACCAAGCCAAGCCCCTTGGGCAGGCCAAGCTGTTCACTTACAACATCCGGAACTTGCGACGTCTCCACACCGAGAAATGTCATCGGCACCTTCGGCGCTTTCTTGTGGCCACCTGGCACCCCAGGCGGACCGTGCGGCCCAGGCGGTTGTGGCGGCTGTGGCGGCGCAGGCGGTGTCTGCGCAAATCCCGCGATCGGCAAGGCAATGGCTGCAATCGTTGCGATGGATTTTATTTTCATACTTTTTGTTTTGTTAAATCATTCGCCTGACACTGGGATGAGGACGACTTCCTCGCTGGGGTAAGAAACACGAAGTGACGCGCCGGTCGTCGGATTACGCCATTGCCACGTCTCATGAGTTTGATAACGCATACGCCGCAGCGGTTGGCCAGAACTGCGGCCAAACTGCAATCCTTCGTCGCGCGTGTTGTAAACGAGCCGCGTCGCGCCCGCAGGAACAAATTTGTCGGACGAAGTGGATTCTTCGGCTCGGTTCAATAGTGGCGCTATGTCGGATCCGCGCGAACTTTGCGCGATTTCTTTGCCGCTCCCCTGTTGGCGTTCCATCTTCACTGCCGCGAACAAAACCAGAACTGCCGCTGCGGCGAGACCGAAGCCAACCGACAACCAATCGAACCGGAGCCCCGAAGGCTTTCGGGGTTGCCAGGCAGGGTCGCCGCGGCGATCGCCTGCCTTACAATCCATGGCTTCCTCCACGCGTTCAAAAAGAACTGGCGAAGGCGTCGCGGGTCGCAGCTTCTTCAATTCATTCTCGATCTCAGAAAAGTTGTTCATTGGGGCTGCAATGTGTTTCTCAACGCCGCCAGCGCGTACCGGTACCGCGATGCCGCTGTGTTTTGCGATATGCCAAGTGCACCGGCGATTTCGGCAAAGGTTAATTCGTTCCAAATTTTCATGACCAGCACCTCGCGTTGTTCGCACGGCAGAAAATCGATGGCCTCGGTGAGAGCGCGCTGCGTATCGTCTTCAAATTCAAACTGTGGCTCGATAAATTCATCAGTTTCGCCAACCGCGGTCGCCTCGCGGCGGGCGCGGCGGCTGTCGCGACGAATAAAATCAAGAGCGATGGACCGCACCGCGGCGTAAAGCAGCGCGCGGTTCTCGATCTTATGGTTGCGCCGCCAGAACTTAACGAAAGCTTCCTGGACAATGTCTTCCGCATCGGCCGCGGATTGCACCCATTGGCGGGCAAATAGCAGCAACCCTGGAGCAACTTCAGAAAAGCAACTCTTCCAATTGTCATGGCTGACCAGATTTTGCATGACCTTTTCACGGTCTTTATACTCAAGACGCCGCCAACGAATAATTTTGTCTAGGCCACCGCAATTTTTCTTGTTCGTGGCATACCTGGCGCTCACAGGTGCACGCGCCGCAGATGTCGATTTTGAGAAAGCCGTCGGTTCACTCATCACTGCGGAATAGGCTTACGCGGGCCGGGCGTTCGAGTCATTCCGGTCGCGCACCCTATGAAAACGGCGTTTCCACAGGTAAAATTGCCTGTTTTCGTGCATTTCGGCACCATACTCGTGTGAACGTATAAAAACGCATTCTGACGCGAATTTACTTGATTATGCGGCAACGAGATGCCAACGTGGCATCCATGAGACAACTCAAAATCAAGGTCAGAACATACAGTGACGAGAACAGGCCACACCTCAAATTTGTAATCAACTACCGCGAGGCTGGGAAACGGAAGCGCAGTTTTTTCGAGACGAAGAACGAAGCAGACACGTTCGCCCAAACCCGAAACATCGAATTGAAAAACGCAGGGCGCGAAGGCGCAGAGTTTCCAGCGGCACTGCGCATCATGGCGCAAGAATGCAAGGATGCACTGAGCGCCTACGGAAGAACGATCAAAGATGCGACAGACTTTTTCGTTCGATACTTGGCAGCGAGCGAGAAGTCGTGCAGCGCAGCGCAACTCGTTGATGAACTGGTCGCCGCGAAAAAAACTGACGGCGCTTCAATTCGTCACGTTAACGACCTTCGCTATCGCCTGAACAACTTCGCCAATAAGTTCGACGGCCAGCCGGTCGCCACCATCACGACAAAAGAGATTGATGACTGGTTGCGTTCGCTCAAGGTTGCGCCGATCACGCGCAATCATTATCGAGCCTTGATTATTCTGGCGTTCAATTTCGCCGTGCGACGCGGATACGCGACCGACAATCCGGCGAAGCAAACCGATAGAGCCACAGAGCGGAGCGGAGAGATTGGCATTCTGACCGTCACACAGGCCGCCCGCTTGCTGGAAAGCGCCACGCCGGGCATGCTGCCGTATCTCGCAATCGGATTATTCGCAGGTCTGCGGCGTGCCGAGATTCACCGACTCGATTGGCGCGAGATTGATTTCGAGTCTGGCCTGATCGAAGTGACAGCCGCCAAGTCAAAGACGGCACAGCGCCGGTTCGTGACGATGCAACCCAATCTGCGCGAGTGGCTGATGCCGGTGCGAAAGCACAAAGGCAATGTGACACCGGGCGAGATTGAGTTTCGAGCGGCATTCAATCAAGCGCGTGCTGCCGCTGGCATCACGGAATGGCCAGACAACGCATTGCGTCACAGCTTCGCGTCGTATCACCTCGCGCGCTTCAGGAACGCTGCCGACACCTCGCTGCAACTCGGACATCACGACAGCCGTATAACGTTCGCCCATTACCGCGAGCTGGTGAAACCGAAGGACGCGCAGCGTTACTGGGAGGTCAAGCCTTCCGCCGACGCCGCGAAGAAGGTGGTCGCTTTCGCGTCGCAGTAAACGCTTCTATCTCCCATTTCTGCGGCGGTCTTATTTTTTGTCCCGCGTGGCTGAGAGCTTTCGTGTGGCTCTTTTTGTCGCTACCCACCACGACCAGTTTGTCGAGACCGAAGGACGCTGAAAAGATATTGGAATCTATTCCCTACCGCTACCGTCGGCGCTTCTTCGAAGATTGTTGCGCTTTAGGCTTAGGAATTAAGAGCGGCTTTCGGGCAAAAAAAGGTTTTTGGGGTACTCCGTGGCTGCGAACGGCTACGACGGTGTTTATTTTTTCCTGCCACCACGCGACTTTTTTTGGGGACAATAATCGGCCTAGGTGGTGTTGGCTGCTGAGGTGGTTTTAGCTGCTGGGTTATGCGCCCAGATGGTGTTGCCTGCTGGATTCTACGCACTTCTTCTCGTAGGTGCTCCGGCACGTCCTGCATGTCCTGCACGTAGGCCAGTACCTTTTCAATGGTGTTGAAGTCCAAAGCTTCACCGAACTCGCCTCGCAATTCATGAATGGCTTTCATTGTCCGATAAGCGACCAGATGATAATTCCGCTTTAGATTCGCGTTTACCAGAATCGCGCAGATCATGCGGCAGCACTCAAGGACGTTGAGTTTTACATTAAAGTCTTGGACAGTGGCGCAGTTTTTCTTC
>WNFJ01298876.1_pt1 | contig 11052 bp, 9 predicted proteins | sample 5400461 | NCBI WGS metagenome assembly WNFJ01 (sample SAMN13153349, study PRJNA577476) | soil metagenome | isolation source: 115 cm saprolite on Douglas fir-dominated hillslope | place: USA:California | collected 2013-09-17 | reverse complement strand
AGTTCCTGCTGCGTCGGCGGGCGCGGAGGAAAAAGCCTTGACTGCAGCAGGATCGCGGCAATCAGCAGGATGGGAAATGCGACGGAAGATACGCGCGTGATGACCTGCCACTTGGCCTTTTCGTCTCGCTGCTCGGGGACGATAAGCTGCACTTCGCCAGTCATGAAAACATCGGGGCCGACGAGATCTTCCGGAACATAGAGCGGGTGCGCGCTCATTTCCGGCGGGGCGGCGCCCGCCGGCAAGACGATGCGCGAGTCCATGTCCGTCGGCTGCACAGGAGTCGAGTGATCTTCGGTGACATTGTAGGCTTGGCGATTGACGTCGCGGGGCACGACCACGCGAGCGGCAATAGACTCCAGCGGCAAGTTTGTGGGGATCGTCGAATTCCCGTCCAATTGAACGATGGGCAGCATCGCCGGCATCAGCGTGCGCTCATCCATAGTGGTGGGACGGCGACGCTGCGTCGGCGCATCCAGCGCCGCGGTCGGACGAGCATCGAATGGAACCAGGATCCGTGAAATCATCGTGTTTTGTCTTGAATAGCGAATGTGCCTATTTGGACGCGCGCAGCATGTTCTTGGATGCTTGCCATCACGCGGCCTGCCAATTCGAGCGCGGCGCGTCCCGCCACACCATTCGTGCGCGGCTCCTTGCGCGAACGCACGGAATCGATGAACGCTTCGAGTTCCGCGTGTAGAGGCTCGACTGCGGGCGCATTGAGCTTCTCAAACCCAAACTCCGGCTGGGGGCCAGGCTTCTTCACGCCGACACGCAAGGCATCGCGGCGCGCGTAATCCAGCGAGATGTACTCGTGCTGCTGGAAGAAACGCATCTTGCGCACCCGCTCGGTGGAAACGCGGCTTGCGGTGATATTGGCTACCGCCCCTCCCGCAAATTCCAGGCGCGCATGCGCGATGTCCACTTTGTCCGTAAGGACCGGAATGCCCACGGCTTTTACTTCCGTCACCGGTTCGTTGACCAGCGCCAGCAGAATGTCCAGGTCGTGAATCATCAAATCGTAGATTACATCCACATCGAGGCTGCGCGGCGTGAAGACTCCCAATCGGTGAACTTCGAAAAACAGCGGCCGGTTCAAGATCGGCTCAACGGCAACCACGGCGGGATTGAAGCGTTCGACGTGGCCCACCTGCAGCACTCGTGCATTTTTCTTTGCCGAGAGGAGCAGGGCATCGGCTTCTCCGAGGGTTATGGCCATGGGCTTCTCGACAAGAACGTCGAGCCCCATTTCCATCAGTTGGCAGCCTACCTCGGCATGGGCGACTGTGGGGACGGCGACGCTCACGGCATCCACGCCTCCACGCAATTCCTCTAGTCTCGTCAAGACTAGAGTCTGGAACTCTCCGGCGACAGCAGCGGCACGTTCTGGATTCAGGTCGAAGATTCCGACAAGTTCTGCGCCCTCCAGTTCGCGATAGACGCGCACATGGTTGCGCCCAAATTCCCCTGCGCCCACCACGGCGACACGAATCCTCCTCGGCTCTTCCCCCGCCGCGCTCATTCCTCGTTTATTCCTTTCGAAGCGTCGTTTCGTTCCGGCACATCCAGCGGAGGGAAAGCTTGAATGGTGATTCCCGCTCCATCCGCCGATTCGATCAGTTTTGCGCGGTCAAAAAGAAGCGTTCGCCCGGCGTCCACCGCGAGAGCGGTGGCTCCGGAATCTCTCATCTGTTCGATGGTGGGCAAGCCCACCACGGGTACGTCAAAGCGCATATCCTGCCCCGGCTTGCTGACTTTCACGACGACCAACGGCTTGCCACCGGTGATTCGCGCAGCGCGCGCGATGGTTTCGTCGGTGCCTTCCATCGCTTCCACGGCTACGCAAGCGCGATCCGCGATCACCACGGTTTGTCCAATGTCCATGCTGGCGATTTGCCTGGCCAAGCTGAGCCCGTAGGCCAAGTCTTCCGCCTCGTGCTCACTCGGGGCGCGACGGGTGAGCACGCCGGCATCGGCCACCAACGGCTTCAGGAATATGGTCGAGTCCACTAGCTGGATGCCTTCCTCTTCCAGCACTCGGGCAACGGCGCCTATCAGTGAATCGGTGTTTTTTCGCGGAAGCGAAAACAGCAGTTTCGCCAGTTTCCAATCCGGCCGGATGGCGCTGAATATCTTGTTGTGTTTCACCTGCCCGGCCATCACCGCCTGCTTCACGCCTTCCTGATGCATCAAGTCGATCGTTTTGCTCAATTCGCCGAGGCTCACCCAGTGCAACCGTTTGGCAAGTTTTTCCAACTCCGGCGACGCTTCTTCCTTCAGCGCGATGACCGCCATTTCGATTCCCTGGCTGCGCGCGCCTTCCAGTACCAAGAACGGAAAGCGCCCGTTTCCAGCGATGAGTCCCCAGCCTGTCGTGTTAGCATTCGCGTCGGGCATGAAATCAACGATTAGGTGTTACTTCACGATGCCGCGCTCGGCGCTTTCGATGAATTGGATCAATTCCAGCACGTCGGCGAAATCGCCCAGCGATTTTCGCATTTCCGCCAATGCTTGCGAGGTATTCAGTTTCGACCGCAGGAGCAAACGATAGGCGCGCTTCAGCGCCTGCAAACGCTCCGGGGAAAACCCCTTGCGCTCCAGGCCGATGGCATTGATGCCGAAACTTTTCGTCTCGCGCTCCGTGACGATTTTGGAAAAAGGCGGCACATCCTGGGTGATGACCGTGGAAGCTCCGACGTAAGCGTAGCGGCCAATGCGGCAAAACTGATGCACCGGACAAAAGGCCCCCACGGTAGCGAAGTCTTCCACGATGACGTGCCCCGCGAGCGTCGCGCCGTTCACAAGCAACGTATTGCTGCCGATCAGACAATCATGCCCGATGTGCGAATATGCCAAGAAAAAATTGTCGTCGCCCAGGGTGGTCTTGCCGCCACCTTTTTGCGTGCCGCGGCTCACGGTGACGTATTCGCGGAAAATGTTGCCGTCGCCCGCAGCCAGTTCGGTGCGCTCACCGCGAAAGGTATAATCCTGGGGATCACCGCCGATTGCGCTGAAGGAATAAAACAAATTATTCTTGCCGAACCTGGAAGGCCCCCCCACGGTGGCATGCGCGTGCAGCACGCATCCGTCGCCCAATTCCACGTTTTCGCCAACCACGGCGTATGGGCCAATCTGCACTCCCAAGCCAAGCTTTGCGCTCGCCGCCACAACGGCCTGCGGATGAATTTCGCTTATCGTCATTTCGCGAGTGCTTCCGCCTTGGTCACCTGCTCGCGGTCCACCATCTTGCACATCAGCGTGGCTTCGACGGCAAGTTTTCCGTCCACCGTGGCTTTGCCTTCCAGTTTGCAGAAGTCCCCGCGCCAGTTGAGGACGGTCATTTCTACTCTCAATTGATCGCCGGGTACCACCGGCCGGCGGAACCGCGCACCGTCGACTGCCACGAAGTAGAGCAGTTTGTTTTCGCGATCGGGAACTTCCGTGAGCAGCAAGAGCCCACCGATTTGCGCCATGGATTCGATAATCAACACTCCCGGCATGATGGGCTGGCCCGGAAAATGCCCCTGAAAGTGCGACTCGTTGATGGTGACATTTTTCACGCCTACGATGCGCTTCAGCCGCTCCATCTCGAGGATGCCGTCCACCATCAAAAAGGGATAGCGGTGCGGCAGAATCTTCTGTATCGCAACCACGTCCAGTAGCATTCGCGCTCTCCGTCTCGCCGCACACCCCTCCAGCGGCGCCTGGCCCATCCCCGGCAAACCTCTGATTATATGCGAACCGTCGCCCTATGCGATACGCGCTCTTACTCGTTTGCCACTGTTTCTTGCCCGCAGCGAAGAAGCAGCAACAAGCCGGGAGCCCTTTCTCTTCGCCGCATCGGATTTTGCTTGTTTGCTCTGCTTGCGAGGCATTGATAGCATCTCCGCACCATGCCCAATGCCCCTCTCGCGAAAGAACTCTTGCGACTCCTGAGGCCCCGGCTTCCCGAGATGCTCGCGATGTTGCGCCGGTTTGTGGACGCGGAATCTCCCAGCCTGGAAAAAGCGGCCGCGGATCGGTGCTGTGGCATCCTTGCCGAAGAATGGAGCAAACGCGGCGTGCGCGTGGAACGCATTGTGCAGAAGCATCGTGGCGATATTCTCCGCATTACTCACGCGCCCAGCAAATCTCGCCTTTCGGGCCAACTCCTGGTTCTCGGGCATTACGACACGGTCTATTCCAGCGGAACACTGCAAAAAATGCCGTTCCGCGTTTCCGCCGGCAAAGCCTACGGCCCGGGAGTTTTTGACATGAAGGCCGGCATCGTTCAGGCGCTCTTCGCGTTGCAAGCGCTTCGGCAAGCGGAAATACCGCTTCGCAAACGGCTCGTCTTCCTGTGGACTTCAGACGAGGAAATCGGCAGCGAGGCGTCTCGCAAACTCCTCGAAGCAGAAGCGCGTCGTAGCGACGCGGTCTTCGTCCTCGAGCCTTCCTTCGGTCCGGCTGGCCTGCTGAAGACCGCGCGCAAAGGAGTTGGTGAAGCCGAATTGATCGTGCATGGCCGCGCTTCGCATGCGGGTCTTGCGCCACAAGAGGGCATAAACGCCATTCACGAATTGGCGCGTCAACTCGCGCGCATCGAAAAATGGAACGACTATCGCCGCGGCGTCACCATCAATGCAGGTCTTATCGAAGGCGGCACGCGTACCAATGTCATCCCGGAACGCGCGCGGGCTGTTCTTGACCTGCGTGCGCTTCGCGCTTCCGACATGAGCAGCCTTGAAGATCGTCTGCGCGATCTGCGCCCGCTTCAAAGTGGTGCTCGGCTTGAAATCACTGCAGGCTTCGACCGCCCACCGCTCGAACATAAAATGAGCGCCACTCTGTTCGCACGCGCCCAATTACTTGCAAAGGAAATGAATCTCTCCCTGGGCGAATGCACCGTTGGCGGTGGCTCGGACGGAAATTTCATCGCCGCGCTCGGCATTCCCACGCTAGACGGACTCGGCGCAGTCGGCGACGGCGCGCATTCCTCTCGCGAGCACGTCCTCATTAACACCATGCCCGCCCGCGCTGCGCTCTTGGCCGCCCTACTTGCCACGAACTAGCACGCTAAAATGACCGCCAAGGAACATAGATTTTTAGGTGTGAAGTAGCAAGCGCGCGTAGGAGTCAGATCAGCGTCCATAGTTCTTCTTCAGATAATCTGCTGTGGACTGCATCAAGTCGTTGTAATCGCTGTGCAGCACTTCCTTCAGCGCCGTCTCGGTAGCCATTCCCGCACCGATGCGGTCGAGGATTCGTTCAATATCGCCCATTCCATCGGCCTGCACGATGTATTCAATGTTCGCAAGCGCCCACGCATACGCATAGCGCGCCGTATTCCCGCTCATGCTCAGCCAGGAGCCTTCCAGCCGGCCAAGGGGGATGGCCTGGCCCGCGACATAAATCTGCAGAAGAGCTGCGGCATCCCCCCCACTACGCTGACCTTCCATCCATTGCGCCAATCCCTCTTGAATCCAGGTCGGCGCGCGAATCCCGCAGCTTGCTGCCAGCCCGATGCAGGCGCTGCGCGTCTTTTGCGCAATGAAGCTGTGCGTCAACTCATGTTTCAGCACGCGCGACAATTCCGCATCCCCCCCCGCCAGCCCTTGCACCGGCACGCGGATGCGTCCATCGTTCAGCGCTCCTGCCCACGCCGGCGCCTTGGTGATATCGCTGAAGGCGTCTTGGGTGTAAAGAATCACGGCAATCGATTCCGGTGGCGTAAAGTTCAGTTCGGATTCGATCGCTGAAAAGTGCCTCTCCAGCGTTCGTAGCACATCGCGTGCCAGGGCAGGCGCGGCCGCGCCGCTGTAACGCAGTTTGAAGTGGCTGCTCTCGTTTTCCTTGTAACTTTCTTCTTCCTTCTTATCGGCCAGGGCTTTGTCCAGCGCCACCTGCACTTCTTTATCCGGGCGCAGCGCCTGCGCGCGTTTCCATTCGGCAACCGCCTGGTCCAATTTGTTCAAACCGTAGTAGGCCCAACCCTCCAGCTTTGGGACATCTGGACTATCCGGCGCAACGCGCCGCGCACGCTCCAGGTATTCCAGGGACTCTTTAAATTCACTGCGCCGTAGCAGCAGGTAGCCGACGTTCATGAGAAGCACCGGCTCTTCCGGCGCGTAGATCAAGGCCGTTCGTGCGTCAGCGAGCGCATGTTCCATGTCGCCGTGGGCCAATTCGAAATTTGCCGCCAAATGATGTCCCAGCGCCGCGCTCCGGTTGGCCTCCTGCCCGCCCGAACGCGCCGCGGTTTCCAGTTTCCCAATGTACCCCCGGTCGATCGCCCCGTTGTGGACCGCACCTTGTTCGACGTCGCCGTTCGCTCCAGCCGGTTCCATCGCCGGGGGCGCGATGGCCAGGTTTGCGGCGTCGGCCCCTGATGAGCCCGTCATAAGTCCCGAGCCACCTTTCTCAATATGATCGACGATGGATTTCGGCAGGCTCAATTCGCCGGCGGAAGTGAGATATTTTACTTTGTCGCCCTCTTCAAAAGCGCTCAGAGCGGAGATGCGGCGTCCATTCTTAAGGACAATCGTGTCTGCTGCTGCCAGCCCGCTGATGGCAAGGAGCGCGACACACAACAAAACAGCGCGGAATCGGCAGCCTGAGATCATGCGGGACATCTCTCCATTTTAATCAACTGCCAAGCGTCAGCGCGGCCCTGCTTGTTCCCGCATGCCGAAAGTGACTACACTTCCGGTATGAGGGTGTGGGCCATATTCTTCGCGTTGTGGTGTCTTCTGGTGCCGTTAGTCGCTCCAGCCACAGAGAGATCGCCACACGAATTGTATGATGCGATCAAGTCGCTGCGCGTCGATCCCGCCAATGTTTACCGCATTGCTCCAGCCCATCACATCCAGTTGCGCCGGGGCGATGCCGTTCTCTCTTTTGAAGAAGGGACGCTCGCTTTTTTCTCTCCGCTGGACGGGCAGATTTCGGGAGCGGTGTTTTCCGGGCGCGGCCACATTCTTGCGGTGCCGCGCGAGCCCGTCGAAAAACAGCAGATGGGGCTTTTTCTCGGGGCGCCCGTTCTCGACCAGGAGTTTATTAGCGCCTATTTTCGCTTCACGGACGGCACCGCCGACGAACTTGTGCGTCAATTCCGCTCCGCCGCGCTGGTGGCTCAGACGGATGCCTCCGTCGCGGGACAATGGGAATCCGCCGTAACCCTGCTCAATCCCAACTACACTCTCCGAATTCTGTCCGACCGGCTGTCAACAAGCCCAAAGCCCTGCTTTTACGCCGACATCGAGGGGGTGGCGACCGGCCGTTTCGATGTCGTGCTCGACAGCCAACGTGACGAACAATTCCTCCTGGGTCAACTCCACAAGGCCGGTGGCAAATCTTATTACGATGTTTGGACCTCTCATCGTGCTCCGGATTCCACGGTTCACTCGGCGGCCTTTCACGCATTGCATTACTCTATTGAGACTTCCATTTCTCCCGACAATTCGCTGGAAGCCACCGCCACCGTGCGTTTGCGCGCGGAAACCGCAACGGAACGCATCCTCTCTTTTCAGCTTTCCCGGGCTCTGACGATTCAGAGCGTCACCGGCGAGCAGGGCGATCCTCTCGCCTTTTTTCAGAATGAAGGCATGAGCCTCCAGGAACGCAGTACGCGCGGCAACGACTATTTGGATGTCGTTCTTCCGCAATTTCCCACGCCCCATCAGGAATTTACGCTTCATTTTCATTACCGCGGCAACGTCATCCAGGACGCGGGTAACGGCGTGCTGTATGTTGGGGCGAGAGAAAGCTGGTACCCGCACCTGGGGGACAGCGCGGAATTTTCTGCCTATGAATTCCTCATGCGTTGGCCGCGCAAGCTTCGCCTGATCGCCACCGGCACCAAACTCGAAGAGCATGACGAAGGCGACTTTCGCGCAGGTCACTGGAAGGCGGAGAAGCCCATGGCCGTGGCAGGATTTAATCTTGGCGAATACGCCTCGGCGTCCGTTGCCTCGGCCTCTCATGCCATCGATATCTACGCTAACCGCCAACTCGAGGAGGATCTGCGGAAACGCCTTTCCTCCCCGGAGCCTGATCTCCTGGCCCCTCCGTCCCAGCGATTCGACCTTCCCTCCACGACGGGGCACTCCGTGGCGATGCCTCCCCTTCCCCCCAGTCCCGCCGACGCCCTTAAGCAACTTGCAAAAGAGATTGATTCGTCGATCCGATTTTACGAAACATTCAGCGGTCCTTTTCCTTTCCATAACCTCAGCGTCTCGCAAATTCCGGGAAGCTTCGCACAGGGGTGGCCCGGTCTGCTTTACGTTTCTACCTATTCGTTCTTGCCCGCCGAGGCTCAGCAACGCGCCGGACTCACCGTCGCCGGACAGGAGCACTACACCGAACTGGTCCCATATCACGAAGTCGCGCATCAATGGTGGGGAAATGTCGTGGGGTGGTCGAGTTACCGCGACCAATGGATTGATGAAGCCATCGCAAATTACCTGGCGGTGCTGTTCGCCGACACCAAGAAGAACCCGAACCATACGCTTCATGTCTGGCTCACACGCTACCGCCAGCGGCTGACGGAGAAACCGCCGGGCGCCAACGAGTCGCCGGGAGAAGTCGGCCCGCTCACCCTGGGTGCTCGCCTGAATTCTTCGAAGTCACCCGCCGCTTACGACGCCATCATTTACAGCAAAGGCACCTGGATCATGCACATGTTGCGCGAACTGCTGCGGCAACCCGGCGCCAGGAATCCCGATGCGCGGTTCACTGCGCTCCTGCAAACGCTGGCGACAAAGTACGCCTATCGCGCGCTCTCCACCGATGACTTGCAGCGCGAAGTGGAAGCCGTCATGACTCCGGCAATGGACCTGGAAGGGGGCCGTTCCATGGAATGGTTTTTCGAACAGTGGGTGCGCGGCACGGGGATCCCCCACTACCGCGCGGAGTTCACGGTTCATCACACGGAGAAAGGCTATGCGATTCGCGGGAAGCTCTTCCAGACGGGTGTACCACGCTCGTTTATCGCCAGCGTTCCGCTGTATGCCAGTGGCGCCGGACACGGTTCATTTCTGGGCACGGTCCAAGCGAGCGGGCCGGAAACATCGTTCCACTTTGTGGTGCCGAATCCTCCACGCAAAATTCTCGTTGATCCCCAGATGACCCTCCTCTGCACCTCGGAATAGTCGAACTCTTGTCGCTTTGGAGTATGCAAGCCCTGCCCCTACCTTACGATTCCTCTTGAGCTTCCTTCTCGAATTTCAAAACGGTTTCACCTCAAAATGCAGGAATTAATTTTGCGGCACAGCTTTCTGATATCGCTCCAGCAGCAACTGCTCCTCGAGCAGCGGGCTCTCCACATTGAGTTCCGCTTTTCCGTCCTCCCCAAAGACGTAAGGGTAACCCAACGGATCGCCCGGAACTCCGTGGAGCAGGCCGGCCTGGACCATCTCGCTCACGCGCGCCGGGCGCCGGCCAAAGCGCTTCGCGTAAGTATCGGCAAGCGCATCGAGCTGCATGCAGTCTTCTTTCGCCTTGACCAACTGCAGGTGTAGCAAGGCATTCTTTTTGACCGAAGGATCGGCGGTCGATTCGTAAATGTCCCTCCACAAGAAGGCAGAGGTCTCGAAGGACTCTCCTTCTGCGGAAACCTTGGCAGCCATCACTTTCATCCACAGCTGCGCGTTTGGTTTCTTGCTGCCTTCCAGAAAGGCTTCCGAAGCCTTGGGGTAATCTTTCAGATCGAAGTAGTAGACGAATCCTAGATCTTCATAGAGGCGCCAGTAATCCGGATTCGCTTGGATGCCGCGCTGGATCAGTTGCACCGCCAGGTCCGGACGGCCGGCGCCGGCCGGCGCCGCTTGGCTAAGGAACATGGCGCCAAAGCGGTAGGAAATCAACAGATGCGGATCGAGCGTCGTCGTAATATCCAGGAGCGGCCAGAGCAATTCGAGATTCGCCTGGCCTCGTACGCGTTTGTTTCCGTAATATTGCACCACGCGTGTCCAGTAAATGTCCGCAAGCAGCGGCGCATACTCCAGGCTCATCAATTTCACGAGCTTTCCCGAGCGCAGCAGAATATCGTCGCGTTCCTGGCTTAAGGAAGCGCGCTGCGCGTCGATGCGGTGCTGCAGCTGCCAGATGCCCGCGAATCCCACGGGCAGCACCAAGAGCAATAGCCACGCGATGGACTTCTGGGAGTTCATTTAAGATTTTTGCGCGCAAATACAACGGCGGCGGCAATCAGAACGATGGTGCAATAAATGACCGTGTACAGCGTGTTTTGCAGGATCAATGTCCCGGGGACCGCTCGACCGTGCGCGGCCATGGCCATGACGTTGAAATTCTCAAAATTTGGAAGCAGGTAGGAGAGCCATTTGGTGAACGCGGCGGTTGCTGGAGTCATGACCTGCATCGGCAAATTCCGCAGCTCCTGGACGTATAAACCCACAATCGGAAGAGTGAAAAGAATCGCCAGCAGGGGCGTCGTGAAACAGGAAAACAGCAGCGCCAGCGCGACAATCAGCGCGAGCTTCAACAGTATGAAATACACCGCCACCAGCACGGCCGCATCGCTTCGCTCCAGCGAATGCCTCACGTAGATCATCGCCAGCAGTAGTCCCAACGCCATCGCCGCAGTGTTTACCGCCAGCGTCAGCACTAGCCCCCCGAATTTTCCCAGCAGGAATTCCCACCGCCGCACCGGCTTTGACAGAAGCGCGTAGAGCGTGCGCTTGTCCATTTCTTTGGAGACCAGCGCGACACCGAGGAAAACCGAAATCAGCAGTCCGATCACCGAAATGGCGCTTAGGCCCAGGCTAACGATGACGCTCTGCTCGATGCCGATCGAAATCTGGCCCACCACGATGGATGCGGCTATCATCAGCAGCGCAAAGAAAACCAGGTTGTACAGCACGCGGTCACGCACCGCTTCGCGAAACGTGTTCAAGGCCACAACGCCGGCGCGCCTCATTTCCCGCTCACCTCGACTGCCGCTCCCTGCGCGCGGTCTGCTTCCACCAGGTGCATGAAGAATTCTTCCAGCGTCGCTTTTACTTGCGACACGGAGAGAATTCGCGCGCCAGCTTCGCGCAGTTGCTCAATGGCCCC
>WNFJ01249191.1_pt1 | contig 11052 bp, 9 predicted proteins | sample 5400461 | NCBI WGS metagenome assembly WNFJ01 (sample SAMN13153349, study PRJNA577476) | soil metagenome | isolation source: 115 cm saprolite on Douglas fir-dominated hillslope | place: USA:California | collected 2013-09-17 | reverse complement strand
ACTCTATCGATGGTATCCAGATCGACGAAGGGCCTGACCGCATCGTGTACGGCCACCAGATCGGTCTTGGGATCGACCACGGCGAGCGCATTCTCCACCGACTGTTGCCGGCTGTCACCGCCCCCGACCACGCGCGCCGGTTTGGCCGGCTTCTCTTTCCGCAGCAGATCTTCCACCCATTCCACATCCTCGCCGCGGACCGCGACGATGATCTCGCTCACGCGGCTGCAGGTCGCGAACTTACGCACCGTGTGTAGAAAAATCGGCGATCCATCGAGCAGCATGAATTGCTTGCGGCTAATGCCGGCTTTCTCAGGGGACGGGCGCCCCATGCGGGTTCCGAGGCCCGCCGCGGGCAATATCACGACGACATTCATAGCACTCTTATGATTCCACGGCGGCGGTCTGCTCCGCTCTGCGGATCGGGCGCTCATGAATGGCGTGCGTGCGATCGTCGAACTTACCGAAGATCATCTTGCCGGCGGTGGTTTGCAGAACGCTGGTCACGGAAATATCGATGGTCTTCGAGATCATTTTCTTGGCGTTATCGACCACCACCATCGTTCCGTCGTCGAGATAGGCTACACCTTGATTGAATTCTTTCCCCTCTTTGAGAATAAACACGCGCATGATCTCGCCTGGCAGCACGATGGGCTTCATCGCATTGGCGAGCTCGTTGATGTTGAGGACCATCACGCCGTGCAATTGCGCCACCTTGTTGAGGTTGAAATCGTTGGTCACGATCTTGCAATCGTAAACCTTGGCAAGCTCGATCAGCTTCATATCCACTTCGCGCACGGCCGGAAAATCTTCCTCCACAATCTGAATATTCAGATGGGCCATCTTCTGAATTCGCTGCAGCACGTCGAGTCCGCGCCTACCCCGATTGCGCTTCATGGAATCGGACGAATCGGCCACCATCTGCAGTTCGTGCAGGACGAATTGCGGAATCACCAGCACGCCGTCAAGGAAGCCGGTGTCGGCGATATCGGCGATGCGGCCGTCGATGATCACGCTGGTGTCCAGGATCTTGAAGGACTTCTTCGGCCCCTTCTCACCGCCGAATACTCCGCCGAGAGCCGCAAGATTCAGCATGTCGCCCTTGCTCGCGCCCACCACCAAGCCGACGTAGGTCATCCACAAGAGCAGGCAGATCTGCAAAAAGTGGATGGTTGTGGACCCATCCGGCGCGGCGTGCCCGATCACCAGCGACATCAGGAAGGCGCCGAAAATCCCCAGAACGGAACCCACTGCCCCGCCAATCAGGCGTTTCAGGCTGACCTCTTTGAGGCGCTTCTCAAATAGAATAATGGCGCCGCCAAAGGCGAGTCCGCCTACAGCCGCTGTTATGCCATTCACCTGAAAGGGCCTCAGGAAATAGGCGCAAGTACTCAAAACAACTATGAAGACGATGCGAACGACAATGAGGTCAACCAAGTGGCGCCTCCCAATCGAAGATTAGAAACCTTATTAACCGAACACCTGCTTGGGCTTGCGGAGATTATAGCATTGAAAGGGTGGCCTTGCCGGCTAAGGGAGCTACGCTGTCTTGGTCTCAAGAGCAACCGGTTGCCGCCGGTAGAGTAAAGCCTTGACGGTGGCCATTACGGCCAGAACAATTCCAAATGTACAGACGATAGCCGCTCCCGTCGGGAGATCCAGCTTTACAGACAAGTAAATACCGAGCGCAGAGACCAAGGTTCCCATGGTCCAAGCAATCGCCAGGCGTTTGCCGATCGTCTTGGCGAACAACATGCCGGCCACCGAGGGAACAATTAGGTAACAGAACACGAGCAGTACGCCCGCAATCGCTACCGAAGAGGTGACCACGAATCCGAACGAGCCATAGAACAGCAGATCCCAGAAGCGGACAGACATTCCGTCCACGCGCTCCAGGTCGTGGTTCATGGAGACAGCGAGAAATTTTTTGCGGAAGATGTAGTGGAAGAGTCCGATGGCCCCATACAGCACAGCGGTCTTGATTACTTCATGCCACGAGACAAATAGTAGATTCCCCACCAGCATATCCTTCAGATGTTCGGTCTCGCCGGTGGCTTTACTCATGGCCAGAATAGTAGCGGCCGACGCCACTGCATAACAGATTCCGATGATGGCCTCCTGCGGAATCCGCGAGCGCTTGGCTCTTACGTTGGCGAAGATGAATGCGCCAAGGAAAGTGAAACCCAAACTGACCCAGTACGCGGTCGCCGTATGCGGATCGGCGCCATAAATGATCGCCACCGAGGCGCCGAGCGCGGCGATCTGCGCCAGCGACAAGTCGACGAATATGACACCCCTCTCGACCACGTGGACACCGAGATAGGCGTGAATTCCGGTCAGAATCAAGCTCGCTAGAAAGGGAGCCGCAAGAAAACTGAGAATATCCATGAATGTTCTTCCGGCTTAACTAGCGTGCTTCTCGATGCGCTGAAAAGCGCTGGACGCGAGGTTGCCGTCATAGTCGAACAGCTTGAAATAATCAGTCACCGCTGGAACGCCGCCAACGGAGGGCAGCAAGACGATGGCTTCCCCGCCCACCGACTGCGCGATCGAGTTGGGGACCTTGGTGTCGAAATAGGGTTCGACCCAGATCACCTTGATGTTCTGGGATTTCATCTGGCTGATCAGAGCCAAGGTATGGCTGGGAGTCGGCGGGATGCCAGGCTTGGGCTCCACGTAGCCGGCTACCTCGATGCCAAAATACTTGGCGAAGTTCGGCCAGGATTGATGGAAGGTGATGACTTTTCTATCGCGATAGGGAGCCATCTTGGCCTTCCAGCCTTTTTCGGCTTCGGCCAGGCGGGCGGCGAAGTCCTTATTGCGCTGGGCAAAGTAGGCGGCGTCGGCTCCCTGCAGTTCGGATAATTTCGTGGCGATGCCCTGCGCCACAGCTCTCCCATTATTCGGATCCAACCAGAAGTGGGGATTTCCCATCGGATGGATGTCGCCCATGGCGCGGCTGACGCCCCCGGCAGGCTTCTCGAGAATATCGGCGAATTGGGAGCCTTCCAGATACCCTGGCGCGCCGGGCTGGATGCGTGGATTGCGGCTCTGGGTGATTAACGGAGGCAGCCAGCCGATCTCCAGTTGCAAGCCCACCGAGATGAGCAAATCGGCGCCATGCAATTTGGAGATGAAGCTAGGCTTAGGCTCGACGAAGTGGGGATCCTGATAGCCGCGCGCCAGCGACTCCACCGAGATGCGGTCACCGCCGACTTCGCGAGCTAGGCTCGCCATGTCTTCGGTTGTGGTGATAACTTTCAGTTGCCCTTTGGCGGGGAGCTTCAGAGCCGCGGCTCCTACTCCGGCTGCGGTCATGAATCGGCGTCTAGTAATGTACATCGTAATCCTTTAAAAGGGATGTGCCCCGTGAGACCCAATACTGTATTGAATCTGGAACAACAATTCGTTGGACGTGCCGAAGCCTTGATAGTTACCGTGCCGGTACTGCGCGCGGATCTGGCTGAACTCGCTAGGCCAATAAGTCAGGATAACCGATTGCTGGGTATCCTCGGCCCTGGGGCCGAACAAGCGGTCGGATTGATCGACGCGGACGCCGCCAAACCAGCGCCGGGCGAATTGATATTCTCCGGAGGCGTAATATCCAAAGGTTTTCCGCAGGCCGGCCGGCTCCTGGCGGTGGTGCCACATGAGCTCGGTCCGGGCTACGAAAGAGTGATAGATGGAGCGGCGTAGCGGCTTCCAGCGAACCGTCGCATCCGTGCCGTAGATCCGGCTGACCAGGAAATTGCCTGTAGCCGGAAGCAGGACGACGACTGGCGAGGACGACTCCGGTGAGCTGATGGCATACGATCCATCCAAGGTGGCGGGGGCGTGATGGCCGCGCGCAAACGAAAAACCGGCGTCGATGTTAGTGGATTCGGAAAGGTCCCGATATCCTCGAAGATGGCCGACTGCCGTCAGGTCGTTGCGGTTCTGATGTTGAAAAATGACGCTCGAATCGCCGCGATACATTTCGCCTGTCGCATCCAAAAAAATCCCAGCCACCGAGGGCAGCAGACGGCTGACCGAGAAGCCGGTGTCGCGGATGCCATCCTCGCCGCCCAGCAGATACTCATTCACCAAAGGACGATCCACCCAAGGAACTACGTGGCGATGCAGCGTGTTCATCTTTCCAAAAGCGGCGCGCATCCTTCCGGCTTTCACCAAAAATCCAGCCGGAAGAGAGGTAAATGTCATGTAGCCCTCTTCGACCTCCACGCCCGATTCTCCGAACGTCAGATAGAGATCGGCGCGGGCATAGGGATCCACGGCCGCGCTGAAGGCCAGCTCGCTCTCCACAACCTGGAGCGACTGGCGCTGGTCGATGGGATTATGTCCCGCCGCACCGACAAGATTTCCAATTGCGCTAATGGCGGGGTTCATCAAGCGAGCAGTAGCATCGCTTAACTGCGGAGAACTGCTGGTGGCGACGCCCACTGGCATGGGGATTTGTGGTGCTTGAGGCTGTGGCGTGGGGGTTTCGGGAGCGGCGGGCTGCGCCGACAGGGCGGCCTTCACAGCCGCTAGCTCCGATTCGAGCGCCTTAATACGGTCCTCCATGGCCTTAAATCTGGCGGCCACATCGTCGGGCGCTTGTGCGTAGAGGCCCACCTGCGCCAGGCTGAGCAAACTGACAACAACAGTTTTTCGAAACACACTCCTCCTTCAGGCGGGGACCAGTCCGCAATTACAAGACTTCCAATGCTTAAGCCACGTTACAACGTTTCGAGCAAGCGCTGCCGCAGATGCTCTTGATGGGCGGAATCGAGCTTCGCGCCTTGCGAGGTGACATAGAATACGTCGATGGCCTTGTGCGCTTCGGTATCGATCAGGACAACCTCGATGTTGCAACCCTCTTTCGACATGGCGCTGGCCAAGTCGTAGAGCAGGCCGGGCCGGTCCTGAGCCACAATCTGAATGAGGGTGGCGGTGGAGGACGACTCCGAATCGAACACCAGCGCGGGCTTGAATGCCGCCCCTTTGCTGGGAAGCCCCGAATGAGGGCGATTCCGCAGCAATTGACTGATATCGGTTCGACCGAGGACTACTCGCTCCAGGGTGATTTTCAGGCGCTCGATTTCCGATGGATTCAGCTCGAGCATGCGCAGTGGATCGGCGAATGTGAAGGTGTCGAGAATCGTGCCACGACGGTTGGCGAAGGCCTCCGCTTTCAGAATATTCATGCCGAAGCTGGAGAGCGTTCCAGCAATGGACGCGAACAGGAACGGGCGATCCTGGGTCACCAGCGTCAGAAGGTAGGCGTCCGCAAGTCTTTTGATCTCGATGGCGACTGGGGACCGCTCGCGAGCCAGCTTCTCTAGCGCCAGGTGGCCTTCGATATCCTTCTCGCTGTGAGTGCGGAGATAACGTGTGGGGAAGCCTTCGAGGAAAGCCGCTTTTTGAGGGGAATCTGCTGCACGCGATTCGATTCGATGCGTATCAAGCTCGCGAGTCAACTCGTTATATGTGAGCGTATAGAGCCGCCATAACTGGGTCCTGCGCCAAGGCGTCATGGTCCCGGGATTCACGGCGCTGATGTCGCCGTAAGTCAGCAATGTCAGAGCCTTCAACCGTTCCACGGTCTCCATCCTATGGGCGAGCAACTCGATGGCGTAGGGATCCTCCAAATCGCGCGAGTTGATGGTCGCCGACAGCGCCAGGTGTTTTCCGATTAGGAACCGTACCATTTCACGATCGGGCTCGGGCATTCCGATTCTCTCCATGGCGCCTTCGCAAATGCGCAGGGAAGCGTCCACATGGCCTTCATCCGAGGCGCCCTTCCCTACATCGTGGTACAGCAGTGCGAAGTAGAGCGCCGCCGGATTTTCGAGCTCGGAAAGCAACTCGGCGTAGGGCTTGACGCCTGGCTCGGAGCTCATTCCGAGATGGAGCAGAATACGGATGGTTGTCAGGGTGTGCTCATCCACGGTATAGCGATGGTAGAAATCCCGGATCACCAGGCAGTCGATCGCTTCCTGCTCGGGAAGAATCGCTTTGAGAGCGCCGGTCTCGTGCATGGAATCGAGCGCCACGTCCAGATGCGGCAGCGAGAGCATTTCGCGCAGGACCGGCCAAAGGGGACGCGGCTCCGAAAAGTACTTCCGCAAAGCGGGCAGACTGGCGACGATACGTTGTCCGGCGTCCTGTGCCAGGCGAATGCCGTGGCGCGCCACGAATGCGAAACAGCGCAGCGCAAGCATCGGGTCCTGTTTCAGCTGTTGAGGAGATTTGAAATAGACGCGCTCCCGCAGGACGGTGAAGTCGGCGTTGGAGAGGCGCGAGCGCCAGTCGCGAAAATTGGAAAACAGCGAGCGAGTTTGGGTATCGCTGGCTTCGAGAAACCAGGAAGAGTTGTGGAATATCGCGCGCGCATGGCGGAAGTAGTCGCGCATGAACTCGGCGGCGCTCGGTCTGTGGGTGAGTTCGGCGATGGCCTCCTGCGCGTCAAAGCTGAGCGAGTTATTGTCGCGGCCAGCTTCGTAATGCAGATAGCATCGCAGGGCGAATAGGAACTTTCGCGCTGTTTCCAGGTCGGAAAAAGACGACACGGCTCCCAGCGCGGCGTCCGTCGAGTTCTTGATCTGGCTCAACCAGCAGAGCAACTGATAATCGCGGAGCCCGCCGGGACTCTCTTTGATATTCGGCTCGAGGTGATAGAAGGTGTCTTGAAACTTCCCGCGCCGGCCGGCGGTGAGCTGAGCCAGGTTGCGGATGAGGCTTTGGCGGCGGCCATGGACCAGGCGGGGTAACTGCCGGTTTAGCGCCGCGAAGATGCGTTCGTCGCCGGCCAGAAAACGGACGTCGAGCAGGCTGATATTCAACTCGATGTTCCGGTCGTGCAGCTCGGCGCATTCCTCCGGCGTGCGGACGGAGTGGCTCATGCGCAGACCGGAATCCCACAAACCCTGCAGGAAAGGCGAGATAATCTTCTTCGAGGCTTCTACGGCGCGATCGTTCTCAAAGAGCAGCAGCAGATCGACGTCGGAGTAGGGGAAGAGCTGCCGCCGCCCGTATCCGCCGACGGCCAGCAGCGCGACGCTAGTGGATGCGAGCAAGTCGCGATGCGCGGCGAGAACGACCGCATCCACGTGGCCCGTGCGCCACGCCAGTAGCGGGTCAGGCTCGCCGGTCCGGAAGAACTCCTGTTTGGCAAGGTCCCAGGTTGGGTCGGGAGTGCTCACTATAACGCGGCATCCCCGCGGTCGTCGTTACGAATACGGATGGCCTCCGCCACATCGTAGACGAAAAGTTTGCCATCGCCAATCTTCCCGGTACGAGCCGCGGCGGTCAGGGTTTTGATGACTTCTTCGGCGCGATCGCCGGCCACCACGAGTTCCACCTTTACTTTAGGCAGCAGATCGACGTTGTACTCTTGTCCTCGATAGACTTCCTTGTGGCCTTTCTGACGGCCGTGGCCGCGAACTTCGGTAATTGTCATGCCATCGATGCCGATGGCCTTCAGCGCCTCTTTGACGTCATCGAGCTTGAAGGGCTGGATGATTGCCTCGATTTTTTTCATACGTTTCCTTGCGTCATGATCCCAGGATAGCCTTCTTTGCCCGGTTACTCTTTGACGATCTCGGTTTATGATTTCCCCGAAACTATGTTTTACCATTTCATCGCGTTAAGCTTTCACGCGGGGCGCTATTCAAACCTGCTATAGTGATAGAGCCACACGCGCCGGGCTCCTCCTGAGCCGACGCTTCTCGAGACAGATTCAGAAGAGGAACCCTCCATGACCGGAAAGATCAAGCTCTTGAACACGGAAAGCGCCTCAGGTTGCATCGACGCCGAAAATGGCCTGAGGCTTTATTTTGATTCCTGCGCAGTGTTGGCCTATGACGCCACTTATCTGGCGGTAGGACAGCTCGTGACGTTCGATCTGGAGAAGGGAAGCGCCTCCAGGGCGGTGAACATTTGCGTACAGAGGTCGCGCTCGATCCCTCATGTGGAGGGGAAGCGCGACACCAATGCTGTACGTTACATGGGGTTCGACCAGGTGGCGAGTATTCGCTCTTATAAGTTTGAGCGGACCTCGCTCGGTGAAGAGACCGAAATGTTCATCGTAACCACCGACATCGCGCTGTTTACGAAACACCATATCGGCATACAGGAAGGGCCGACGTTATGTTTGCATCTGCTGACGGCGGAATTGGCAAACACCGGACTGGGAGAGCGGCCGCGTTTCCAGTGCGTGTTTACCGAGCAGAATATGCTGAGCCATGTGGCGAGCCGGCCCGTTCCGGGAGCCAGGTCCCACGCGAGACGCCCACCTCGCAATCCTGCCGCAGCGGCGCACGCGGTTTAGCGTCGTAATCGCGGACGATCCTATCGCGCGCGACGGAATACTTTGCGCCGAATATCCGGCCAAAACTCTTTCGCCACGTTGGAGGCGGTGTTTAGGCTCAGGCTAATGGTTCCTCGTTCCAGTGCATTCATTCCGCCGTTGGAATGCGCGGGAAACCAGGAATTCGCGATAAGGCCGGCGCCGTAACTGCTGCAGATTTCAGAATAGTTGAACATCCTGCCGCCCGAATCCTTATAGGCGAAAAAGGTTTGCCCGACGGCGCTGCGAACCCGCGGCCAAATTCCGGTCTCGTGAGATGGGTGGAACCTTGGATCGAGCCTCAACACCGTATCAAATCCAATGGCGAGTGAATTCTGAGTCAACTTATACCCCTCCGAGGCCGCAAACCTTCTCGCCAGTCCCGCAGCGCCCTGTCCCCATTCCGGCGGCGAATCTCGCCACTGTCCTATCCCCGCGCCAGCTGCCGACCAAACAAATGTAAGTGGATCAACCAGGTGACCAAAGCGTGTCTCTATCTTAGCGGATGCGCTGAGTGGCGTCTCAATTTCCGCACCTTGCATCATTGGACCCGCCACCAGTATCCCGAGAATCAATAACTTCACTTTGGGGCCCCCGTCACCGTATTTTTACCTGCACGATGGGCGCCAAATCTTGGCAGTTACTGTCGTATAACGGTGCTCATCTGCCATCTATAGTTGCCTGCCGCATCAATCGCGCGCACCGTTATCTTGTTAGTCCCTACCAGCAGCGGGACGTTCCCGATCCGCCATGTGGTTGTCCCGACAGCGTCGCCACCCGCTCCGAAGGCATTGGTCCACTTCACCGCCACGACTCCCACATTATCCGATGCCGTGCCATTGAGATTGATCGTAGAGTTTGAAGTCACAAAGGTGGTCGAGCCGGGCGAAAGGATCAGCAGCGTGGGGGGCGTTGTGTCCGCCTGTTGCGTGGCGGTTGTGCGTGTCACCAGGACGGTTTTCGCGGCCGTACCTCCGGTCCCATCGGTGACAGTAACTGTGATGTAATTCGCTCCAGCGGCTAGCGTCACCGGTGAGACAGTCCAGCTGGCTGCGCCGGAGGCAATGCCTGAGCCGCCGCGATCGTCGACCCAGGTGACACGCAATGTTCCCGACCCGCCCGCAGCAAGTCCCGAGATCGAAACAGTGCTTGCTGTCGTGGAGAAGCTTGCAGCCGGGCTTGCGATAGTGATCGTAAGAGTCGCCGGCGTGGGAGCAGGCGGCGTGGGTGGCGCCGGCGTAACAGTCGGTTGCGCCCCATACAGCGCCTGAATGCCGCCGATATCGTTCGGCGAAAGCCCGGTGTTGCGTTTGTAGTAGGGATACATCACCGCCGATGGATCGTCGGTGTGCGCGAGCCCTAGTGCGTGCCCGGCTTCATGCAGCGCCACGCTGAACAAGTCAATTGAGGAGCCCACGTTCCAGGACTCATCCGCATTCAAATGCATGTCGCCGGCGATGGGTTCGGAATTTGGCGGCGCCGGATAGAAGGTATGCGCCAGTCCCCCGCCATACGCGGTAAATGGATACGCATCGCCGTGCGCTCCGCTGGCAAAGAAAATGTTCAGCGTCCGCGGATCGCTGGCGTTTTGGCCCGGGGTGAACTGCAGGTTCCCGTACTTGGTCCATTCGGTCAGCGCCCGTAGTATTTCCGATTGCACCGTGCCAACAGGTATCTTGCCGGTCATCGTCCCGAAAATATAGCTGAGCATGGTCGGACCGCCCGTGGCGCCGGTGTGCGGCCAGCCCGGACCAGTCAATACATACTGCGCGATCGGCCCCTGCTCGGTAACAGCCCCGGCGCAGGCCCGCACGCCGTCTCCATTCGCCAGTTCAGGCGACGCCGGAAAAATGTAGGCCACTTCGTCCCACTCGGCGAGCCGCCCTATATCGTCCAGTGTTCCCTCCACCAGGAGTTGCGTGGGCAGCATATTGCCGCGCTCATCGATTTGCAGATTCCGCTCGAGCACCAGTGCGCGCGCCTCATCCATATCCACGTCGGGATGAAACTCGACGACCACGAAGTTGCCTCCCTGGCCATTCGGTGTCTGATCGAGGGAAAGCATGGGGCTGAGCTTATCCATAACATCGAGCCGGCCGGCGAAGCGGATATCGAGATCGTCCCAGGAGATTTCGTCCGCGGCGGATACCACGAGCGCGGCATCTGGAACATAGCTCATGATGACGGCGCCGCGGCTCTTGAGTTCCTGAATCTGCGCCGCGGACGGCGGGCTGGAAAATTGAATGAGAAAATGCGAGCTTCCCGGCTGGCGCCGCTTCAGCGGACCCACACGGTGAGCGTGCAGATCGTTGGGCGTTTGCGCCAATCTTCTCTTCAGCCGGATCAATTGATCGGCCGGCGAAACCACCGCCAGCATGAATAGGCACACGAGTAGCTTGGTAATTCTGGGACCTGACTGCATTGAGAAAACCCCTTTGTTTATTTCTTTACGAAAGGTACTTATCGGAACGGCCGCGATATCTTTGAATATCGCGTAACGTTTATCAAGGTACGGAGTTGTCGCCTGGCGACTAACCGAAGGTCAATCGTTTCCGGCTGCAACTCGTTGATATTCGTTTGGCTCGAGCTTGGTAATGCGATTCGATGGCCATCCGCTGTGCGCGGGAATTCAACGAGTTACATGCAGATACCACGCCAAGAAATTGCCGGGAGTCGCAAGAGGAGAGATTTTCCTCAGGCTAAGCGCACTTAGTAATAGATGC
>WNFJ01184278.1_pt5 | contig 11052 bp, 10 predicted proteins | sample 5400461 | NCBI WGS metagenome assembly WNFJ01 (sample SAMN13153349, study PRJNA577476) | soil metagenome | isolation source: 115 cm saprolite on Douglas fir-dominated hillslope | place: USA:California | collected 2013-09-17 | reverse complement strand
CGATCTTCTGCAGCGCACAGCCCAGGTTCTTGGGAAGCAGACGGACGCGGCGCGTTTCGCTGAATTGCTTTCGCGGATCAAGAAAGCCTTTTGCCGCGAATTCGTAACGGCGACGGGCCGCGTCGGGGAAGATACGCAGACAGCATACGCCCTGGCTCTTCAATTTGATTTGCTGCCGGATGAATTGCGTCCTGTCGCGGCAAAGAGGCTGGCACAGGAGGTTCGTAGGCGAGGGCACTTGACGACCGGCTTTGTCGGCACGCCTTACCTCTGTCATGTGCTCAGCCGCTATGGGTATCTGGACGAAGCCTACATGCTGCTCAACCGTGAGGAATATCCATCATGGCTATACCCCGTAAAGACCGGTGCTACGACCATCTGGGAACGCTGGGATGGGCAAAAGCCTGACGGCTCGTTTCAGGACAAGGGAATGAATTCGTTCAATCACTATGCCTATGGTGCGATCGGAGAGTGGCGCGTAATGGCCGGGATCGAGATTGACGAAGCAGAACCGGGTTACAAGCACGCTCTCATTCAGCCGCAACCCGGCGGCGGATTTACGAGCGTCAAGGCCGCCCACAACTCAATGTACGGCCCGTTGAGCTCCGCGTGGACGTTAAGCGGCAACAAATTCGAACTCGACGTTGAGATCCCCGCTAATACCAGAGCTACGGTACGCTTACCGCGGGCGGAACTCGTGAATGTAATGGAGAGCGGTCAAGCGCTGACCAACCGGCCCGGGATAAGCACTGCCAGGCAGGAGGGAGAGGCTGTAACGGTGGAAATAGGCTCGGGTCGTTATCACTTCATATGCGGGGTGAGCAATGTCACAAATGCTTACCAGTACTTACCACCGAATTCGAGAACGATAGCTTTGTTTTAGCAGAAGATGGCACAATCGGCGCGCAGTAGTCTTTGAAGAGAAAGGCTGGTCCCAAATGAAACGGCATGGCACGCAAAATTTGAAAATGATAGGCGTGCGCGATTTGCGGGACATAAACCAGACGATTTTTCTGCATTTGATACGCGAGCGCCAACCTATTTCGCGTGCAGACATCGTGAAGGCCACGGGTCTACAGCCTGGAACGGTGTCGGCTATTGTTAATTGGTTAATAAAAGAGAAGCTGATTTATGAAGGCGTCGAAGGCCCGTCGAGCGGAGGCCGTCCGCCAAAGTATCTTCACGTCAATGCGGAGAGTGCTTATGTACTTGCGATAGACCTCGGCGTGAAAGAGTCTATTTATGCAGTCAGCGATTTCAATGGCCGAATATTGACGCAAAGATCTGTTTTGACGGAAGGCGAGGCCGAGAACTTTTTGCGCTCGCTGTCGCGCGAAATCCACGCTCTGGTGAGGACGCAATATCCGCGGGCTCGAGTAGAAGCAGTAGGCGTCAGTGTGCCAGGGTTAGTTGACCGGGCTGCCGGCGCCTTGATCGTTTCGCCGAACTTAGGTTGGCGAGATGTTCCAGTGCGTGCCTTGTTGGAAGAGGAGTTAGATTTGCCAGTCTACGTGGAGAATGATGCGAACGCGGCGGCCTTTGCGGAACTATGGTATGGGCCGCTTGATGAAGTGAGCGCGCGCACGCTTCTATGTGTGCTGGTTGTTGAGGGTTTGGGTACGGGATTAATTATTAACGGAGAGTTGCACGTTGGCACGAGCATCGGCCTCGGCGGCTTTGGACATATGACAATGGATCCCAAGGGGTTGACTTGCTCTTGCGGGCGACGCGGTTGTTGGGAGACTTTCGCCTCGAACCGAGCCACGCTCGATCGCTATAGCAGGTTGGCCAAACCGAAGAGTCGAGTGCGCACGGTAACAGAGTTGATAACTCTTGCCGGACAGGGAGACACAGCGGCACTCGAGACGCTCCAATTGACGGCGCGCTACTTAGGTGAGGGGATTGCTAGTTTGGTGCATGGCCTCAGCCCCGAAGTTGTCGTCATTGGCGGCGAGATTACCGGCGCCTGGCACATCATCGGCCTCATCATCGAAGCATGCATCAAGAGTAACTACATCGTGCCGCCAATCAGCTTCAAAGTGCGTCCCTCAAGCGTGCTGCGTCCCAGTCTCTTCGGCGCGATCCCCATCGCCTTACAGCATTGCTTCGGAGGTGGCCGCAACCACCAAACTAACAACGTCGAAGTTCCACAGTCCTCTCTCAACGCCGCAAGACGAATTCCAGCCCGGCTTTCTTAGGGTCTGGTTCAGTTTAGAGGTTATTGACGCTAAGTTCTCCGCATGTTATTAAAGCTTTGTCATCGCCCTTAACTAAGTCGGAGCGTGAGCCCATTGCCTCGCGCGGGAGTAAGGAGTCATGCGTAGAACTCAACTTGCTTACATATCACAACTGCTGTCGCTCGCTCGTGCGGTTCTTCTGGTTTCGACACTGCTCTCGACAGCAACTGCTGTGGTGGCCCAGGAGCGGCACAAAGTTGATGTCGAAACGATTCAGTTCAAAAGCGAGTTGATCGGGCAGGTCCTTCCTTACAACGCACTATTACCCGTTGGTTATACTGAGTCTAACAAGCGGTATCCGGTGCTCTACCTCTTGCACGGTCTGTTCGGACGCTACGACGATTGGGTCACGCGCACCAACCTGGCCGAATACGCAGCGAACTATGACGTGATTATCATCATGCCTGAGGGGCACGATAGCTGGTACACGGATAGCGCCGGTGTGGCCACAGAGAAGTATGAATCTTACTTTATCCGCGAACTAATCGCCGATGTGGATTCGCGCTTTCGCACAATTAAAGATCGGCGCGCGCGCGGTGTCGCCGGCCTTTCCATGGGAGGTTACGGCGCCCTCAAATATGGCCTCAAATATCCCGAGCAGTTCGCCTTCGCCGCTTCGCTCAGTGGTGCACTGGATCCTACAACGCGAGCCGAAGATCACCCGGGTTTTGCGTGGGACATTCTCCGACCATCCATTAACGCCGTTTTCGGTCCTCCAAACAGCCAGACCCGCATCACCAACGACCTCCATCAAATCGCGAGCGGCCTCAGTGCTTCACAAATTGCGTCACTCCCCTATATCTATTTTGACTGTGGTTTGGAAGACGGTTTTCTCGCAACGAATCGCGACCTTGCAAACATCCTCTTATCAAAAAAAATCCCACATCAGTACCGTCAACTCCCCGGAGGACATGGTTGGGGGTACTGGGATCAGCAGGTCCGGGAAGTTCTAAGGCTCTACGCCCAACTCATGACAGGCAACGTACCAGGCAGACGCTGAATGTCCTGCCGCGGGTTATTCAAGGCGCGCGTGCCAAATTCAACGCGCGCGTGCCAATCCAAAGAATTGGAACTGGTGAAGTATAGCTGTCACATCGAAAAAGTTTATTGACACGTTCCCACGAAGCGTGCTATTAGCACTTTGTCAAGAGCGTTGACAAAGTTTTCTAGAACGTACCCAGAATCTAAAGATCGGATTTGACGGAGTGGTACTGAACCTCTCTCCGTCCCGACCGGGTCCGCATTCCGGGTCCCCTTTTAGTCTGACAATCCCTTCCCCAGGCAAGCTTTCGGCCGACTTTGTTGGCCGCGACCACAAATGGACCAGAGATGAAACTGTCGCTGACTGATCAACTGATTGTCGTCGCCTATCTGGCCACAATCATGGGCATCGGCTTAGCCATGAAGCGACGTGCTGCCAAAGGCATGAGCTCTTACTTCTTAGGCGGACGACGATTGCCCTGGTGGGCACTCGCAATGTCTGGTTCGTCGTCGTACTTCGACATCACCGGCACGATGTGGATTGTGTCGACCTTTATAGTACTGGGCCTCAAGGGCATGTGGGTGCATTGGCTGTGGGGCTTTCCGATCACAGCTTTTTATTTGGCCTTCATGGGAAAGTGGATTCGACGTAGCGGAGTGCTGACCGGAGCCGAGTGGATGTACACGCGTTTCGGCCGCGCACGGGCCGGCGACACAGCGCGACTGTCTTACACCCTCTTCGCCGTGCTGACGATCACGGCACTACTGGGCTATGGCGCTATCGGCATGGGTAAGTTCGGCGCAATCTTCCTGCCATTCTCACCGTTCATCTGCGCCGTCCTAATTCTCGGCGTGACTGGTCTATATGTAGTTGCTGGAGGATTTCACGGCATTGTGCGTGTCGAGATCGTGCAGACCTTCATCCTGAGTGCGGGAGCAATCGCGTTCGCCATTATTGGCTACAGACACTTCGACTCCGCGGTGTTCGCCGCGAAGGTATCGGGCAACTGGATGAACATCCGGCCGCAAGTACGACCGACAGAGCTGCAAGGCGTTGTGGCCGGCGGGACCGACTACTCGTTCTTTGGTGCGCTGGTAGCAGTGTGGGTCGCTAAGGGACTACTACTGTGTTTCAGCGGGCCAGAGCAGTTGTACGACTTTCAGCGCTTCCTCGCCGCACGTGACGCGCGTGACGCGTCCAAGCTGGGCGCCGTGTGGGGGGCGAGTCACACAGTGCGCTGGCCGTTTGCAATGGCGATCGCCGTAATGGCGATTATGGGTCTGGGCAATCCCGCCCTCGACGCCGCCCTCAAGCACGACCCGGAGACAGCGCTGCCGGTGATCATCGGCGCGATGCTTCCGGTTGGCCTGGTCGGGTTCATGCTGGCGGCGCTGTTGTCTGGATTTCTGGCGACATTCAGTTCGACAGTTAATGGCGGCGCGGCGTACCTCGTTAAAGATGTCTACCAACGCTACATCAACCCGCAGGCAAGTCCCAAAACGTTAATCCGGGCCAGCTACCTCGCTTCCTCTTTACTCATTATCACAGGCATCGTCATTTCCTACTTCGGAACTTCAATCAATACCGCGTTCCTTTGGATTTTCGGGACGCTGGCCGCGGGAATCCTGCCCCCGAACGTCTTGCGTTGGTATTGGTGGCGACTCAATGGCTGGGGATACGCAGCGGGTGTGTTGGGTGGAATGGCTCTGTCACTGGGCCAGGCCGTCGGCGACACGTCGCTGTTTAGCTCGCCGCTCCCGTTGTATATCGGCTTCCCCGTCATCGCTATCGCCTCAACGATCATCACCATAACGGTCGCTCTGATCACGCAACCGACTGACAAGACAACGCTGGAAAAGTTTTACGAAAACGTGCAGCCGGCTGGCGCCTGGTCACCGGTGCACCAGCGAGTGCTGGCGCGCAATGGCAGGTTTAAGCGAGAAACGCCCTTTTCACTGGAGGCACTTAATACTCTGCTCGCGCTTATCGGCATCTGCTCGCTTTACGTTGGTACGCTTTACTTGATTCTCCACCGGCAAACAACAGCGTTCGCTTGTTTCGCGACAACGGCGGTCACGTCCGTGCTTTTGTACTTCACCTGGTACAAGCACCTCCCGGCACACACGCCGCAGGAAACAGAAGAAGAAGTCGCTCCGGCTTCACAGGCTGCAAGAGCTACTGATTGAGATCGAAGTTGGAGAGGCTTCCATGAGATTCGACGGAAAAGTGGCAGTTGTGACAGGAGGCGGGTCGGGAATTGGGCGTGCAACAGCGGAGATCCTGGCTACGCGTGGTGCAGCGGTCGCCGTGATTGNNNAGCGGACGGCATACGCAGGCGCAACGGGCAAGCCCTGTTTCGCCCGGTGGATGTTGCTAAACCCAACCAGATAGAGTCTGCAGTTAGTGAGGCTCGCGCTTCATTCGGACCAATTGACATCCTCGTCGTTAGCGCGGGTATACAGCGCTATGGTAACGCGCTAACAACCACTGACGAACAATGGACAGAGGTCATGGGCGTTAACTTAAACGGCGCGTGGTATGCAGCGAGGGCTTGTCTGCCGGATATGGTAGGTCGCGGCGGCTCAATTGTGAACGTCGCTTCGGTGCAGTCGTTGGCGAGTCAATACAATGTCCTGGCCTATACAGCCAGTAAGCACGCAGTGATAGGCCTTACGCGCTCGATGGCAATGGATTTCGCCTCTGAGAAAGTACGTGTCAACGCAGTCTGCCCCGGTACTGTCGACACGCCGATGTTGCGTTGGGCTGCTTCGCTTGACCCCAATCCACAATCAGTCTACGACGCCTGCGCGCGGATGCACCCACTGGGACGGATTGCCCGACCTGAAGAAGTCGGCGAAGTGGTCGCCTTTCTTGCGCACGATAGTGCCTCCTTTGTGACTGGCGCTGTCTGGACCGTCGACGGGGGACTTCTGACGCTTATCGGCGGCACGCCGCGAGCGAATCTGGAATGAGGAAGGACTAATAGGGCTTATGGACCATGAGGAAGAACAAAGATATGCCACGAGCAAGGATCGTGCAGGTGACGGCCTGTGCGACCATCCCCAGGCGGTTTATACGCCGCCTCCAGCGCTCGACAAAGCTCTGGCTGATCTGCCCCTGGTTGAGGTCGACGCAGAAGCGCCGAAGCGCGTCGGGTATTTAGTCAACTACAGCTTTCACATCTGGTACCAAATCCTGATCGAAATTATCAGGCGACGAGCTGCTCAGTATGGTGCGACTGTCATTGTGCGAGATGCGGAGTTGAGCGTTGAACGTCAAATCGAACAGGCGCAGAAACTACTTACGGAAGTCGATGCACTGATTCTGACACCGGCGGCGACAGAGGGACTTGAGTCAATCGTAAAGATGGGGGCGGAGCGCAACATCAGTGTCGTCGTCGAGGCGAACCCGGTTGAGGGAATGAAGACGCTGGTGGCCATCTGTGATTACGACGCCGGGTACGCATTAGGTCAGTGGGTGGGCCAGCACATCCAAAGTGCCACCGGAAGCCCGCTAAAAGTCCTGGACATGGGGTTGCCCACATTACGCCCGTGCCTGCTCCGCAGTGAAGGATTCATCGACGGGTTGCGATCAATTCAACCCGACGCTGCCTTCGTAGCGCGGCTAAACGGTGAAGGTAGCAAGATCATCGCCAAACGCATCGCCGCTTCGGTGTTCGCCGAGCAAGAGGTTGACGTGATCTTTGCGATGGACGATGAGACGGGACAAGGGGCGCTCGAATCTTACTCAGACGCGGCTCGTGACCCTGCACGCATAACGTTGGCGACTTTCGGGTTGGCGGGCAGCAACGAAAAAGATCTGTTGACTGCGGGAGGACCCCTCAAGGTCGGCGCAGCAATGTTTCCCGAATACGTTGGCGTTCGTTGTGTAGACAGCGTAATGCAGCTTCACCGGGGCGACAACGTGAACCGGCGCGACGTGATTCCCGCGATTCCGGTCACTGCTTACGTCTTACCGAAGTATTACCCAAAAATTGGCGGCGTCTGGACACCTGACTTACAGGCAATCGCGGCGCTGCCTACAACAGTTTCATGTACGCGGGAATAGCGATGCTGGCGCGCCGCTTTCTGAAAACAGCAACGGCTGACGCGACCCTAACCAAATATCTGAGAAAAGACTGCGGAGGTTTGAAATGAAAGACACTTCTAAACACATCAGTACGACTTTGATTCTGTTATCCATTCTGGCAGTTTTGGCTAACGGAGTCTTCGCACAATCGAACACAGGATCAATTAGCGGCATCGTACAGGACCAGGGCGGCGCCATTATTCGGGGCGCGACCGTTACAGTAACAAATGTCGGAACGAACGAAACCCGAACCACGCAGAGCAATGACGAAGGCTATTATGAAGTTCCTTCACTTGCCACCGGAGTTTATAAAGTGGTTGGTGCGGCGACTGGATTTCAGGAAGCGACAGTGAGCGACGCGCGTCTTGCCGTCGGCGCCAAACTTCGCGTGGATCTTAAAATGCCTGTGGGGGGAGTCACCGCAAGTGTAACTGTCGCTGACCAAACACCCACTGAAACTGAAACTTCGAGCGTTGGCGACACAATTACTTCAGAACGCGTGGCTAGTGTGCCAATTAATGGGCGCGATTTTACGGGACTTCTGGCAACAATCCCGGGCTCTGTTCAATCCACGAATCAATTTCAAGCCAGTATCAATGGTATCCCTTCAACGTTTGGCGGCAGTAGTGTCCTGGTGGACGGAATTGATGCCGGACGTGTTGATTTGAACGGTACTTCAAACGTCCTTGGACGCATCGAATCCCGTGTCAACCGCGTTAGCATGGATAGCGTTCAGGAAGTTCAGGTTGTCGAGCAAAACTATTCGGCGCAATACGGAGAAGCCATCGGTGCCGTGATTAATCCAATTACCAAATCCGGCACGAACAACTTTCACGGAGGCGCATTCGAATATTTCCGTAACGAAGCACTCGATGCCAACGATTTCTTCAATAATGCTTTTGGTTTTCCCCGTTCAAAGTTTCGGCTGAATCAATTTGGCGGCAACATCAGCGGACCTATTGTTAAGGACAAACTATTTTTCTTTACCAACTACGAAGGTGTGCGTCAGACGCGTGGGACGTTGTTACGCGGGTTTGTTCCGACAGCAGCGTTCAGAATGCAGTTCGCGCCTAAAATGGCTTCGGCGCTGGCCGTTTTGCCACTCCCTAATACGAACAACTTCCTTAATACCAATCCACCGGTCGAGTATGGCGAGTTTCGCATCAATAAGAATGGAAAACTGCGCGAAGACACAGGTTCGGTAAAACTGGATTATCACTATAGCGATCGCAGCGAGTTTTCTGCTCGTTACAATCTTAATGACTCTAACACCACCACACCTTACGGAGTTGCCACTGATCAAACGGCAGACGGAACTTTGCGTGTGCAGTTATTCAAACTGTCGAATAACTATACGATATCGAGTAACGCGGTGAATGAGGCTGCCTTCGGGATCAATCGCAATGTGACTCACCCAGGAGCCGGACCTTCGACCTTGCCAATTTTTAATTTCCTCTTTGCGGACAGTTCCATTGCCGGTCCTGGTCCGGCGCAGTTCAACCAGTTTCGCACGGGCACGGTTTATCAGTTTCTTGACACTCTCAGCTATCTGAGGGGGAATCATTCCTTCAAATTCGGCACAGACATCCGGCTCAATCGACGCGATTCAGAGTCGGTAACGCAATTCACACTCTTCTTTTTCGGGGCCAACGATTTTGCGAACGGTGCGGCGCTGATTGGACAGAGTTCCGGTAACCCGCGCCTCAGTTATGCGAATGAAAACTACTCGTTCTTTGCTCAAGATGATTGGAAAGCGCATCCTCGGTTAACGCTAAACCTGGGTTTACGCTATGACATCAGCAGTGTCAGCCGCGAGAAGAATGGCAGACTGCAAAACTTCGATTTGGCAACACGCACTTTCACGCCGCTCGGTGCGAAGATCTACAACGTGGACAAGAACAATTTCGGACCACGCTTCGGTTTCGCCTTTGACGTTTTTGGAAATCACAAGACGGTTTTGCGAGGCGGTTACGGAATCTTCTATGACCGTGAACTGCCCGCAAGTTTCGGTTCGCCGCAAGTGATTTCCCGTCTTATCCGATCAATCCCGCTGAATACACTGCCCCCACGCTCGACGGACGCACAGTCTTCTTAATTCACAGAGATCTGCCGACGACTTATGCCCAGCAATGGTCATTAGACGTTCAGCAGAATGTAGGCATCGGTGTAGTCCAAGTCGGTTATATCGGTAATCACGTTCTCGATATTTTGACTAATGGCGTAATCACGCCGCGTAACATTAATCCAACGCTTGATGCATTCGGCACGCGCCCCATACCGGGCATCGGCAGTATTTTTGAGATCGGAACTTACCCACAGTCAACCTATAACGCCCTGCAAGTAACATTCAAGCGTAATCTTTCGCGGGGTCTACGGTTCAATGCCAATTACACCTGGTCACATGAAATCGATAATGTCATAGGATTCTTCAAGGACTATCAGAACTATCAGAACCTCAACGCTGACCGGGCGAGTGGCGACCAGGACATCCGGCAAAATCTTACGTTTGACGCAAGTTATGACGTGCCGTCTTTCCGTAGGTATTTGGGCGATGGTTTGCCGCGTTGGATTGCGGACGGTTGGCAATTCAACGCCTTAAGCCAAATCCGCACGGGATTTCCGGTGAATGTGACAGTGACAGGCGGGATCTTCGGCGGCGCATTACGACCAAATTTGGTGTCGGGTGTTTCGACTCGACCATCAAACTATAGTCTTCCCAGCAACCAATTTAATATTAACGCCTTTTCACTTCCGGCAGCAGGGACATTCGGAAATCTGGGGCGCAATGCGTTGCGCGGTCCCGGATTCGCTCAAGTTGATTTTTCGGTCTTCAAGAACACCAAGTTGACAGAAACACAAGCGCTACAGTTGCGCGTTGAGGTATTTAATCTTTTCAACCACGCAAACTTTGCTGATCCGTCGGGCGGAATCAACGCCGACTCTTTTAGTGGTAGTCTCAATCCCACGGCATTCTTCGGGCAGAGCATCTCAACAGTCGGCAATCAGCTCGGCGGGCTATTGGGCGCAGGCGGGCCGCGCCAAATTCAGCTTTCGGTTAGATACATTTTCTGACGGAGCAACCGCCGGATGGGTATCGACTCTAAATGCGTCAAAACTTAGGTGACAAGGCAAGAGATGAAAAACTCGCTGAGAAAACAAGAGACTGGAGCTTTGCAATGCAGAGTACCCGACGATTGCGCCGAGAGGAACACTTTTTCCGTCACCCTTAATTGGGCTGCCCTCTTGGGGACCCCGGCGCTTTTCATCCTTTTTCTTCTCTTTCTTCTTCCACAATTCGGATTGGCTCAAAGCAGTGCACGCTCGCCACAGAGTACGATTAAGACTGTCTACATTGTGCCGACGAGTCATTACGATTTCGGTTTCGTCGATCCGCCTGACGCCGTGCGCGAACGGGCCGCACGTCACATAGATGAAGTGATACGCGTCGCCGAAAGTGACGCGGATTTCCGTTGGACGATCGAGAGCGTCTGGCAGGTAAACGAGTGGCTCAAGCGTGCCAAAGCCCCAACGTCCGTATTGCCCAATGATAAAAACAAGATTGAGCGGCTACTGAAGCTCATTAAGGGCGGACGCATCGCACTCTCCTCGGCGTGGGGCAGCATGCATACTGATTTTATGGGTGAGGAGGAGTTGAATCGGCTCTGTTATGACTACGCTAAGCTAAAGCGGACGTACGGTGTGGAAACAGAGATGGCGATGATGGACGATGTGCCCGGCCATACG
>WNFJ01504596.1_pt2 | contig 11053 bp, 10 predicted proteins | sample 5400461 | NCBI WGS metagenome assembly WNFJ01 (sample SAMN13153349, study PRJNA577476) | soil metagenome | isolation source: 115 cm saprolite on Douglas fir-dominated hillslope | place: USA:California | collected 2013-09-17 | reverse complement strand
TGTGCTCATGAAAAAGGCCGCTGAGAATATATCCAGCGGCCTGTCTGCCTCACAATGGTTTGGACGGTTTGGACCTGCAGAGCTGCACGACCGGGAGCGCGCCCAAGGCCGCGATGAGGGGCTCGCCAGCCCTGGATTAGCTGAACGCGATCGCTAGCAAGCTCGAGCACAACAGCACGAAGCCCGCGGCGGTCAGCGCGAGGAACCCGTCGGACACAAGATCATGATTTCGCATCACACACCTGCCGCTCTCGATGCTGTTCCGAATTGATTAAAACTTTCGGAATCCTGCTCCGCGGGCTTCGCGGAGATCACGCCCTCGAACGAAAGCCGTCAAACGCGTGGGCAAGGAAGATGCCGGCGCTCATCAGGCCCAGAAAAGCTGTCACCGTCTCGATCATCGCAAATTTCCGTTCTGCCCCATGTCTCGGACAGAACGACCCAGGCGTTGCACAGTCAAAAGGATTCCGCCGCAAAAGCGAAAATGGAATCTGACTGATGATTTCGCGCAACAGTTTCGTCAGGAAATGAAGGATTCGGAGGCGATAACCCCGCAAATCGACGGGCTGCCATCGCAACCATTGATTCACTACGCCCGTGCTCTCCCCATTTCCGCCGTGTTCGCGCTGCGGTATGTTAATACGTTAATGCGGAAGTGGGCGCATCGGGGGCGTGCAGCCGCGGAATGCCTTGAAGTAGGCGTGCGGCCGGTGAAATGGTAATTGAGTGCGTATGGGGATTCGACGGCCAGATCAGATCAACCTGATGGCGCGAGGCGCGGCCGCTGTGGCGGCATGCCTCGTTCTCGCCAACTGCGCCTCATCGGGCAAATTTGCCAGCCGCGTCGATCCCAAATACGGCGTATCCTCCAGTCCCCGGGTGGTTGCCTTCGGCGAACCCGTGCCGAAGGGCGGCGGCACCTATCGCGTCGGCAAGCCCTATACCGTTGGGGGCCGGGTTTATGTGCCGGAGGAAGACGTCAATTATCGCGAGGATGGGCTCGCCTCCTGGTACGGCGATGATTTCCATGGCCGGCTGACCGCCAATGGCGAAGTCTTCGACATGGCGTCGCTGACCGCCGCCCATCCAACACTGCCGATGCCGTGCTATGCGCGGGTGACAAATCTCTCCAACGGCAAATCGCTGATCGTTCGCGTCAATGATCGCGGTCCCTACGCCGGCAGCCGGCTCATCGATGTCTCGAACAGAGCCGCCGAACTCCTTGAATTCAAAGGAAATGGTGTGGCGCGCGTGCGGGTCGAATATGTCGGCCGGGCGCCGCTCGAAGGTTCCGACGACCGCCAGTTGATTGCAACCTTGCGCACCGGGGTGCCGGCGCCATCGCCGTCCATGGTCCGCGTCGCCTCCGCCCGTCCGTTCGTTCCGGAAATTCCGAACGGCCGCCCGATCCGGGGCGAGGTTCCGATGCCGGAGGGGCGGCCCTATAGCCTCGGCAATACCTCAGCGGATATCGCCTCGATCAACGCGACGTCCGAGATGTCCGCCTCAGCCCGTTCGCGTTCGCGCGGCCGTGCCAGCGACAATCGACGCGCCGTGTCCTATGAAAATGACGATCAATACACGCCGGACGTCAGTCCGGTCTCTGCCTATGCGCCGGTCGATCCACGCGGACCGAGCGAACTCTTGGCCGGACGCGGGCTTTATTGAGCCGCGATTGAGCCGCGCCTGCCGACCTAACGGGCGTTCTCCTTCAGAAATGCAATCAAGGCCACGTTGACCTCGTCGGCGCGTTCTTGCTGCACCCAGTGGCCGGCGCCTTCGATGATGAGTTTTTGTTTCAGCTTCGGTAGGACCCGCTCCATATCGGCGACGCGCTTGCCGCCGATCAGACCGGTGACGACGGAATCCTTCGATCCCGCGATGAACAGCGACGGCTGATGGATTCGCGCGCCCTGCCACGGCGCGGTCAGTTCCCAGTTGCGGTCGAGGTTGCGGTACCAGTTCAATCCGCCCCGGAAGCCTGACGTCTTGTAGGCGTCGGTGAAATAAGCGAGGTCGGCTTCGCCGAGCCAATCCGGCAACGCCCGATCGGCGCGCGGATTGCCTAGAAATCCCCTGCCATCTTCGACGAACAGCGAGGATGCCGGATCGGAAAATCCGCGCCCGAGCAGAGTTCGCATCGTCAGGCCGACGTCGCGCTCGAATTCGGCCTCGGCGACGCCGGGGTTTTGAAAATATTGCCAGTAGAAATTGGTGATGCCGCCTTCGCGCAAGGTCTGAAGCGGCCGGCCGCGCCCGCGAAACGGCGGGGGAACGCTCAAGCCCGCCACCGCGGAAAAGACATCAGGGCGGAACAGCGCCGCGTGCCAGGCAACCGGCGCACCCCAGTCATGGCCGACAATGACGGCCCGCTTTTCCCCGAGCGCCGCAACCAGCGCGACCATGTCGCCGACGGTATCGAACAGGCTGTACGCCAGGATATCGGCGGGCGCGCTGGTTCGCCCAAAACCCCGCATATCCGGCGCGACGACCCGAAAACCCGCCGCCGCAATCGCCGGGATTTGATGTCGCCAGGAATAGGACAGTTCGGGCCAGCCATGGCAAAGCAGGACCAGCGGACCTTGGCCCTTTTCGAGCAGGAAGATCTCGATGCCATTGGCGGAAATGGTGCGTGAAGTTGGCATCGCGTTTCCGCCTTGTTTGAAGGATTTTGTTTTAGAGATCTCTTGCGCGCACTCTAGGGTTGATCGGTCGGCGCTGCAAACGGATTGGCTGCGATATCAGGTAAAACCTGTGTTGTTTGCGGTACTTCCAACTGTTAGAACGCCAAGTTCAAGGCCAAACCGATGACAGCCGAAGTATCACCGCACCGCAAATCAAGATCCGCGACGGAAGACCTCTGGCGCAGTCTGGTCGCGGCCTTCGTCGTCGCTGCCGTGGCATGGGGCGGCATGGTCTATGCCGCCAACCAGAGCGTACAGGGCGCCAAGAAGGAGGAGGGCGGTTTCGATGGCGACGCCCCGACCGCGATCCTGATGGAAGCCACCAGCGGCAGCGTGCTGTTCGAGAAGAACGCTGATGAGCTGCGGGCGCCCTCCAGCATGATGAAGCTGATGACGGCGGAGGTGGTGTTCCACGCCATCAAGCAGGGCGACGTCAAACTGAACGACGAATATCACGTCAGCGAAAACGCCTGGCGCAAGGGCGGCGCTCCTTCGGGCACTTCGACCATGTTCGCGGCCATCCATAGCAAGATTGCGGTGGACGATCTGTTGCACGGCGCCATCATTCCGAGCGGCAACGATGCCTGCATCGTCCTGGCGGAAGGGATCGCCGGCAGCGAGCGCGCCTTCGCCGAGGTGATGACCAAGCGGGCGCGCGACCTCGGGATGACGCAATCGACCTTTGGCAATTCCAACGGTCTGCCCGACCCCGCCAACAAGATGACCGTGCGTGAACTGGCAAAACTCGCGCGCTATGTCATCCTGACCTATCCCGAATTCTACAAGCTGTTCGGCGAGAAGGAATTCACCTGGAACAAGATCCGGCAGCAGAACCGCAATCCGCTGTTGAATTCGCTCGAAGGCGCCGACGGGCTGAAGACCGGATACACCAAGGAGGGCGGCTACGGTATGGTCGGCTCCGCGGTCCAGAATGGCATCCGGCTGATCGTCGTCGTCAACGGCCTCGAGGATCCCGACGACCGCGCGACGGAAGCGAAGAAAATGCTGGAATGGGGATTTCGCAATTTTGAGGCGCGTACCCTGTTCGCAGCCCAGCAGCCGGTCGGATATGCCAAGGTGTTTGGCGGCGACAGCCGCTCGGTGACGCTTGCGAGCCCCGAACCGATCAAGGTGATGGTCTCGAAAAACGGCAACGACAAACTGATCGCGCGCGTGGTTTATAGTGGACCAATACGGGCGCCGATCGAAGCGGGTCAGCAGGTCGGCGTCGTCAGGGTCTGGCGGGGCGCCAATATCGCGATGGAAGCACCAGTCTATGCGGCGGAAGCGGTGGGCAAGGGATCGACGATGCGGCGGGCGATCGACGGTGCGAGCGAGCTCGTGATCGGAATGTTTCGCTTGGGCGCCGAGAAACTCTGACGATGGCCGAAGCAACGGTCAAAAGAATCCCCGGGCGCGGACGATTTATCACCTTCGAGGGTGGCGAGGGGTCCGGCAAATCCACGCAGATCAAGACGCTCGCGGAACGCCTGAACACGGCAAAGCTGCGCGCCATCGTCACGCGCGAACCCGGCGGATCGCCGGGGGCTGAGATCATCCGGCATCTCGTGCTGTCCGGAATGGGCAAGTTATTGGGCCCCGATGCGGAAACGCTGTTGTTTGCGGCCGCGCGCGACGACCATGTCCGCACCGTCATAAAACCCGCGCTCAGTCAGGGCATATGGGTCTTGTGCGACCGTTTTTCGGACTCGACGCGCGCCTATCAGGGTAGGCTCGGACAAGTCGCCCCCGAAGTTCTCAATGCGATGGAGCGGGTCACGATCGGCGATCTCAAGCCGGATTTGACGATCATTCTTGATGTGCCTGTCGAGGTCGGCCTGCAGCGCGCCGCCGCGCGCCGCGGCGCCGGTGCGCCCGACCGGTTCGAGGCGGAAGACATCAAATTCCATCAGGACTTGCGCGAGGCCTACCGGCAGATCGCGGCTTCCGAGCCGGAGCGGTGCGTGCTGGTCGATACCACGGCCGACCCCGCCACGGTGGCTGCCCATGTATGGACCGCCTTGCGCGACCGTTTGTTCGCGACCAGCGCCGACAGCGTGGCCAATTCGGCATGAGCGCCCGTCAGGTCGAGCCGCAGATATCAGCCGTCCATCCGCGCGAAACCAGCGCGCTATTCGGACACCGCGACGCCGAGGCAGCGTTATTGAACGCCTATCGCAGCGGGCGCATTCCGCATGCCTGGCTGATCGGAGGGGCGCAAGGCATCGGCAAGGCGACACTGGCCTATCGCATGGCGCGCTTCGTGCTCGCGCATCGCAATCCGCTTGCCGCGGAAGTGCAGCGCGCCGAGACGCTGCGGGTCGATCCGTCCGATCCGATCGCGCGCCATGTCGCAGCCGGCGCGCATGGCGGGCTACTCACGCTGGAGCGGACGCACAACGACAAGGGCGTGTTGCGAACCGTGATCACGGTCGACGAGACGCGCGAGACGATTTCGTTTTTCGGCTCGACCGCGGCCGTTGACGGTTGGCGGGTCTGCATCGTCGATACCGTCGATGAGCTCAATCCCAACGCCGCCAATGCGCTGTTGAAGATTCTCGAGGAGCCGCCGCGGCAATCGCTGTTCCTGCTCGCCAGCCATGCGCCGGCGCGGGTGCTGCCGACGATTTTGTCACGCTGCCGAAAATTGCTGCTACGGCCGCTGGCGACAGAAGACGTCATCCACGCGGCCGCCGAGGCCGCCAGCCTCGCGATCGATGACCCGGCGCTATCCGTGGCGGCAGCAGCAGCAGAGGGCAGTGTCGCCCGCGCCCTCACGCTGATGGGCGGCGATGCCTTAAAACTTCAGCAGCGGACCGCGGCGCTGCTGGCGACCTTGCCGCGGGTCGATCCGCGCGAACTCCATGCGCTTGGCGACGCACTCGGCGGCAGCGACCGGGTGGCGCTGGCGGCGTTCGTCGACAGCGTCGATCGCTGGGTAGCCGGCGAACCTGCCCCGCCTTGCACGGCTGGCGGAGGTGTGGGAAAAGATCAACCGCGCCGCGCGCGACACCGCTGAATATAATCTTGAGCGAAAGCCGCTGGTTTTCTCGGTGTTCGGGCTGCTTGCGGAGGCGACCGGTTGACTGGCCGGTTTAGCCAGACCGTATCACCACAGGTCGTTTGAAGAGCGATGAAAGGCCTTCGCAATTATGGCGAATGCGACCAATTTGCCCCGTGAGACCTTCTACATCACGACCGCCATCGCGTACCCCAATGGCGTGCCGCATATCGGCCATGCCTATGAGGCGATCGCGACCGATGCGCTGGCGCGCTTTGCGCGGCTCGACGGCAAGGATGTAGATGGTTCAGACCGCGGAAGCCGAAGGGCTGCCGACGCTGGAGGTCGCGACCCGCAACGCCGCGCGTTTCAAAGAGATGGATGAGCGGCTGAACGTCTCGTTCGACCGCTTCATCCGCACGACAGAAGAACAGCATCATCGTTCCAGCCAGGAAATCTGGAAGCGGATGGCTGACAATGGCGACATCTATCTTGATAGTTATGCTGGCTGGTATTCGGTGCGCGATGAAGCCTATTACGCCGAAGACGAAACGATCGTCGGCGACGACAAAATACGGCGCGGGCCGCAGGGCACGCCGGTCGAATGGGTCGAGGAGAAGAGCTTTTTTTTCAAATTGTCAGCCTATCAGGACAAACTGCTCAAGCTATATGAGTCCCAACCGGATTTCATCGGCCCCGACTCGCGCAAGAACGAAGTGATCAGTTTTGTCAAAAGCGGATTGCGGGATTTGTCGATTTCGCGGACCACGTTCGATTGGGGTGTGAAAGTTCCCGGCAATCCCGAGCACGTGATGTATGTCTGGGTCGATGCCTTGACCAACTACATCACCGGCGTCGGCTTTCCCGACGAGCGCGACGCCAATTGGCGCTATTGGCCGGCCGACGTTCACATCATCGGCAAGGACATCATCCGCTTCCACGCGGTGTACTGGCCGGCCTTCCTGATGTCGGCGGGCATTCCCGTGCAGAAGCGCGTCTATGCCCACGGGTTCCTGTTCAGCCGCGGCGAAAAGATGTCAAAGTCGGTCGGCAACGTCGTCGACCCCTTCAACCTTGCCGACCAATACGGTGTCGATCAAGTCCGCTATTTTTTCCTGCGCGAGGTGCCGTTCGGGCAGGACGGCAACTATAGTCACGAAGCGATTGTCGCGCGCATCAATGCCGACCTTGCCAACGATCTCGGCAATCTGGCCCAACGCTCGCTGTCGATGATCGCAAAGCAGTATCAGGGCGTGCTGCCCGAGCCCGGCGCCTTCACTGACAACGACAAGGCGATCCTGGCGCAGGCCGATGGCATGATCGCACTGGCCCGGAGCGCGATGGCGACCCAGCAAATTCACCAAGCGCTTAATGCGGTGTGGGCGGTGGTCGCCGAAGCCAACCGCTATTTCGCGGGCGAGGCGCCATGGGCACTCGCAAAGACCGATCCTGCGCGTCAGGCCACGGTGCTGTATGTGACGGCCGAAGTGGTGCGCCAGATCGCCATTTTGGCGCAACCCGTGATGCCGGAATCTTCCGCGAAATTGCTGGATAGCCTCGGCATCCCGCAAGGCGAGCGCGATTTTGCGAGTTTGGGCGGTGCGACGCGTATCAAGCCCGGCACGGTGTTGCCGGCGCCGGTGCCGGTATTTCCGCGCTACGTCGAACCATCGGCGGCTTGAACGGATCAAGCCGCATGCTCGTCGACAGCCACTGCCATCTCGATTTTCCGGACTTCGCCGATGACCTCGACGTCATCGTGGCAAGGGCAGCCGCCGCCGGTATCGGACGCATCGTCACCATCTCGACGCGGGTGAGGCGGCTTGGCGCGCTGCTCGATATCGCCGGACGATTTCCAAACGTCTATTGCTCGGTCGGCACCCATCCGCACCACGCCGACGAAGAGGACGGGATTCCCCCCGACGAACTGATCGAGCTGACGCGGCATCCCAAGGTGGTGGCGCTGGGCGAGGCGGGGCTGGATTATTTTTACGACAACGGCTCACCAGCGGCGCAGGAGCGCGGCTTTCGCGCGCATATCGCAGCCGCCCGCGCGACCGGCCTGCCGCTGGTCATTCATACCCGCGAGGCCGACGAGGACTGCGGCCGCATCCTCGAAGATGAAATGACAAAAGGATCGTTTCGCGCCGTGCTGCATTGTTACACCGGCGGGCGGGAACTGGCGATGAAGGCGATTTCCCTGGGGCTATCGATCTCGTTCACGGGCATTTTGACATTCAAGAAATCGCAAGCCTTGCGTGACCTTGCGGCCGAGCTTCCAGCCGACCGCATCATGGTCGAGACCGACGCGCCGTATCTGGCGCCGGGCAAATTTCGCGGCAAGCGCAACGAGCCGTCTTACGTGGTTGAGATTGCAAAAGTGCTGGCGGAAACCCGTGGCGTTTCGCTCGAGGATATCTCGCGTCAGACCACCGAGAATTTCTTCCGCCTATTTTCCAAAGTGCCGGCCGCATGACGCTGACGCTGACCATTCTCGGCTGCGGATCCTCGGCCGGCGTGCCGCGTCCCGCGCTCGGCTGGGGCAAGTGCGATCCCAACAATCCGAAAAACCGCCGCCGCCGCTGTTCCCTGCTTGTCGAACGAGCGTCAGACAATGGGCTTACGCGGATCGTGATCGATACCTCGCCCGATCTGCGCGAGCAGTTGATTGACGCCGAGGTCGATCACATCGACGCGGTGTTTCTGACCCATGAGCATGCCGACCAGACCCACGGCATCGACGATCTGCGGTCGGTCGTGCTGCATCAGCGCCGGCGCATTCCGGTCTATCTGAACCAGTCGACCGCGAAAGATATCATGCACCGGTTTTCCTATTGCTTCGTGTCGCCGCCGGGCAGCGAGTACCCGCCGATCCTCAACCAGCATTCGATCGAAGCCGGCGAAACCGCCAGCATCGAAGGGAAGGGCGGCCCAATCGCGCTTTCCGCCTTCATCATGCAGCACGGCAATATTCCGGCGCTGGGTTATCGCATCGGCGATGCCGCCTATACGCCTGATGTCAGCGACATCCCGCCCGAGAGCTGGCCGCTTTTAAAAGATCTCGACCTCTGGATCATCGACGGGCTGCGCTATGCGCCGCATCCGAGCCATTTCAGCGTCGACGACGCGCTGTCCTGGATCGACCGCTTCAAGCCGAAGCGTGCCGTCATCACCAACATGCATTCCGACCTGGATTACGAGGTGCTGCGCCAAAGCCTGCCGCGGAACGTCGTCCCGGCCTATGACGGCATGCGGCTGACGCTGGATCGAGCCGACTGAGGCGTGCTGCGGCTCGCGCCGTCAAGCATCGGAGCCCGAATGAGCGAGCGGACGGCGTTTCAAGTTCTTCGCCGAGAATGTCTTGCATGGCAAGCGGCGGCCGAAGATCGTTTGGCCTGACCCAGAGGTCGTTTTGACTTGCCGGGTCACGTATGAGCGCCGTGCGACAAGAGCAGCGTTCAATCCAAACCACAACGCGACGCAGATCGATACGCTCATTGTCATGGTGATGCTCCCGTCCAAAAACGAAGTCACGACTTGCATTGAAACGGAGCTTTCGAAAAGACCGGATTAATACTGGTCACCACACAAACATTCGTCATGCGGCAGCGCAGCATGCTCGACGCTCGGATGTCATCTTGCGGCGATCATTTGCCCTTGATCGTCAACGCCCGGCCGTGTTTCAGAGACCTAGATCATGATCCGATTAGATTGTATCGGATCACGATCTGACCTCTTTGTTTGAGCATGATCTTTTCGGAAAACCGGTTCCCACTCTTCCGGAAAGCTCACATCTAGAGGCCGACGCTCACGCCGAAATCGCCTTCGCCGAATTCACCTGATTGCGCAGCATGAACTTTTGGATTTTGCCGGTCGATGTCTTCGGAATAGGGCCGAACACCACGGCCTTCGGCGTCTTGAAGCCTGACATCTGGCTGCGGCAGAACGCGATGATCTCGGCTTCGGTCGCGCGCGCGTTGTCTTTCAATTCGATAAAGGCGCAGGGTACTTCGCCCCATTTTTTGTCGGGTTTTGCAACCACGGCTGCGAACAACACCGCGGGATGTTTGTAGAGCACGTCCTCGACCTCGACGGACGAGATGTTTTCGCCGCCGGAGATGATGATGTCCTTGGAACGGTCCTTGATGATGACATAGCCGTGCTCGTCGAGCACGCCGAGATCGCCGGTGTGGAACCAGCCGCCGGCGAAGGCTTCCTTGGTGGCTTTCTCGTTCCTGAGATAGCCCTTCATCACGATGTTGCCGCGGAACATCACTTCGCCGATGGTCTCGCCGTCGCGCGGCACCTCGCGCATGGTTGCGGGATCGATCACGGTGACGGCTTCCTGCAGCGGGTAGGGCACGCCCTGCCGGCGCTTTAATTGCGCGCGCTGATCGGCGGGCAGATCATCCCACCCCGGCTGCTCGGCGCAGACCGACGCCGGGCCATAGACTTCGGTCAGCCCATAGACATGCGTCAGCTTGATGCCGATGCGCTCGGCGCCTTCAAGGACAGCGACCGGAGGTGCCGCGCCCGCGATCAATCCTACCACTTGCCGCGCCGCCTTGCCTTTCGGCGCATCCGGGGCGTTGATCAGCGTGTTGTACACGATCGGCGCGCCGCACATGTGGCTGACGCCGTGCTTTTTGATCAGCTCGAAGATTTTGGTCGGGTCGACCTTGCGCAGGCACACATTGACGCCTGCTGCTGCCGCGACGGTCCAGGGAAAGCACCAGCCGTTGCAGTGGAACATCGGCAGCGTCCAGAGATAGACCGGATGCTGGCCGAGTTGGCCTGCGAGGATGTTGCTGACCGCATTCAAATAAGCGCCGCGGTGGTGCGTGACCACGCCCTTGGGATTGCCCGTGGTGCCGGAGGTATAGCTGAGCGCAATGGCGTCCCATTCGTCATCCGGCAGTTTTGCGACGAAGTTTTCGTCGCCTTGCGACAGCGCGTCTTCGTATTCGATCTCACCGATCCGTTTTCCGCTCGTGAACGCCGCATCGTCGACGTCGATGACGAACGGCTTTGGGCCCTTCATCAAGGTCAACGCCTCTGATATGACGCCGGCAAATTCCGGATCGACCAGGATGATTTTGGCGCCGCCGTGATCGAGCTGGAAGGCGATCGAGGGGGCATCGAGGCGGATGTTGAGCGCGTTGAGCACCGCACCCGCCATCGGCACGGCAAAATGCACCTCGTTCATCGCGGGGATATTCGGTAGCATCGCCGCGACAGTGTCGCCGGGGCCGATGCCGCGGCTTGTAAGATACGAGGCAAACCGCCGGCAGCGTGCATAGGTCTGCGACCAGGTGAAGCTGCGCCCCTCGTAAACCGCGCTGATATGGTCGGGATAGACCTCAGCGGT
>WNFJ01043151.1_pt1 | contig 11053 bp, 12 predicted proteins | sample 5400461 | NCBI WGS metagenome assembly WNFJ01 (sample SAMN13153349, study PRJNA577476) | soil metagenome | isolation source: 115 cm saprolite on Douglas fir-dominated hillslope | place: USA:California | collected 2013-09-17 | reverse complement strand
CTTCCGGAATCAGCTCGATCCGCAGAGGTTGAAAAGAGACGGCCAGGAAAGTTTTCTTGCTTTGTTTCTGGCCGGCGCTGTCGGTGACGGTGGTTAACACCTCGACCTGGCTGGTTTCCTCTCCGGCGACCGTTTGAAGAAGGAAATCGAAGGCCGCTTCGCCCCGGTCGTTAGTTTTAAGCACCAGCGGGTCGCTTGTCCCTGCGGAGGATAATTCGACCTTGGCGCCGCTCACCGGTTTGCCGAAGAAGTAGTGGGCGTGGATTTTCCCTTTGACGCGCTGGCCGGGCTGGTAGAACGGCCGCTCGGCAACGACCTCGACCTTGAACTTGGGCAGCACGTATTTCTTGACTAGGGCGGCCAGGCTGCTCGACGTATCGCCCATCTGGCAGCGGATGGTGTAAGTGCCTTCGAGGACTTCGGAGGCCAGCGGGCAGTCGGCCGCGCAGATGCCGAACTTGCCGGTCACTTCCTTCTGCTTGAAGATGACGTTGCCCTTGGGATCGCTGATGGAAAAGACGGCTTCCTGGCCGGCGACGGGCCTCATGCTGAGGCGGCGCAGGGCCAGAGAGCGGATGTGGATATCCTGGCCCGGCTGATACACCGGCCGATCGCTGGTCACCATCAGTTTCCAGGCCCGCCGCAGCTTGATCGTGCGCGTGATGGTTTGGGTGCCTCCCGGCCGGGCCGTCACGCGCAGCTGGTAATCGCCGTCGGGCCAATCGGGCAGCTTGAAGCGTGGCCGGCCCGTGCCTTCCGCATCGGTATGGAAATCGGCAAGGTGAACGACCTGGTCCGCCTTCGGATCAACCAGATCGATAGCGATTGGAACGTCCTTGATGCCTTCGCCGCGGTCGTGGTGCAGGACCCGGACGCGCAGGGAACCATCGCTGCCGGCAAAAAGCTGGGCCTGGCCCAGCAGGGTCAAATCGTAAGGAGAGGGGGACAGGTTCAAAAAGAAGATGTGAACGATGCCCAGGAGGGCCACGCACGCGGCCAGGGCGGGCACAATGGCCCGGCGCATGAGCCGGCGGCGGCGCTGTTGCCGGGCATCCAGATCGGCGACCTTGGCGAGCGTTTTCTGGACGAGCTGTTCGGAAGCCTCACTGGCGGGCACAGCTTGAAAAGCGGCATGGCGTTTCTCGGCTTCGTCCAGGGCCACCTTGCAGATGGGACAGCGCTGGCAGTGCTCTTCGATGTATTTGATCTCCCCGGCGGAGAGGACGTGGTGCCAGTAGTCATCGACGTAGTCCAGGACGTGGGAAAAATTATCAGGCATGATAAACTCCTGACAGTTTATCGTTTAGCGTTTCGTTATCGAAGGGCATTCGTCAGTTAACGTTAAACGGTAAACAGGTCACAGGCGCGGCTCCAGGTATTTGCGCAGGGCGCACAAGCCGTGGTGCATGTGGGAGCGCACGGTGGATTCGGAACAGTCAACAATGTCGGCGATGGCGCTGTAGTCGAGTTGTTGCCAGATGCGGAGGACGACGACGGCGCGCTGCTGGGACGGCAACAAGGTCACGGCACGGGCGACCAGGGCGGCGGTCTCGGTGGCGACGGCGGCCTCGGCGGGCGATAGTCCCGGCGCGGCCAGCACGGCGCCGCTCTCCTCGGATACCCAGGTCAAGGTCGGCCGGCGAAAGTCGGCCCGGCAGGCGTTCAGGGCGATGGCATACAACCAGGGCTTGAAGGGGCGGCCCAACTGGTATTGCCGCCGTTTCGTCCAGACCGCGCAAAAGACTTCCTGAAAAAGGTCCTCGCTGCGCTGGCAATCGCCGACCATGCGCTGGATGAAGGACAAGAGCGGCGTGGCATGGCGGCGGATCAAGGGCTCGAGCGCCTCGCGCTTGCCCTCGGCCAGCTCCGCCATCAGCCACTCATCGCGGTGCTGCTGCTTGTCCATGATCGGGCCCAGCGTGCCTTTGCGCGCCGGCAGGGGGATTTGTTGAAGCAATAATTTTTTGGAGCAGGAAAAACCCCTCAAGGCTCGTGTTCCGAAAGCCCAGCCCGATTTCCCAAACCTGGCAAGAAATGAAAGAAAGATGAAGAAAAATTCGTTGCGTTGCCACCCCCCCACACACACCCCTCGCAACACATTTTTGCGAAGGCTTCAGGAGTGTTTTTTCACAAACCCCCCTCCCGTGAAAAACACGATGAAGATATAACTATTTTATGCCCAATCAGTTACGCCTTTGAGCGGAGTTATTTTATCCACCAAACATGCGAACCAAATTGATAATAATAGTAAAGATTCATGACAGGCCTTACAGATTTCTTCCCTGGTTTAATTTATTTTGGACGCTGGCCCAAACATCCTCGATCAACTTCTGGGCGGCGCCGCGAATCAAGCCGGTGGGAACCGCCCGGAGAAGCCCTCCCAGGCGCTTGACCTCGGCTTTCCAGTGGATGCGCGTGCCGGTTCCCTGCGGGGTGAAGGTCAGGAGCGTTTCCACGTCGCTGCTGCTTCCGATGCCCTTGCTGACTAACAGGAGGCGCATCGATTGGGCTTCGACGGCGTTGGCCACTTCCAGAGTCACATCGAGGCTGCCGCGGATGAAGGCGAAGCCAGGGCGGACGGTGCAGGCGGCTTTGGTCTTTTCCGCCTTGACGGCCGTGGATGAATCCGGAATGCATTGCACCAGGAAGACGGCATCGGAGAGCTTGGCAAACAGGTCGCCCGGCGGCAAAGCAAAATCCCGGTCGCCTTCGAAAATCATCATGATGGAGGCAATCCTTATTTTTTGGGGGCGGGATCCTGTGCTTTTCGATGCAGCGGCACGTGCCGGTAATAGACTTCCAGGGTCAAGAGGCTCAAGGAGGTATTCATCAGCCTGCCGCCGGCCGGGCCATGGGCATCCCCTTGCGAGGACCAGCTGCCCGTCTTGTCCTGGGTTTTCACCAAATGGTCGCGCATTTTTTCGTTCCAGGCTTTCCAGCGCTCGCCGCCGACGTGGTGCATGACCTGGGTGGCGTAGTAGTAGTAATACATGTTTTTCGACGCGCCGGGAGCATTGGGCACGAGGTGATTATCGACGCCCTTGAGCAGGCGTTCTTTTACGAGGGGATTTGTCTGGTTTACAACATTTATTGGCCAACTTCCCAAATACTGCCAACAAAGTAGACCAACCGCGCTCATGGTTGGAGTGGGGGTGTCCGGCCCAATATAACCAAAGCCTTCGTTTGCCTTATCGCAGCAGGATCTCAAGAAGATATTTGCTTTTCGCAGGGTTACAGCGGGGACGTCGAGTCCAGCCATTGCCCCAGTCAACAGGGCCATTATTTGCCAGCCCGTTGCGGAAAGATCACCTGCTTGCCCAGGAGCATAGCGCCAGCCACCAGCTGAATGCTGGGCCCTGACAATGTAGTTGATTGCTAATTGAACGGGCTGCCGCAACTTGGGATCTTGGGTTAAACCGTATGCTTCCGCCAATGCGGTGGCGGCCAGGGCATGGGCATACATGCCGCCGCCCAGGTTTCCGGTTTGCCCATCCTGTTTGCTGATGAGGAATTGTAGCCCTTTGTCTACGGTTTTGTCATAACGGTTGTCCTTTGCTGGTTTGTGGGTCTTGCCGGCGCCGAGAAAAGGAAGCAAGCCAAAAGCTGTCCCGGCGATGTCATTGGATTGGCCGCGATCGTTGAAATTGCCGTCGAGCTTCCAGCTGCCGTCGGGAGATTGTTGCTGCACAAGCCACTTTAATCCCCGAACCACGGCGGCTTCCGCTTCCAGGCTGCCGCCCCCTTCGCGCACGGCTTTCTCCATATAAGGACGGGTCCGCCCGAAAATGGATCCGGGCAATGGCTCTTTTACTTTGTCCTTGGGAGCATCTTGCAGGCGGGGCGGCAAAGGGGCGGAGTTCCCTGTCAGGCCAATTGCAAGCAAAAGGAAAAACGCCGCCAGTGCCCGATAATTGGTTTTCATAGGTTTGGCTCCTTGTTCATCATGGAAACCACAACCTACCATATGCGTTTGCTAATATCCAGCAAAGTCTTGCCTGGCTTCGGCCTTGCGACACACCGCGGGGGCGATAAAATGGTGGAAGACTAAGGTAATAGAGGATTTGATCATGACCCCTGAACAAGTGGAAGAAAAAATCATCGAGTTGATCCATCGCGAGCCGTTTGTGCCGTTCGTGGTGGAAATGACCGACGGCCAATCCTTGCCGATTCCGCACCCGCGGCTGGCGATCAACGGGGGCGGCGCCGTTTTTTTTGGGCCGGACGGCGGTTTGGTGGATTTTGAGTTCAATACCGTCCATTCCATCCGCATCAATAGCGCTGGGGTCGTCGCATGACGCAGGACCAATTTGACTCCGCTTATCGGGGATTCTGTCGGCGTCGTCCCTTGCGCTCATTCTTGATCGAGTTCACGAGCGGCAATCAACTTTTGATAAGCCACCCCGAAGCAGTTCGAAACGAAGGCATCCTTTACGCGATGCGTTGTCCCGATGGCGGCAACGTGGTGTTCGCCGCCGAGACTGTGTCGCGCTTACTCTTAGGGTTCCTAATGTAAGGTTTTTTCCGTAACCTTTTATAAGGACAAACATTTCCCTTCCCCATCCCCATTAACATAACTTAGGTCTATTCCATTTTGGTACCCCCCGTCACAACCTGTTTGATAAAAACCCTTCTAATAAACAACCTAAAACCTTTCTTGTTAAGGGTTTAAATCTTCATAGTGTTTTATCACCAGGTGGTTTCCTGTGATAAAAACCCTTTTTTGAAATGGCGTAAGTTGTTTCTTGGGTCTGCTTTATGCAATGCGTTGCCCCGATGGCGGCAACGTAGTGTTTGCCGCCGAAAGTGTGTCGCGCTTGCTTGATGTGCCGACCGCACACGCGAAATGACGAGTTTTGCTTGACTGCCTCCGCCGCCGTGCCTATAAATTTCTCCAGAACCCCGCCTTTCTGTGGGCTCCCATCGACCTGGCGCCGGATGCTGGTTGACAACGCTGCATGAGGCGTGCCTTCTTCTGGAGCGGACAACAATGAACGAGCGAGCCAGCCGCAGCCGGCGAAACTCTGTGGCCAACAATTTCAAGTCGCCCGAAGTCCCCGTGGACCAGGAGCGCCTGGAAGCGGCAGTGCGTGAGATTCTGCTGGCGGTCGGTGAAGATCCCGAGCGCGAAGGGCTGCGGGAAACCCCGGCGCGGGTGGCGCGCATGTATGCCGAGATGTTCTCCGGCCTGGGCAAGGACCCGCGCAACCCTCTCGGTAAAACCTTCACCCAGAAATACGACGAGATGGTCATCGTCAAGGACATCGGCTTCGAAAGCATGTGCGAGCACCATTTGTTGCCCTTCATGGGCAAGGCGCATGTGGCTTATCTGCCCAACGGCAAGATCGTCGGCCTGAGCAAACTGGCGCGCGCGGTCGAGATCCTGGCGCGCAGGCCGCAGGTCCAGGAACGCATGACCGAGGAGCTGGCCGACCTGATCATGGAGGAGCTCGATGCCCGCGGCGTGGGCGTGGTCCTGGAGGCCAGCCATTCGTGCATGACCATTCGCGGGGTCCGCAAACCGACCAGTCTGTGCACGACCAGCGCCATGCGCGGCGCTTTCCGCACCAATCCTGCCACGCGCTCGGAGATGATGGCGCTGATCTATCCGGGGCGCTAACGTAGGGTGCGTTCGGTTTCGGCCCCCCAAGGTTCCTTCGGGCCACGAATTTGATCAGGGCCGAAACTGAACGCACCCTACGATGGAACTATGGTAGCTATTTTTTGCTTGCGCCTGGGATGCGGACTGATGGCTGCCTTGCCGCTGTTGCCAAGCGCCCCGATCAATCCCCGCTTCTATCGCGTGCAGTTTCTCACGGTATTGGGCCTGGTGGTTGTGGCCACGATGTTCCTGCGCGACCAGTCCGATCCAGCCATGTGGCTGGTCCTTGCGGCGGCAATGGCATTAACCTTTCTGGGATCCATCGTCTGGCACGTGGAAGGTTCGCCGGGCGGGTTGGCCTTGATCTGGCTGTCCATTCCGGCACTTGTCGCGGCCTTGCTCATGGCTGGATCGGCGCACGGCGGCCCATGGGTGATTGCCGACGATCTGACATCGGCGGCCTTGCTCGGCTCTGCCGCCACCGCCATGCTTATGGGCCATTCCTACCTGATAGCCCCGGCCATGTCGCTGGCGCCCCTTTATCGCTTGCTGGGGGCCCTGGGAATTTGTCTTGTGGTCCGTATGGTTTTGGCCGGAGCCGGGCTGTGGTTATGGACAGGCCGACTCGGCGCCAGTAACCTGGAAACAGAGATGTGGTTGCTCTTGCCGGTCCGCTGGGGCCTGGGATTGGTCGCTCCCCTGGTGCTGGGCTGGATGGCCTGGGAAAGCGCCCGCATTCGCTCCACCCAATCGGCCACGGGGATTTTGTATGTCGTCGTGATCCTGTGTTTTCTTGGAGAATTGACCAGCCAGCTCCTTCTGGTTAAGACGGGGTATATTTTGTGACCAGGTTCGTTGTAAAAAGTTTGCCAAGTGCTTGCGTTTAGCGTTCGGAACGCCACTCCGAACGCTAAACGCAAGCAGCAGGCGAAATAAAACTGAGGAAATTGCCTGGTGGATGTTATCTTTCCCTGTCCCACGTGCGATCGTCCCGCGCGGCTAACGCTGCTGGGACCTTGCGCCTGGCAATGTCCGGCGTGCGCCGGCAAACTGCAAGTGGAAGAGGTGGACCAGGCCCTGGCCGCCTGTTCGCTGTGCGGCAGCCGTGAACTTTTCAAGAAAAAGGATTTTCCTCACTGGCTGGGCCTGACCATTTTGACCGTGGCCTGCCTGGCCTCGGTTTTTACCTACAACTGGTATGAGAAGTGGCTGACCTGGGCGATCCTGATTGGCTCCGCTTTGATCGATGGCCTGCTCTATCTATGTGTCGGTGATGCCATCGTTTGCTATCGCTGCGGGGCCCACTTCCGGGGGTTCCATGCGGGCGCGGGCCACAAGCCCTTTGAGCTGACCATTGCCGAGCGCTACCGCCAGGAGCGAATGCGCCGGGAACAACTTGGAAATCAATGACGAATGATGGAACGTGGACGAACAAAGACGTGGCCGCATCCTGGATGACCTGAAAGGATTCGTGCGTGGAGAAATTCTCTTCGACGACATCGCGCGCGCGCTGTACAGCACCGACGCCAGCATCCTGGAAGTCATGCCACTGGGAGTGGTGGCGCCGCGCGATGAAGAAGATGTCCAGAGTTTGGTGCGCTATGCGGCGGAAAACCGCGTGCCCCTGGTGCCGCGCGGGGCGGGCACCGGGATGGCCGGCGAGGCGCTCGGCAGCGGGCTCATTGTCGACTTGAGCCGGCATTTTCGCTCCATCGTGGAAGTGGGCAACAATTGGGTGCGCGTGCAGCCGGGGGTTACGTGCCTGCAGGTCAATACCCGCCTGGCGGCCGAGGGCAGGCGCTTCGCTCCGGACCCTGCCAGCGGCCAGGTTTGCACCATCGGCGGCATGCTCGCCAACAATGCCTCCGGGGCCCACGCCCTCCGCTTCGGTTATACGCGCGACCACGTCCAGGCCGTGCGGGCCATTCTCGACTCGGGTGACGCGGTGGACCTTGGCCAGGAGCCGATTCAAGCCCAGGGAGAAACCCGGCCCGGACATCTTCAGGACATCATCAACGCCCTGGCCTTTTTACTGGAGGAAAATGCCGAGCTCATCCGTACGCGCCGGCCACGCACCCCCTTCAATCGTTGCGGTTATTTGCTCCACGATGTCCTGGGAAACTCCGGCCTGGACATGGCCCGCTTGCTGGTAGGCTCGGAGGGGACGCTGGCCTTGTTTACGGAAGCGACCCTGCGGACGATCCCGCTGCCCGGTGGCCGGGCCATGGTGCTCCTTGGCTTCGTCAGTCTGGAGGCGGCTTTGCGCGGCGTCGAGCGAACCTTGCCGACCGCGCCGGCGGCTTGCGAATTGATCGACCGCCGCCTCTTGAGCCTGGCACGCGGCAATGAGGCGGCCCAGGTCGCCGCCCTGGTGTCGCCCGCCGCGGAAGCCGTGCTGCTGGTGGAATACGAGGCGGACACTCCGGGGGATGCCCGCGCTGCCGCCGACCGCCTGGCCGATTTGCTGGCTTGTGCCGACAAGCCGGCGATTCATGTGTCCGCCGCTTACGACAAGGTCCAGATTGAAAGACTCTGGAACCTGCGTGAGATGGCCTTGCCGAGCTTGTACAGCATCAAAGGCGGGCCTCAACCTGTCCCTTTCATAGAAGACGTCGGCGTGCCCGTACCCGAGCTGGGAGAATATCTGCGCCGGGTTCAGGAGATATTGCAAGAATTTGAGACGACCGCTTCTTATCTGGTTCATGCGGGCGTGGGACAGGTTCATACCAGGCCCTTTTTGGATTTGCAGCGCCCGGAAGATGTGTCCAAGCTTATGGTCATTGCCGACAAGGTCCATACCCTGGCCCTGGGACTGGGGGGCACGGTGAGCGCCCAGCACTCGACCGGCCTGGTGCGCACGCAATGGGTGGCCCGGCAGTATGGCCCTCTGTATGCGGTGTTTCGCCAGCTCAAGGCGATCTTCGATCCGCGTGGCATCTTCAATCCGGGCAAGATCGTGGACCCCGATCCGCGGCAGGCAACCTGGCCGTTGCGAACTTTTGCCGGTCCGGAGGAGCCGGCCGCGACATGGCGGCTACGCTGGGAACCCGGTGAAGTGCGCAAGGAAAGCGCCCACTGCAACGGCTGTGGGCAATGCCGCCTGGAAGTGCCGGGACAACGGATGTGTCCGATTTTTCGGGGCACCTTCGCGGAGGAGGCCACCCCGCGCGCCAAGGCCAATTTGCTCCGCAACTTGCTCCAGCAAGAAACCGATTCGCGCCTATTGGCCGCCGATGAGGTCCGCGCCGTCGCCGACCTGTGCGTCAATTGCAAGATGTGCGCCCATGAATGTCCGGCCCACGTCAATATCCCCAAGCTGATGTTGGAAGCGAAGGCGGCCAATGTGGCGGAGTTCGGCATGCACCGCGGGGACTGGTTTTTCGCCCGCACCGAGGGATTGGCCCGCTGGGGCAGCCGTCTGGCCCCGGCCAGCAACCTCCTCCTCGCCAGCCCCAGCGCGCGCTGGCTATTGCAGAAGCTCTTCGGGCTGTCCGTGCAGCGGCGCTTGCCCCGTTTCGCCTTCCGCCATTTCCTGAGGCTGGCCCGGCGGCGTGGCTGGACCAGCAAGCCGACTTCGCCCCGGCCAAAGATCGCCTTCTTTGTGGATGTCTTCGCCACCTATAACGAGCCCTTGCTGGGGGAAGCGGTCGTGGCCGTCTTGCAGCATCAGGGTTTTGATGTGCATGTCCCTGCCGGCCAAACTGGCAGCGGCGCGGCGCCGCTCACCTACGGCGACCTGGAAACGGCCCGCGAAATCGCCCGCCGCAATGTCCGCATCCTGGCCGAGCTGGCCCGCGAAGGTTACACCATCGTCTGTTCCGAGCCCACCGCCGCGGTCATGCTCCGCCAGGATTACCTCGACCTGCTCGATGACCCCGATGCTCGCCTGGTGGCGGAGCATGCGGTCGAGCTGACGGCCTTCCTCATGGACCTGCACAGGCAAGGCCGGCTGCAAACGGATTTTCTGAAGCTCGACTTGTCTCTGGGTCATCACATTCCCTGCCACCTGAAAGCGCTTGGCTCCATGCCGGCGGGACCGGATCTTTTAAACTTGATCCCCGGGGTTAACGTGCAAGTTATCGATGTTGGTTGTTCGGGCATGGCGGGAACGTTTGGCCTCAGGGCGGCAAACCTGGAAACGTCACTGGCGGCGGGGCGTCCGATGCTGGCCGAGCTGGCAAAGCCGACCATCCAGTATGGTTCCACCGAATGCAGCACCTGTCGCATTCAGATGGAAAGTGCCGGCGGCAAGCGGACGTTGCATCCGGCCCAATACCTGGCCCTGGCCTATGGGCTGTTGCCCCAGGTGGCCGACAAACTCCGGGAACCGCGACACGAATTGGTGCTATAATGCTCATGACCGTCAAGCTTTTTGCCCGGGCCAGAGACCTGGCCGGCGCCGAGATGGTTTCCGTCGAAGTGCCGGACCCGGCCTCGGTCGCCGACCTTCGAGATTGCCTGGCTTCGGCTTACCCGGCCTTGAAAAGTCTTCTGGGTCGTTCCGCCCTGGCGGTCAATAACGAATTTGCGGACGATGCGACGATTTTGCCCCATCAGGCGGAGTTGGCCCTGTTGCCTCCGGTCAGCGGCGGTTAAAATAGATTCATGGTTCGCCTCACGCGCACTGTCATCGATTACCTGGCCCTGACCGAGGAGGTGCGCCGCCCGGATTGCGGCGCGGTGGTTATCTTCCTGGGCACCGTTCGGGAGCTAACCGGGGAGCGCGTGACGGTGGCTCTGGATTACGAAGCTTATGCCCCGATGGCAGCAAAGAAAATGGCGGAGATTGAAGAGGAAACGCGGGCGCGCTGGCCGGTCGGCGTCATGGTCATGGAACATCGCCTGGGGCATCTGCAAGTGGGGGACATCAGCGTGGCCGTCGCCCTCTCCTGCCCGCACCGCGACCAGGCATTCGAGGCCTGCCGTTATGCCATCGATCGGCTCAAGGAGCTGGTGCCCATCTGGAAAAAAGAGAATTGGGCGGATGGAACAAGCGAATGGGTGCACCCGTAAATGTAGATCGTGCTTGCGTTTAGCGTTCGGAAAATCCACTCCGAACGCTAAACGCAAGCAGGTCATCAATAGTCAATCGAAACAAAACAAATGCAACCGCTAATCGATACCTTTGGCCGCGTGCACAACAATCTGCGGATCAGCGTGGCCGATCGCTGCAATCTGCGCTGCACTTATTGCATGCCTGAAGAAGTTGTGTTTCTCGATAAAGGGGAGCTGCTCACGTTCGAAGAGATCAGCCGCTTCGTGGAAATCGCGGCGCCGCTGGGAATCGACAAGATTCGTTTGACGGGAGGCGAGCCGCTCATGCGCCGGGACCTGACTCGCCTGGTGCGCATGCTGGTTGCGGTCCCCGGCATCCGCGACGTCGGCCTGACCCCCAACGGCATCCTCTTGGCCGACCAGGCCCAGGCTTTTTTTGATGCCGGCCTGCGCCGCATC
>WNFJ01033040.1_pt1 | contig 11053 bp, 10 predicted proteins | sample 5400461 | NCBI WGS metagenome assembly WNFJ01 (sample SAMN13153349, study PRJNA577476) | soil metagenome | isolation source: 115 cm saprolite on Douglas fir-dominated hillslope | place: USA:California | collected 2013-09-17 | reverse complement strand
CGCTGCGCCCGCTTTTTGGAGTGCGGCGGCTTGTAAGCGCCGTAGGCGCGTCAGAAGTTAGCCCAGCCCGCCTGCCCTGAGCGCAGTCGAAGGGTAAGGCCTGGGAAAGGTAGGAAAACAATCGCAACCGCCGTAGGCGCGACACGCAAGTTTGCCTTTCTGGAATGGAAAGCCCGGTCTGCGGAAGGCCAACTAGGCCCGTATTCCCTATCCCCTCTAATCTTCTTCTACTTCCTCTGCCGGCTCATTCCCGTCAACACTCGCAACTCCCCCACAATCAACATATCGACGTTCACCGCCATCTCGTTCCGCACCAGGTGAGCATCCCGCTGGTTCCGGTCAGGCCCTGTCCGGTATCCTTCGATGGTCAGGATCACGTCTTTTTCATGTTCCAGCCGCCCCGCGTTTTTCATTGTCACCAGAAGTTTCCTGGAATCGTAATGCACCGTCATCTGTTTCGACCGCGCTGCGCACCAAATCCGAATATCTCCAATCGCCGTTTCTTTGCAGGTCAGCGTTTCTTCTTGCGTAATCTCATTCCACTCGGCGCACTTCGCGAAAATGGCGTCCTTAAAATGTTTCCAAACCCGCGGAGCGCGCGCGATCGCCGTCGCCAGGTTGTGCTCGTCTTCGTAGCGCTGCTCTTCTTCCGTGAGCTTCGCCGCCAGGTATTCCTGCGCCGCCTGTTTTGTGGTCTCGTCCATCGTTGGCCCGTCTCCCGTTGTAGCATTTTACACGACCTCGAATCGCAAACCCCCGGTGATTTCGCAATTCTGCACTCCGGACCGTATCGCGGTGCGCCGCTCTTGTCCGCACTTTGGATCCAGGACGTTTGGGGTGCCAAGCAACGCCGCACGCGTGAAAAGCATCCCATGTTGTTTTTTTTGGTTGTACCCATTTTGGGAACAGACATATAATTGGAAGTATGAGGCGCGAGTCCCGATGATGAGGGTGATTGCTCGCAAGACGCTGAGGCGCTTCATTGATTCGCTCAAGGGAACCAAAAACCAGAAAGCAGTCAAATCCGCGCTGGACTCCTGGTTTCAGGAAGTGCGGCAAGCCGATTGGAAGAGTCCTGCGGACGTCGTGAAAGCCTACGCGAACGCGAGCATCGTGGGCTCCGACCGGGTGGTTTTTAACATCAAGGGCAACGACTACCGGCTGGTCGTGGCCATCCATTACCAGCTGCAGATTGTATTCATCAAGTGGTTGGGCTCGCATGCGCAGTACGACAAGATCGATGTGAAAACGGTGACCTATGGAGATTAAGCCCATCAAGAACGACAGGGATTACGAACAGGCGCTGCGGCGCGTAGAGTCGCTATGGGAATCGCCGGAGGGCTCTGCGGAAAGCGACGAATTGGATGTCCTCGCCACGCTGATCGAAGCCTATGAGCGCGAACATTATCCCGTGGACCTGCCTGATCCCGTGGAAGCCATCAAATTCCGCCTCGAACAAGAAGGAAAAGATTCCCGTGCATTGATTGGAGTGATTGGCCAGCGTACGCGGGTGTACGAGGTACTCCGGGGCAAACGTTCGCTGTCCCTCAATATGATCCGGGGGCTGCATGACAAATTCGGCATTCCGGCAAATGTCCTGATCCAGCCCGCCCGCAAAACGAGAAAACCCGCGGCACGCCGCGCTTCGCGCCGCCTCAGAAGCGCCACGCTCAAGAAGTCCGCGTAAAGGTTCGATCTTGCTCAGATTCGCGCCCCATCGCGTTTCAGGAACCAAACCCGAAACGGCAGGCCACCCAAATCCTACTTAATTCACGCGCCCGCCTTCGCAAAAACTCGAAAGCAAGGGCAGACGGCACTAGGAGACCCAAGTGGTGGCGGCGTACTTAATCTTCCAAATGCCATTGTCGTTTACAAGCAGAAGAATCTCGCCACTTCCGCACAGGCCACCGCACAAGTTGCCCACGTAAACGAGAGCCAGGGTTTTCTGAGGATTAAAGGCAATTCGAGAAAGATTCATAAATCCTTGCGGTTTGGAATAAACGCGAGCTAGCTCTGCGAAGCCTTTGGGATTGGCAGATTTCTTGTCGCCTATGCCTTTTATTCCAAATATTTTGTCGCGCTCAGATTCAGAAAGGAGCACAACGGGCACATCGAGCGAAAACTTATTCTCAAGCTTAACAGGAGACTTGTTTTTCTTTTCGTACTCTTCGAACATTCCCTTGGAGGCGGTTTCTCGTATTTTCTTCAGCTCTGCATTGTCGCCAAATCCGGTCATGCCCATCATGAGAGGAGGAAACTCCATCATGGTGTGGTCTCCGATGACAAGGTGCTGGACATCTTTGGTTGCGAAGCGAGCACGAAGCACCTCGGAATACACCGCATAGTCTTCGTCCTGAACGTCGCTTTGCGCGGGTGGAGTCTGGAGCGGCATGGGGACGGCTGAGCCGAGCAGGCAAGCGATGAGTAAGAGAGCATTCATTAGAGCCTCCAAGGGAACGATGCCATGGAGCATTGGACACCAATAGACGCCGATTTGAGCCATGGCGGGCGCGGCGCCCTTTGGAATTTGGTTTTCAAAGGGGCGCGGGTGCCCCATACGCCGTTTCTGCGCGTGGGGCTCTTGACTCTGATTTCTTCCTGGTATGCTTGCCCAGGCCGGCTGACCGCACTCGCCCACCGCGTTCCATAGCGCCGAACCCTAGCACTCTCACACAGCGAGCTCTACCCCTTTGTCTTCTTCTGCCTGCAATACTGGAAACAAATGTCCGTTCTGCCCGTCCTAAACGTTGAGCGGGGGTGACGCGATGGCGGGAAACTTCCAACAGGATCTACGGGGCGGCTTGCGCATGTTGAAGAAAAGCCCCGGCTTCACCTTCGTGGCGGTACTGTCGCTGGCGCTGGGCATCGGGGCGAACACCGCTATCTTCACCATTATCAACGCGGTCTTCCTGCACCCGCTTCCGGTCGAGGAACCCTCCCGGCTGGCGGAAATGTTCACCCGCGACACCCTCACGGTCGACACCAACGCCAACTTCCAGCTCACCGGCACCTCTCTCCCCAACTACGGGGATTACCGCGATCAGAACACGGTCTTCACCGGCTTGGCGACCGTGGCCTTCCCCATCCCCCTGAATTGGGGTGGCCAGGCCGAGCCGCAACAATTGAACGCCGTGCTCGTCAGCGGGAACTTCTTCGACGTGCTGGGAGTGAAGCCGTATCGCGGGCGCACCTTTATCGCCGACGGCGACAAAAAGCTCGGCGGCAACCCCGAAGCGGTTCTGAGCTATAGCATGTGGGCCCGGCAATTCGGTTCCGACGACAAGATCCTCGGCCAGACCATCACCCTGAACGGCACAGCCTACACGGTCGTGGGCGTGGCGCCAGTGGGCTTCAAGGGGATCGTCTCCCTCGGCCGTCCAGACCTGCTTTGGATTCCCATCACCATGCGCGATTATGTGCTGACCGGGCAGCTCAAGGAAATCGAGAATCATCGGCGCTTCCGTTGGCTCTCCATCGTTGGCCGTTTGAAACCGCAGGTGGACGTTCCGCAAGCGCAGGCCGCGATGAAAACCATCGCTGCCGGCCTCGAGAAGGAATATCCCCGCGACAACAAAGGCCGCACCGTCGAACTCTTTCCGCTGAACCAATCCGCGCTGGGCATCAATCAGCGAAAACAATTCTCTCTCGCCGGCGGCGTGCTGATGGGCGTGGTCGGACTGGTCCTGCTGATTGCTTGCGTCAACCTGGCCAATCTGCTCCTCGCGCAAGCCGCCAAACGCGAAAAAGAGTTGAGCATTCGTGCAGCGATGGGGGCGGGGCGCTTCCGCCTCGTGCGCCAGCTCTTGACCGAAAGCACCGTGCTTTCGCTGCTCGGCGGCTTGACCGGACTGGTCGTCGCCTACTGGGGGCGCAACGTGCTGTGGTCTTTCCGTCCGCCGTTTCTTCTCGACGGCTCCATCGATCTTTCCTTCGATGCCCGCGTACTGGGATTTACCGTCGTCATCTCTGTGTTGACCGGCTTGTTCTTCGGAATCATTCCGGCCATCAAGGCCTCCGGCACGGACATCAACGAGATTTTGAAAACCGGCGGCCGCGGCGGCGCGCTCGGCTGGACGCACAACCGTTTGCGCGGCTTGCTGGTGATTTCGGAAATCGCGCTCGCACTGGTGGCGCTCGTCGGATCGGGGCTTTTTCTGCGCAGCATGCAAAACGCGCAGCAATACAATCCCGGCTTCGAGTCGCAGAATCTGTTTCAAATGCTCTTTGACCTCGGCGCCCTTCGTTACGACGAGAATCATGGACAGCAGTTCTTTCGCGACGTCGTAGAGCGTGCGAAAGCGGTTCCTGGAGTGGTAAACGCTTCGGTGTCGGCGAACGGCATTTTCGGCGGCGGCATCTCAGTTACCATCTTTCGCGAAGGCGAACAGACCGACCCCAATAACCGCGGCACGCTTGTCAATTTCGACGATGTGACGCCCGGCCACTTCGAGACGATGCGCATTCCCCTCTTGAGCGGCCGCGACTTCACCGACTTCGACCGCGAGAACACCGCACCCGTAGCCCTTATCAACCAGGCCACGGCCAGTCTTGTGTGGCCGGGCCAGGAAGCGCTTGGAAAGCGCTTCGCGATCGTGCAGCAACCAAACCTGCTCCAGGTTATAGGGGTTGTGGGGACCGCAGTCATCGGCCAGATCGGGGAAGAACCACAACCTATCGCGTACATCCCCATGCGACAGCAATACTCTCCCGCGGCCGCGCTCGTCGTGCGCACTAACGGCAATCCTGAACCTCTGCTGGGGGCCGTGCGCACGCAGGTGCAGCAAATTGACAAAAATCTGGCGTTCACCAACGGCCAGACCGTGCAACAAATTTTGGGGCAAGGGTTGTGGCCCGCGCGCATGGGCGCCGCGCTGCTAGGGTTGTTCGGAGCGCTCGCGCTCGTCCTCGCATCGATTGGAATTTATGGCGTGCTGGCTTATTCCGTGGCGCAGCGCACCAGTGAAATCGGGTTGCGTATGGCGCTGGGCGCGCAACCGCGGCAAGTGCTGGGACTTGTGCTCAGACAGGGCATGCTTCTCGCGCTCATCGGTGCGACTGTGGGGATCTTGGTGGCGTTGCCGGTTGCTCGCCTGGCGGCAAACCTGCTCTATGGAGTTAGCCCTACAGATCCTCTCACCTACGCGGGCATCACGCTGCTGCTGATGGGCGTCGCGCTGCTGGCTTGCTATCTTCCCGCGCGCCGCGCTACACGCATCGATCCGCTTATTGCGTTGCGCGCGGAGTAGCGCCCGTTGCGCTGCGCGAAGGTTCGCGTTGGCATTTTTTTCGCGGCCGTTACCATTGACATGCGCTGCTAATCAGAATACCTTTCGGCACCGATGAAATTTTTCGGGCGCCAATGAAAAACAAGCTGCTCGCCGCGGCAATCCTCACCGCGACGATTGCGATTGCGGCATCGTTGTTCGTCGGCGCTCACCTCTCCGCGACGCTGCTGCGCTGGCTAGCGATTCTGCTCGTCGCGGCGTATGCCACTTCGCGGCGCTCGCTGACGACGTGGATTTTTGTCGGCCTCCTTGCTGGCGCGGAATTTGGCCACGACTGGCCTGCGGTCGCGGTGAACCTGCAGCTGCTCGGCACGATTTTTCTACGGCTCATCAAGGTGATCATTGCGCCGCTGCTCTTCGGCGTTCTTGTGGTGGGCATCGCGGGCCACTCCGACCTGAAAAAAGTCGGCCGCCTGGGAATCAAATCACTCATTTATTTCGAAGTCGTCTCGACGCTTGCCATGCTCATCGGCTATGCAGCGATTCATATCAGCCGCGCGGGAGAAGGCGTGCACCTGCCACCGTCCTCGGCCACGCAATCACTCAACGTTGCGCCGCACACCGCCACGCAACTCATCACCGATATTTTCCCGGAGAACATTGCCAAATCTGTGGCCGAAGGACAGGTGCTGCAAATCGTGGTGTTCAGCGTTCTGTTCGCCATGGGGCTGGCTCTTGTTCCGGAAGCGAAGCGCCGCCCGATGCTGGCCTTTGCCGAAAGCCTTTCGGAAACCATGTTCAAGTTCACGAATCTGGTGATGTATGCCGCGCCGATCGGCGTTTTTGGCGCCGTCGCATACACCGTCGGGCACCTCGGCTTGGGAGTTCTTCTCCCGCTGGTGAAACTGCTCGCGACTATGTACGTGGCGCTGACTTTTTTTACCGTATGCGTTCTGCTGCCGATTGCGCTGTGGGCGCGCATTCCCATCAAGCGATTCATCAATGCCGCCGCCGGGCCCGTGACGCTCGGATTTGCGACGCCCAGCGCCATGGAACAGTTGGAATCCTTCGGAGTGCCGCGCCAAATCGTCGCGTTCGTTCTTCCCACCGGCTACAGTTTTAATATGGACGGCGCGAGCCTCTATCAATCGCTGGCATTATTTTTTGTGGTGCAGGCCGCTGGACTGCGCCTCAGCATCGGCCAACAAATTTTGATGATTTTGACGCTGATGATCAGCAGCAAAGGAACCGCCGGCGTGGCGCGCGGTTCGCTGCTGATTGTTTTCGGCGCGGCAACTTCGTTTCACCTTCCGATGGAACCGTTATTTCTTCTGTTCGCGATCGATCAGTTGATGGACATGGGGCGCACGGCAGTCACCGTTCTGGGGAATTGCGTGGCGTGCGTCGTGATCGCGCGATGGGAAGGCGAATTTCCCGCTAAGGCTGCCAGTTCGGGCTAGCTGGAATAGCGGAGTGTGTAGCTGTGGCTGAGGGTGGAGGAAAAGCGGCGCCATGCCGCCGCACTCCAAAGTGGGTGCGCAACTGATGTATATTGCCCTCCGCACACCGAGGAGGGTCTTCCCATGGAACTTTGGTCACGACGTAAATTTTTTCTGACATCACTGGCGGGGAGCGCGATTGCCGGCGCGGGCAAACTTTTTGGACGATCGCTGCCGGTCGGAAGCGGTGCGAAGGCCGTTGCAAGCCTAGCGCCGGCGGCGCAGGGCAAGCGCCCGCTGATTATTTCCAGCGCCAATGGACTTCACGCGCTCGATAAAGGAATGGACATCCTAAAGAAGGGCGGCGACACACTGGACGCGGTGGTTGCCGCTGTGACTGTGGTCGAAGACGATCCGAACGACGATTCCGTGGGCTACGGAGGATTGCCCAATGAAGAAGGCGAAGTGGAGCTGGACGCCAGCGTGATGCATGGACCGACGCATCGCGCGGGATCGGTCGCGAGCGTGCGGCGAGTCAAAAATGTTTCGCGCCTGGCGAAGACGGTGATGGACAAAACCAATCACGTGATGATTGTGGGCGACGGCGCGCGGCGATTCGCGGTGGCGGAAGGATTTGAGGAGATGAATCTGCTGACCGAGCATTCGCGAAAAATCTGGCTGGCGTGGAAGGCGAAAACTTCTTTCAATTGGCGGCCGGGAATCGACTCGCCGGAGTGGAAAGAACACATTTCAGCGCTTTTCGACGGCGATGAAAAAGAGATTGCGTATGCGGAGCGCGTCATCGCGCATCCGCGGACGGGCACGATTCCGTGCATGGCGGTGGACGCCAACGGGGACATTTCCGCGACGACGACAACTTCCGGGCTATCGTGGAAAATTCCGGGGCGCGTCGGGGATTCTCCAATCATTGGGGCGGGATGCTGCGTGGACAATGAAGTGGGCGCGGCGGGATCGACGGGGAAGGGCGAGGAAAACATCAAGATTTCCGGCGGGCACACCATTATCGAAATGATGCGGCAGGGGAAATCGCCGACGGACGCTTGCCTGGAAGCGATGGCGCGCATCGCGCGCAACTACAAGAACGACAAGAAAAAACTCGGGACCTTTCACATTTATTTTTACGCCATCAACAAGGACGGAGTGCATGGCGCGGCTTCGCTGTGGCGCAATGGCTACGAGGCAAGCAAACAGGCTGCTTACGCCGTGCATGATGGAAGCGAGGCGCGGCTAGTTGCCTGCACGCCGTTTTTTGATGCAGTAGGCGGCGATCAATAGCCGAGCGAATCACTGCACAATAGACACGAAAATCCTTCGAGAGTCTATTTTCCTTTTTCTATTTTCTATATTCTGATTTCATGGATCAGGCCAACATTTTGATCATCGGCGGCGGGGTGATCGGCTGCGCGATCGCCAATGCCGTTTCGAAACGCTGGCAGGACGTGTTTCTTGTCGAGCAATTTCCGAAGCTGGGCATGGCTACCAGCACGCGCAACAGCGGCGTGAACCACTCGGGGATTTATTACCCAAAGAATTCGCTGAAGGCGCGGCTCTGCGTCGAGGGCAATCGCCTCACGTACGAATTCTGCAAGAAACACAACGTGCCCTTTCGCCACTGCGGAAAACTGGTCGTGGCCGTCGATGCGCAGGAGGAAACCGAGCTCGCGGCACTGAAGAAGCGCGGTGAAGACAACGGCGTCGAGGGTTTGCGCCTGATTGAGGCGGCGGAGATTCGCAAGCACGAGCCGCACATCAAAGGCGTTGCGGCTCTGCACGTTCCTTCGACCGGCATCGTTTCGGCGGAGGAACTGGTTCACGCGTACGCGCGGGTGGCGACAAATCAGGGCGCGAATATTGTTACGCGCGCGCAGGTGGTTTCGCTGAAGCCCTCCGGCGAAACCATTCGCGTGAGGCTGCGCATCGGCGACGAGGAGGATGCGCAGGACGAGACGATTGAGGCGCGCTGCGTGATCAATGCGGCGGGACTCTATGCGGATGAAGTGGCGGCAATGCTGGGGAATCATTCCTGGAAGATTTATCCGGTGCGCGGCGAATACTGCGAGGTGCGCGGCCCGCGTTCATCGCTGATCAATAATCTCGTCTATCCCCTGCCGCATTCGGATGGGCTAAGCCTCGGCGTGCATTTTACGAAGACGCTCTGGGGAACGTTTCTGCTGGGCCCGACGGCAACGTACGTCGAAGGCAAAGACAATTACGAAAAGAACCGCTTGCCGATCGCCGATTTCGCCCACAGCGCGAAAACGCTCCTGCCGGAAATTGAGGAGAAAGATCTGCAACTTGGGTATTCGGGGCTGCGACCAAAACTGGTACCGCCGGGCGGAAAGGGTATCGCGGATTTCGTGATTACGCGAGATCCCAAGGTGCCGCAAGCGATTCACCTCGTCGGAATGGAGTCGCCCGGGCTAACGGCGGCGCCTTCCGTCGCGGAGCATGTCACAAAAATCGTTGCGGAAGTTCTCGGGTAGGATTATTCGACCACGATTCGTACGAATTTTCTCTTGCCGATGCGGACTTCGTATGTGGCTTTTTCGCTCAAATCGATGCGCGCGGTGGGATCGGAGATGATTTCGCCGTTGATTTCGAGAGCTTTTTGCTTGATAAGACGCTCGGCTTCGGTGGAGGATGGAACCTGACCGAGTAATGGCAAAATCTTGGACCATTTCTCCGCCTTACCGCCTGGAACGGCGAAGGGTGGTTTGAGTTCTTCTATATCGCCTCGCTTTTCCGATAGGAAGAAAGTTGTTTCGGTGGCCCGGACTATTCTGAATTGGGGCATTTCTTGGGGTACTAGACGTTCTCGAACGACAAGGCGGAAATGCTCCGCAGCCTTGTCAGCTGCTTCCTTTCCGTGGAAGGTCGCGACCACCTCGCCTGCCAAATTCCTCTTGATGTGCATAGGGTTCGTCGCTCGTGGCGCATGCAAGAGCGATCTATTGTCCGCGGTGGTGGTCACGGGTGGAAGTGTGGGCGGCGGAGGTTCAAGCAAGGATTTGCGCATTGTCTGGATCTCAGCCTCCGTCTTGTCCGTGAGGAGCTCCCAGTAAGACCACATGAGGTCGTCTGAGATTCTCATAATCTTGCCAAACATTTCTTGTGGTGATTCGGTGATGCCGATGTAATTGTTGAGACTCTTGGACATTTTGCGTTGCCCGTCTCGTCCCACGAGAATCGGCATGGTCAGAATGGCTTGGCCAGGCAAGCCGTACTCGCGCTGGATTTCGCGGTGCACCAGCAAATTGAACTTTTGCTCGGTGGCGCCCAGCTCAACATCCGATTTAAGTTCCACCGCGTCCAACGCGGTCAGCAACGGATAGAGCAGTTCGTGGATAGCCATTGATGAGGGCCGTTTGGCAGGTGAAGCTTTGCCACTGGATGGAAGCGTGGGGGCTGGTTCATCTCCTTCTCGAGAGGGAAGCGTTTGTCCCAAACGCTGAAACAGCTGCCCTTTCCAGCCGCCTGCAAGTCGCGCCCGGAAATCCTCCCTCTCCAGCATCCGAGCGAGTGGATACTTGGCTGTGAGGCGGATGATTTCGTAACTCGTGAGCTTGTCAAGCCATTCGCTGTTGTAGCGGACTTCGGTTTTGTCGCGGTCGAGGATTTTGTAAACCTGCGCGAGATAAGTTTTGGCATTGGCGTCCACTTGCTCGCGCGTCAAGGGCGGGCGCGTTTCGGATACACCCGTGGGGTCGCCGATCATCGCGGAGAAATCGCCGATGAGAAAAATAGCGGTGTGGCCGAGATCCTGAAAATGCTTCAGCTTGCGAAGGACGACCGTGTGTCCCAGATGAATGTCAGGGGCGGTGGGATCGACGCCGAGATAGACCCGCAGCGGCTTTCCGGTCTTCGCTGATTGCTCGAGCTTCGCCTTGAATTCGTCCTCGGGAATGATTTCCGCGACGCCTTTTTTCAGGTAGGCGAGCTGTTCTTCGACGGGTTTGAAATTAGCGTGTGCCATTGAAAGTTTTTTAGTTCGCGCGAAGCACGCGGCGGCCGGTGATTTTGTATTTTCCTTCCAGGACAATTTTAACGGCTTCGGAATAGATGCGATGCTCTTCCTTCAGAATTTTTTCAGAGAGAGTCGTCTCGGTGTCACCATCAAGCACGGAAACCGTGGCCTGCAAAATAATCGGGCCGGCGTCAAGATTCTCGTCGACGAAATGGACGGTGCAACCGGCGAATTTTACGCCGTATTCGAGGGCCTGGCGCTGCGATTCGAGGCCGGGGAAGGAAGGAAGCAGCGACGGATGAATGTTCAAAATGCGATTTGGATATTTTGCGACAAAAAAAGGAGAGAGAAGGCGCATGTACCCGGCAAGGCAGATGAGATCGACTTTGTGTTCATCGAGAGCG
>WNFJ01552780.1_pt1 | contig 11054 bp, 11 predicted proteins | sample 5400461 | NCBI WGS metagenome assembly WNFJ01 (sample SAMN13153349, study PRJNA577476) | soil metagenome | isolation source: 115 cm saprolite on Douglas fir-dominated hillslope | place: USA:California | collected 2013-09-17 | reverse complement strand
CGAGAACACCATAACGCTGAACCCTGCGGCCAAGGTTGGCTGCACAACACCGTACCCGACCGGCGGATACGACTGCTAACCCAAACGGCAAGCCTCAAATAAACCCCCTCCTTTATTTTTTTACTCGTCCTAGCGATGAGCCTACGATCCTTTCTCGTCAAACGAATCGTATACACTGTTGTCCTCGTATTCTTCGTCATAATTGTGAACTGGATAATCTTCGAAGCGATGCCTGGGGTTAGTGGTGCGCTCTATTCGGTGCTGGGGCAGAGTGGCAGGTTGCCGCCGAATGAGTACCAACGTCAGCTCGATCTATACGGACTGGACAAGCCCTACTGGGTCAGGTTCTATGACTATGTCAGGAATCTTCTTACCTTCCAGTTCGGATTCTCTTACCGCAGCAACCAAGACGTTACCTACCAAATGATCTACTCTGGAAAACTGACGAATACTCTCACCCTCCTCGGCGCGTCTACGGTATTGGCGCTCGTGATCGGAACCGTCGCGGGAATATTCGTGTCAAGGCGGCGCGGCTCGGGTGTTGATAACTTCGCTACGACAAGTTCGTTGGCGACCCTCGGTCTTCCCACATTTTTCATCGGCACGCTTCTCATATTCATTTTTGCAGGGTTGGTAAACTGGTTCCCGGCGGGAGGAACCTATCCCAATAGTTGGGATTACGCGGGATATCCGCCTCTGGCGCAACAGATCGTGGTTCGACTCCAGTATCTGTTCCTTCCCGTTCTGACCTTGACGATCTTCTCGTACGGGGGCTTTCTCCTTCTTACCAGAGCAACCATGCAGGAAGCTCTAAGCGAGGACTACATACTAACCGCGCGGGCGAAGGGCCTCACGGAGAGGGCGATCTTGTTTCGACATGCATTCAAGAATGCTTCTCTCCCACTGATTACAAATGCTGCCTTGTCGTTCGGTTTCATACTAGGTGGTGCAATCATTACTGAGACGATCTTCAACTGGGACGGACTTGGCAAGTGGCTGTTTGATTCAATAGGTTACAAGGATTTTCCAGTGATGGAGGCCATGTTTTACATAATCGCGCTCTGCGTCATATTCGCGAACCTCGTCTCCGATATCCTCTATGGCATAGTCGATCCACGCATTCGATACGAATAGAATTAGCGAGGGGGCAGAGCGAACTTGGTTACTAGAGAAGGCTTGAGCTTCACTCTTCACAGGATTTCGGGAACCGTCAAGCTTATCCTGAAAAATAGGATGGCGCTCGTCGGGCTCATTCTGCTTGGCGGGTTTGTCTTCTCAGCCTTAGCGGCCCCGCTGTTGAGCCCGTATGTTCCGAACGATAAGGTGTCCGGAGTCTTAGCCCAGCCCGATTGGGTAATGAACTATCCGGATGGATATTATCTGAGCAGGAACATCGTTGTAGTCTCCGACCCTCTGTTTACTTCTCCATCAGCCGTACAGGCATGGACCCTGACCGCTTCTCCGTCGACCCTGGCCAGCATTCAAGAGAGCTATGCTCCCGGGGTCACATCAGGGGTTGACTCTAAGGGAAGTCTTCAACTTAGCTACACAGGTTCTGGTCCAGGGGTTATTCGGCTAAGCCGCAGCTTCCAGTTTCCATATCATGGTCCCCCTGAGAACTTTCTCGCCGACGTGAGGTACCTGCTGACCGGGCCAAGCTCAACAACACCGGTCCATGTTAGACTTTTCATGGAGAGGTTGCAGCCCATAGTCCAGGACTTCTATCTCCCCCTTCACACCGGAATTGTGAACCAGAATGTCGTCGGGACGGACGCGAATGACACTAGCAACGGCCAATGGTTACCCGCTGCGTCGCTCGTTCTTGACGGCAAGAGTCCCTCGATAATATCGTTCATGGGCCTTTCAGTATCGGGCTTTAAGCCCACAGAGGTGATATTCTCGGCTAGCGGAACGTACTCTTTCGGGGTCGAAGTGACATTTTATGGCCCGGCGACGATCAATCTCGACCACTTACAGCTGCAACTCTTCGGAACCGCCTTTGGAATACTTGGAACTGACTATGCGGGCGCCGATGTCTATACACAGGTCGTGTATGGTGCCAGAATCTCTCTGCTAGTCGGTCTCTTGTCGGCCGGCATCGGAATTAGCCTTGGACTAGTGATTGGTCTGCTCGCAGGCTTCCTAGGCAGGTTCGTTGATGAAGTGCTGATGAGATTTACTGATATGATGCTAGTTATTCCCACCCTGCCTCTACTGATAGTGCTGGTTGCGGTCCTCGGGCCAAACATCTGGAACCTTATCATCATTATCGGATTCCTTGGCTGGATGGGCTTCGCGAGAATAGTGCGCTCCCAAGTTCTCACCATTAGAGAGAGACCCTTCGTGGAGGCATCTAGAGCCTCCGGAGCAGGAACGGGGAGGATTATTACCAAACACATATTCCCTAACCTGGTTTCCTTAACCTATGTCAACCTGGCCCTTACGGTCCCGGGCGCTATTCTCACCGAGTCGGCGCTCGCTTTTCTAGGACTATCGGATCCTTCTGTCACATCGTGGGGTCACATGTTCCAGAATCTCCAAGTAAGCAAAGACCTAGTAAGATTTCCCCCTGTGTGGTGGTGGGTGCTCCCTCCAGGGATTTCTATAGCACTGGTATCCCTGTCCTTCATATTAATCGGGTATGCGCTGGACGAAATTTTCAATCCGAGGCTAAGAAGACGCCGGTAGGATCAGAGTAGTCTCTCTCCGAGCGCGCTGCCGGCAATTGTGCCGATAAAGTCCACGAATAGTGGGAATGGAAAGAGAGCGTTGAAAGTAAAACTGACTGCTGGCTCTTGCAAAGCCCCGGAGGGCTGGACTATTCCTAAGAAATCCGGCAACGCCAAGACGACGAAAGTAATCAGAGTGGTCAGTCCGTATGCGAAGAAGACAGACACCACTGATTGTCCAAAATCAGAGATCAGCATTGCGGCAAGGAGACAGATTCCGAAACTGCCGAGATAGAACACCCAGACCCACAGCGAACTTGCGCCATAAGATTCCGGTAAGAGCTCTGACGCATTCGGCAGGAGTAGTCCCTGAAAAATAATGCCTAGGGTTAGTGATGCAAGCGAAGTTGCCCAGCCGAGTACCACAAGTAGAGGTTTGAACCTGTGAAGGATAGATATGTTCGTCATTCTATTTTACCTCTAGAGGCGTGGCTGGTAAGACCAGAATGAGATGGGATCGAAATATGGTAGTGGCAACCTCGTTCATTCTCCTTAGTGTGGGGTCTGCAGCGTTCCTTTCAGAGTCAACCCTGAACTATCTTAACTATTACCCGGCGCTTGGAAAGATTCAGTATCAAGTCGACGGTGTTTCCGTTGTGCAAGGGTCAAACCAATCAAGGATTGATTCGCACGTGATAGTCGCGAATCCCACAGATTATCGGGGATTTCGACTCGGATATGTTGTAGTAGTCATGTTCTTCAAAGTGAGGGACAGTAACGTTACCCTGTTTGGGGGAGGTGCCCCTCCTCGGCAAGAGGAGCTATTGGGAGGGCAGTTGGGGGCTCATTCCATGGTCTCTAGTGACGTCATCTTTGAGTTGAACCCTCAGGATGCAACCTCCTTCGCCTCATTCATTAAATCCTATGATGGGCGGGTGATCGCTAGTGTGACGCTGACGGTTGAGGTGATTACCTTTCTAGTTACGGTTTACGGGCGCGAATCATATACTGTCACCCGAGACCTTCCCTTGTCGCCGAGCTAGCGGGCTCTGCCCCAAAGCTTAATTTTACCGGTCCGGATTTTCCTTGTGGATTATCTCTATTGCCATTGCTAGAAGTTCAGGGTCTGACGACTCACTATCGCATCCTGCGAGGGTGGGTAAGAGCGGTCGAGAACGTTAGTTTCAGTGTGGAGCAGGGAGAAGCGCTCGGGATTGCTGGAGAGTCTGGTTCCGGTAAGAGCACGATAGCTCTTTCCCTGCTTAGAATTCTGCCTCAAGGCGGTTATATCCGAAAGGGAAAGATCATGTTTCAGGGACGGGACCTCGTTTCGCTTCCTGACCGCGAGATGAGAAAGATCCGATGGAAGGGAATCTCCATCGTATTCCAGGGAGCCATGAACGCGATGAATCCAGTCTACAAGGTGGGCGATCAAATCGCGGAAGCCATAAAGCTCCATGAGCAAGGTGTCACCGACTCCGACGTAAAGGAAAGAGTCGCAAAGCTTCTGGAGACAGTCGGAATCGAGCCTTCCAGAGCCGCAAATTATCCCCATGAATTCAGCGGCGGGATGAGGCAGCGAGCGCTAATCGCGATGGCCTTGGCCGCGAATCCGATCATGCTAATAGGTGATGAACCTGGGACAGCCCTAGATGTGATTGTCCAGGCTCAGACTCTGAGACTTCTAAGAGACCTCAAGGATAGGCTTGGGCTTGCGATGATTCTCATTAGCCACGATCTCTCAATCATAGCAGAGACGTGTGAGAAAGTCGCAATAATGTACGCAGGAAAGATTGTCGAGTACGGAGACGCGGTCTCCATCTTCAAGAACCCGCTTCACCCATACACACAAGGACTCATCAAGGCATTCCCGAGTATCAAAGGAGAGAAGGTCCGGTTGAGCTCGATCCCCGGACAACCGCCCGACCTTCTAAACCCTCCCCCGGCGTGTAGGTTTAACCCTCGCTGTCCATACGTGATGGACATCTGTAAGCGCGAGGAGCCTTTGCTTCATGAGCAGGACAAGGGTCATCTTGTGGCATGTCACCTTTACTAGGAAGACCAGCTATGCAATCCTCTTCTCATACACCCCCGATGGGTTCAGAGAATGAAGGTGGCCCTGTAGAGCAATCCGTCGCGGGGAAACCAAAGAAACGCAAATCGAGGAAGACGGACCTGCACTATGTCCGGTTCAAGACGGAAGATGGCGCTGTAGTCCCTGGTCTAGTCCATTCAAAACAGGTCCTTCCAGATGGGAGGTTCAAGGACTGGGAATTCAACAGATGCTACCTGATACGGGACATCGGAAAAATAGGAAGGCTAATGGCCATCAGGGAAGTTGAAAGAGACGAGGAAAGTCTTCTCAAAGACTTGCAAGAGTTTCGGCAGCTAGAAGCGGTTGATGACGATCCGAGGATCCCACCTGCGCCTGTGCTCTCTGTCGAGAATCTGAGAAAATGGTATCCGCTCAAGCGAGGATTCTTTGAAACAGTATTCTCAAAGGATGAGATGAACGTCAAGGCGGTTGATGATGTTAGCTTCTCCCTGTCAAGGGGGGAGATTTTTGCTCTTGCCGGAGAGAGTGGAAGTGGAAAGACAACTCTCGGGAAAGTTCTGCTCAGACTGGTCGCGCCGTCAGGAGGGCGCATATTCTTCTTGGGTCAGGATATCACGAAGCTTGTTGACAAGGAGATGAAGCCTCTTCGTCGTGAGATGCAAATTGTTTTCCAGGATCCGTTTGAGTCACTCGACCCGCGGATGATAATCAAGGAAATTGTCGCAGAGCCCCTACGCGTGCAGGGTAGTCGAGATATTGATGAGAATGGCAAGGTAAAGATTAGGAAGATGGGAGAGCGGGAAGTCGAAGAACGTGTCAAGAAGATGCTGAGCGAGGTTGAGCTGGTTCCACCGGAGGAATTCCTATACCGATTTCCTCACGAGATGAGCGGGGGTCAAAGGCAGAGGGTCGCTGTTGCCCGCGCTTTCGTGCTGAACCCTAGCTTTGTAGTGGCTGATGAGCCCGTTTCGATGCTCGATGTTTCAATCAGGGCGGAGATAGTCAATCTTATGGTCGACCTCGTCAGGAAATCCCAGGCCTCAATAATCTTCATTTCTCACGATCTCGCTCTGGCCAAACACATTGCAGACCGGATAGCCGTCCTATACCTAGGAAAGATGATGGAACTTGCATCAGCTGAGAATCTGGTCGATCAACCCTTGCATCCTTACACTCAAGCGCTAATCTCCGCGGTGCCGGTTCCTGATCCCGAGTCAAAGCGGACGAAGGATGTGATAAGCGGTGAGATTCCCAGTCCCGTGGACCCTCCTTCAGGGTGCAGATTCCATACAAGGTGCCCTTACGCCCATGAGAGATGCGTAAACGAAGAGCCTCCTTTGGTTGAAGTAGAGAAAAGCCACTACGTAGCCTGCCATCTCTATTCATGAATCGTGGTAGTCTCAGGACGTTAGGATTTCTGATCCGGGTTCGTGTTCCAGCATGGAAATTTTAGTGTGCTGGTTCCTACCGCTTTTTCTTTCTGGCTCGTAGAACGCTCGTAAGTCTTCGGTCCAACACTAGTCCAACAACCAGAGCGAGTAATGATACTGCTGCTATGGCTGGCATAGCGATTTCGACTTGGGTGGGAAGGTCGAAGGCGATTGTGCTGCCATCAGCCCAAGCGTTTGCGGGAACTGAGACGCTGAATGCGGGATTGTAGAGTGCAGTGTATACTCTGAGTAATGGCCCTTCGGGGGATCGTGTCCCATAGGTTAGGTTGTATCGTGGGGCCGGGGGGTCGAGGGACCAGGTCGTGGATTGTTTGATGACATCTTCGCTCTTGGTCCATGTTGAGACGGGCTGGACCCAGGTGAGGTCAAGTAGCCAGAAGGTGGTAGTAGTCTGAGCGGGGATTGTCGACGAAAGAGTCTGATGACCGTCAATATAGTAAATGGTTGTTTTTGGATCCTGAGCGTTTAGTGGTGCGAGGAGATACGCGGAGCCGACTGCGTTAAGTTCTTGGTTTGAAACCATCAGTGATTGAGATACGTCCATCGCGATAAAGCCGATGTTTGCCCTTACGCTGCTTCCCAAGTTCGTGCTTGCACCCTTCACTGTGATAGAGTAGTTTTCCTCCAAGAGCCACACTCCCGATGAGTTAGTCGTCTTCGTTCGGAGTTCTAGGCTCGCGATGTCTGCACTCGGGACTATTTTGTGAAAAGCATTGGCGATTGGCAAGAGAATGGTTGATGAGTTCGTCGTTGTCAAGTAGATGTTGATCGAGGGAAGACTAGTGAGATTCTCTTGTAGAACAAGGTTCATGTTAATCGTGACAGACGATTGGGCAACTGCAATTTCGACAGGTCGTGCCCTGGATGACTGGATAAGAGAGCTGGGAAAAATGGCTAGGAGAATCAGCACGACCATGATCCAGCGCAGAGTCATGTCCAGCGAGCGTCCGTGAATCAATTGGAGAACGTCTCTATAAGAATGACCTTCCTAACCAGGCACTCACTCGAATTACAGGTCGGCTTCTCAGTCCGTTCGCTTAGAATTCAGGCAAAATATTTTCAGGGGTTCTGGACCTCTCGCACATGTTATTTGGTGCGGGGGGTGGGATTCGAACCCACGAAGGCCTTCGCCACAGGGTCCTAAGCCCACGGCAGGCAATACGGTCACGCCTTCTGCCCATTAGACCTGGCTCTGGTACCCCCCCGCCGCAGATCCAGCGACAAGGGCGGAACCGGGGGCGAATAAAAACTACTTCAAGACACGACTCCATCCTATCCGGATCATAGATTAAGCGGGCAACCTCTCGCTTCCCGCTCCCAAAAAGCCCAGACAAAATCTATAGAGTCAGCTCTGATCTTGATTCCGGGAAGGCGGGCAAAAAAAAATCGCCCAGGACACGCCCGAATCGCAGATCTGAATCAAGCGGTTCTGTAACCACGGTTCTTCCACGCTTCACCCTACAGGTAAGAGTCCCGTTTCGAGGATCATGACTCAAGCCTATTCTGCGTTCAAAATGAGAATCCTCGCCGAGAAACGTTTCAGCTAGCAAGACCCCCCAGGGAAAAAAGGGGCCGACAATATTCTTCTCGCGACACGAGACCGGTTTAAGCCGAGGGCCGACAGAAACATTGCCCGGAATCTTCGGGAGACCCGACTTTTGACAGTGTGACCCTATTGTCGTTCCCAGCAGAGTGGTTTTGAGCTCTCCCAGAGATACTCGAAATAGCTCTTTCCAAACTTTACAAGACCGAGATGATCGGAAGAAATAGCCAGCGTCAATCCTTTCTGAGGATCCTCGCCCAGAAGTATTATGATCTGGTTATCATCCGAGATAATTCCTCCGCCGAACATTTGCTCTCTAGTCCGGACCTGAGCGAGACCCTTCAACTTCCGCAGAGTATCTCGACTCGTCGTCTGCGGGACCATCACGGAGACATTGACTCCGTTCCCCTTCATCAAAGCTAGAGCCGGTAGCGCCATGGAGACGATCGGGTCTGGAACCACTGGCATAGCCACGAAAAGCTCTCTCCTAGTTCGTCCAAGGGTCTCCCTTATCTTGTCCAGGATATTGTTCTGGCCTCTAACTATCCAGATGTCCGGTTTCTCTCGAACTCCCTTCTTCTCGTAGAGCGGTTGAAGTTCCTCCATCGCGTCCGATTGGCTCGACTTCAGAGTAGTCTCTTGCCGAGACCTGGACGACTCGAGAGCGGTCGAAGGAGCCTTGGGATAGTACTTGCTGGGCCTACCCTGCTCAGTCTCAACCCATCCCTTCCGCTCAAGATTTCCCAGAATCTCGTAGATCTTCGAATAGGGAATAGCAGCGGCCTTGCTAAGTTCGCTAGCCGTTTGGGTGCCTGACTCGACGAGTGAAACGTACACCTTTGCCTCATAATCCGTCAGACCAAACTCTCTCAACGCCCTTCGCGTTTTCTCACTGACAGACATCGACTCTCTAACCCGAACTCAGACGAAGCGACCCGATAAAATTGTGCCCCGTCGACTGTGCAAATTCCTCGTCGAGGAGCGTTCGTAGCTTAGCGAAAGAGAGTGTAAATAGCGTCCTGTGCTTCTAGACCGTAGACTCTCCCGGATAATGAAAGGAATTTGATCGACCGGACCTCTGTTGTCAATAGTCTCCGAGGAGTCCTTGACCCGGAAATCGGCATAAGCATCGTCGATCTCAAGATGGTCCGAGACATATCCATAGAAGGGAGCCATGTCAAAGTTACCATAGCACTAACCGTTGCTCACTGTCCTCTCGCAAAAACCCTCCAAACAGACGTCGAGAAAGCCCTGAAGAAATCGGACGAGATCAAAACCGTCACTGTAGAAACAACGGCAATGTCCAAGACAGAGCTGAACGAGCTCAGAACGAGCCTCCAAGACAGAACAACTCGGCCCCAACCCGATCAATCGAACACTCCGGGCCCGGGCATCAACCGTCTGGGAAAACGTGAACTGCGAAACATCATCGCCGTCGCATCAGGCAAGGGCGGAGTCGGGAAATCCTTCGTCACAAGCATGCTCGCCGTCCAGCTCCGAAGGCTCGGATACGAAGTAGGAATCCTAGACGCCGACCTGACAGGGCCAAGCATCGCAAAAGTCTTCGGACTGAAAGATCGGCCCTCCAAGAGTCCCACTGGTCGCATAACTCCCGTGCCCACCAAGACCGGAATCAAAGTGATGTCGATCAACTTGGTCCTCGATGATCCTGAGATGCCTGTCATATGGAGAGGCCCAATCGTGAACAGCGTCATTCGCCAGCTCTACTGGGACGTAGACTGGGGATCCCTGCATTACCTACTAGTAGATCTTCCTCCAGGGACGAGCGACGCCCCGTTAACAGTACTACAGTCCTTGCCACTGGACGGAGTGATCGTCGTATCTTCTCCCCAAGAGCTAGCCTCCCTAATCGTCACCAAAGCAGTCAACATGGCAAAGAAGATGAACGCTGAACTGTTGGGTCTGGTGGAGAACATGAGCTACCTAACCTGTCCCCATTGCACCGAGACCATCAACGTCTTTGGAGAACCGCAGGGAGAGAAACTAGCTAAGCAGCTCGGCATACCCTTCCTAGGGTCGGTGCCAGTGGACCCGATAATCGCTCAATTGTCAGACCATGGCCGTATTGAAGACTACTCGACCCCAGTCTTCCAGATGGTCGCTGACGAGCTCCGAGCCAGAACCTCTCAGCAAGTGCAGCAGCTCACGCAGGGACTCCCCATCGCATGGTCTATTCAACCCTCGGAGAACTGACTTGAACTTTCATCCGAGCGTATTAATAGCCGGAGACTCATATTATAGGGAGTCGAGCGGGGCAAGCTTACCCTGCACATGATAGACTCGTGAAAACCATGGCCAAAAAGAAAACGCGCAGTATGAAGACGAGATCTAAGAAGGTCTCGAAGAAGATTATCAAGCCGGCCAATGCACGGAACCAAAAGTCACAGGCAAAACCCCTTCCAAATCCTGCTGACAAAGGCCCGTCAGCTCCGAGCATATCATTGTCGGCCGGACTCTCGCCATCTCAAACGACGGACGATTCCCGGGTTTTCACGATAGAGATAGATTCGATTCGTGCTGAGACCACGATCGGGGATTTGATAGTCGCTTTTCCGAGGACAAGAGACGTTCTAATGAAGCATGGACTAAGGTTTGACGTAGAGGAAGCCGGCTATCTCTACATGACCCTCAACGTATTTTCAGCGATTCACGGTCTCGCTCTGACAGGCTTCCTCCAAGAGCTAGATGTTGCATCGAAGGAAATGCCCCTTCCACCTCTCGCTGCACCCGTGCGTCAGATCGCCTCCCCTCCGACAACTTGACAACAGGATTTCGCTAGGTCCCTCGTGCGCTCTCTCTAAAGCAAGAGAGAAATGCTTGCAACTTCTTGCGTCAATGAATGGAAGCCCGAGCAAGAATCCTGATTACAGGTCTGGTCCAAGGCGTCTTCTTCAGAAGAGAGATGACCGATCTTGCTAGAAGACTTGGAATCTCGGGATGGGTGAGAAATCTCCCGAACGGTAATGTGGAGGCCCTCGCTGAAGGAGAGAAAGGACGATTGGACGAACTCATTCGATTCTGCCATGCTGGTCCTCCAGGCGCAGTAGTTAGAAAAGTGGATGTCGAATGGTCAGATTATCTGGAAGAGTTTCGAGGGTTCAGAATTACGAAATGAAGGGAAGCTGACAACCTGAGACCCTATCCACCCCGAAGAAATTCGCCACTTGTACTAGGCTTACCAAAAGGTAAAAGAAACCGGGTTCGAGGTCTTCGGCCGCTCCGGTGGTGTAGCCCGGTTTAGCATAGCGGCCTTTGCCCCAGAGCATCATGGGGCGGCGAGTCGAACACTAGATCGGGGAGGCTTACTGGAAGAA
>WNFJ01008068.1_pt4 | contig 11054 bp, 10 predicted proteins | sample 5400461 | NCBI WGS metagenome assembly WNFJ01 (sample SAMN13153349, study PRJNA577476) | soil metagenome | isolation source: 115 cm saprolite on Douglas fir-dominated hillslope | place: USA:California | collected 2013-09-17 | reverse complement strand
CGGAGCACCTCAAGCCCGTCGATGTCGGGAAGGCCGATGTCGAGGAGCACCAGGTCCGGGCTGTCCTGCCGCAGGGCGCCGAGGGCCTCGTCCGCGGTGGCCGCGTGGGTGACGGTGTACCCCTCTGCCCTCAGGAATTCGCACAGTAGGTCGCGGACCCACGCCTCGTCGTCGACGACCAAGATGCGGGCGTGCAGCGGCGCCGCCGTCGGCGTCGGCTCGGAGGGCATCCCCTCCCCTCGCTCCGGCCTGACTCGCAGCTTGATGGCGTCCAACCTCAGCGCCCCGTCGTGACGAGGACCGGCGCTTCGAGACCGATCAGCGCGGCCGGGACCTGTTCGAGGATCTCCAGCCCGATCCCGTGACGGCTCACGTGTCGGACAACCGCGGTGCACGAGAACTCGCCGGTGGTTCCCGGACAGAGTTCGAGGCGGTATTCCTGGTCGAGCTTGAGGACGCCCGACGGAAGCCAGCTCACGGTGATCCAGGCGCCGTGGAGACCGCCGTTTACCGACCGCCCGGCAATGAAGCACTTCTCGCTGATCCACAGCCGGATCGGCCACACCACCGTGTGCCGCTCGTACTTTCGCCGTTCGTCCAAGGTCCCCTCCTCGTAGGGATGCGTGATGCCTAGATCGCCGGGTGCAAGAAGAACGCCATGGCTCGCCGGCGCACCGGGAGCGCCCCCCGGGCTCGGAAGAGGGGCGGGTCGAAGGAGTGGGAATATCGGCGCTTGGGCGTCGGCGACGTGACGGCGTCATCGCCGGCCCGACGGGCGGGCGGTGTCAGGCGTGCACGCGCGTGTCAGTACGTGGCACGGCCGCAGGTCAGATCGGCCAGGACTCCTGGCGATAGCCCATCTCCCAGAACATCCACTCGAAGCGGGTCGTCGCCAGGAAATGCCGACGCATGGGCTCTTGCGCCGCCGCCGGCAGCCGGCTCGCGATCTCGTTGGTGGCGTCTAGGACGGCGCGGACGAGGGTCCCGAACTCCGCAGAGGCGTAGGTCCCGATCCACCGAGCGTAGAGCGGGTCGGGCGAGCCCGCCCGCTCGAGCGCCTTGCCGACTTCCCAGTAGATCCAGTAGCAGGGCAGGAGTGCCGCCACCGCCTCGGCGAAGGGCGACGCGTATGCGACCGCCAGGAGATAGCTCGTGTAGGCGAGGTTCGTGGGCGCGAGGGGGGTAGCCGCGACCTCGGCCGCGCCGAGACCGAACTCACGGAAGAACCCCTCGTGCAGGGCCCGTTCGACCTTGATCGCGCCCGCGGCGTGCTCGTTGAACATCACGAGCCAGTCGTCGCGGGGGGCGCGGGCGGCGACGACCGAGAGCGCGCGGGCGAACTCGCGAAGGTAGAGCGCATCCTGCACCGCGTAGAAGCGGAAGGCCTCGCGCGGGAGCGAGCCGTCCGTGAGCCCCCGCAGGAAGGGGTGCCGGAGGATCGCGGCGTAGATGCCGGCGATCGAGCGCCAGAGCTCGTCGGTGAAGGCGATGGGTCACCTCGCGCGACGATTGTACTTCGCCCCCGGGCCGCCACGCCTGTACGCCACGCCTGTACCCTTGACCGCCGCGCTCGGCCGAGACTACGCTCGGACACGCGAGGGCGACCCCGAGACAGGAGGGCGGCGTGAGCCCCTACGAACTGGCGCTCCATACCTGGACGCTCGACACGACTCCGCTGGCCGACGCGCTCCGGATCGCGAAGCGCACCGGCTGCAACGCGGTCGAGCTCCGACGGATCGATTTTGACCGGGCGCGCGACGCCGGCCATCCGGCCGAGCGCGTTCTGGACCTCGTGCAGGCGAGCGGCCTCGGCGTCGCGGCGGTCGGCGCCGAGCAGGGGTGGATGTTTGCGGAGGGGGCGGATCGGGAGCGGCTGCTCGCGGTCTTCGGCGAGTCCTGCCGGTGGGCGACCGCGCTCGGCTGTGCGACGGTCATGAGCCCCGTCGACCGGGGGGGCGGCCCGCTCGAGCGGGCGGTCGCGAGCCTGCGTGAGGTCGGCGACTTGGCGGCGAGGCAGGGAGTTCGCCTCGCGCTCGAGTTCAACTCACAGGCGCAGCAGTTCAACACACTCGCCCGCGCGCGCGAGGCGCTCGCCCGCGCCGATCACCGAGCGTGCGGACTCCTGCTCGACACCTACCATCTGCAGCGCAGCGGCGCGGAGCCACGCGCGCTCGCGGACCTGGCCCCCGCGGAAATCGCGTACGTCCAGTACAGCGACGTGCCACGGAGCGGCCTGCAGCCCGGGATGACGCTCGACCGGCTCCCGCCGGGGCGCGGGAGCGTGCCATTCCGCGAGGTCTTCCGGCTGCTCGCGGCCACGGGGTACCGGGGCTACCTGAGCTACGAGGCGCCGAACCCGGCGGCCTGGGCGCGGGACCCGGAGGAGGTTGCGCGCGAGGCGCTCGATGCGACGCGCGCGCTCCTGACGGCGGCCTGACCTACCGGCAGCCGCAGGCGCCCAGGATCGCCGCCTCGACCGACGGCGTCCACGTCGCGTCCCGACCGGCGCCGGTGACGTAGTAGAAGCGTCGAACCAGTAACATGCCAGCCGTGTCGATCTGGATGCCGACTCGTGCCGTCGAGCCGCTCGCGCATAGGATGTCGAACGATGCCGTCTTGATGTAGGCGTCGCTGCCGTCAGGCGCGGGATCATGCCGGCTCCGGGCGCCGAGTCTGCCGCAGCCCGGTGCCGAGTACCCGGCGTAGCTCGCCGGCTCCTCGGCCGTCGCCGAGATCCCAGTGACGAGCGCCGCCGCCACGAGTCCGACGACGGTAGCGCGCCGTGCCGACGCCGCGGCCACCTTCACGCGACGCTCGCGGACCACCCTCACGCGCGCCGGAGATGGGCTACGCGCCGCGGGCGCGAGGAGACCCCGCCGGCGCGGCCGAAGATGAGGACGTCGCGTCTGCCCATTCGCCACTCGCTCCGCGATACCCGGCGCTGCCGTCGCGCCCGTGACAGAAAGTGTACGGTGCTGATGCCAGGGGGGCGCGACCCGACTCCGCCGGGCAGGACGCCGGCCGCGGCGCCACCGGCGCCGGGCCTCGGACCCGAGGATACCAGGTCGAGAAGTAGGCAGAAAGGCCGCGCTCCGGCGGTGACGGGCCGGGAGGGCGGGCGGAGACCGATCGACCTCGGCCCGTGGCACCGCTCCTGCAAGCCCGATTGGGCATGAGCCCAGCAACGGCGACGTGCTCCTGCGGGGGTCGGTTCAACCTGGATGTACAGTACCTCTTCGACGCTCGGCGCTTTTCGCTGCTCGGCCACGTGCCGATCCTGTGGCGCTGCGCCGTCTGCGGCCGCTCGCTGGTCGAGGGTCAACCGGCCGCAATCACGGGCGCCGACAGCCGGGAGCTCCGGCGCGGGGCGGCTCGTCCAGGGCGGGACGCCGACGACGACCTGGCCGACTTCGAATCGGTGGGCGTCGGATCGAGGAGTCGGCGCCCGGCGCGCGGACCCGCTCGCTCCCGCATGAGCCGACGGTCCTGACACGGCCCTGTCAGCCGCCCAGCGTTTAGGGCGCCGGAGCGGCGGTCGGCTCTCCTCTGTAACCTCCTGACTCTTCGTCGCTTCCTCGCGGTCGAGCTGAACTGGCACGCTGGATGCTGCGTGGGGCTCCCGTGGAGGAGTTCGGACCCATGGGTCGCTACTTCAGCCGGTTCTGGGTGGAGCTCATTCTCCCCCTCTACTCGGTTTGCGCGGTCTTCGCCTATTTTCGTCCCAACGTGCTGCCGACCGAGTTCGACCAAAGTGTCCTCGAGGGCGCCGTCGTCTGGCTCCTCTGGGGCATCGTCGCCGCCCTGAGCGGCATCCTGGCGATCTCGGCGATGTTCCTCTGCTTCTACCTGCTCTCCTCACCCTTCTAAGTGGGTCGATCGGGGTGAGCTCAGGTTCTACCTCGGCTGCTTCGTGATGCTCTGCCTGCTCGGGGGCCTCGCGGTCACCAATCCGCCGGTCGCCTTGTCGGTCTTCATCATCCTCGCCGGTTCGGCGCAGATCCTCTGGCGGATTCTCGTCTAAACCCTCGGATTGACAGGCCCGTGTCGCCCGACTATCCTAAGCGAGGACCATGGATGAAATTGCCGTACTCGTGCTCAACTACACGTTCGAGCCGCTCCATTTCACCAACGCCAAGCGGGCGATCACCCTTCTCCTCAGCGGCAAGGCCGAGAGCGTCGAGGCGTCACCGCGGGTAATCCGATCGCCGTCGACGGCCTTTCCGCTCCCGGCGGTGATCCGGCTGGCTGTCTACATCCGCAAGCCGTTCCTCGACCGTGTGGCCTTCAACAAGAAGAACATCCTCCGGCGCGACGGGTACGCGTGCCAGTACTGCAACCGGCGCGGCGATCGCCTGCCCGTCGACCACGTGCTCCCGCGGTCGCGGGGCGGGGAGACGTCCTGGACGAACGTCGTCGCCGCCTGCCTCAAGTGCAACCTGCGCAAGGGGAACCGCCTGCTGGAGGAGGCGGGGATGCGCCTGATCGGTCCACCTGCTACGACACCCCCATGCGGGGTCCTTTCTCGACTCCTGGCGAAAGTACCTCGTCGCGGTTCCCTCGGCGACCTGAGGGGCGCGGCGAGGGGCCGCCGAACCCCCGGCCCGTCGGGGCCGACCCGCACACGGCACCGGACGGGAGGCAGAGACGACAGCCTTCAGACTTCAGGCAGAATATGAGCCGCGCGGTGACCAGCCGCGGGCGATCGAGATCCTGACCCGCCTCGTCCAGGACGGCCGTCGCCACGTGGTGCTGCTCGGCGTGACCGGGTCGGGAAAGACCTTCACGATGGCCAACGTGATCGCGAACATCCAGCGGCCGACCCTCGTCATCTCGCCGAACAAGACGCTCGCCGCCCAGCTCTTCGGCGAGTTCAAGGCGTTCTTCCCGGACAACGCCGCCGAGTACTTCGTCTCGTACTACGACTACTATCAGCCCGAGGCGTACATCCCCCAGAGCGACACCTACATCGAAAAGGATGCGCTCATCAACGACGAGATCGACCGGATGCGTCACTCCGCGACCCGATCGCTCATGGAACGCCGGGACGTGATCGTGGTGGCGTCCGTCTCCTGCATCTACGGCATCGGCGCGCCCGAGACCTACCAGGGCATGCACCTGTCGCTCGCCGAAGGACAGCAGGTCGACCGGGACGAGATCGTGCGCCAGCTCGTGGCCGTCCAGTACGAGCGGAACGACTACGACTTCCACCGGGGGACCTTCCGGGTCCGCGGCGACATCGTGGAGGTCTTCCCGGCCAACGAGGAGAGCCAGGCGCTGCGCGTCGAGCTGTTCGGCGACTCTGTGGAGGCGATCCGCCAGATCGATCCGCTGCGGGGAGCCGTGCTCGGCCGGCAGCCCCAGGCGCACGTCTACCCGGCGAGCCACTACGTGACCCCGGCCGAGCAGCTCGAGCACGCGCTCACTACCATCGCCGAGGAGCTCGCGGAGCGTCTGGCCTTCCTCCGGGCCCGGAACCGGCTGCTGGAAGCGCAGCGGCTCGAGCAGCGTACGCTCTTCGACATGGAGATGCTGCGTGAGCTCGGCTTCTGTCACGGCATCGAGAACTACTCGCGGCACCTCACCGGCCGGCGGCCAGGGGAGCCGCCGCCGACGCTGATGGACTATCTACCCAAGGATGCGCTGATCATCATCGACGAGAGCCACGTGGCGGTGCCGCAGATCGGCGGCATGTACTACGGCGACCGGTCGCGGAAGGAGACGCTGGTCGAGTACGGCTTCCGGCTGCCCTCGGCCTTCGACAACCGCCCGCTCACCTTTGAGGAGTTCACGGCGCTCGCCGGCCAGATCGTGTACGTGTCGGCGACGCCCGCCGCGCACGAGCTCCGCTTGGCAGGCGACGCGATGGCGGAGCAGATCATCCGACCGACGGGCCTCACGGACCCGGAGCTCACGGTACGGCCCGCCACGGAGCAGGTCGACGACCTGCTCGAGGAGATCCGGAGTCGGGCGGCGCGGGAAGAGCGCATCCTCGTCACGTGCCTCACCAAGCGGATGGCGGAGGACCTCACCGAGTACTACCAGCAAATGGGGCTCCGCGTGCGGTACCTACACTCCGACATCGACACGCTCGACCGAGTCGAGCTGATTCGCGACCTCCGGCTCGGCAAGTTCGACGGCCTCATCGGCATCAACCTCCTCCGCGAGGGCCTCGACATCCCGGAGGTGTCGCTGGTGGCGATCCTCGACGCCGACAAGGAAGGGTACCTGCGGTCGACGACGTCGCTCATCCAGACCGCGGGGCGGGCCGCGCGGAACGTCAAGGGCCAGGTGATCATGTACGCCGACCGGGTCACGGACTCGATGGCGGCGACGCTCCGGGAGACCGAGCGGCGGCGCCGGCTCCAGGCGGCCTACAACGCGGAGCACGGCATCACGCCGGAGTCGATCCGCTCCTCGATCCGCGAGCTGCTGCAGACGGTCTACGAGCGGGACTACTACACGGTCGAGGTGGGCCCGGCGGCCGAGGAGGTCCCCGGGGATCCCGCCGCGCTCGAGGCCCGGATCAAAGAGCTCGAAGCGCAGATGAAGGACGCCGCCCGGAGGCTCGACTTCGAACGGGCCGCCGAGCTCCGCGACCGCGTCCGGGCCCTCCGAAAGCGCGAGCTCGCCGTCCGCTGAGCCGACCTCCGAGGTCGCCCGCGCGTCTTCCGCGCGCATCGGGGCCGCCCCGCCGCTGCCGCGGCGCGTCACGCCGCGGCCTCGCGCAAGATCGCCGGGGCGGTCCGCCGAGCCGCCGGGCCGCCCCGGTCGAAGTCGGGAGCCCGGCCCCACCGCGCGGCACGCGTAGAGCCAGGCGCCGCGGTGTATCGTTAGGGCTGGAATGACCCTCGACGAGAAACTCGCACGGGTACCGGACCGGCCCGGCGTCTACCTCTACAAGGACGCGAAGGCGGCCGTCATCTACGTAGGCAAGGCGGCGTCGCTCCGGACTCGGGTGCGCTCCTACTTCCAGGAGGGGCGCCCGCGCGATCCCAAGACCGAGGCGCTGGTGCGGCAAATCCGGGACCTCGAGTACATCGTCACCGACAACGAGCTCGAGGCGATGATGCTCGAGGCGAACCTCGTGCGGAAGCACCGCCCTCGGTACAACATCATCCTGCGCGACGACAAGCACTACCCCTTCCTCAAGCTGACGACGACCGAGGATTTCCCGCGGCTGGTCGTGGCCCGGCGGGTCCAGAAGGATGGCGCGGCGTATTACGGCCCCTTCTATCCGGCCACGGCCATGCGCGAGACGCTCCGGCTGACGCGTCAGCTCTTCCCGCTCCGCACCTGCCGGATCAAGATCGACGGCACGCTCGAGCGGCCGTGCCTGCAGTACTACATCCACCGCTGCAACGCGCCCTGCAGCGGGTGGGAGACCAAGGCGGGATACGCGAGGACCGTGCGCGAGGTCCAGGCCTTCCTCGACGGAAAGGACGACGACCTCGCCAAGGTGCTCACGCAGGAGATGGAAGCGGCCGCGGCGGAGATGAAGTTCGAGCGCGCGGCGCTCCTCCGTGACCAGATCCAGTCGCTCAACAAGGTCCGGGAGCGGCAGAAGATCATCTCGACGGAGGAGGTCGACCAGGACATCATCGGGGTCGTCCGGGAAGGCGGGGACGCCTGCGTCGAGCTGTTCTTCGTGCGCCGCGGGCGCCTGCTCGGCCAGGAAGCCTTCTTCTTCGACAGGGTCTCCGGCTTCCGGGACGGCGAGGTGATCGCGGCGTTCATCGAGCAGTTCTACGCCCGCGGCGTCGTTCCGGCGGCCGAGGTGCTCGTGTCGGAGGCGGTGCCGGACGAGGCCCTCATCGCCGAGTGGCTCGAGCGGCTGCGCGGCGGCCGAGTGGAGCTCCACGCGCCCCAGCGCGGGCGCAAGCGGGAGTTCGTGGCGCTGGCCGAAGAGAACGCCGCCATCGCGCTGCAGGGGCACCTCCTGTCTCGGGGCAACCGCCAGCAGCTCGTCCTCGAGGAGCTGCAGCGCGTCCTCGGCCTCCCCGCGCCCCCGAACCGCATCGAGGGCTACGACATCTCCCACACCCAGGGCGGCGAGCAGGTCGGCTCGATGGTCGTCTGGGAAAACGGCGCGATGAAACCGGACGATTACAAGCGGTTCCGGATCCGGACCGTCCAGGGCGCCGACGACTTTGCCTCCCTCCAGGAGGTCCTGGGCCGCCGTTTTGGCAAGGCGCTCGAGGACGGTACCGTCCTCCCCGACCTCGTCCTGATCGACGGCGGACGCGGCCAGCTCAACGTCGGTCTCAAGACGCTCGAGACCCTCGGGCTCGACTACCTTCCGGTGATCGCGCTCGCCAAGCAGCAGGAGGAGGTCTACACGGCGGAGAGTCTCCAGCCGATCGTGCTCGACAGGACCTCGCCCGCGCTCCAGACGCTCCAGAAGGTCCGGGACGAGGCCCACCGGTTCGCGATCACCTACCACCGGAAGCTCCGGACGCGGCGGACGATCCAGTCGGTCCTCGACGCGATCCCCGGAGTCGGCCCCACGATCCGCACGAGCCTGCTGAAGTGGCTCGGCTCGGCCCGCCGCGTGCGCGAGGCGACCGTGGCCGAGCTGGCGGCGACGCCGAAGGTCACGCCCAAGATGGCCCAGCGGATCTACGACTACTTCCCCCCGTCGGCGGCCGAGCCCGCGAGCGACGGGCCCACCGCCCCGTCCTCTCCGGACCCCGGGAGCGATCGGGCGGGTTTATAGTATTGCAGCCATGTCGGGTCGCGGGGAGGGGGTGACGAGACGATGAAGAACGAGACGATGAAGAAAATGATGGCGGGCTTGGCGTTCGGAATGGCGATCGTGGTCGGCGGCGGGATGGCGGCGGCCAACACGTGCCCGCTCCTGATCAAACAGCTCCGGGCGGACCTGCCGAAGGTGAAGGACAAAGCCAAGCGCAGCGAAGCCAAGAAGCTGACCGACGAGTGCGAGAAGCTGCACAAGGAAGGCAAGCAGGCCGAAGCCGTCGCCAAGTGCGAGGAGGCCGCGACGGTAGCCGGGATCAAGCTCGAGATGAAGAAGTAGGGCTCACAGTCTGCCGCCTCCCCCGGGCGCTTCCCGCCCGGGGGCAGGACGGTTCCGCGAAGTTGCCTCTGTTCGGTAAGTGTGGTAAAAACTTGGCGGAATGGCCTCCGACCGTTACCCCTTCCGAGAGCTCGAGGCCAAATGGCAGGCGGCCTGGGAGGCGCGGAAGGAGTTCCGCGTCGCCGAGGACCCGGGCAGGCCGAAATTCTACTGCCTCGAGATGTTCCCGTACCCGTCCGGCCGGATCCACATGGGGCACGTCCGGGTGTACGCGATCGGTGACGTCCTGGCGCGCTACAAGCGGATGCGCGGCTTCAACGTCCTGCATCCGATGGGCTGGGACGCGTTCGGACTCCCGGCCGAGAACGCGGCGATCGAGAACGGCGTCCACCCGGCGATCTGGACCTACGAGAACATCAGCTACATGCGCAACCAGCTCAAGCAGCTGGGCGTCTCCTACGACTGGGACCGCGAGATTACCACCTGCGAGCCGGCGTACTACAAGTGGGAGCAGCTCATCTTCATCCGGATGCTCGAGCGCGGCCTCGCCTACCGGCGCCGGTCGCGGGTGAACTGGTGCCCTTCCTGCCAGACGGTCCTCGCCAACGAGCAGGTCGAGGCTGGGCGCTGCTGGCGCTGCGATAGCGAGGTGACGCAGAAGGAGGTCGACGGCTGGTTCTTCAAGATCACGAAATACGCCGACGAGCTGCTCGAGTGGTGCGAGCGGCTCCCCGGCTGGCCCGAGCGCGTCATGACGATGCAGCGCAACTGGATCGGGCGGAGCGAGGGCGCCGAGGTCGACCTGCCCGTGGTCGGCCGGCCGGGGCTCGCCGTGCGCGTCTTCACGACCCGCCCCGACACGGGGTTCGGCATGACGTACGCCGTGCTCGCGCCCGAGCACCCGCTCGTGGACGAGCTCCTGGCGGACGGCGGCGAGCGAGCGGCCGTCGAGCGCTTCCGCGCCGAGGTCGCGCGGGCGACCGAGATCGAACGCCTGGCCACCGACCGCCCCAAGCGGGGGCTGCGCCTCCGCGCGCGCGCGGTCAACCCGTTCACCGGCGCCGAGGTCCCCCTCTTCATCGCCGACTACGTGGTCATGGCCTACAGCACCGGCGCGATCATGGCGGTGCCGGGCGAGGATCAGCGCGACTGGGACTTCGCCGTGCAGCACGGCCTGCCCATCGTCGAAACGGTCGCGCGGCCCGCCGGCTTCCGGGGACAGGCGTACACGGGCGACGGCACGAAGATCAATTCCGGCTTCCTCGACGGCCTCAGCGTGGCCGCCGCCAAGCGGAAGGCGATCGAGTGGCTGGAAGCGAACCGGCTCGGCGAGGGCAAGGTGAACTACCGGCTGCGCGACTGGGGCATCAGCCGTCAGCGATACTGGGGGGCGCCGATTCCCGTCCTCTACTGCGACCGAGACGGGATGGTCCCGGAGAAGGAGGAGAATCTCCCGGTCGTCCTGCCTGAGAACGTCCAGATCAGCGGCAAGGGGGGATCGCCGCTCGCGGACGTCCCGAGCTTCGTCAACGCGAGGTGCCCGCGGTGCGGCGGCCCCGCCAAGCGTGAGACGGACACGATGGACACGTTCGTGGAGTCCTCGTGGTACTTCCTCCGGTACTGCTCGCCCCACTACGAGCACGGGATGTTCGAACGGGCGGCCGCGGAATACTGGATGCCGGTCGACCAGTATATCGGCGGCATCGAGCATGCCGTGCTGCATCTCCTCTACGCCCGCTTCTACACCAAGGTGCTGCGCGACCTCGGCCTCGTGAAGGTGGACGAGCCGTTCATCGGGCTCCTGAGCCAGGGCATGGTGATCAAGGACGGCGCCAAGATGTCGAAGTCCAAGGGCAACGTCGTCGATCCCGACGACCTCATCCGGACGCTCGGCGCCGACACGGCGCGGCTCTTCTCGCTGTTCGCGGCGCCGCCCGAGAAGGATCTCGACTGGAACGATCACGGCGTCGAGGGCGCCTCGCGCTTCCTGAACCGGGTGTGGCGGTTCACCTTGGCGCAC
>WNFJ01578795.1_pt1 | contig 11055 bp, 15 predicted proteins | sample 5400461 | NCBI WGS metagenome assembly WNFJ01 (sample SAMN13153349, study PRJNA577476) | soil metagenome | isolation source: 115 cm saprolite on Douglas fir-dominated hillslope | place: USA:California | collected 2013-09-17 | reverse complement strand
CCGCCCGCCGGCGCCGCGCCGTAGCCGGGCCCCGCGCCGGCGGCCTCGTCGCGCGGCCAGCGCATGAAGGCGAACACCCACAACAGCACCAGCGGCACGATCGAGCCCACACCGGTCAGCGTCAGCAGGATCGCGCCCAGTCCCGCCCAGCCCGGCAGGCCGGTCTTCTCCACGATGCGCCACGCCATCCAGGCGGACAGGATGGTGGCGACCAGCGCGAAGGCGCTGGTCAATCCGAAGAAGCCCATGAGGGCTGCGATCTCCACGCCCATGCTAGCGTCTCGCCGGCGAGGCTTCACCGTTCGGCCAATCGCTGAAAGCCAGCACCGCCATGACGATGAACGAGCCGATCACCGGCACGAGGTGGAACAGCGACAATGCGCCGGAGAAGCCTGCCCGGGTGCAGATACGCCAGGTCGGGATGATGAGGACCAACGCCATCAGCAGGTGCGCGATCGCCAAGAAGAGCAGGGCGAGCGAGCCGAGACCCAGGATCCAGGCGAAGACGTAGGTCATCGGCTAGACCAGGGCTAAGACTTCGATCTCGACCAGAACGTCGCGCGGCAGGCGCGCCACCTCGACCGTCGAGCGCGCCGGCGGGTTGCTGCCGAAATATTCCGGCCGGCCGTAGACCTCGTTCATGGCGACGAAGCTGTCCATGTTCTTCAGGAACACCGTGGTCTTGACCGCATGGTCGAGGTCGCTGCCGGCCGCCTTCAGGACGGCCCGCAGGTTCTTCAGCACCTGATGTGTCTGCTCGGCGATGCCGCCCGCGACAAGGTCTCCCGTCGCCGGGTCGAGCGGGATCTGGCCGGCGCAGAACACCATGCCGTTGGCCACGATCGCCTGCGAATAGGGACCGAGGGCCTTGGGAGCGGCGTCCGTCTGGACGGCTTTCTTGTTGCTGGCTGCCACTGTTTGCCTCTCCATGACCGTGGGCATAATCGTGAGGCAGGACGCTAACACAGGCCGGTTTGCTTGACAGGTGACCCGCCAACCATTATCCGCGCCTTCCTCGGGCCCTTTTTCCGGTTGCCCTGGTTCGGTTGATGGGGGGCTGTAGCTCAGCTGGGAGAGCGCCTCGTTCGCAATGAGGAGGTCAGGGGTTCGATCCCCCTCAGCTCCACCAACCGGACTGTTGTCATCTCGGGCGGGTAATCCCCGCCCCCGAGCCGCGCGAATTGCAATTCGCGTTGAGGCGGGGGACCTTGGGGGTCCCATGCGCATTCGCAAACGCCATCCCACGCCTGCCGAGCTTGGCCTGACGGCCGAGGAGGGGCGCGCGCTCAGCGCCCTCACCACGCCACAGCATATCCAGGAATTCGTGGTCGGCCTGCAGGCCAATTTCGAGGAGGACGGCGACTGCCTGCGCTCGGTGCGCGGCGTGCTGCTCCATCGCCGCGCCCATTGCATCGAGGCCGCTTTCGTCGCCGCCTGCGCGCTTTGGCTGCAGGGCGAACCGCCGCTGATCATGGACCTGACCGCCAAGGGCGACTCCGACCATGTCATCGCCATCTTTCGGCGCAATGGCTGCTGGGGCGCCATCTCCAAAAGCAACCATGTCTGGTTGCGCTGGCGCGACCCGGTCTATCGAAGCCTGCGCGAACTGGCGATGTCGTACTTCCATGAATACACCAACAAGCATCGCAAGACGTTGCGGACCTATTCCAAGCCGGTCGGCCTCGACCGCTTTCCAACCGGCATGTGGATCACCAACGAGGAGGATTGCTGGGATGTCGGCGCCGCCCTCGACGACGTGCGCCATTACCGGCTGATCACGCCGGCGCAGGCCCGCCGGCTGATGCCGCGCGACGCGACCGAACTGCGCGCCGACGACCTGGTGCAATATGAAAGCAGCGACCGCAAGCGGGCTCGCCGCTACTGAGAGATCCCATGATGAAAGCCCTGATCGCCATCCTGCTCGCCTCGCTGCTGGGCGCGGGACCCGCCGCCGCGTCGCAGATCCCGCCCGAATGGCAGGCCGCGGCGCAGGCGGTGATCGGCGAGCTGGAGCGCGACACGCCGCAAGCGGCCAGGCCGTGGGGCAACGAACTCACGGATGGGTGGAACCTGGCGCGCCTCTGGCGCCGGTACAACAACCGCAACAGCGAGATCATCCTGGCGGAATACCTCACCTTCGTGGCGGTGTGCCGCCAGGGCTGCGCCGGCCATACGATCGAGGGTCAGGATTATCGAGCGATGGCCGAACAGGTGAAGGCGCTGCGCGTCGAGCAAGGCGGACCCTACGTGCTGGCCGCCAATGCGCACGCCTGGTTGGCGAGCTTCCGCGATCCGACCGGGGCCGCAGCCAAGAATGCCGGCCTGTGGGGCAAGGACCTCGACGCGGCAGCGGCCGACTTCGCCACCGGCAACCTCTACGCGCTGGCCTGGCTGCTGGCCCGCGCCCAGCCGACACAAGCCGAACAGGCGGCCACTTTCGCGCGGTTCGCGCTGTTCGTGCAGGGCAGGGGCTGGATCGGCGCGCGCTGCCTCGACATTTCCAAGGTCGCCATGGTCCTCGACGCGCCGCCCCGCATCGAGGTTTGCCGATAGCCGGATTTGCAAATGGCCGGCGGGAGGCGGATCATCGGACATGCCCTACGAGACGATCGAGGTTCGCAAGGTCACCCCAGCCATCGGCGCGGAAATCTCCGGCGTCGATCTCGCCGGTCCCCTGTCCAACCGCCAGGTGAGCGAGCTGCACGATGCGCTGATGGCGCATCAGGTGATCTTCTTCCGTGACCAGCAGATGAGCGTCGATCAGCACAAGGCGTTCGGCCGCCTGTTCGGCGAGCTTCTGATCCATCCCGCGGCCCGGGCCGAGGTCGAGGACCATCCCGAGATCCGCGTCGTCCATGCCGACGAGAAGACCGAGGTGGCGACCGGCGAGGTCTGGCACTCCGACATGTCGTGCGAACCCGAGCCGCCGATGGGCTCGATCCTCTACCTGCACCAGACGCCGCCGGTCGGCGGCGACACGGCATTCGCCAACATGTATCTCGCCTACGAAACGCTGTCGGAGCCGATCAAGCGGCTGGTCGAGGGGCTCGGCGCATTCCACACCAGCGCCCACGTCTATTCGCGCGGCGCCTACCAGCGCAGCGACAAGAAGTTCCCCGAGGCGGTGCATCCGATCGTGCGCCGCCACCCGGTGACGGGTCGGAAATGCCTGTTCATCAATCGCGGCTTCACCAAGCGCATCGAGGGGCTCACGAAGCACGAGAGCGACGCGCTGCTGGAGATGCTGGTGCGCCACGCCGAGACGCCGGAGTTCCAGTGCCGCTTCCGTTGGGACAGGCACTCCGTCGCCTTCTGGGACAATCGTTGCGCGATGCACCGCGCCACGTTCGACTATCACCCGCATGTGAGGCACGGCCATCGCGTCACCATCAAGGGCGACCGGCCGTTTTGACGGGAGAATGCCATGAAACTGGAAGGTGGATGCTATTGCGGCAAGGTGCGCTACGTGGCCGACGGCGAGCCGATCATGAAAGCGCAATGCCACTGCCGTGAATGCCAATACATGACCGGCGGCGCGCCAAACATGTTTATTTTCATGCCCAGCAACGGCTTCAGCTACACCAAGGGGACGCCCAAGCCATTTACGCGCAGCGATCTTGAACGCGCCGTGACACGGGAATTCTGCGCCGACTGCGGCACGCATTTGGCCACGCGGCCGCCGGGTTTTCCCGCCGTGGTCGTGAAAGTTGGCACGCTCGACGATCCGAGCCTTTTCGGCAGCCCGCAGATGGCGATCTACACCATCGACAAGCAGCCCTTCCATCAGATCCCTGACGGCCTGCCGACCTTCGAGCGACTGCCGCCGCGCTAGAGTCTTTCCGGCGGAGACAAAATCACCTCACCCTGAGGAGGCCGCGAAGCGGCCGTCTCGATCGCGCGGGGTAACCCCCGCGCTGTGGTGGGCACGCGCACCGCGTTTGTTGCCATCCTTCGAGACGCACGCCTGCGGCGTGCTCCTCAGGATGAGGTCGTTAGCTGTTGCTCCGATTTGAACGATTCCGCGTTTGTCGGAAAGACTCCAGCAAATGAAAAGGAGGCTGCGAGGCCCCCTTTTTTGCAGATCCTTCGCTACGCTCCAGGGCGGGGGTTACCCCGCCCGCGATTGGCGTCACTTCATGCTCGTCATTCGGCCGCGATCGCGTCCTTCACGAACTTCTGACGAGCGAAATCCTCGGCGACCTTGAGGTCGTTGCCCAGGAGCTTGTCGACGTCGATCTTGGCGTATTCCATCACGCCCATGTCGCCCAGCGCCTTCTGCACCTTTGGGCCGAACAGGCCGATCTCCTTGAGGATCGGCACGATGCGGGTGAAGAGGCGGCTGCGGAAGGACTGCATGGAGCCCGAGTTGTAGGCGTACTCCATGAGCTTATCGACCGGCAGGCCGGAGCGCATCCAGACCTCGGCCTGGTTGAAGCGGTCGCGCATGAAATAGAGCGCCTCGACGGTGAACTCCTCGCGCTCGGCGCGCTCGGCGTCGGAGAGGTGCGGATAGTATTCGCGCAGCGCCATGCGGCCGAAGGTGACGTGGCGCGCCTCATCCTGCATGACGTAGGCGTTGACCGCGCCGGCCAGATTGTTCTTGGCGGTGTCGCGGATGCGCTGGAAGGCGGCCAGCGCCAAGCCCTCGATCAGCACCTGCATGCCGAGATAGGTCATGTCCCAGCGGCGGTCGGATAGCGTCTGCTCGAGCAGCTTCTTCAGCGAGTCGGTGATGGGATAGGCCGCCTTGAACTTCTCGTGGATCAGCCGCTTGTAGGTTTCGACATGGCGGGCTTCGTCCATGACCTGGGTGGCGGCGTAGAACTTGGCGTTCATGTCCGGCACCGTGTTGACGATCTTGGCGGTGGCGATCAGCGCGCCCTGCTCGCCGTGCATGAACTGGCAGATCGAATGGCACTGCAGGTTGAAGCGCAGCCAGTCGCGCTCTTTCTCGGTCATCTTTTCCCAGAACGGCGAACCGTAGATCGGGATGGTCTCGTCGGACATGCCCATCGGGTTGCCTTCGAACAGCTCCTGGCTCCAGTCGAGCCGGGTGCTGGTGTCCCACTGCTGCTGCTTGCCCTTCTCGTAGAGGTTCAGCAGGTCGGACGAGCCGGCGTCATATTCCCAATTGAAGGCGATTTCTGTGGCGCCATCGAACTTCCAGTTCGTGACTTCGACCGGCAGCTGGTAAATCTTCTGCGTCGTCATTGGCTCTTGCCTCCTGGCACTGAACGCGGTCCCATTCCCAACTCGGAGCGGTAAAAATGACGCTCCGTTCATTTTTCTGAGCGGAAACTATCACACTCTGCTAGGAGTGTCCGCAAGGAAATATCTCGGTCTCTGAACGCGGATTATCAATGGCTTACAACACGTTGCGCATCGCCAAAATCGTCGAGGAAACGCCCGATGCGCGCTCTTTCGTCCTCGAAATTCCGGCCGACCTGGCCGAGAAGTACCGCTACCGCGCGGGGCAGTTCCTGACCTTCCGGGTGCCGCACCCCGAGGGCGCCTTCAACCGCTGCTATTCGTTGTCGAGCGCGCCGGAGACCGACGGCCTGCCCAAGGTGACGCTGAAGGAAGGCCTCACGCTCGAAGTGCTGCCGCCGGCCGGCCGCTTCGTGCTGGGCGAAGGCGACGCGCCCCTGCTGTTGTTCGGCGGCGGCAGCGGCATCACGCCGATGATGTCGCTGATCAAGTCGGCCCTGAAGGCCGGCAAACGCCGCATCCGGCTCTTCTATGCCAACCGCGACAAGCCCTCGATCATCTTCGACGCAGAGCTTGTCTCCCTGCTCGCCGTGCACAACGGCCGGCTGGAGGTGATCCATCATCTCGATGCCGAGCAGGGCCTGACCCAACCGGAAGAGATCGTCGCGGCGCTAAAAGGCTTCGAGAACGCCGAGGCCTATCTGTGCGGGCCTGGTCCGTTCATGACCTTGGTCGAGAACACGCTGTTGGGCGCCGGCATGCCCCGGGAAAAGGTGCGCCTCGAGCGCTTCGAGGCTTCGGGCAACGACGCCGTGCCGATCGAGCCGCCCGCCGAAGGCGATGTGATCCCGAGCGAGATCACCATCCATTTCGAGGGCAAGGCCCACAAGGTGCCGTACCGCAAAGGCCTCAGCATCCTCGAGGCGGCGCGCGCCGCCGGCCTCAACCCGCTGTCGTCGTGCGAGGAGGGTTTTTGCGCCTCGTGCGCGGCCAAGCGCATCAAGGGCAAGATCGTGCTGGCGAAGAACGACATCTATACGCCCGACGATCTCGCCAACAACTGGATCCTGACCTGCCAGGGCCACTGCTTCGGCCCGGAGGTCGAGATCACCTACGACGTGGTGTGAGCCTTCTCACGATCCCCGCCCGCGACACGTTGCGGGCGACGATCCTCACGATCATCGCCGGCATCGCCGACGCGGTGGGCTACATCACGATGGGCGGCGTGTTCGCCGCCAACATGACGGGCAACACCGTGCTGGCGGGCATCGCCGCCGCGCAGCGCCATTACCCCGACGCCTGGGACCACCTCACGCCGCTGCTCGCCTTCTTCATCGGCGCCATGCTGTCGCGCCTGCTGCTGCGGCTGTCGCACAGGCCGGCCGCGTGCCTGGTGGTCGAGGCGGCGCTGCTCGCCGTCGTCGGCTTCCTGCCCACAGGCCCTGAGGTCGCGGTGTTGATCCTGGCGGTGGCGATGGGCGTGCAGGCCTCGGCCATCACCCATTTCTCCGGCAACGCCGTCAGCACCGTCGTGGTGACCAGCACCTTGGCGCGCACCGCCGATGCCGTGCTCGACCGGCTGTGGCCCGGCGAGAAGAAGCATCTTCCCGCCGCCGCCAACCTGCCGCTGCTGGCGCTCACCTGGATCGGCTATCTGGCCGGCGCCGTGGCAGGCGCGTTGCTGCTCGCCGTCATACCTTATCCGCTGCTGGTGCCGGTGGCTCTGCTGGCGCTGCTGCTGTTCCTCTGACGGAACTTGCCCAGAGGCCAGGAGCCTACATCGGCGGCGTGAGACCGTCCTTGCCGTAGGTGATGCGCGCGGTCTGCAGCGTGCCGTCGGGCTTCTTCTCGGCCGCCGCCACGAAGATCTTGGTCCCGGGCTTCACCTCGGCCTGGTCACCGGGCGCGTAGGTCACGACGACGGTCTCGGGCGTGACGACGACGGTCTTCTCACCGCCCTTGTACTTCATCGTCAGCGTCTGGCCGCTGACGCCCGCCACGGCCGCCTCGACATTGGCGTTGGTCATGGTGGACTGAGGTTCGAGATCCCAGGGACGGTGTCCCTCGCCGGTGCCGCGCATCGCCTCGGGGAAGATGTGCACCTCGACCGCGCGCAGGCTGCCGTCGGCCTGCGGCATGGCCGTCGTGCCGATGAACATGCCCGGCTTGATGTCGGCCATGCTCGCCTTGGCCATCGCCACGAACAGCGGCTTGTCGGTAAGCGCCACCTTCACCGTATCGCCGCTGCGGGTTTTGACGAGATAGACAGGGCCATCCATGCCCTCGACCGTACCGCGCACGCGCATGGGTTCCTGCGCCCAGGCCGAAGAGATCGAGCAGGTTGCAGCAAGGGTGTAAACGACAAACGTACGCCGCAGCATCCGGGGCATGGCGATCCTCCTTGAAGGCGCGAATGGAGCGGAATGCTAGCGCATCGCGCCGCCACGGCGGCATCACTAGGAGGTGAAGTGCTTTGCCGCCCGAGGACGAGTTGTCACTCCGCCGCGATCGCCTTCTGGACGAACATCTTCTTGTCGAAGTCGTCGGCGACCTTGCCGTCGTTGGCGAGCTGCTCGACGACGTCGATCTTGGCGTAGTCCATGGCGCCCATCTCGGCGAACGCCTTCTGCACCCTCTCGCCCCACAGGCCGATGTCCTTCACCGTGGGCACGACGCGGCTGAACAGCCGACCGCGGAACGAGTTCATCTGCTTGGAATTGTAGTGGATCTCGTCCAGGACGCTGGCCGGCAGGCCGAGCCGCTCCCAGACTTCTGACTGATTGAAGCGGTCACGCATGAAATAGAGCGCTTCGACCACGAATTCCTCGCGCTCGTCGCGCTCGGCTTGGGAGAGCTGCGGATAGTAATCGCGCAGCGCCAGGCGGCCGAACGAGACGTGCCGCGCCTCGTCCTGCATGACATAGGCATTGACCGCGCCGGCCAGCGTGTTGCCCGACTTGTCGCGGATCGCCTGGAAAGCGGCCAGCGCCAGGCCTTCGATCAGCACCTGCATGCCGAGATAGGTCATGTCCCAGCGGCGGTCGGTCAGCGTCTGCTCGAGCAACGTCTTGAGCGCCGGGTTGATCGGATAGGCGAGTTCGAACTTCTCATGCAGCAGGCGCTTGTAGGCCTCGACATGGCGTGCCTCGTCCATCACCTGCGTCGCGGCATAGAACTTGGCGTTCATGTCCGGCACCGTGGCGACGATCTTGGCGGTGGCGATCAAGGCCCCCTGCTCGCCGTGCGTGAACTGCGAGATCGAGTTGGCCTGCAGATTGCGCCGCAGCCACGACCTCTCCTGGGCGTTCATCCTGCGCCAGTAATCCGTGTCGTAGATCGAGATCGCCTCGTCCTTGAGCTCCATCGGATTGTCGGGGTTGAGCTCGAGCGACCAGTCGAGCCGCGTGCTGGCGTCCCACTGCTGCTTCTTGCCCTTCTCGTAGAGTTCGAGCAGCGCCTGCGCGCCGTCGTCATATTCCCAGTTGAACTGGATCTCGGTCGCGCCGTCGAACTTCCAGTCGGTGACCTCGACCGGCAGGGCGTAGATGCGTTGGGTGCTCATGGCAGGCCCTCCCGGGCAGCTATTCCGTCCGTCGCCAAAAAGATGACGCTTCGCTCACCTTCTGGCAAGGCGGCTCGCGGCCCGAGCCGCAAGCGAGCTAAGGCTGCAGCCGGTAGCCGCCGCGGTCGGTGATCAGGATGGCGGCGCTCGCCGGATCCTTCTCGATCTTCTGGCGCAGGCGATAGATGTGGGTTTCCAGGGTGTGCGTGGTGACCCCGGCATTGTAGCCCCACACCTCGTTCAACAGGACGTCGCGGGCGACCGGCCGGTCGCCGGCCCGGAACAGGTATTTCAGGATCGAGGCTTCCTTGTCGGTCAGGCGGATCTTCTTCTTGCCGCCCTTTTCCACCAGCATCTTGGCCGCCGGATGGAATTCGTAGGGCCCGATGGTCATCACCGCGTCTTCGCTGCGTTCGTGCTGGCGCAGATGGGCGCGCAGGCGGGCGAGCAGGACGTTGATGCGAAACGGTTTGGTGACGTAGTCGTTGGCGCCCGATTCGAGGCCCAGGATGGTATCGGCGTCCGAATCGGCCGCAGTCAGCATGATGACCGGCGATCGCACGCCCTGGCGGCGCATCAGCTTGCAGAGCTCGCGGCCGTCCATATCGGGCAGGCCGATATCGAGCAGGATGGCGTCGTAGTGCGCCAGCTTGGCCTTTTCCAACCCCTCGGCCGCGGTACCGACCTGGATGGTGTTGAACCCGTCATAGAGGTCGAGCTGCTCGGCGAGCACGGTCCGCAGCGCCTGATCGTCATCGACGAGCAGAATTTTCTTCCCACGATTGTTCACTGACATGCTGCTGCTACCTGCGAGCGTCCCCCCGATACCTTATCTGGTACGCTGCGGCGGCAAAAGCGGTTCACTTCGGCAAAAAGCCACGCCGTGCTAAAGACGTGCTAAAGGAAAACATGCCCACGAGTCAGGTACATTCTCGCACCGCCACTGCACTAGCCGCCGTTGAACGCGCCTTGGCCGAACTGCGCCGCGGCGGCATCGTCGTCTTGCGCGACGAGGACGGTGCCGCAGGCCTCGTGGTCGCGGCCGAAGCCTGCGGCCCGATCGCCCTGCAGCGCCTGCAGGGTCTGGCCCAGGACGCGCCGGTGCTGATCACCACACGCCGCCGCGCCGAGGCGATCGGCATGGAGATCCCACCGCACATTGCCGGGGGCATGGGCGAGATCAACAAGCCGATCACCCTCGACCTGCCCGAAGGCGTGCCCGTCGACGTCATCCTGCGGCCGCACGAAAGCGCCGGGTCAAGCCGCCACATCGCCCTGCGCTCCCTGTCGCGGCCGGTGGTCAGCCACGCGCCGCGCATCGCCCAGACCGCCATCGAGCTCGCCAAGCTCGCCCGCCTGCTGCCCGCCGTCGTGCTGGGACCGCTCAGCCGCGATCACGGCAACAAGCGGCGCGCCTGGGCCCGCGAGCAGGACCTGATCTACGTCGATGCCGCCGATGTGCTGGGCTACGAGGAGACCGCCTCGCGCAACCTCCAGCAGGTGGCGCAGGCGCACGTCCCGCTCGAGGGCGCGGAGAAAGCCCGCATCCTCGCCTGGCGGCCGAGCGACGGCGGCAAGGAGCATCTCGCCATCGTGGTCGGCGAGATCGACCCGACCGAGCCGGTTCTCATCCGCCTCCACTCGGAGTGCTTCACCGGCGACCTTTTAGGCTCGCTGCGCTGCGACTGCGGCCTGCAGTTGCGCGGCGCCATCACCGAGATCGCCAAGCAGGGTTCGGGCGCCTGGTGAACAAGCTCCGCGCCTACGAGCTGCAGGACGACGGCTTCGACACGATCGACGCCAACGAGCAGCTGGGCTTCGATGCCGACGAGCGCATCTATGCGCCGGCCGCCACCATGCTGGCGCGCATGGGCATCAAACGGGTGCGGCTGATGACCAACAATCCGCAGAAGATCGCCCAGCTCGAGCGCTACGGCATCGAGGTCGCCGAGCGGGTGGCGCACTCTTTTCCGGCCAATGGGCACAACGAGAACTACCTGCGCACCAAGGCCGAACGCGCCGGCCATTTGCTCTGAGCGGAAACCATGCGCGTCGGCGTCCCGAAGGAAATCAAGGATCACGAGGATCGCGTTGGACTGGTGCCGTCGTCGGTCGCCGAGCTGGTACATCACGGCCATGAGGTGCTGATCGAGTCCGGCGCCGGCCAGGGCGCGGGGCTGGGCGACGACCAGTACCTGGCGGCCGGCGCACGGATTGCCGCCGATGCCGCCGAGGTCTTCTCGTCGTGCGAACTGATCGTGAAGGTGAAGGAGCCGCTTGCCTCC
>WNFJ01156663.1_pt3 | contig 11055 bp, 7 predicted proteins | sample 5400461 | NCBI WGS metagenome assembly WNFJ01 (sample SAMN13153349, study PRJNA577476) | soil metagenome | isolation source: 115 cm saprolite on Douglas fir-dominated hillslope | place: USA:California | collected 2013-09-17 | reverse complement strand
CTCCGGTCTGCCCGCCGATCAGCACGCGCAGCGGGCCGCCGGCGTTCGCCGGGTCGTCCCAGTACCACGCGTCGACGTCGGTCGCGGGGCTGACGCCGTGAGCGTCCCCCGACGGGCCGGGGCCGCCCGAGCCGAGGATGTTCGAGGCGACCGGGTTCGACCCGCCGCCCGCGCCGAGCGCCGAGCTGATCGGCAGCCCGAAGCCGCCCAGCCGCAGCCCCGCCCCGGCGTGCTGGACGTGCAGGCCAGGCACCGTTTCGATGTCCATGAAGAGCACGGCCAGGACCGAGCCCAGGCGCAGGTAGGTCTCGGCGACCAGCGCGGTCCCGTCGGCCTTGGACAGCGCGACGCCCACGCCGTGCAGCTCGGCACCGAAGTGGAACGCGACGCCTGGCCCGCCGGTGTCGAGCAGCAGCAGGAGCAGGCCTTCCGCGGCCGCCGCGCCCCAGGCCGCCGGCGCGCCGAAGACCACGGACAGCTGGAGGTCACCGAGCGGGATGTCCTGCTGGCCGCTGAGGCCTAGTCCGATGCGGCCGTTCTCGTCGGCCAGGCGCAGGTGCAGGTGGCCGACGTGCAGGTCGAGCTGGCCCGCGGCCGCCACGAGGAACCCGGTGAGCATGTCGAGCACGCCGGGCAGCGGCCGGGTCACGGTGCCGGCGGTGAGGATCCCGGCGTCGGGGAGCGCCTGCTGCAGCGTCGGGCCGCCGGTCCACAGCGGGCGCGGCAGCATCGGCGCGGCGGCCTGGACCGCGGTCTGCACGGCGAGCGGCAGCGCCCAGCCGGTCAGGATCTGCCCGGCGGTGCCCGGGCCGGTGTCGACGCCGAAGTCGGGCGCCAGCCGGATGACCAGCGGCCCGTCGCCGCCGGAGCTGGCGAGCGGAGCGAGCCGGACGACGAACCGGGACGGGTCGGCGATATCGAGCGCGGCGGTCAGCGTCGGCACCGGCTGAATGCCGAGCGAGCTGAGGTCGGCGCCGAGCGACAGGCTCACGTCGACGCCGGTAGCGTCGACCGTCGCGGCCGCGCTCAGGGCCAGCGGCGCCGACGTGGGCCGGAGGTCGTGCACGCTGAGGTGCAGGGTCGTGCCGCTGGCGCCCCAGCCCGCGCCGAGCTCGACCGAGCCCTGGCCCGCGGGCAGCTCCGCCGTCCACTGCACGAGGCCGCCGGTGCTGCTGAGCGTCCCGGGCAGTCCCGGGATGAGCGTGAGCAGGCCGGTCACCGCGGCCGCCGCGCCGGCGCGCCCGGCGTCGTCGAGGCTGCTGCCGGCGGTGCCGTGCAGCAGGGCGGTGAACCCCGCGGTGTGGGCGCTGAAGCCGCCGGCGCTGTCGTACAGGCCGAGGTGCCCGGCCGCGTCGAGCAGGTGCTGCAGCCAGGCAGGCCGCGGCACCGGGAAGGTGGTCACCGCGGCGTCCAGCACGGATGGCAGCAGGGCGGCGGCCGCGCCGGCCAGGGCGCCGAGCCCGCCGAAGGCCGGCAGCAGCGTGATCGGGGCGATGCCCTGCGGGGTCACGGCGAGCGTGACGCCGGACGGGCCCGCGCCGAACGTGATGGCGGCGGCGGGCCAGGTGCCGGCCAGCGGCGCAGCGACCGTAACGGTGCCGCCGGGCGTGATGTGGCGCAGGGCGTCGATGTCGATCGTGACGCCGAGGGAGAGCACGCCGCCGATGGGCTGGGTGCTGGTCACGCCAATGCGCGCGGCGTCCGGCGCGGATCCCGGGCCGGCCACCACCGACAGGCCGGCCGGCAGCTGCAGGCCCGGCCCGGCCTGCAGCCCGATCGCGGTGTTCATGACGGCCAGGAGCTCGGCCAGCTTGGCGGCGTCGAGCCCGCCGCCGTCGCGCCCGAGTCCGGCCGCGCCGGCGAGGAACTCGCCGGGCGAGCGGATCAGCTGCTCCAGCGCCTGGATCCGCAGGCCGGGCGCGAACTGCGCGACGACAGAGGACAGGACGCCGGAGACCAGGACGCCCGGCCAGGCGTCGCCCAGCCGCGCGGCCAGGTCGGCCAGCGGCGGCGTGGGCCAGAGCACGACGTCCTCGAGCCACGGCCGCGCATCGACCGCCACCGTGCCGTCCGGGGCGGTGCCGGATGGGGCGCGGTAGTGCAGCGACGCGATGCCGATGTTCAGGAAGACGTCCACGGCGGGCTGGAAGTCGGGCAGCGCGATGTCGACGCCGAGGCCGAGGTTCACGGTCGACGTGGGCTGGGCGGCAGCGGTCTCGATGCCCGTCCGCCAGGTGCCGGCGCTGCCCTGGCTGACGACCAGCGTGTACGGCGAGCCGGGCGGCGCCCAGCGGTAGGCGCCGCCCGGCGACTCGTCCGCGGTCAGCCCGGCCCAGCCGCCCGGCCGGGCCAGGGCGGCCGGGATGCGCCCCCGGAGGTAGCCGACCGGGTCGGTGCGCAGGGCGGCGAAGCCGTCGCTGGACAGGCCGGTGGCGCCGCGCGCGTCCGTCGCGAGCAGGTCAAGCCCGCTCAGCGCCGCCGCCAGGCCGGAGACGATGACATCGGCGGAGTCGGTGCTCGCGAGCACCGCCGAGAACGCGGCGCCGGCGAGGGCGGCCGCCCGGGGGTCGGTCAGGTCGGCCTGGGCGGCGGTCACGCCGCGCCATGCGGCCTGGCTCAGCGTGCCGTCGACCGCCGCCTGCACGCCAGTGCTGCCGTGCTGCGCGGTCACCCCGAGCTGCAGCCGGCGCAGGCGGCCGTCGGCGTCGCCGCTGGCCGGCCCGCCGACCAGCCAGCCGTCCGCGTCGAACAGGTCCAGCTCGACGCGCAGCAGCTGCGCGGGCCGGGCCGGCTCGGGCACGGCGTCGCCGAGCGGGATGCGGCCGAGCGCGAAGCGCACCCGGGCGTCGGCGTCCGGGGTGCCGAACACCCCGGACCCCAGCGGCAGGGGCATCGCCATGCCGTAGGCCAGGTGTGTCGGGGCGGCCCGGGCCACGCCCGCGACCTGGCCGATATGCGCGATCAGGGCGGCGCGCCACCACTCGAACACGTCGTCGGTGATGACGGCGCCCAGCGTGACCACGGGCACGTCGCCGACGTCGAAGGGCGCGGCCATGCCGAACGAGGCCGCCGGGTAGGGGTCCGGCGTGGCGAGCGCGCCCGCCGCCGCCGGCGGCCGGTAGCCCTCGACGGCCGCGGTCAGATGGTCGACGGCGTCGCGCACCACGGAGGCGGCCATCGCCGGGCGCAGCACCCCGGCGATGCGGACCGCGTCGCCCAGCTCCGGGTCATGCAGGAACGACAGCGGCGAGCCGACGTGCGGCGTGGCCACCGTGATCAGGCCCTGCGTCCGGTCCGGGTGATCAGCCGCGAAGCGGCGCGCGGCCAGCCCGGCGTAGGAGTGGGCGACGATGATCATCTTGCCGGGGTGCAGGGCCGCCAGCCGGTCGGCGATGTGCGCGATCTGGCCGGCCATGAAGGACGCGTCGCCGCCGCCGTCGTCGGCGAGGTCGGCGGTGTAGTAGTCGGCGACGGCCGTGACCGCGTCGAGGGTGATGGTCGCGGGATCGGTGCCGGGGGCGCGCAGGTCGAAGTGCGCGCCGGGGTCGGCCGGGCCCTGCCGCTGCCCGGAGGCCAGCAGGCCGGCCCAGGCCGTGGCGTTGGCGAACGCCGGGCCTACGAGCAGCACCACGCGCTCGGCGCCGGCCCGGATGGCCTCGATCTGGGCGAGGATCTCGGTGATCGCGTCGGGGTGGGACGTCGCGAGGTGGTGCGCGGCGTCGACCTCGACGTCGTTGACCCAGCCGAAGATGTCCGGGTCCTGCGAGTCCCGCGGGACCACGCCGTCGCCGGAGTTGAGGTAGGTCTCCAGCCCGCGCAGCCGCTGCGTGAGCCCGCGCGCGCTCAGCCCCGAGACCAGCGAGGCCAGGGCGGGGTCGTGCCAGCTGAGCTCGGTGACGATGGCGGCCAGGTCGGCGTATTCGGTCGCCGCCTGCGCCCGGACGGCCAGGCCGGCGACCCACGCCGAGGGCGGCCCGTCGGGCTCCAGCCACACTTCCAGGTCCGGGCCGCCGGCGGCGGCGCCGGGCCACGGCAGGCGCCAGGGCTGGGCGAACATCCCGGCGCCGTCGAGCAGGTCGGGGGGCAGCTCGGCGCCGAGGTCGGCGGCCTGGCCGGCGCCCAGGGCGGCGAGCCACCGCAGCAGCTCGGCCGCGCTGGCCTGCCCCGCGGTGCCCACGTGCGGGAGCAGGCGCGCGATCCAGTCGCGCAGCGCGCGCAGCGGGTCGCGCAGCAGCAGCCCGGGCTGCGCCGGGTCCACGATGGCTGGGGTGTCTTCGCTCAGGCCGGCGAGCTGGCGGTGCAGGCCGAGCAGGGCGGCGGCAACCTGCTCGCCGGGACCGGCGTGCGCCGCGAACATCGACAGCAGCAGGCGCAGCACCTGCTCCAGGTCGGTGACGCTGAGGCCCAGCGCCGCGGCGGACGCGCCGAGGTTGGCAAGGTCGAACCCGCCCGGCGGCGGCAGGTGCAGGTCGGCGATCGTGAGCGAGTCGCCGTCGGCCTCGATCGTGAACCCGCCGGCGTGCACCTGGATGCCGAGTGCCTGGCCGGGCGCCCAGCCGGCCGCCAGCTCGACCTCGTCCAGCCGCAGCGCGACCGGTCCCGCCGCGGCGTCGAGCGCGGGACTGAGCGCCAGCCGGAGCTGCTGCTGGCCGACCAGCCGCACCGCCCCGGCCCCGGCGGCCGGCAGGTCAAAGCCGAGGATCTCGCTGGTCCACGCGAACGTGGCCGCGGCCGCCCCGGCCGCGAGGCGCAGGCCGATGCGCAGCTGCTGGGTCGCCGGGGCATCCGGCGCGGGGCCGTGCCAGGCGGCGAGCTCCAGCTGCGGGCCGCCGCCCACGATCGGCACCGTCCACGGCTGGGCCTCGGTGCCCGCTCCCCCGACCGGATCGGTCAGGCCGGCCAGCCGGGTGATCTCGCCCAGCAGCAGCGACCAGCGGTCGCCGTCGCCGAGGACCGACAAGTGATACGCGCCGATGGCCCGGGCCGGGTCGGCGACCAGCCGGGCCAGGTCGAGCTGGTGCGGCCAGGGTGCGACCGGCTGGCCGGGGGCGGCGGGATCCTCGGGCGGGACGAGCCCGGCGATCGCGGCGATCCGGCGCCCCGTGCCGGTGCCGAGCGCCTGGTCGATCGCGGTGACGACCAGGCCGGCGGCCGCGGCCTCCACGCTCTCGGCGTTCGTCAGGTCGAGGCGTGGATAAGGCGTCCCGCCGAACGAGCTGTCGAGCAGCTCGATCGCCGCCGCCAGCCGTGAGCCGTCCCACCGGACTCCGGCCTGGACCGACCCGACGGTGACCGCTGGATCAGCGACCAGCGGCTGCCCGTCGCCGGTGATCCGCACCAGCGCGGCGGCGTCGGGCAGCACCCGCGTGTGGGCGGTCCCGCCGAGCGGGACGTCGGCGATCGCGATCTGCGCCTGCACGCCGACGCGGGGCTCCCCGGCGCCGAGCGCCGCGTCGAGGAACACCGCGACGCCGACGCGCAGGTGCCCGTCAGCCCGCGCCAGCGTCGCCGACACCTGGCCCGCTTCCCCGAAGCTGAACAACGGCGCGCGCCACGGGTCGCTCAGCTCGCCGGTGCCCGGCACCGGGCCGGACTGGCCGAGCAGCCCGGCCAGGTGGGTCAGCCACGGCGTGACGGCGCCGGCCGAGCCGTCCGCGCCCAGCAGCTGCGCGAGCCACTGCTGCAGGGCCGCCGGCCCGTCACCCAGCTCGGCGAGCGGGAACGCCGGGATTGCGCCGGCGTCGGCCAGGCCGAGCAGCCCGAGCAGGTGGTCGGACAGCAGGGTGAGGGTGGGGTCGGCGCCCGCCTCGGCGAGCACGACCTTGAGCAGCCCGGCCAGCACGCCGGGGACGTCGCGGCCGAGGTGGGCGACGTCGAGGACCTTGTCGGCGGGGGGCTCGCCGCCGAGGCTGAGCTGCTCCAGCACGAGATGCAGGGCCGCCGACGGGTGCTGCGGGTCGGGGATGATCTCGAACCTGCCCGCGATGGCCTGCAGGCCGACCGGCCGGCCGTGGGCCGGGTCGTACGGCCAGCCGGGCTCGACCCGGGCCTCGACGACGATCGGGCTGTCCTGGGTCCCGACCACGAGGTCCAGGGCGGCGCCGGCCGAGAGGATGTCGCCGTGCACCAGCAGCCTGCCCGGCACGGCCGCGCCGGCCCCGCTGTGGAACTCACCGCCGACGCCGATCACGACCGCCGAGCCGGTGTCGCGCGTCGTCAGGTAGAGGTTGCCGCCGGGCTGGGCGCCGAGCAGGGGATGCCAGTTCTCTCCGGCCGGCCCGCCCGGCTGCGGCTGCGGCGGCAGGACCAGGTCAAGGAACGCCAGGAGCGCCTGACGCTGGGCCGGCTCGCGGACCGCGCCCTCCAGCCGGGTCAGCGGCTGGGAGAACCACGTGGCGTCGAGGTTCCCGGACGCGTCCAGCAGCCCGATGGCCCTGGCCAGCTCGGCCAGCTCCCCCGACGCCCCCAGGTCGATGGTCATGACACGCCGCTGGCCTGGGGCGGCTGGCCCGGCCGCCCCGCCCGGACATGCTCCTGGGCAAGCTGCCGGATTGGGACGGGCGCGTCCGACCGGACCGTGAGCTGATCCTCGCCCAGCGAGATCGAGCGGGGCTGCAGGCCGCCCTTGCCCGCCAGCGTGACCACGATCCGGACCAGCGCGGCCCAGATGACGCTGCGGAACAGCTCTCCCCAGCGAGCCGCGATGACCGGGTGCCCGTGGGCCGTCTCGTCGGTCGCGGCGACGAGTGTCGCCGGGTCGCTGTCGGCGCCGAAGACGAAGCGCACGATCAGGGGCGCCCTGCCGAACTCAACCGTCTCGGTGTCCACCGCGACGACGAGCATGGTCTCGACGACGCGAACCAGGAGCGAATCGACGTACAGCAGCAACTGCGCGCCGCGGTCGTTCCACACCACGTAGAGTGCATCGGTGTTCTTCGGACCGCGCACCGCATCACGAAACGCGGAAGCTAACGCGTCGACCGACCAGGTGTCGACACGTCCAGCGGCTTGCGCAAGCGGGTCAGCCATCGGTCGGTCAGTCCATAGGCAACCGGCAAAGCTCCTCGGACCGACTCCGACGCCGATCCGGACAAGGGAACTGCGCGGACGTTAGCACAGATAACCGCTGTTGAATAGGCACGGAGATCGATGCAGTCGCGAACTCGATCACCGTCTGGGTTCCCGCCGCGCTGCGCAGATCATCCCTTGACGAAATCGGGCCGACAGGAAGACGCTCGACGGCAGACATCTCGCGCGGCCACTCTGTGGTGCAGGACCCGCGAGCCGATCGGTCTGTCCTTGGGAACGTGCGGCCGAAGGGAGCGACAGGTGGAGGCATCGCACAAGAGACTGCACCGACGGTTCTGGGTCGAGGCCGCCCTCTCGTCAATGACCGGACTGCTGTTCGTCGTGACGCTGTTCTGGCATCACTGGCTTGAGGTGTTCGGCTTCGATCCCGATCACGGCGACGGCACCGTGGAGTGGGTCATGGTCAGCGGGCTCGCGCTCATGTCGGTCGCGAGCGGCGTGACCGCACGCATCGAGTGGCTGGGCATGAAACAGGCAGCGGGAACCCGCCTCCCGACTAATTTACTTAACCAGCATGGGCTCCGCGCGCTGGTCGCTCGATACTGAGCAGTCGCTCGCTCAGATATGTTCTGCATACGGCCCGATCGAATCTATTTACGAAGTTCTGTGCCCTCTGGTGGACATGAGCCTGATGCGGCTGCGCGGCGTGTGGCCGGCGAACGCGGCGGCCATGCTGATCGGCATGGGCATGTACGCCTCGTTCCTGATCACCCCGAACTCGTCTAGGCGCCCGCGCGGCTCGGCTACGGCTTCGGCGCATCGGTGACAGGGGCGGGCCTGTTCATGTTCCCGACCGCCGCAGTGCAACTGCTCCTCGGCCCGGCGTCCGGCCTGCTGCACCGCAGGTTCAGCCTGCGGGCCCAGCTGATCGCAGGCCAGCTGACTTGCGCGGCAGGCTTCGCAAGCCTCGCCACGTGGCACGACGCCCCATGGCAGATCTACGCGGCCACCTCGGTGCTCGGCGTCGGGTTCTGGCTGTGCCTGGTGGCCTTGCCGAACCAGGTCGTCTCCGCGGTGCCTGCCGCCCGCACTGGATCGGCCACGGCGGTGAACACCGTGGTCCGCAACGCCGGCGGCGCCTTCGGCGGCCAGCTGGCGGCGGCGATCATCGTGTCCTCCGCGCAGGCCGGCACCGGCGCCCCAGCCGCGTCAGGCTACATCGGCGCCCTGATCTTGTGCGCCACAGCCACCTGCGCCGGCGCCCTCGTAGCCTGCGCCACCCCGCGGAAGAACCCCCGCTAACCCGCGCCGCCCGCGCGCCGGGAATTTCACCATAACTCCCCCTGGCGCGGAGCGTCGAGTCAGTTCCGATGCCCCGTACGGCGATATCGCTCACCTGCTCGAGGTCGTCGATGATGTCGCCGAGATCCCACGTGCCATCCGCGCTGGAGCTACCGTCCAGCGGGTTACCTGAGTCGACCTCTACCGCAGGAGGCGGCCCAGCTCTCGCCGCGCCAGCATCGGTAGATGCATGCCGCGCACAGAGCGGCAATTGTGGATATTCGAAAATCCGCGCCGACATATGCAGATACCCGTATGACATGAATTTATTTAACACGTTTCAGGAATCTTCGGCCTGCCCAGAAGGTGGGCGCGGGGCAGTCAGCCACGGGCTGCGCCGGCACGGAAATGCGGCTGCCGAGTTTAACGACGGACGAACGAAACGTTAATGCGGCGACAACCGTCGGAAGGATTGGATCCGGCTATTGCAGGGAGCTTGATCCGCGGCGAATATGTAGGGGCGGTGGTCGCGGCGCCAGCGCGGCCGGTGACTGGAGTTTCGGGAGTGTCAATGATCGGATGGAAGTCCTGGACGGCAGGTATGTCAGTCGTTGTTCTCTCGGTGGCCGGGAGCGCCTTAGTCCCGGCTGTGGTCGCTGGTGCCAGCGGCCGTCCGGCGACGGGTGTCGGCTCGTGCACGCTCAAGGGCTGGAATCCCAGCCAGGACCCAGCGGATGCGGCGGCTCTGCCTAACGGCCACCGTCCGCAAAGCTACAAGCCGGATAACTATAACTGTACCGGTGCCAAATTCGCGAAGCCGGGCGTTGACTTCGCGAAGTTCAAGCAGCCGCACAACTTCCACATCACCAACCGGTCGGCGCTTCAGCCGGCCCGTGTGTGCCATGCGGGAACCTGCAACACGCAAATGCAGACGGTGCAGCAGCCGGCCGCGGCGACCAACCCGCTAGCCCCCTACTTCCCGCCGTTCACCCACTTCGTGATCATTGTCCGGGAGAACCACACCTTCGACGACTACCTCGGCGACTGCGCCACCACGATCGCCCCTGGCTGCAACGGCATGGTGGAGAGCACGAACCACATCAGTTCGGTGCCCGACCTCCACACGCTTGCCAAGACGTACGCCCTGGGCGACTCCTACAGCGCGGGGACGCAGCCCCCGAGCGGCCCCAACCACTGGTAGCTGTTCTCCGGGCAGTCGTCGTCCAGCTCGCAGCAGCAGTCCTACCCCGCCGCCAGCGGGACGCAGTTCGACCGGTTCCTGGGCGGTACACGGGGCCCGTCGGGCGAGGGCACGAACCCGTGCACGGCTCAGACAGGCACGGGAACGGGGAGCAGTCCGTACACGATGCTGATGGCCGGGGACTTCTACTGGATGCTGAACAGCGGCAGCGGGTACTGGCGCAATCCTGGGACGGGGAATCTCGAGGTGCTGCCCGTCGATCGTCCGGGCACGACCATCCCCGAGGAGCTCAACTACAACGAGTACACCTGCAGCGCACAGAACATTTCCGACCAGACGATCGCTAACAACTTCATGAACTCCGTGACTGCGAACGGTCTGCCGGCCTACAGCTACGTCGAGCTCTTCAACGACCATCCCGGTACGTACCAGAACATCCCGACGAACGACGCCGAGACGAAGGCGGTCGTCGACTCGATCATGAACAACCCGTCGTACAAGGACAACACGCTGATCGTGGTCACGGAGGACGACACCCAGAACGGCAATAACGGCCCGGATCACGTGAGTAACACCTACCGCGTGCCGCTGGTCGTCATCGCATCGCCGACGTACATGAAGCAGCACTACATCTCCCACGTCGCGTACACGACGAGCAACGTGCTCGCCGCGATGGAACGCGTGATGCAGAATGTCCACTCGGGCATCATCAACCCCAATGACAACATCGGCCTCTCGACGTTCCCGATGACGACTGCCGACCAGTCGGCCCTCGGTGACCCCCTCGAGGACTTCTGGATCCAGGGCTCCACCCCGCTCTCGAGCACCGCCTCCGCCTCGCCGACGACGGGCAACGCGCCGCTCAGCGTGTCCTTCACCGGCTCGGCCACCGGCGGCACGTCCCCGTACACCTACAGCTGGAACCTCGGCGACGGGACGACCGGCACAGCCCAGAACCCCACCCACACCTACAACTCCGCCGGGACCTATACCGCGACCCTCACGGTCACCGACAGCGCTTCGCCCGCTTCTGGATCCAGGGCTCCACCCCGCTGTCGGCCACCGCCTCCGCCTCGCCGACGACGGGCAACGCACCGCTCAGCGTGTCCTTCACCGGCTCAGCCACCGGCGGCACGTCTCCGTACACCTACAGCTGGAACTTCGGCGACGGGTCGACGAGCCCGGCCCAGAACCCCAGCCACACCTACAGCAATGCCGCAACCTACACCGCGACCCTCACGGTCACGGACAGTTCTTCACCCGCGAAAACAGCCTCCTCGACCGTCACCATCACGGCCTCGCCCGTCCAAGGGACGGCGCCGGGCGCGCCCGCCGGCCTGACAGCCACCCCCGGTAACGGCCACGTCTCCCTGAGCTGGCAGGCTCCATCCAGCAACGGGGGCGTGAACATAACCAACTACCGCGTGTACCGGGGCACGTCCAGCGGCAATGAGGCGCTGCTGACAACGGGCGGCTGCAGCAACCTCGGTCCCGTGCTCTCGTGCACAGACACCGGCCTCACCAACGGCCAGGCCTATTACTAC
>WNFJ01293441.1_pt2 | contig 11056 bp, 9 predicted proteins | sample 5400461 | NCBI WGS metagenome assembly WNFJ01 (sample SAMN13153349, study PRJNA577476) | soil metagenome | isolation source: 115 cm saprolite on Douglas fir-dominated hillslope | place: USA:California | collected 2013-09-17 | reverse complement strand
GCGGACAAATTCTCCTCGACGGCAAGGACATTCGACTGATCGAATTGCAGGATTTGCGGCGGCAATTCGGCATCGTGCTGCAGGATCCTTTTCTCTTCACCGGTACGATTGAAACGAACATCCGGCTGGGCACGCCGCGCATCGACCGCCCCACAGTCGAACGGGCGGTCGAAGAGATTGGGCTTGGAGAATTCATACGCTCGGTGCCGGAGGGAGTGGGTGCCAGCGTAAACGAGCGCGGCTCAACGCTTTCAGTCGGGCAACGGCAGCTTATCAATTTTGCACGCGCGTTGGCGCACAATCCGCGCTTCCTGATTCTGGACGAAGCCACTTCAAGCGTGGACACAAAGACGGAGTTGCTCATTCGCGAGGCCTTGAACCGCTTGCTGTCCGGGCGAACTGCGCTGGTCATCGCGCACCGCCTGAGCACAATTCAGCACGCGGACCGCATTCTCGTGTTTCACAAAGGGCGCTTGCGCGAGCAGGGCGCGCATCAGGAGCTTCTCGCACAGCGCGGAATCTACTATCGGCTTTACCAGTTGCAGTACAAACCCTCCGTGTTACCGGCCAGCGACTGATTCTTGCGCAATACAAACATGCCGCCAATACCGCTCCTTCTCTCCGCCGGCGAAGCTTCCGGAGACATGTATGCCGCGCGGCTCGCCACCGCGTTGAAGCAGCGCCTGGACGTGGCGATTTTCGGGATGGGCGGGCCGCAGATGCGCGCCGCAGGCGTCGAGATCGTCACGGATTATGCGGAGATTTCCGTCGTGGGAATCACCGAAGTGCTGAAGCGGTTGCCGTCGTTGTTCCGCGCCATGCGGGGGCTCGTGGACGAAGCGGAGCGCCGGCGGCCGCCGCTTGCGATTCTGACGGATTTCCCCGGTTTTCATCTGCGGCTGGCGCGCAAGCTGCGCACCAACGGCATTCGAAATGTCTATTACATCTGCCCGCAATTTTGGGCGTGGCGGCCGTGGCGCGTAAATTTGGTGCGGCGGCGGTTCGCCCAGGCGCTGTGTATTTTCCATTTCGAGGAAAAGTTCTACGCCGATGCTGGCGTGCCGGTGAAATTCATCGGCCACCCGCTCGTGGGAAACGTGAAGGCCACACTGACGCGCGAATTGTTTTGCAGGAAATACGGTCTAGAACAAGGGAATCCCATCATCACCCTCCTGCCGGGAAGCCGGTGGGGGGAGATCGCCCACCATGTTCCCGTACTGGTGCAAGCCCTTGCGGAGTTGGGACGGACCTTGCCGGACAGTTTTGGCGTTGTCGTTGCCGTAGCGCCCGGGCTGGACTCGCAGGAATTGAAGAGACTGTTTCCAGGACAGCGGCAAGTCAAATTCATTGAGGATGACACTTACAACGCGCTGGCAGCCGGGAACCTGGCGATCGTCTCCAGCGGCACCGCCACAGTGGAAACGGCCCTGCTCGGTACGCCGATGATTGTTGTTTACCGGCTCTCTCCGCTGACGGCACGGCTCGCAAAACCGCTGGTGAGAACCAGGTTTTTCAGCATGGTAAATTTGATCGCCGGACGCGTAATCGTCCCTGAATTGATCCAGGACGACTTCACACCGCAAGGAGTCGCCGCAGAAGCGGAAAAACTGCTTTCTCCCTCGGAAGAAGGTAAGAAGCGAGTGGAAGAAATGCGCAGCGGGTTGGAAGAAGTGCGGCAGCTCCTGGGCCGGCCGGGAGCGGTCGAAAGGGCCGCGGATGAAATTGTAAAGCTGTTGGCCGCGCGCAAAAGCAACGCGAACTGACGGGTTTGGTATCCTATAGGTGTACATTGGTGCAGAATTGAAGATATTTGAAAGGGGTCCGATGGCCCTTCGCCGAAGAGTTCCTGGTACATTTGTCTTCTTTACGCTGATCTTTCTGTCTTGCGCTGCCGCCCCGCTCCAGGCCCAGGCTCCCCGGCCCGTGAATTTCCTCGCCGAACACTACGACGTGTCCGCCTCGCTGGACGCCATTGGACAATCAATTGCCGCGACCGCAAAAATCGATTTCAAGGCCGTGGAAGCCTCCAGCAGCGTGCGCGTCGAGCTGCACCCGAATCTGATTGTGAAAGAGGTCAAAGGAGCCGACGGCAAACCGCTGACCTTCGAGCGCGACAATCAGAACCCACTCATGGTTGTCGTCCAACTGCCCACGCCCGTGGCCACCGCCGGCCACGTCACCCTTACTTACACTTATGCGGGCTTGCTCGTAAATGAAGAGAACAGCCCTGTACCGGGCGTGCGTGCCGCGCTGATCAGCAAAGATGGCGCTTACTTGCTGCTGCCGGCACGGTGGTTTCCGCTCACAAACTTTCCGTCAAACCGTTATACGGCGACTTTCCGGCTGAACGTTCCAGACATCTTTGCCGTCGCGGGGACCGGCAAAGCTTCCGCTCCGTCGCCCATGCCCGGCAAAAACGCCGTGGAAGGCGCGCGGCTGCTCTACACCTTCGAGTGCAAGAATCCCGCGCCTCATGGCACGTTTGTAGCGGGCAATCTCCAGCTCAATCCAAAGCAGGCGGAAGGAATCAACGTCGCGGTCTACGCTCCGCGGGCGTCCTCCGCGAATGCCGAGGAATTTGCGGCTAGCGCGGCGCGCTCGGCAATTATTTTTTCAGACATGTTTGGACCTATACCGGATCCAACTTTCACGATGATCCAGCTACCCGACGGAACCCTGCGCGATTACGCGGCGCCCGGAGTTTTGCTCCTCAGCCAACGCATCTGGGAACCCAAGAGCAGCGACCGTACCATCGCACGCCTGGTGGCCTCGCAATGGTGGGGCATTCAGGTTCTCCCGGCAACGCCGGGCGATGTTTGGATCAGCGATGGACTGGCGCGGTATTCCGAAGCCCTTTACGCGGAACAAAACGCCGGCAAAGAAGCGGGACTCCGGGCCGTGGACGAATTCGCGGTTGGCGCTTTGATGTATGAGGATGCCGCGCCTATCGCCCAAGCCGCACGGCTGGCTCCTTACTCCCCCGACTACCGCTCGGTAGTGCTAAACAAAGGTGCGATGCTTTTTCACATGTTGCGGGCGCAAATGGGCGACGTGGCCTTCAAATCCGCTTTGCGCGATTTCTACTTTCAATTTGCGGAGAAAAGCGCGCGGATCGAGGATTTTGAAGACCTCGCGGAGCGCCGCGCGCAAGCCGCGGCGAAGCCGGGGCAAGACCCGCCGAACCTGCGGGCATTTTTTGCCCAGTGGCTGAATTCAACCGGTGTGCCGGAGTTCTCGCTGGAATACGTCGTGTACCGCACACCGAAGGGATTTCGCGTCGTTGGCAAGATCAAGCAGCCTCTGGACACTTTTCGCATGCCGGTGGATTTGCGCATCGATACAGAAGGAAATCCGGAGCTGAAAACCATCGATGTGATCGGCACGGAATCGGGGTTCACCGTAGAGACATTTGGCCGGCCGAAGCCCGGCGGAATCAAAATCGATCCCAATAATCTCATTCTGAAAGGCAGCACTTCGCTGCGTGCCCGCGCAGCCATTGCCCGGGGCGAGGATCTCGCCGAACAAGGCCGCTTTTACGATGCGGTGACGCAGTACCAGCGGGCGCTAGCGATTCAACCGAACCGGCCGCTGGCGAATTTCCGCATGGGTGAAGCGTTCTTCTACCAGAAAAACTATCAGGCGGCAGCAAACGCCTTCCGCGAAGCGCTGCAAACCGTTCCCGAACCCTCGGAAAAGTGGTCGGAAGTCTGGAGTCACATCTACCTCGGAAAGATTTTTGACATGCTGGGGCAGCGCGAGCGCGCCGTCAACGAATACAGCAAAGCAAAACAAACCAACGACGACACCGGCGGCGCGCAGGGAACCGCTGAACGCTACTTAAAGAAGGCCTATTCTGAGGGGGGCACTCTCATCGCGGCTCCAGCTGCAGGAGAACCCGCGAAACCCGGCGTTGCCATTCCCCCGCCGGCCTCCGGCGAGAAGCCCGTCTTGAAAAAGCCCAACCCTCCTCAGCGATAGGAATCGTTTTGCAGCGGTAGGGAGCGTTCCGCTTCCCCGAAGAATTGTTCGCATTGCACGAACGGTCCGTGCGGCGCCGTCCCAACGACCGCTGTTCTTTCTCTTGACAGACTGCCGCTTTTCTGATACTCTGAGCGTTAGATATATCTGCAGTTAATCCGGTGACCTCGGTCCAACTTCATCAACGTTCGGACCTGCGGACGTTCCAGCGCGTTTCCGAGCTAGCCCCTTTCTTTTCAAATTCTTGCGCACTCTTTTGCACGCCGGAAAATCTTAATTCCTTTCTTTTCAAGCGCTTCCGTACTCTGCGTCAAAAAAACGAAGGGTGGGAGAAACGCTCCTGCGGTTCCAAAGGTCACTTGGCACTGGCCACGGAACACGGAGCAACAGTCACGAGCCATGAAATTTGCTTGTCTTCCCCTTCAACTTTCAACTGTCGATCGAACATCCCGACCCTGTCGGGACTGTCAACCTCCCGGCATCTCCTTGCTTCTTTACATCCTTACTTCTATTCTCTTCCCATGAGAGACACTTCTAAAATGTTCGCCACCGTCGAAGAAGCCGTCGAAGAAATCTGCCAAGGCCGCATGGTCGTCCTCGTCGACGACGAGGACCGTGAAAACGAAGGCGATCTCGCCATGGCCGCCGAAAAAATCACACCCGACGCCATCAACTTCATGGCCAAATACGGCCGCGGCCTGATCTGCCTGCCGCTCACCGAAGAGCGCTGCGACGAACTGCACCTCCCGCTCATGTCGCCGATTAACACCTCCGTGCACGGCACCGCGTTCACGGAAGCCATCGACGCGCGCTTTGGCGTCACTACCGGCATCAGCGCTTCGGACCGCGCCATGACCATCCTGACGGCCATTGATCCAAAGACGAAGCCGCAGGATCTCGCGCGCCCGGGGCACATTTTTCCCCTGCGCGCGCGCAACGGCGGCGTGCTCGTACGTGCGGGCCAGACGGAAGCGTCGGTGGACCTCGCGCGAATCGCCGGCCTCACTCCCGCGAGCGTCATCTGCGAAATCATGGGTGACGACGGCACCATGTCCCGCGTGCCGCAGCTCGTCGAATTCTGCAAGGAACACAACCTGAAGATGCTCACGGTGGCGGACCTCATTCGCTACCGCATGCAGCACGAGCGCTATGTACGGCGAGTTGCGGAAGCGGTCCTGCCCACGCGCTTCGGCAACTTCCGCATGATCGCGTACGCCAGCGACGTGGATCATGATCAGCACGTTGCGCTTGTGCGTGGCGATCTGGAAGGCGCGGAGCCGGCGCTGGTGCGCGTCCATTCGCACTGCCTCACCGGAGACGTTTTCGGCTCTACGGCTTGCGATTGCAGCGAACTTGTCTCGCGCTCGCTGGCCGCCATCGCCAAGGAAGACCGCGGCGTCTTTCTCTATCTGCACCACACGGGACGCGGCTTCAGTGTTGAAACCGCCGAAGAGCCCGGCGCGCTCCCCCAGATTCATTTCCACAAGCGCGGCCAGCTCGATCGCGAACCTGCCCGCCAGCGCATGGTGCAGCACGAAAGCGGCATTGGCGCGCAAATCCTGATCGACCTCGGCCTCAAGGACATTCGCGTCCTCACCAATCACCCGAAAAAAGTCGTCGCCCTCGAAGGCTATGGCATCCGCATCGCCGACCAGGTCCCCCTCCGCATCGACCAACCCAAGCCGACACACCAAACCCTATGACGCTCGACGCGATCTCACTCTTGAATTGTAGGGGCGGGGCTTGCCCAGCCCGTCGTCACGCATCTTTGCCATCTGTCATTCCGGGTGAAGCGAGGACCGCCTCCTCTCCGCGCCTATTTTGCGCGGAGAATCTCTTGTATAATTTGTCTGCTGGCTTTTCTGCAGGAGGCGTGGACTTCGCCGATGGCGTCGCGGGCTTCGCCGCAGCCGGTTTCCCGACGGTCAAATACTTGCGCATTTTTTCAAAGCGCTTCAGCCCGAGCCCGCGAATCGCGAGCAAATCGTCAACGCTCTTGAACGCGCCATACGATTTGCGCATCTGCAAAATCTTGTCCGCCGTCGCCAGCCTGATTCCCGTGCACCTGCTGCAGTTCTTCCGACGTGGCTGTATTGAGATCCACCGGCTTGGCCGGTGGCTTTTTCTTTCCGGCGTCCACTGACGCGGCAAAGATCACGCCGACAAAAAGAAAGGAGGAAAGGAGCCGGATTGGAAATCCCCGCGCCGTGACGGCAATATATTGTTCCGATTAGATACACAAATCAACAACAAACGGCGCACTCAGTCCACGCGCTTCCCCTGTGCCCCGTAAACTTCAACTTCGCCGAAAAGCGACGCTTGCTCCTCAATTTGCGCGCGGTCGCCGACGACGACGATTTGCATATTTGCGGAGTCCAGATATTTGCGTGCCGTTGCGAGCAGATCTTCCGGTTTCAACGCGCGAACTTTCTGGCGATAAGTTTCGAGATAATCGTCCGGCAATTCGTTCAGCGCCACGGTGGAGAGTTGCGACAGCAGCCCATCCTGCGTCGCGAGCCCCATGGAAAAGACGCCGCTCAGATAATTCTGCGCGTCGGCGAGCTCCGGCGCCGACACAGGGACGGACCGCAGTTTGTCCATTTCATAAAACATCTCCGTCAGCGATGCCGCCACAACATCATTCCGCACCGCGGCCGAAACCGAAAAGTAGCCATGCTGCCGCAGCGCATGCACGCCGCTGCGGGGACTGTAGGTGTAGCCTTTGTCTTCTCGGATATTCATTACTAACCGGGAATTGAATGCTCCGCCGTACAGACTGTTCGTGAGGCCCAGCTTCACCCAGTCCGGATGCTTGCGCGTAATAGCGCGGCAGCCCGCCACGATCTGCGTCTGCACCGCTCCCGGCACGTGCACCAGATACACGCGCCGCCCGCGCGGATTCGCCGGAGCCGCTGCTGAATTCGGCTCCGGTTTTTTTCCGGTCCATGCGCCAAACACTTTTTCGATTGTCTTTAACATCCCCGCCGCGTCGAAATCTCCGACGAGCAGCAACAACCCATTCTCCGGCGTATAAAATTCGCGGTAGACCGCCTGCAAATCTTCGCGCTTGTACGCGGCCACTTGCGGTTCGCTGGGCGACACTTCGCCGTAGGGGTGCGCGCCGAACAAAACTTTACGCAATCGCTCGCTCGCCAAAAATCCCGGCTGCGTGCGCTCCAACTTTACTTCTTCCAGCTTCTGCCGCCGTTCGCGTTGGAATTCGGCATCCGGAAACGCCGCTTCGCGCGCCAGTTCATTCACCAACCCCAGCAGCGGCTCCGCAAATTCCGAAAGCCCAGAAAACGAAATCGCGCTGGTATCCGCACCCGCGCCGGAAGAGAGGTCTGCGCCGATGCGCCGCAAATCTTCTTCGATCTGCCGGCTCACGCGTTTCGTTGTTCCCGTGCGCACCACAGTTGCGGTCATTTCCGCGAGCCCCGGAGCGCGATGATTCGCAGCTGCGTTTCCTGAGCGGAAAAACAATTCGCCATGAAACTTGGGAATCGAGTGCGCTTCCGCTAGAATGATTTCCAGCCCGTTCGAAAGCCGCGCCTTGGTCCGTTTCGGCCACGTCACCGCGCGTTCCGCCGCGAGTCCAGGTACTCCGTTGGCCACTTCCACAACCCGCGCCGCCATTACGCCGCCTCCTTCGCGCCCGCGGGTACCGCGGCCTTGACCGGCGTGCGAAACACAATCGCGCGTTTTTTGTTTCGCAGATATTTTTTGGCCACAGCCTGAATCTCTTCGCGCGTGACGGCAAGAAACCCATCCAGAATAGTGTTCACCAGTTGCGGCTCGTTATCGAAAAGCGTGAAGCACGCGAGGAGATGCATCAGGCCATACTTCGGCATGTATCCGCCGCGGCCACCCTCGAGCGTGGCGTAATAATCCGAGCGCCACTTCACCTTCAATTGTTCCAATTCGTCCGCGCTGATGCCGTTTTCCTGTACTTCACGGATCACGGCATCAAACGCTTGCAGCGTCGCCTGGCGCGAATACTCCGGTTTATGCAGAATGCGCGTGGTCATTTGCGTCGGCCCGTTGTAACCGAAGATGTCGTCGATTCCACCGCCGGCCTCGACGGCAATCTGCTTCTCGATCACCAATTCGCGGTGCATTCGCCCCGCGCGTCCGCCGTGCAATGCCTGATCCAGCAGCGCCATCGCGCACCAATCGGCCGTGCGCCTTTTCGGCATGACGTATCCGATAGCCATCGCGGGAAGCGTCCCGAATTTCTCCTCGACGTTTCCGCGTCGCTCCTCTGCTTGTTCGGGCTCGCTAGGATCGGCGAAAGGCGGCGGCGCTCCCGCCGGAATCTCGCCAAAATGTTTCTTAGCCAACGCGATGCCTTCTTCCGCCTTTACATCGCCCAGCAACAACAACACGGCATTATTCGGCACGTAGTACGTTTTGAAAAATGCCTGCACGTCGGCCAAGTCCGCGGCGTCGAGATCGGCAAAATCACCATAAAAATTGTGGGCGTTCGCCCAATTGCGAAAAGCGACCGGCGGCATGTCCAGCCACGGGAAACCGCCATAAGGCTGGTTCATCACGTTGACGCGAACTTCTTCCTTCACGACGTCGCGCTGGTTTTTCAGATTTTCGTCATCCACTTTCAACGCGCGCATGCGGTCCGCTTCGAGCCACAGCACGCGCTCGAGCGCATTCGAAGGGACCGCTTCGTAGTAGTTCGTCACGTCGTAACTCGTCGAGCCGTTCAGCATGCCGCCGCTGGAATTGACCAGCTTGATGTGTTGCATCTTTGGCGCATTCGCGGAGCCCTGAAACATCATGTGTTCGAACAAGTGCGCAAACCCGCTGCGCCCCTGCGGCTCGAGGCGGAATCCAATTTTGTAGTACACGCCCACGGTAACCACCGGCGCCGTGGTATCCGGCGCGACCACGACATTTAATCCATTTGCCAGTTTCGTACTTTCCATCGCAATCTGGAGTCGTTTCACCCGTTGCCCCCTATCGCCTCTGCTTTTGTTTTCTTTTCCACGAAAATCTTTTCCAATTCGGCCAGCACTCCGGCAGGATCTTTTGCGAGCACACGCGCCGCCAGATAACTTAGCGCCTCGTAAGCCTGGGCAAATTCCTCCGGTGATTCCCGCAGTGCTTCCAAATGCGCCCGCGTCACTTTGTAATCGCCGCGGGAGAGCGGCCCGTCCATGCCGCGCGTGGCCCTAACGTTTCGAAATTCTCGAGAACCTGGCGCGTCAAGGGCAACAACGCAGGCACGGCTTCGCTCCGCCTCATCCCAAGCGAGAGGTGCAATTGCGTGGCGGCTTCCTCCACCGCGAGTACATGACCGGCGGCCATCGCCGCCGCCGTGTGGTACAAGATTTTCTTGCTTCCCGAGATGCGGGCGAGCCTCCGAGCGACCGCGCGATCTGCCGCGCCACCCGGACCGCCTGTGTTTCCCCTTCAATCGTAAAAACCTTGCCTTCCAGCGATGGCACCGAGACTCCGCTGAACGATTGCAGCGGATGCATCGATCCGACCATCGCGCCCCGCTCGTGCACGGCATCGAGCACAGCGGAGTCCATAGCTCCGCTGGTGTGCAGTACAACTCTCCCGCGCAGCTTTTCTTCGCCAATCCGCGCCAGTTCTTGCGCAACAACTGCGATTTCGTCATCGGGTGTTGCGATCAGGATCACTCGCGACACCAGGATCCGCCGTGTCATTCCGGCGCAAGCTTTCCCATCTCCAATGAACCGAACAGCCCGCCGCGCCTTGGCTCGCTGCGGGTAACGACCGCTCCAATGTTCCATCCCAAGTTCGCGCAGCCGACGTCCCAGCGCCCGTCCGACGCGTCCTGCCCCGATGATGGCCAGGCTATTCGGCATCCCGTGTTAGGATAACCCGAGGGCAACGCTGACACCAATTTCCATGCATCTTTTCGGACTGGTTCTCTTTGGTTTTATTGCGTTCTTCTGGCTCACCCACGGCCTTCGCGTTGCCTTTGGCGCCATCCGCCTTCCCTGGATCAAGGATTTCGCACCCGCAAACGACGCCGGTTGTCCGCGCGTTTCGATTCTCTTCGCGGCGCGTGACGAAGAAGAAAAACTGCCCGCCGCGCTCGTCACGCTGATGGAAATCGATTACCCGGATCTGGAGGTCATCGCCGTCGACGACCGTTCGCAGGACTCGACTGGCCGCATCCTCGACGAATTTGCTGCCGCGCATCCGCGGCTTCGCGTTGTCCACATCACGCAACTACCTTCCGGCTGGCTCGGCAAACCTCACGCCCTCCAGAAAGCCTACGAAGCCTCCACCGGCGATTGGTTGCTCTTCACGGATGCCGATGTGCGTTTCAAACCCGACCTCCTGCGCCGCGCCATTGCACTCGCGAAAGCGCGTAACCTGGAACACCTCACGCTCATGGGCGATGTCGAAATGGTGGGCTTCTGGGAGACCGTGCTTATTACTTTTTTTGGCATGGCGTTTAACATTGCTACCGACCCCTATCGTGTGGCTAACCCGCATTCGCGCGCCTATATCGGGGTTGGCGCGTTCCAACTTCTCCGTCGCGCCGCCTATGAAGCCAGCGGGACGCACCGCCGCCTGGCGATGGAAGTTGTGGATGACATGAAATTGGGAAAAATCGTCAAGCAATCTGGTTTTCGTTCGGGCGCGGGTATTGCGCAGGATTTCGTCGTTGTCCGGTGGCACGCCGGCCTCGGCAATCTGATTCGCGGCGTCACGAAGAATTTCTTTGCCGGCGTGGGCTACAGCGTGGCGCTCGTGGCGATTGCCGTCACCGGTCTTCTGCTGATGAACGTCGCGCCAGTTTTCGGCATTTTGTTCGGCCACGGGTGGATTCGCATTTTCGCTGCAATCGCGCTGGTTATCGCTCTCTGTTTCCACGCCGGCGTGGACATCGGCATGCGCGTCTCGCCGTTTTATGCGTTCACGCACCCTCTCGGCGCGCTTCTCTTCAGCTACATGCTTCTTCGCTCGACCGTCGTTACGCTCAAGCAGGGCGGGATCATTTGGCGCGACACCTTCTATCCGCTGGACGACCTGAAACGCGGCGTTGTTTAATTTGCCGACTCCGCCGGCGCGGGAGTTGCTG
>WNFJ01318581.1_pt1 | contig 11057 bp, 9 predicted proteins | sample 5400461 | NCBI WGS metagenome assembly WNFJ01 (sample SAMN13153349, study PRJNA577476) | soil metagenome | isolation source: 115 cm saprolite on Douglas fir-dominated hillslope | place: USA:California | collected 2013-09-17 | reverse complement strand
TGGCTTCAACCTGCTCTCTGCCAAAGAGGTTCAGCCCGGCGTCCTCGTCTTCCGACTCCGCGACCAGACCACCGCGGCGATCGAGGCCCTCGGCACCCTCCAGGTGCGTCCGAACTCCAGCCCCGCCGCCATCGCGAGCTTCAGCCTCCGGGCGGTTCCCCCACTCCGCCAGGACGCCACCACCGGGGCTGCCACACTCTCGGCAGCCTCACCGCGATGAGTCGGCAATCGCACGCAAGCCCGACCCCTCAAAACGCCCGCCCGCGAGCTCACACCCGGCAGTGGGTCAGTTTGAATTCATCGATTGAACTGCGCTGAAGGTGAGCTGCCACTTGGTGCCATCGCTGACCGCAAGCGCGTTTACCAGAACTAATCAACGTCTCCTATAAGATCCGGGACAGTTGATCGATACTAGAGTTCGGACCACAACGTCGGCGTCATCGCTCAGTCTCATTAATAGAGGCATCGGCGTGCCTTTGTTTTGGCCAACTCCTCTGCGGACAAAGACGACGGGATCTTCGGCGAGCTTTTCGAGGGTCGGTTCAGGAGTCATAGGGTTGCACGCCACCTACATGCGGACATCGGTGTCAGGATCCTGGGACAGCTTCTCCAAGACATACTTGTCGTGGATGGTGGCAGCCATCCATCGCAACCAGTCAATCTCCTCCGCGCGCAACTCGCCAAAGGTGCGAGGCTTCTCCCGGAGCCATAGGAGAGCGTCCTCTGTGAAATAGAGGCCTTCGTAGACAGTTATCAAGTCGTCGCCAATCACATCGCTCAGCCAGTCCGACATCCCATCTCCTTTCGCTTCAGTTCGTCCTTTGCTTTGAAATAAGCAATCAAGTCTCGCCGCTCATCGGCTTTTGGAACACTGAAGCTCATATTGTTATCCGGCACCACCATGTCCGGATCGCTCAGCCACCTCTCCAGCGTCGCATCGTTCCACGTCAGTCCCAGATTCTTCAGTCCGGCTGAGTACGTAAACCCCGCCACACCTCCGGCCTTCCTGCCAAACACTCCTGCCAGCCTCGGCCCCTCGCGGTCCACATCCATCGCATGGCATCCCGTGCACCGCTTTTCAAAAACCGCCTTACCGCGCACGGCGTCACCATCCCCAGCCAACGCCGCCTCACTTCCACCAGCAGCCTTCCCCAGCATCGAGAGCGTCTGCACATCGCCCTTCGAAAGTTTCGCGTCCCAGTGCAGCAATCGATACTGCAGCGGAGGCATATCCCCGCTCTTTGCCTCCTGGAATATCTTCGCCGTCAGCACCTCCTGCTGCTCTACCGGCATCTCCTCCCATCGCGACAGATCCATCTTCTTGCGCGCCTCGACGATGTCCCGTTCGATCAGCCACGACCCCGGAGCGATCCGCGCGTACACAGGCCACCGCGTCTCATTCGAGTGGCAGTCCGCGCACTTCGTCACCAACACCGCCTTCGCGTCCGCCGGCATGTTTGCACGCTGCAGCAGCGTGCCGAGCCCCTCCGCAAGCTCGACACGCGGATTCCCAAACGGATGCACATACCCCAGCCCCACTAATGCGGCTACGGTCAATGCGGCTGCAACCCAGACACGCATCAAGCAGTCTCCACCAGGGTCGAGTCAACGACAGCCAGATGATTATGCCCGCGAACGACCTTGACTTTCGTCACGCCGAGCACACTCTCCAGCTTTCCCGCCGGAACAACCATCGGCCCTGGATTCGGCGCAGCTCCTGGCGCAGGCTGCGAAAACGCCGTCGCCATCGCTGTGTGGAACGCCACATTGCCTTCAACCTTCTGCACCACCTGGTGAATATGTCCGTTCAGCACCGTCACCGACCCAAACGGCTTCAGCATTGCAAGCGCCTGCTCGCCATCCTTCGTGCCCCAACCCCACTTCTCATAGACCATCCACAGCGGAATATGCGCGAAGACCACGATCGGCGTCGAATGGCTTATACCGGCCAGGTCAGACTTCAGCCAGGCTAGCTGATTGCCACCCATGTTGCCCATCGCATCCACCTGCACGCAATTGTTCAGGCCCACAAAATGAACGCCCTTGTGGTTGTAGCTGTACCAGCCATTGCCCGCGGTGCCCTTGCCGAAACGCTGCTTGTACTGCACCCCATCGTCGATAAAATCGTGCTCACCCGGAACGTAGAACACCTCGCTCTTGAAGCCCTTGATCACCTCGGAGGCCGTATCGAACTCCGCTGCCTTCGAGTTCTGCGTGATGTCGCCGGTGTGCAGCATGAACTCCGGAGCCTTCATGCCCGCAGGCGCAAGATTGGCCCGGTCGATGGCCTTCTTCAGCGTCCCGGTCACATCCGGATTCGCGCCCTTGTTGAATCCGATGTGGCAGTCGCTGATCTGTACAAAGGAGAAGTCCTCAACCTTCCCGGCTGCGCTCTTTCCGGCCCCACCGCCACCCTTCATCGTCTGCGCCAGCAGCTTCGACGTCGGCACGCCGCCCACCATCGACCAAAGCAACCCCGTCCCCGCCCACGCCATGCATCCCAGAAAATTCCTACGGTCGATGCCATCGCCCGCGGTCTGCGCAGCGTCCTGGCCCTCCTGCACTACTTCATCTTTTTTGACCCGATTCATACAAACTCCATTTCGTCTTTTGATTGCCTTCACAGCACGAAACTGGCCAGCTCCCGCTTTATTCCTACACGTCGCAAATAATTCGTGGAATAATCTCTATGCGATTCGGTTTACGGCAGTGATGTTTAACAGCCAATGCCTACCGGTCTACGCCGTGTCGCTGCATCCTCGAAACCTCAAACCCACCGAGGCACTCCGCACCATGCCGTCCGCCGCCAGCCGCAGCGCAGACTTCGAGCAACTCGCGCTCCCACTCTTCGCCTCGCTCTACAATCACGCCTTCTGGCTCACCCGCAATCAAGCCGAAGCCGAAGACCTCGTGCAAGAGACCTTCACCAAGTCCCTCCGCGCCTTCGACTCCTTCCAGCCCGGCACCAACTTCAAGGCCTGGATCTTCCGCATCCTCCGCAACACCTTCCTCACAACACGCGAGGGCATCGCCGCCTCCCGCACCGTCTTCCTCGAAGACCACCCCGACACACTCGACACCACCGCCTCCGGTCCCACACCGGAAGACACCCTCATCCGCCTCGACAATGAGGCCGCCCTCCACACCGCGCTCGAACAGCTTCAGCCCCAACTCCGCGATGCCCTCCTCCTCTGCGACGTAGAAGAGATCAAGTACAAAGACATCGCCGTCATCCTCGACGTCCCCATCGGCACTGTCATGTCGCGCATCTCTCGCGCCCGCCGCACCCTCCGCCAACTCCTGCAGCCGCAACTCGGTGAATCCCTATGAACCAAACGCCTCCAACCAATCATCTCGATCCCAACCAGCTCAACGCATTCATCGACGGCGAACTCACACCCGCCGAGCATCAGGGAATCGAGCAGCACCTCGCCATCTGCCACGCCTGCACCCTCCGCGTCCTCTCAGCCACGCGACTCAAAGCCGCCACCGCCCGCGCCGGCCAACGCTTCGCCCCGCTACCCGACGCCATCGCCCGCCTCACCGCCCAACTCCATGCACAGCAAACGCAGACCAAACCGCAGCTGCAAGCCGAGACAAAGAGAACCGCACGCATCTACTCCATGCCATCTCTCCGCCCCGCAGCGTGGGCGGCCATCGCCGCGGCCATCCTCCTTACCGTCTCACTGCTCGGCTGGCGTCAGCTCCATCAAACCAACACCCTCGCCGCCGAGCTTCTCGACCAGCACCTAGCCACTCTCTCCAGCGGAGCGACCCCGCAGGTCATCTCCACCGACCGCCACACCGTCAAACCCTGGTTCCAGGGCCGTCTCCCCTTCAGCTTCAACCTACCCGACGCCACTGCTCTACCACCCGACACCACCCTCAAAGGCGCAGATCTCACCTATCTCAGCGGCCAACCCGCTGCTCTGCTCCTCTTCACCATCCACAAACACGAAGTCTCCGTCTTCCTTACGCAACGCGCCACCGGCCCCTCGCTCGCCGCACTGCCCGTGACCCGCGCAGGCTTCACCCTCCACACCGCCACCACACCCGACCTGCGTATCGTCGCCGTCAGCGACGTCAACCCAGCCGACCTCGACACCCTCATGGCCGCGCTCGTCCAGGCACAGGCGTCCCTTCGGATATCGCAGTGAGAAACCGCGGGATGGATAGGTTCTCATCACAAACCTCGAACCGATCCGCTCTCGGTGGTACCAGCACCCGGCGATGACTGGTAATAGGGCCAGCACCAGGGACTGTAAGCCTTCCCCCAAAGTTGGAATAAATTCTCCCTTTCTCAGTTTTCCGTGACGGGAGAGCAGACCTGCCACGCATCTGTGGTCCGGCCACGCTCTGGCATTCTCACTAAATCCTATTGGAGAGGTAAATTCAATGCTAAAAAGAGTCTTCACGCTCGCATTTTTATGTGCTGGTTTCTGGACTGCCGTCACCGGTTCCACCAGCGCCGCAGCAACAAATCATGACGATCATCCCGCCTCGGCCGGACAGCCGGTGAACCCGGTCATCGAATGGAACCGGACTCTGCTGGCGATCGTGCGGACGCCGGGCGCCCAACCGCCTACGATCCATTCCACTCGCAGCTTCGCCATGCTGCATGCTGCTATCTTTGACGCCGTCAACAACATCGACAGAGACTTCGAGCCGTATGCGGTTCGTCACCCGCATGCCTCGCGAAGGGCTTCCGCTCAGGCAGCAGCAGACCAGGCTGCCCATGATGTTCTCATCGCGCTCTACCCCACTTTCGCCACGGCACTCGACTCTGAGCTTCAGCAGGATCTGACACAGATTCCGTATGGACGCGACAAAGCCGACGGCATCGAGGAGGGTCAGGACGTAGCCGCTGCAATTCTGGCGCTGCGAAGCAACGATGGATCGGCCACTGTCCTTCCTCCCTTCATGCCGAAAAACCAGCCTGGAAGCTATCAACTGACGCCACCCAACTTCGCGCCGGCGGATTTCATCCAGTGGCCACGCGTCACACCGTTTGCTCTTGCGCACGCCGATGAATTTCGTCCCGGTCCGCCTCCTCCACTGACCAGCGAGGAGTACACCCTGTCCTTCAACGAGGTCAAAAGTCTTGGACTCATCACCAGCGCAACTCGTACCGCGGACCAGACCCAGATAGGGCAGTTCTGGAATGGCAACATTCAGGACTTCTGGAATGAGATCGCACAGACGGCAGCTTTGACGCATCACCTCGATCTGGACCAGAGCGCGCACTTATTTGCCTTATTGAATATCAGCCTAGCCGATACCACCATCGCCTTTTTTGACACAAAGTACACCTACGACCTCTGGCGGCCCGTCACTGCCATTCAACTGGCATCGACCGACAACAATCCCGAGACCGATCAGGACCCGACGTGGATTCCGCTTCCGACGAAAACAGCTCCTGACCCCTCCTACCCGGGCGCACACAGCGCGATCAGTGCCGCCGCCGCAGAGGTACTGCGGTTATCCCTCGGCGATGAGATCACCTTCGACGTAACCTCCGAGTCCCTGGCAGGCACGACGCGCCACTTCACCAGCTTCACCGACGCCGGAGAGGAAGCAGGATTGAGTCGAATCTACGCCGGGCAGCACTTCCGCTTCGACCACCTCGCCGGCGAACGTTTAGGTCAGCAGGTGGCAAGGTCGGTTCTGTCCACCATTCTGCAGCCAAAACGAGAACACGGATTTGATTAAATAGAACCGGTAGCGGAAATCGCAATCCTACGAAGCAACCCTGAGTCAGTCGCGAAAGCCTCATCCAACTAAGGATGAGGCTTTTGTCTGCTGAAACCCGCAACCGGATCCAGTACCGTAAAAATACCCATCCAAAAAAACAGGACGCGGAGGACCGTCGTCCACTGCGCCCTGGAGACCTGGGAGCTCAGGCGGGGTACTCGCGTTCGGCGCGTCATCTGCCTGTTGCGAATACCATTCGCTGTTTCGGTCACACTTACAGTTGGCGCCGCGCGTTATCCGCGTCTTCTGCCAGCTGGAGCAATACCCGCACCAGTTCGGGGTTATTCAGCGGTTTTTGGCCGCGGAAGAGCCCGTCCTTCACAAAACTAGTCACCGCCGCCTGGGCTCCGCCGAGTTTGGTCGAAGTCGGCCGAATGATCGCCACCGGCCCGAACTTTGGATTCAGAAAGTGAGTTGGCTCAGGCATGATCAGGTTCGCCTGCAACGTATCTCCATTCAGCGATTCCGGATCCGTCTCCCCCTGGGCGTCCTGAAGGTTAGAGAAAGTAACCGACGAATTGTTCGCCTTATCGAAGACGGTCAACGGAGTGGCGTTGCCCGCCTTGTCCTGCCAGGTCTGGAAGTGCATCGCCTCGCTCGGACCGATGCTCAACAGGATTCGCAAAACCTCCGGATTGGTCACATGCGGAGCGAGTGCGGGATACAAGCTCGTGCCGCCCTGCTCGATGAATGCAAAATGGAAACCCGCCGTGAACGCAATCGCCTTGAGCAGATCCGGGAAGGTGGAGTTGGTTGAGTCATTCGGGTCGATGATCGTTCCCGCCGTATCGTCATTGCTCCTCGGGATCGCGGCGTGCATTCCCACATTCAAGCTCGGAACGGCTTGAGCGAAGACCGCATTCGGATCAAAATCGGGATTGGTGATGCTGCGATACTGCGACCAGAAGCTGGTGTCGATGGTGAGCTGGGTAAGATTGGTCAGTCGTCCCACCTGTCTCGCCCCATCGGCTTTGCTGCTCGGCAACTGCGCGAATTGCGTCAGGCCGACTGGCGCGACGCCGATAGATTCCAGGTAGTTACCGAGGAATCTTGCGTGGCTGATCTCATCGTCGGTGTTGTCATGAACGTATTGAGGCATGTCGCCGTCGAGGAGTTGCAGGGCCTGGGTGTAGGGCACATTGCCTCCGTTTAGTCCGCTGACTTCATTGTCCTGAGTTCCACCAAGCTCCGAGTACTGCTGCCATAGATCAGCTTCAATCGTCTCTAAGGCCTGCAGAAACCTAAGAATCGCGATATCCCCTTTCGTAATCGGGGCGCGGTCTTTATCGTCTTCAGAGGCCAGCAAGCGGCCGGGCGCCAGGCCCGCGCCCAGAACGGTCGCACCGGCTGCGAACATTCCGCCTTTCAAAAATCTCCGCCGGTTTCTGGTACTGAAAGCCTGGCTGGGCGCAACAGGCTTCGTGTCTGCGGTGCAGGCCTCGTCTGTGAAGGAAGCAGTTTGCGCGAGTACTTCTTTTCGGGGATTGTTTCGCATCTTCATTTGGTTCGCTCCGATCTATCGTGATATGAGGGCAGACTGCGACCAGGTCGCGAGCTTGCATCCACATGGGCGCCAAGCATAGATAACCTGGTATGAGCCTTGTGTCACAGCTTTGTCTGGTTTCTGTTAAAGTTTGAAGCTGCTCCAGCAGGTGTACTGTTATGCGCTCATGGGGTATTTCCTCCAAGAGGCAAACCGAACACCGCGCAGTTTATTCCGCACGAAAAGGAATAAATCTACCGATGGTCCGGATGAGAACTGGCGGTCGGCAAGATTTATTCGCCTTGCGGAAGGCAGTTTCCTCTTGCACTAAGCAAGATGGTTGCCCGGTGCCCGTCGGCATATCGGTGGCCGCAGTGTCTCTGCAAACCGCTTCTACCCGTTGGGGATTGCCGCAAGCTGTTTCGCCACGTTTTGTCCCTCTCAGAAATTTTTGCTCCGCTGTGGGAATAATCTTTGCGCAACCCAGTTTGGATACGCACAGGACTTCCGACTTCAGGCCATAGTTCTCGATCGTTCCGTCACGGCTTTGAGGATTGGGGGGTTAACGGATCAGCCAGCTTACGTCCCGCACGCGCGTAGGTGACTGAGTGTCTTTGGAGGAACGCTCATGCTCATTCCCCACTGGAGGAAGGTTCTCCTCTGTTTTTGCCTTTTCGCGGCATTGACCGTGTTGGGCACGGGACTCGCCAGAGTCGCAGCGAAGTCAGCAACGGAAGCGCCAGCCGGGTTCAACACTCCCAGTTTCAACGGCGCACAAAGCGTCAGCAACGGGATCGTCGAGCCACCGGGAGACACATTTGCCCGGGATCAGGAGGTCTATGAGCAAAACCATTCGGTGCAAACTGGACTCGGGCCCGTGTACAACGCAACTGCCTGCGTCAGTTGCCATGAGAATCCGAATAGCGGAGGAGCCAGCCAGTTCACAGAACTCCGGGTTGGGCACAAGGATGAAAATGGCAATTTCGTCAACCCGACAATCTTCATCAACGATGGGAAAAACACGATTACCGGCAGATCCATTGTCAATGCCCGCGCTATCGGTCCGGAGGCCCAGGAGCACATACCTGCAACAGAAACCATCCGCGCATTGCGCGCCGCTCTCAACACCCTGGGGGATGGATTTGTGGAAGCCATTGACGATAGGACCCTGATCGCGATCGCCGAGGGACAACCGGAGTTGAGTGACGGTAGAGTTCATGGGGAAGTTGTGCAGGCTCCGATCTTCGAGGCGCCTGGACAGACCCGCGTCGGACGCTTCGGCTGGAAGGACCAGCACAGCAGCTTGCTCTCCTTTATCGGTGATGCTTATCTCAACGAGATGGGAATCACGAACCGGCTGCGCCCCACCGACGTTACTACGGTTCTCAAGATCACGAAGGATCCGGAAGATCAGCCGGATGACCTCGGCCTGGCTGACATCGACCACTTTGCTCAGTTCATACGCGGCACGATGGTTCCCCCTCGAGACACAATGCTTGCCGCGACCCCCGCTGCCTTAAGAGGCGGAGAACTTTTCAGGCGTGTCGGTTGTGGTGTTTGCCATGTGGAATCCATTACCACGGCCCCTGCAGGGACGGTTATCGATGGCGGCATGTTTACCGTTCCAGAGGCCCTGGGGGATAAGATTATCCATCCCTTTGGGGACTTTTTATTGCATGACATCGGAACCGGAGATGGGATTGTCCAGGTTGGGCCGCAGGACACGGCCAACAAACTACGGACTGCGCCACTTTGGGGATTGCGCACCAAGCCCCGCTTCATGCATGACCTGCGGTCGTTGTTGCTTGAAGATGCAATCTCGCGTCACGATGGCGAAGCACGCGAGCCCGCCAGGCGTTTTAAGGAAATGAGCCATGAGGAGAGAGAGGCGTTAATTACCTTCTTGAAGACGCTGTGAAGGAAACCACAAGATCAGCCAGCAGGGGACTTGTCATTTGCGGATGACTGTTGCGGCTTGAGCAGAACAATGGCCCGTTACGGGCACAGAAATCTTGTTCCGCGTCTGAGGCTCTAATGAGACGTGCGTCGCGCGTCGATCCAGAAAACTTGCATGTCTTTTGAGACGAGTTGTTCGTGAGGTACGAGATGCGATTCCTTACCACTGCCGTAGTCATATCCACCCTTTCGTTGACTTGTGCGTACGTTTCCGCCTCGCGCCTGGACGACAGTCCAACTGCTCTTGCCATGCTTAAGGCCAAGGCAGATCAAGCGCAGCCCAGAGACAGATGCTTTCTTTATGCCGAACTCGTCAGCCAGATGACGGACTCGGCCGGCCAGCAGTTCAACTCTGGTGATTCCGGGCACGCTTTGGAGACCCTCAAGCTGGTGCAGAGGTATGCAGAGAAGATCCATATGGGCTGTCTCCGATGACAGCAAAAAGCTAAGAGATGCCGAATTGCTCATGCGGCGCACCTCCTTTCGCCTCAAAGGCATCCTCAGTCGAGCTTCGGATGACGACCGACAGGCTCTGGAGGTGACGCGAAGCAGCTGAATCAGATTCAGGCGCAGCTTATGATGCAGGTCTTCAAAAACTAGAATTCGGTTGAAACGACCTTCTTTCAAACGATGTGATGGTGGATTTTTTCATGATGGAATCACTCGTGTGGCTCGAGAGCGCCCAAATCCGGCAGCGTAGTGAGCGCTGTAACCATGTGCGAAGCATGCCATAAAACGGACTATTCTACGCATGAAAATCCGCATGAACACTGCATAAAACGCTCCTAATTTTGACCGGACCTGATTTTGTTTTCGGATCTCGGTCATGAACTCCTTGGCGGAATTGGCTTCAACCCAAAAAGAGCATGGAATAAACAATCCATATATCGGTTTTCAGGTCTACGATGCGTTTCAATGCTATCCAGTCTTCCCCGCGTCCTCGCCGGTTGCTCGATGTGCCTGTCTAAGGCTAGCACCCAATGCGACAGATCATGGATTCGCTTCCAATGAGGAGTCGGCAGTTGAACCATCACGCATCACTTTCTATAGTTCTGTGGCTATTTCCATAGCATCATTGCTCGATGACGCTCTCAACTAACTGCCACTAAACAAACCGTGGTTTGCTCTTGGAGAAGCCTGGGTGTATACGACATGACGAAATTCAATGTGCTTGTAGACGGCCGATGGTCCCGCTCCGCTTCGAAGCTAGGGCAGATGGTTGCTGTTCTATTTCTGGGATTAGTCGCGGCTGTGACGCTGCATGCGCAAAGTTCCACTCCGGTATCTGTTTCCCCCGCGTCCGGCAGTGGTTCTGAGCAGGCGTTTGTGGCAACATACACAGACCCGAATGGCGTGACGGACGTCCAGTCGGTTTCTCTCTACATCATGAACGGCGTTGCTCCAGGTAGTGACAGCGGATGGTCGGCAAACGAATGCATTCTGAACTATACAATCAGCTCAGGTGTCATTCAGTTGGCACAGGATGCGGGGGGTGCGTTTCTCTCCACCACGGCTACCGCGGGAACTGCACAAACCGTGAGCAACTCTCAATGCACGGTGCTCGCTATTCTTTCTTCCTCGACTATTTCCGGCAATAGCGTGACGGTTAATTTTTTTGTGACGTTCACAGCTGCGTTCAGCGGGGCCAAGCAACTTTACTTGTCAGCCGAGGATCAGGAGGGCCAAAACATTACGAATTTTCAGACGCAAGTCGGGATTTATAACGCTACCGCCAGCGTGTCTCCTGTATCTGTTTTCCCTTCATCCAGCAGTGGTTCAGAGCAGACGTTCACCGCAATATACTCAGACGCGACAACTCAAATTCAATCTGTTTTCCTGAATTTCAAGAGTTCAAGCAACAATACTT
>WNFJ01021912.1_pt3 | contig 11058 bp, 7 predicted proteins | sample 5400461 | NCBI WGS metagenome assembly WNFJ01 (sample SAMN13153349, study PRJNA577476) | soil metagenome | isolation source: 115 cm saprolite on Douglas fir-dominated hillslope | place: USA:California | collected 2013-09-17 | reverse complement strand
CATTCTGTTTGTCGGCCTCGTCGCCTATCCGCTGCTGCCGGTCGCGCCGCTGCCGCAGGTAGACTTCCCGACCATCCAGGTCACCGCAAACTTGCCGGGCGCCAGCCCCGAAACCATGGCCACCTCGGTGGCGCAGCCGCTGGAACGGCAATTCGCGCAGATTCCCGGCATCGCCCAGATGACCTCGACGAGCTACCTGGGAACGGCGGCCGTTACGATCCAGTTCGACCTCAACCGCAATATCGATGGCGCCGCCAACGACGTGCAGGGCGCCATCAACGCCGCCGGCGGCCAACTGCCGAAAAACCTTCCCTCACCGCCGACCTACCGCAAGGTCAATCCGGCGGATTCGCCGATCCTGCTGTTGTCGGCGACATCCGACACGTTGCCTTTGACCACGATCAGCGACGCGGTCGACGCCCAGCTCGCGCAACAGATCAGCCAGATTTCCGGCGTGGCGCAGGTCATCATCGGAGGTCAGCAAAAGCCGTCGATCCGTGTCCAGGTCGATCCGGCGAAACTGGTCGCCAAAGGCCTGTCGCTGGAGGATGTCCGCAGCCAGATTGCGATCACGACGGTCGACAGCCCGAAGGGCAACATCGACGGCACGACGCGCGCCTATACGATCTATGCCAATGATCAGCTTTTGGACTCCAAGGACTGGAACGACGTCATCATCGCCTACCGCAATGGCGGCCCGTTGCGGATTCGCGATATCGGCCAGGCCATCACCGGACCGGAAGACGCCAAGCAAGCGGCCTGGGCCAACGGCAAGCGCGGCGTGTTTCTGGTGGTGTTCAAGCAGCCCGGCGCCAACGTCATCGAAACCGTCGACAAGATCAAATCGCTGCTGCCGCGGCTGGTGGCCGCTATTCCGCCGGCAATCAAGATCGAAGTCATCAGCGATCGCACCCAGACCATTCGCGCTGCCGTCGCGGACGTTCAGTTTACGCTGCTGCTCACCATTGCGCTCGTCGTCATGGTCATTTTCATCTTCCTGCGCAGTTTCTGGGCAACCGTCATTCCAACTGTAACCGTGCCTCTTGCCTTGCTCGGCGCCTGCGCGCTGATGTGGGTGTTCGGTTATACCCTCGATAACCTGTCATTGATGTCCTTGACGATCGCGGTCGGCTTCGTCGTCGACGACGCCATCGTGATGCTGGAAAACATCACGCGTTATATCGAGGAAGGCGAGAAGCCGCTTGCCGCCGCGTTCAAGGGCGCCCGGGAAATCGGCTTCACGATCGTGTCGATCAGTATTTCGCTGGTGGCGGTGCTGATCCCGCTGTTGCTGATGGGCGGCATCATCGGACGCCTGTTCCGCGAATTCGCGGTGACGCTGGCGATGACGATTTTCGTATCGATGGTGGTGTCGCTGACGCTGACGCCGATGATGGCATCCCGCTTCCTGCGCGCGCACAACGAAACGCAACACGGCCGGTTCTATCAATGGAGCGAGCGTGCTTTCGACGCGATGCTGCATGCCTACGAGCGCGGCCTGGACCTCGCCCTGCGTTGGCGCTTGACGACGCTCGTCATTTTCTTCGCGACGCTGGGATTGTCGGTTTATCTGTTTGTCATCATTCCCAAGGGATTTTTCCCGCAGCAGGATAACGGCCTGATCACCGCCACGTCCGAAGCCTCGCAGGACATTTCCTTCGCCGCGATGAAGGCGCGGCAGGAGGAACTCGGCAAGATCGTACTGGCCGACCCTGACGTCGCCAGCGTGGCGATGGCGATCGGCGGCAGCGGCAGGGCCGGCAACAACGGCAACCTGTTCATTACGCTGAAACCCCGCAATGAACGGGCCGCATCCGCCCAGCAGATTATCGCCCGCCTGCGTCCGAAGCTCGAAAAGGTCGAGGGCGCGCGCCTGTACATGCAGGCGGCGCAGGACGTGCGGCTCGGTGGCCGGCCGACGCGGACGCAGTTCGAGTTTACGCTGCAGGATGCCAACCTTGCCGAACTTAACGAATGGGCGCCGAAGATTCTGGCCAGGATGCAGACCTTGCCCGAGCTGCGCGACGTCGCGACCGACCAGCAGACCCAGGGCACCACTCTGCAACTGACCGTCAATCGCGACACCGCATCGCGCTACGGGATCCAGCCGCAGCTGATCGACGACACGCTTTACGACGCGTTCGGCCAGCGCCAGGTCACCCAGTATTTCACGCAGCTCAACAGCTATCACGTGATCCTGGAAATCCTGCCCGCGCTGCAGGGCAACCTCGACACGCTCAACAAGATCTATATCAGGTCGCCGACCACGGGCGACCAGGTACCATTGTCGACGTTCGCGACCTGGACCAGCGTGCCGGTCCGCTCGCTCTCGATCAGCCATCAGGGCCAGTTCCCGGCGATCACGATCAGCTTCAACCTCGCGCAGGGCGCAGCCCTCGGCCAGGCGACCGATGCCGTGCAGAAAGCGATGGCCGATCTCGGCGCGCCTGCGACGCTCAACTCGAGCTTCCAGGGCACGGCGCAGGCGTTCCAGCAATCGCTCGGTACCGTACCGCTCCTGATCCTGGCGGCCCTCGTCGTCGTGTACCTGATCCTCGGCATTCTCTACGAAAGCTACATTCACCCGCTCACGATTCTGTCCACGCTTCCCTCGGCCGGGGTCGGCGCGCTCGCGATTCTGATGGCATTCGGATACGACTTCAGCCTGATCGCCCTGATCGGCATCATTCTTCTGATCGGCATCGTCAAGAAGAACGGCATCATGATGGTCGACTTCGCGATCACGGCCGAACGCGACGAGCATCTGACCTCGGAACAGTCGATCCGAAAGGCTGCCCTGCTGCGATTTCGCCCGATCATGATGACGACGATGGCGGCCTTGCTCGGCGGCGTGCCGCTGATGCTGGGTACCGGCACCGGCTCTGAGATCCGCCAGCCGCTCGGCTACGCGATGGTGGGCGGCCTGATCGTCAGCCAGGCGCTCACGCTGTTCACGACGCCGGCGGTGTATCTCTATCTCGACAGGCTTTCCAATGCATTTGCGAACTGGGGGCGATCTGGAGATGCCGATCACGAACACCCCGCCAGCGAGCAAGCTTCTATCAAACAAGCCGCCGAGTGACTTGACTTTGGTCGCACACCGGCAGATCCGGGAGGCAGTCATCCGGGAGCCGGATCAGTGAACCTTTCCGTAAAGCTTGCAGCGCTCGTGGCCATCGTGGCTTTCGGACCCGCCGGGTTCATCCACGCCCAGCAGTCACCTAAGTCCAAAGCTGCGCCGCGGGCGGCACAAACAGCTGCAACGCCTCAAGCCGACCCCGCGCCTGCGAACGCCCCGGCCCCAGACGGCTGGGCCGCGCGATGCACCAGCGCAAGCCGCGACACACCGCTCGAATGCGCGATGGAGCAGACAGCTGTGCTGAGCAAAACCGGACAGTTGATCGTTCTCGTCAATATTCGCGTGCCCAGCGATACCCATACGCCGGTCGCACTGGTGCAGTTGCCGCTCGGACTTAATCTGCCGGTCGGCGCCAAATTCCAGGTCGATGACGGCAAGGCAATCGACCTGCAGATCCAGACCTGCGAAAACAGGGGCTGCTACGCCTCCACCCCGATCGCGCCGGAGTTGCTGGCCGCGCTGAGATCGGGGAAGCAGTTGAACGTTTCGTTTCAAAACCTCGCCAAGGAAACCATCACCATTCCACTGCCGCTTGCCGATTTTGCCGCCGCCTACGACAAGATAAAATAACAAAACCAGGCTTCGTCATTGCGAGCCAACGGGTCGCGCGAATGCGCGCCTGATGACAGGCTCCGCGCCGCCCGATGACAGGCTCCGCGAAGCAATCCACAGCCGTAAGAAAGAATTGGATTGCTTCGTCGCTGCGCTCCTCGCAATGACGGTCTTCGAGTATTCTTTCACTGCCTCGCCATCTGCGCCGCGCCGACGCTGTCGCCGTCGAGCTTCTGGTCGTTGTGCATGGCGACCGTCACCCGCAGCAATCGCCCGGTAAATGGTCGGCATCTTGATCGGCGAGCCGGAGCCGCGAATATCATGATAACACTTCGAGCCTCAGCCGGTGCCGAGATAGGCACGCTGGACCTGCGGATCTTCGGCAAGCGCCGCCGCGGTGCCGGACAAAACACTTTTGCCGACCTGCAGCACGGTTGCGAAATCCGAAACCTCGAGCGCGAGCTCAATGGATTGCTCGGCGAGCAGGATCGTCAACCCTTCCCGGTGCAACCGGCCGAAAGTCTCGTACATCGACTCGACCACGGTTGGCGCCAAGCCCAGCGACGGCTCGTCCAGCATCAGGAGTTTGGGATCGCTCATCAGGGCGCGCCCGACCGCCAGCATCTGCCGCTCACCGCCGGACATGGTGCCGGCGCGCTGGCTGCGCCGCTCTGCAAGTTTTGGAAAGATTTCGTAAACACGTTCGAGCAGCGTCGCGACGCGCGCTTTGTCCCGCAAGGGCGTTGCTCCGAGCTTAAGATTATTCTCGACGCTTTGCTGCACGAACAGCCGCCAGCCTTCCGGCGACAGAGCGAGACCCTTGCGCACGATTGAAAACGCGGTCTCGCCGCCGATCTCCTGCCCGCGAAACCCGATCGAACCGGAATGCACCGGAATAGGTTTTGCCCCCGCCATTGGAGCCGAGCAGCGCGACGACGCTACCCTCGGGCACTTCAAGCGAAACATCCGACACGCCGATCAGGTCGCCGTAGTGCACCTCCAGATGCTCGATCTTGAGCAATGGCGCGGTCATGTCGCGGGTCCGCCCATCAGTTCGATCGGCGTGTGGCCGGCGGCGGCCTTGGCCGCGCGCGTACCCAGATAGGCCGCAATCACGGCCGGATTGCCGGTGACTTCGCGCGGGCTGCCGCGCGCGATCTCCCTGCCCTGGTGAAATACCACCACGCGCGTCGCCAGCGACATGATGACTTCCATGATGTGCTCGACAATGACAAGGGTAATGCCGGAACGATGGATGTCGCGCACGAGATCGATGGCGAGTTGCACCTCGCGCTGGGTGAGACCCGCCATCGCTTCATCGAGCAGCAGGACCTTCGGCTCGGTCGCAAGCGCGCGGGCGATTTCCAGCCGCTTGCGGCCGGGCGTTCCCAGCGATCGCGCCGGCGCATCCGCCAGCCTGCTCATGCCGACGCGCTCCAGCACAGCGCGCGCGCGTGCTTCGGCTTCAGTGCGATGGGACGTGCGAAGAAACGCGCCGATCATCACGTTCTCCAGCACCGACATGCTCTCGAATGTCTGCGGCACCTGGAAGGTGCGCGCGAGGCCGAGTTGCGCGCGCACCTCCGGCGTCAAATTGGTGATGTCGTGGCCTTCGAACAAAACCTTGCCGGATGTCGACAGCAGGTCGCCGGTCAGGCAATTGAAAAAGGTGGATTTGCCGGCACCGTTCGGCCCGATCAGGCCGAGAATGTCGCCCTGCTCCAGCGTCACCGAGGCCGCGTCGACGGCCCTGAAGCTGCCAAAGGCTTTTGTAACATTGCGGGCTTCAAGGAGCATGAGCGGCTCCCCTTGCACCGTCGACTCCCGGCATCTTGCTATTTCGTCTCGCCCAGAGCCGGTTGATCAACGTCAGTATGCCGCCCGGCTGAAAGCGCGCGATCAGTACAATGATGGCGCCGTACACGACGAATGTGAGCCCTGCCCCCTTGCCGCCGAGCAGGTTGTTGGAGATTTCCTCCAGCGGCACCAGGATCGCGGCGCCGACGAGCGGTCCGAACAGCAAGCCGGCGCCCCCCAGCGCCGCCATGATCAGTATCTTGACCGAGATCAGGATGCCGAGCCCCGATTCCGGATCGACGAACCCGAACATCATCGCATAGAGCGCGCCGGCGACGCTGGTCAGCCCGGCGCTCAGCATGAAGGCAGCGAGCTTGGTGCGGCTTGCGGGAGCGCCGAGCGAGCGCGCCGCACGTTCGGAATCCCTGATAGCGCGGAGATAAAATCCCATCCGGCTATTGGCCATCCACCAGGTGATGCCGAGGGTAATCGTCAGGATCGTCAGAAACAGATAATAGTACGGTAGCGCCGATATGAACGAGAGATCGAAGACATTCCGCGGCACCGTCGGGCCGCTGAGGCCGACGGCGGCCCCAAGGTAATCGGTGTTGGTAACAATCAGCCTGACGAGTTCGGCAACGGCGATGGTTGCCATACTGAAATAGTGGCCGGAAAGGCGCAGTGTCGGCACGCCGACGACGGCTGCTATCGCAACGCTGACGACGATACCGGCGGGAATGCCGACCAGCGGCGGCAGCCCGAAATGCGTATAGGCCGCCATCGAGGCATAAGCGCCGGACCCGAAGAACACGACGTGTCCCACCGAGACCTGGCCGGCATAGCCGCCAACGATATTCCACGCCGACGCCGCAATCGCGTACAGCAGGATCAGCGCCCCCAAGCGCTGCTGAAACGGCGTCGTCAACATCAGCGGATAGGCAATCACCAGAGCGAGCGCCACTGAAGGCCACAGAAGGCGCCGCATCACATCTTGCCCATCAGGCCTTGCGGCCGGAACCAGAGAAAACTCAGGAACAGCGAATACACCACGATGTCCTTGTAAACGGCACCGATCAGATAGGCCGACAGGGATTCGATGACCCCGATCAGAAGCCCCGCGACCAGCGCGCCCGGCACGCTGCCGAATCCGCCCAGCGACACCGTGACGAAGGCGACAATGCCGAGCGTCTCGCCGACCGTCGGCGCAATATAAAAGAAGGTCGCGATCAGCGCGCCGGCAATTCCCGTCGCACCCGCGGCAATCGCCCAGGCAATCGCCTGCATGGTGTCGGGACGGATGCCCATCAGCTGGGCCGCGGTGGAATCCTCCGCAACGGCGAGCATCTTCGAGCCGAGCGAGGTGCGCGTGAGCAGAAGGTGCAGGCCTAGCGTCACCAGCAATGCGACCCCGCCGGCCAACAGGCGCGATGCCTGAATCCGGATGCCGAGCACGTCGAAGGTGCCGCCGACAAGATTTTCCGGCAGCGTCATGAAGTTGGCGCCAAAACCCCAGAACACCGAATAGCGCAGCAGCAGCGCCAGCCCGAAGGTGCCGAGAATCTGGGCCAGCATCGGCCCTTTCATCACACTGCGGATCAAGCCGAAATAGACGACGATACCAAGCGTCGCGAGCACCAATGCCGCAACCGGCGCGCCAACAAACGGCCCGACGCCGAGCAGCGTCCAGACCACAAACGCCACATACATGCCGAGCATGACGAAGTCGCCGTGGGCGAAGTTGACAATGTTCATCATGCCCCAAATCAATGTGAGGCCGGACGAAAACAGCGCGTAAACCGCGCCAAGCAACAGTCCGCCGACGATCACCTGAACGAGGATGGAAGACATGGGGGCGTCAAATCTTGCGGGTTAGCTCTCGCTGATCGTGATGCGGCAAAAAACAAGGGCGGGACTGATGCCCCGCCCTCGGCTTGTTACCAGCCCTTGTAGGGCAGCACTGGTGCCGTCTTGGCCTTGTCCTTGGGCCAGACCGGAACGTAGTTCTCACCATCCTGCAACTGGATCACCAGCCCGGCGGCGAGAATGTTCTGGCCCTTGTCGTCGAACTTGACGCCCTTGTAACCCATGATCAATTGATCGGGCTTGAGGTCGGTCGCCTTGAGCGCGGCCTGGATCTTGGCAGGATCGGTCGAGCCGGCACGGTCGATCGCGTCCACCAGAACAAAGAAGCCCTGCATCTGGCGGGCAACGGTATCGTCCATGTCGTCGCCGCTCTTCTTCTTGTAGATTTCATTGATCAGGAAGGTCGGCGATCCCGGCGGACCAATGGCAAAGGACGAGCGGTTGAAGACGCCTTGCGCCAGTTTGCCGACCGTCTTGACCAGCGAGGGATCGGAAAAGCCGGCGTTGTCAGCCATCATCATCGGCGGCTTATAGTCCAGCGCCTGCATGGTCTTGACGTACAGGATGGCGTCGGACGTATAGCTGATCATGATGACCACGTCCGGCTTCTTGTCCTTGAGCTGCAGCACCTGGCTTTGCACATCGGTGGTGTTGGCGGAGTAAGCGATATCGAGCGCGATGTTCAGACCGTTGTCCTTGAACACGCCGGTGATCACACTGGCGACCGAAGTGCCGTATTCGGTATTTTCATGCACCAGCGCGATATTGTCGATCTTTTGTCCGGCGGCTTTCATGTCCTTGAGAAAGTCGAGATAGATTTTGGCGAAATCCCCGGCCACAGGCGTGGTCCGGAAGAACCATTTGAAGCCGCGCTCGGTGAGATTGGCCGCGACCGACTCGCCGCTCAGAAAGGGTATGCCGTATTTTTCCGAAATCGCGCTCGCCGTCAGCGTAATGCCTGACTGATAGGCGCCGCTGAGCGCAACCACCTTCTCTTCGGTGATCAGGCGAAGCGCCTGGTTTTGCCCGACGGCGGGGCTGCCCTGATTGTCGGCGAAGATCACTTCGACCTTGGCGCCGCCGAGACCTTTGAGGCCGGCATTCTTGGTCAGAGGTAGATTGCCAAGCGCCGGATTGCCGTTGTTGATGATCTCAACCGCGGTTTCGAGCGCGGCTTTGGTGGGGACGCCGGTGCTAGCCGCGTTGCCGCTCAAAGGATAGATCGCGCCGATCTGGACGGTCTTGTCTTGGGCGGATGCGGTCCCCGCCAATGCAACGGAAATCGAGGCGGCGCAAAGCAGCCCGAGCGTATGTCCAAATCTCATGCGATAGTCCCCGAGAGATGCCACCCGATGCCAGGCTCTTAAGGCCGGAATGCGCGAGGCGTCGCCGCCCGCCGCTTCCCTTTATTTTTTTGGCGTTCTCAGCATTGCATGCCCGGTTCACAGGGGCAAGTTGCGGCCCGGCGCGCGGGCTTGTGGCGAGACCATCAAGCGGCCGAAGGCGCGGGCTCGATAGTTGCCTTCCGGATAGGCAGATCGGTCTTGACCCCGACATAGACGGTGTTGCTTGCGTCGCAATGCTGCAACGGATTCTCGAATGTCACGACATGCGCCGCGGAAGACGCGAAGGCGCCGGCCAGCGCGCGTTCGAACGCGTCCTCGGGAGGATCGTTCGACCAAAGCGCAAAGACGCCGCCGGGATGCAGATGCTCGGCAAGCCTTTTGAGCCCCTCCGGCTGGTACAGCGCGGCGTGGCGCGGATGCAGCAGGTTTTTTGGCGAGTGGTCGATGTCGACCAGCACGGCATCGAAACGGCGGCCCGGCGCATGCGGGTCGAATCCTGCAGGGGAATGCGACATCGCAAAGAAGTCGCCATTGATAAAACGGCAGCGCGGATCGCCGCTCAGCTGCTTGCCAAGCGGAAGCAAACCCTGCTGGTGCCATTCGATGACCTCGGCGAGCGCGTCGACCACGATCAATGATCGCACACTCGAGTTTTCCAGCACCGCCTGCGCGGTGTAGCCGAGCCCGAGGCCGCCAACGACGACGTCAAGGTTCGTTCGCGCCGACGCCGCCAATCCCAGCCGCGACAGTGCGACCTCACCAGCGGTGAAGGCGCTCGACATCAGGAATTCATCGCCGAGTTTGATTTCGAAGATGTCGATCCCGGAGGAGAGCTGCCTTCGGCGCCGCAGGCTGAGCACACCCATCGGGGTGGGGCGGAAATCCAGCTCTTCGAAATACGCGCTCATGGACACCGCCTTGACTGCGGCGTAAGCCGCGCCGCCAGATGGCGACGGCTTCGCCGCAACCCCTTCTCAGGAACAGCATCGCCGCGCGCTTGCCAAGGCCGGGACCGAGCGGGTAGAAGGGCGCACGCTTGCGCGGGATTTGCTTTATCCGTCGCAAGAACTGCAAGAATACTGTCTAAGTATCTGAAAATATTTAATTATTGGGGAATGGTGTAACGGTAGCACAACAGCTTTCGGGCTAAGCCTTTGAAATCTCTCACCTGGTTTTGCAAACTCCCTATCTTTTGATCCGGCTATTTCCGGCCACTTCTGAAACGCTTGCAAAACTCCTGCCCTGGCCCGTCGCAGCACGCTCGCCGCGACCCTGCGCCCAACGTATCGGTCACGCTGCATTTCAGCCCCGCGTTGCCCGGCGGGGTGGACAGAAAGACCCAATTCGTTGCGATTTCATTGCGGCGTTCTCAGCGAGAACGGCTCGCTGCAGCATTCGGATCTTTCGATGCGCGTGTACTTGCGGGGGGCTGGCTGAGCAGTCGGAGGTTCGAGTCAGTGGTCCGCTACATCGCGACCACTACCGTGGGGGTCCTGTTTTCTTTTCGGCGGGCAGCGCAACTCAACTCGCTACGCGGCATCTTCAAAGTTTCCAAGAACCGCCGTTCGTACGTTGCCAGCGTACGTTTGAGCTATCCGCCGAGTAGGTTTAAATCCCGGACTCGCAACCACCGATACCGACATTCGCTGATCGTGGCCATCTGAAGCGGACAGTCCCCTGCGTCCCGCACGCAGTGAATATCTTCTAAGTTGTTGTTTTTTGTCGGCCACGTTTTGTTCATGGGCGTTGCACCCAATTCGTTGCGATTTCGTTGCGGGGTTCTCATGCAGCGCGGCGCTCGCTGCGCCAGAAGCAAAAGTCTTTGGACGCATGGTGGAAGCTCAGATCTCGGCACCGCATATCCCGTGACAGGTCACAGATCCCTTTCCGCGAGTTCGCGAAACGTGTCGGGAACGGAACGAGAGATGCCCCGGCAGATGCAACGGCATGCCCACTAAACAAACTGGCAGTACGAATAGCTGCGAGCTCGAACGCTTGTTCCGAAAGGCGGTCGTGCATAGCGCCGATTTATCGGCGATGCCCGGGTGAGATTAGCTGATTGCAGTCCGCCGACGGCCGGAAGCGAGCCTCTGGGCTATGTCCTCCGGGAAACGGAAATGTCCCACAGCAAGGTCTATTGAGTGGCGGCGGCGCGGCGAGGAGCGCTCCGCTACTGAGGACCGCACGCCGCCGGCTTCGAACGGCAGGCGAGAGCACAATCAGGAGCACAACGCGTCGGATCATGGAGCCCTCGCGGGCCGATGCGGTGCGAAGAGCGATCCTTCGCCGCGCGCGCGGGTTGCGGCGAGCCGTGGGGTTTCCCGCCCCACGGATCACCCCGCGTAAATGGAGAGAAGGTCA